>Ga0265780_10000463_pt1 | contig 63381 bp, 53 predicted proteins | sample P1T30metagenome_FD_192432 | JGI IMG/M metagenome (GOLD analysis project Ga0265780, IMG submission 192432) | Plant litter microbial communities from East Loma Ridge, Irvine, California - P1 T30 | ecosystem: Environmental > Terrestrial > Plant litter > Unclassified | place: USA: California... | reverse complement strand
GCTTTGCACTCGTTCCTGAACGACTCGACGGACACGCAGCGCGTCTTGACGAGGAAGCAGCCCGCGAAGCAGACGAGGCAGAAGCACAGAATCAGTATGATCAGCTTCAACACGATGCTTTTTGCCATGGCGCGGATCCTCTTGGGTTGCTTTCCGACGGACTCTGGCTCGTCTTTGGATTCGGCGAGTTTGATGTCTTCCATGTCGTTGGTAATGTCGTTGGTATTGTTGTTGGTGTTGTTGTCTTTGTAGCAGCGATTGGCGGTGGGGCTTCCGTTCTTCTCGCTGGCGAAGCAGCTGGCGCTTTTGCGAGTGTCCATGATGTGAGGTCAGTTGAAGGATTGGGATTGTCGAATGGACAAGGAGAAGCGATCGATCTGAGTGTAGGAGTTTACTTAAGTACGCGGAGTATTTTCAGATTGTGACAAGCGGAGGGTCTTTTTTTTCTCCTCTACCGTTGGTAGATTGGCAGAAGCCAACGAGATGGACGGCGTTGGTCTTTCAGTCTACTTGCTTACCTACACAGTACATTCGAAAGCTCACCACGATTTTAGAGCATGACCACATGCTTTAAGCTCTCGTTGACAATTCTGGATGAGTCACGTGGATAGCTGAACATGCATTCTTACATGTACCTACAGTACAGGATCTTGCATGATGGAAAGTGAGTACAAATGGATTCACGGCAAGATGGGATTAGAAAGAAGCTTAGGGCTCTGTTCTGACCACACAATGCGCTCGCATTAATCAATCGGGTGATTCGCGACAATTATGTAATAACCATCACGACAAAAAGGACCAGAGTAATCGAGACGACCAGACTACCATGCCGGCAACAAAAAAATCGCGCTAAGCGAATACTGACGAGTCATCGCTCATGATGAACACTAGGCCCCAAAGAAGACGATGCAGAAGATCAGTACAAACGCAACCACCTTGAGGACGAAGTATTTGAACTCCTCGCTGTACTCCTCATTCTGATTTTCGGCGGCGAGAAGCTCGTTGACGACAGATCTGATCATGGGGCGGATCCTATCGCGCTGCCTTTCGGCAGACTCTGGCTCGCCCCTAGGTCGGCCGAGTTCGACGTCTTCCGCGTTATCGTTGCTGGTGGTGGTGGGTCTCGGAGCGTAGCGTTGAGTTTGGGCGCTCGGCTCGACATGACTGCTGACGAAGCTGAAGTAGGTCGGTGGTTGTATTGATGTAGCAGGAGGAGAATGGGTCGTCTCTTGGTAGGCTCTGCCTGCTTCGAGGTCTGCTTGCGGTCTTTGGAGAGGCCAGTCGTTGGCTTGAACGTGAGACAAGCCAAGCTCGAGGTCTCTCTGCGGATCACGGAGAGGCCAGTCGTTGGTGTGAATACTGGACGAGCCCGGGACAGGGGTTATCTCTCTGGCAGCTGGACGGAGAACCATGGTGGTAGAGGGTGGTAGAGGGTGGTAGAGGGTGCTGATATTTTTGCTAGGTAGTAGGTGCTGCAAATCGTTGGCGAGATGGCTTTGGTGGTGAATTGGACTGGTATGTTCGAGAAAGAGTAAGCCATTCCAGGCGGGGGTTATATACAAAAGCATTGCGATGCTGCGCCTTGATGGCCACATTCAAATCTCGGGGCTGTGTACAGCGTGCTGGGTAAGGTGATTGCAGTGTGTCGAGCGGATTGTTGGTGTAGGTCATCCGCAACGCAGTTAGAGTTTGGGTAAGATGCGTCAAAATTCTTCTGCTCACAAGGAAGTTCCACCCACGCGGTCATGTGGGCCAAGTAGAGTTTTTCTAGAAGCCTACCTCTCCTGTTGACGACGTAGGCTGCGTATGATGGATCTGCCGAATGGTAGCAGACGGATTGAGTTAGTGGGTTTGCTTACCTGTACGTAGACACATATTCAGTCGTGGCTAAAGTACCGAGGGGCGACCTGTGCGGACTGGCGAGACAGTGACACGTTGGGCACTGTAAAGGTTGAAAGCCATAGAAGGTCAGTACTGCTGGTTATCTTGATAATTAAGTTAATTTTATGGCTGTCAGATACTTTCTTCGCTCGTCGCATTGACTCGTCTTAGGTAGTGACCGGATGTTCCTGATCACACCTTCGTTCGCCTTTCTTCTCTGTCTCTTGCCTGAGTGTTGTGGTTCACTTTCGTCCCTCGCGAGCTCATTGGCTTTGTGGCTCATGTTGAAGTGTCCAGAGAGATCAAAGATCTGAAGTCGGCTGCTTAGGTAGCCAGGCGCAGCATGCATAGAAAGGTGGATCTGTCTTGTATGCTGAGATGAAGTGGGCGCTGGACTTTCCCAGTCCAGTCCAATCCAGTAGCTTCTAAAATGGATCTGACTTTGTCGGCTGGGTGGCTGAATAAGATTTATGTGCTCGCTTCTGTGTATCGCAAGCAACTCCGCCACAGCCGCCGAGAGACAGACACAGACGAACTCGTACGCAGTGAAGTGACCCTCCTCATCGTAATCGTTAATTCAGCGCTCGTGCGAGACTCCAGGCGTGTCATGCTGTACGACAGCAACAGGCAGATCGACTCTCGCTCTCGCCCAGCGGATTAAATCGTGCCACTCCTCCGGGCATCCTGCCAGAGCCAAGGAGCACTCATCCACCAGCGCCTTCCCTACGCCTTCGGCCCACCATTTGTGCGAGACCTGTGCTAGCAGTGTGCCGTAGCACATGGTGCTCAGCAAAGCTCGCGGGGCGCCCTCTTCCAGCAAGAGAGCGAAATCATTACCCATGGTCGGAGCCCAAGCCATCGTGTCGTCGAACGTGCCCGTCGCCGTCAGGTTCTCATAGGCTGCACGCAGGCACGACACGCTTCGGCGGTAGAGAGCCGCGTGAGCTTCTTCTTGAGCCGTGCCAGAGCCGGGTCCCGGTTTGTCGACAAATTCCGCCAATTGCGAAAGCATTGAGTGGATCTCCGGCTCGAGCTTCGTCTCCTCGCCGGCTTGCTGCTCGTCGTTCGCACTGATGTACACTTTGGCGCGTAGGGCGCTGGCGACTTCGATGATGGCTTGCGTGCCACGCCACAGCTGAGCGATCTCGACTAGCATGTTGGTGAAGGGCTTGCCCTTGTGGTCCGATTGGGCATTGCTCAAGGACCGCTGCCGGTCGTTCACCACCGCCAGGGACATGGTGAACAGGCCGGCGAAAGCGGAAAACCAGAACATGGCAAACATCTCGCTCTCCTCGGGGCTGCTGTCGATGAGTTGGAATTCCTGCATCACTGGCGCCACACGCTGCAGGCCTCGGTCCCGGAATGATATCGCAGCCGAGACGTAGTACTCCAAGGTGTGCAGGTCCGCCTGGCTCTGGTAGGCCAGATGGAGAGCAGTGTAAGCGAAGATGCCATCTAGAAGGTACTCGTGCTTGAGTGCCGAGCGAGGCAGATCGACTTGGAGGAGGTCTGGGTTATTGCCCCTGTCGTATGCCATGGTCCGAAAGGTCGACGTCGTCCAGGCGTGCATGAGCTCGAGTTCCAGTAGCTGGCGGACATGTTGTTCCGAAGAGCAGTCGTGTGGCGTGCTGTTTGAGCGGGATATGGGCGAGTCCTGCTCAGACGACTGGGGCTGGGTGAGGAAGGAGCACTTTTCGCCTCGCTTGATACATCTCGTGCATGCTGGTAGTTGTTCGTCGCACTGCGTGGGAGAGATGAGGTGTCAGTCAGGGTTGTTAGAAGGCAGAAAGCACCAAGCAGATTAAGCGAGGCCTGAGTCGGGCGTCGGTTTGGCGAGATGTAGTGGTCGTCATGTATTGCAGGGGGCCTGGAGCCAGGGTCGTGGCAAATGAGAGACAAATGCCAGTATTGCGGTGAGTTAACTGTACTGTAGTACAGAAGGGCGTCCGGAGACTGGGCCGTCACGAACAGAGGGCGAGAGACTCACTTTGACTCGTCGTACTTTACACTGGTTGCATCCAAGGCGGCTCTTTGCGTGGCTCCTGCGCATCGGCATGACAGGCAAGGCGGAAAAGGACAGGGCAGAACTCAGGCCTCAAGTCGGTGGCTTCGGGCGACGGACATGTTGGGCGCATACGAAGTCTATACGAGGTGTTGGTTTTTCCATAGGGCCGGCAACGCGCTGGCCCGGAATGAACCTTAATACATGCAGTAGCATCCGGTATTACGAGAATGTCTTAGAACGTCGGTTATATAGATGGTTTTGTCTGAGACATCGTCACGGTCAAGTCCCCAGTCCATAAATTACAATGCCGAAGCCCACTAAGTCTATGCTGACTATGCCAAATGCCGGCCTCTCTCGCTCTCTCTACATGCAGCTTTGCGACAGATGAAAACGCTAAATAGTGACAGACTCGCAGCTCTATAGGTACATGGGAGATTCTACACTCGTGAACTGTACCCTGTTGCTCCTCGTCCCAAACCGCCTACGCCGCCTCTTCTCTCCCACCATTTCCTCGCCTCGTCGACCCACAGCACCAGACTCGCCATGGCGACCAGCTTGATCAGATCAGTCAGACCAAGCGCTTCGGTTTGGAAGACACCCTGCAGAGGTGGGAAGTAGATGACCAATCCCTGGCCGATCAAACTGCCGAGGACAGCATAGTTGAACATGTTGTTCGCGCCCTTGCCCCAAAGAGGTACTTCACCAGCCAGAACAGATTTGGTGGCAGATCGGCAGGCAAGCGCGTTGAACATGTCGAAGAGAACAAATTGCGTGAACGTCAGCGTTGTATCGCGATCGGAGACGGAGTGCTCGAGCAGGTCTTCGTTCGTGAGGTTGGAGACGTAGGTGAAGAGTGTGCCGATCATGATCACGACTGCGGATTGCAAGACACGGCGAATCAGGCGGGGCTGCAGAACACGGGCGTTGCGTGGGCGAGGTCCTTCACGGAGGAGAGCCGGGTCGACCGGCTCAACACCGAGAGATTGTGCAGGTGGGCCGTCCATGAGAATGTCTAAGGTTGTCAATGTTAGCCCATGATTGGAGAATGTCAGAGGTACTGCAACTTACTAATCCACAGGATCTGCATGGCATTGAGTGGGTTGCGCCAGCCGCCGAGACTGCTGAACATCACAAGACCGAGAGCCGCAGCGCTGGTACTCAGCTGGAATGTCAGGAAGTTTTGGATGTTGTGGAAGATGCCCTTGCCCTCTTCAATAGCGCTGAGGATAGTGCTGAAATCATCATCGGTGAGGATCATGTCAGCAGCTTCCTTTGCCACGTCCGTGCCAAGTTTGCCCATGCTGATACCGATGTCTGCCTTCTTCAGTGCGGGAGCGTCGTTTACGCCGTCACCAGTCATTGCCACGACGTCGCCTCGGCTTTGCAGGGCCTGGATGATCTTTAGTTTGTGGTCGGGGCTGGTTCGTGCGAAAATGGAGACTCTGTTCATGCAATCCGCAAGCTCGGATGCACTCATGTGGTCGAGCTGATCACCTCGAAGAACTGGCGAGCCGAGTGCAGAGTTCATGTTGATGGGCATTCCAAGTCGTTTCGCGATGGCAACGGCTGTAACATCAGCATCGCCAGTGATCATGATGACCTTCACGCCTCCGGCCATCAAACGGCGAATGCTGCGTGCGACACCCGGTCGTGGCGGGTCAGACATTCCGACCAGACCAGCGAATGTCAATCCTTTGTAAAGCGTGTCAGACTGGTCCTTCGTGGCCGTCCTACTAGATCGCACAGGTCCAGAAGCAAAAGCCAAGACTCGGAGACCGTCTTCCGCCATCTTTGTTGCAGCATCGTTAGCTTCTGCCTTGCGCTTGTCGTCCAGAACGACCTCGTTGCCTTCTTTAGTCAGATAGGTATCGCAGCGGTCGATGACTCTTTCAAGAGCACCCTTAAGGTAAGCGACATCTTCGCCGTTCTGTCCGTCAATGACGCAGCCCATCCACTTTCGTTCACTAGAGAATGGAGTTTCTTGTTTGCGCTCTCCAATGCGTTCCCGTACATCGGACTCGCCAAACGCATCGATGAGATCAAGACACGCGACGTCTGTGGGCTGACCAGTCCATCTGCTTCTCACATTGTTGGCATCATCGCCCCCAGTGCTTGCGAGCACGGCAGCAGTAGAGGCAGTGGTCGCACCGCCGGAGACACTGTTGTTAAGACGCGCATTGTTAACAATGTTGGCCACTCTGATGATTTTCTGAGTCTGCGGCGTGTTGGGGGAATCCGTGTGAACCGTTTTGGCCTCCTTTGGCACATCGTCACCAAAGGCCCAAAGCTTAGCGACAGTCATATGGTTCATGGTTAGCGTGCCTGTCTTGTCACTGCACACCACATTGACGCTGCCCAGAGTCTCGACGCTGGGTAGCCGACGCACGATGGCATTGCGCTTGCTCATACGAAGAACACCGAGCGCCAAAGTAACAGTAACAATGATCGGGAGGCCTTCCGGGATTGCTGCTACCGCGAGTGAAACGCCAATCTGGAAGAGTTCCAAGAACTTCCTGCCTCGCCACATACCAACAAGCATGATGAGTCCGATTACGCCAAACGACATGTAGCTCAGGTCCTTGCCCAGACGGTCCATTGAAAGCTGCAGGGGAGTTCTGGGGCTTTCGATCTCAGCAAGGGATGCACTAATAGCACCGAATTCGGTATCGCCGCCAGTGCTGATCACGATGCCCTGCCCGTAGCCTGAGCGCACAAGTGTACCCATGAACGCAATGTTCGTCTGTTCATTCAAGCGGAGATCTGCACCAACTCTTGAGCCAGGGTACTGCGGTGAAAGCGAACCGTTCTGAGTGGATGGTGCTGAGAGAGTGTCTGCGCCTTTTTCGACAGGCTCGTTCTCTCCAGTCAGGTTGCTTTCGTCGATGGTCAGATCAGCGGCGTGAGTTATGCGAATGTCTGCTGGTATGCGATCTCCAGTGGAAAAGAGGACTAGATCGCCAGTAACGATTTGGGAAGCGGATACATCGGAGCTAGCCTTTTCAGCCGCTGGGAAGTCGGAAACTCCAGGTCCTTTCGCATGTCCATTCTCTTGTGCCGCGGTTGCTTGTCCACTCCTGCCAGTAGACACGTTGCCGCGGATAACGTGTGCAGTGTGTGGAACCAATTGGTTCAACGCTTCCAAGCTCTTTTCACTTCGGTATTCCTGGACGAAAGCCACGCTCACCACGATGGTCACGGCTACAGCAATACTGATTGCGTCCTCATAGTTTCCCATGATCGCGGAAATGGCCGCGCTCGCCAGAAGAAGTAGAATAAGCGTCTCCTGGAATTGCTTGACGAAGCGCAGCCACAGCGGTTCCGGTTCTTCGTGAGGCAGCTCATTCGGACCTTGAACATGTAGCCGTGACGTTGCGTCGGAAGGATGTAGTCCATGTGTCAGAGAAGTCGAGTGTCGCTCGGCGACCCGGTCGACAGCGAGAAGAGCATTCTCGGATGTGATTGACTGCTGCCCGGTGACCTTTAACCTGCTCTTTGCTCGGGTGTGGCCTCGTGGTCGCTCGTCGGGAGGATGGGGTGTGAGAGATCGTGAGGCGTGGGGCGGTGGCTGCTCATTGTATTGCGGCAGCGAGTGCGACGAAGATTTGGACATGATCTCGTGGCCATCCAGGCCGGGCGGAGGGGACGGAGGGTTGCTCTCTTCCTGCAGCAAGACGAGCAGAGACAGGAGGCGGAGTGGATGAGGATGCTCGCTTCGGCCAAGATTTGAAAGGGCGTGAATGAAAGTCGAGGCCTAAAGCCAACACGCAACGGTCGCTAACGGCGTGAAGAAGTAGAAGTGAAGAAGGATCGATTCATACGCTTTTGTGTAGGTCATGTACATTGTTGGCGTCGTCGCCAGGTTTACATTACTTTAGCTCAATAATCTGACCCCCCGGTCGCGACTCGTTGTAGGGCTGTCCTATTTGCTAATGCCGCATGCGGCAGCCAAGTCGGGGAGCCTAGCCACGACGATGTTCAGGGTTAGGGTGGGGGGGAGTCGACATATAAATGTCTACTCACATGTAATCGACAGATAAAATGGTACCTGAGTTATCATCACAAGCTACTTACATCGAATCCGAACGCGGTAGTGTTGGTGAGTAATGAGCATTGTACGAAATTCCCGCAAAATGCAATCAGGCAATCATTGGTAGCACTGTTGATGTCAAAAGCGTCGTTCAGATACAAGCAAATCGTTACACTTCTAGTGTCTGACGACAAGTACCTGGCAGTATACAGACATTGTAGGAGTGACCATGGCGTATTTCCACGACAGTGCATATATATGTACCGTGTCAGTGAGAGAGCTGTCTCTAGATACCATCGTCAGGATGATCGCTCGTTAGGAGGTAGTGTCGGCGACTTTTGTATATCGAGTCACGCTCTATGTCGTGGGAGAGTAGTATTCGGAGGTCAGTATTTAGTATGTTGTTAACATGGTATTACCGGTGTGTGAGATGTGAAGATTGAAGACTGAAAAGTGGATATTCAAGCTGCCGCCTCAAGCTTCGCCATTCACCTGCCAACGCAGCCTAAACTAAACTTGAAGACAGGCCAAAAGTCGTGGCTCACACGTCTGACCAGCCTCTCCCACATCATCATCCCACTTCCATAGTTGACGCGCATACACCCACACCTACCGACATTGCGCTTTTACTTGTTTCTCCGTCATCATCTCAGCATTGGTTGCAGATTAATACCCGAAGCAAAATTGGAATCAATCGCCCACACTTCCACCAGCGCGCGCCCAAAAACTACAGCGCCACGCGACCTCTGCGAGCGCGTCAACAATCGCGTCGCGTCTTACCGGCGCAAAGACTGTCGCCCACCACTATCGCCTAATATTGGGCCCGAATAAGCATCTATAGAATCGGCGGAACCTCCTCCAACACCTGATCACCAATATGTTCTATTCAGAGTCGCTTTTGGCCAAGACAGGACCTTTGGCGCGTGTTTGGCTGGCTTCCAACTTGGAGCGCAAACTCACAAAGCAAAATGTCCTGCAGTCGGATCTCGAGAACAATGTAAAGGACATCATAGGCCAGGGCCAGGCGCCCATGGCTCTGCGTCTGAGTGGACAATTGTTGCTGGGAGTGGTCAGGATCTACAGCAGAAAGGCGAGGTACCTTCTCGATGATTGTTCCGATGCGCTCACCAAGATCAAACATGTCAGTATATGCTCCTCAACTTGCATTGGAACTCCTGCTAACTCATTCACAGGCTTTCAAACCCGGCAATGTCGATTTGCCTGCCAACCAGTCGCACACTGCCGCCGCAGGAGCCCTCACACTACCGGATACTCTTACAGAACTTGATCTTCTCGCACCTTTGCCAGACCCGGACTTCCTTCTACGCGAGCCAGCCAGTGAACTCGGCGCCGATGCCACTATGCTCGATTTCGACACCACTCAGATGCTCCCGGAGAGCCAGACACCAACCGCCAAGGGCAAGCGATCAATGCTTCAATTCGACGACGATGATGACCTAGGTCTTGACCTAGGCCTGGAACCCGACGAGCAAGCAGTGTATGATGAGCCAAGCATTGAAATCGGACGTCGTGCTGCTACTCCTCGACGCGACGAGCCTACCATGCTTGACGACGATGATCTTGGAATTGACCTGGGCTTCGGAGATACGACTATTGGACGGGAGAGCTCGGTTCCCAAAGCACTTCCTTTCGACGACGACGCTCCCATTGTCTCAATGGAAGACGACTACCCTCTGCCTGCAGATGAAGATATCGCAGCCGCCAACGCCGCAGCACTCGCTCGCGTTGACGCCGCTACTGAACAAAGGCTCCGCGACTCCGAATCTCCACTATCCGACGCAAGATCAAGCGTCGAACGTGAACTCGAGCACACTTTCCGCCTGGACCAGACTGCCATGGAAGAGGAAGACCCTACCATCATCCAAGCCCAGCAACAGCGCGTCAAGCGTCGCCGTGTCATTGGACCCGACGCCGAGACAGAAATTGAGACTGCACAGATCAAGAGACAGCAAGATGACCGCTCAGCTATTACCCGTGCTCCCCAATCTCTGCCGCGTGACCCTCTCCTTCTACAGCTCATGGAAATGCAACGCAGCGGTGGCTTTGTCTCGAACATTATGGGTGACGGTAGAATGCAAGGATGGGCACCCGAGCTCCGTGGCGTTCTTAGTATTGAGGTGATCCGAAAGGCTGGCGAAAAGCGCAAGCGCGACAATGGACTTGCAAACGTCGAGACTGCGAGCGAGCGCCAAGAAGCTCCCCGTCTCGAACTGCCCGAGGAGGACGAGGGCTTCCAGGCCGGCGCTGGTGCTGGTGACTTCGGCATGGACACTACTATTCGTTCAGACGCCGCGGCACCACTTTTCAGTGATGGACTTCAGGCTCCAGCCGACGACCAGCCCGTGAACCAGGAGGACGACGAAGAGGACTTCGTTGGTTCGCCCGGTCAACCTTTCGACATCACCGAAGCACCTCTCCTCCACCCTTCGCAATCCGGCCCTGTCTCCCTCGGCACCAAGACCACCGTCCACCTCCTCCGCCAGCACTTCGCTCCCGACTACCCCGTCACCGCCACCGAACCTCCAACTCCCAGCCAACGCACAAAGTCCGAAGCCTTCTTCACCGACATGTGCCCCGAGTCAACAACCAGCAGGCAAGACGCGACCAAGCTTTTCTTCGAGATGCTCGTGCTCGGAACCAAGGACGCCATCAAAGTCGACCAAGCCAGCGAAGAACTCGGCGGTCCTATTAGAGTCCGAGGCAAGCGCGGTCTTTGGGGCGACTGGGCAGAGATGGGCGAGAGCCAGGCAGCTGAGGCTGTTGTTGCGGCTTGATGATTCAGCCAGAACGATAATTGTCCCCGTCTTCTCCTTTTTATTTTCCCGGCGTTTATGAACAACGAAGTTTTGGCGCGTGGATCGCGTCCCGAAATCGAGGGCTGGCCGGTTGAGGTGAACCGGGAAATTGCTCATTCAGGTCAGCGAACTGCCATGGGTTTTTTTGAGGGGGTTAGGCTAGGTGGGCGTTCTGTTTTTTCTGTCCATTGATCGTCGCTGCTATTGTGATATCCAGTTGTAATACGACCGCCGCAATTGATGAACTTGTTTTGGCAACCTATTCCGTCCCTCTCTTGTTCTTTGTCATGCCGTTTTCGTCGAGCTATGATGGTGGTTTGTCATCACGCGCAGTCCTTAGACGGCACACTGTACGCGAGTATCAGCCGCAAAGGGAACCAAGATTAGAAAGCCAACTAGCGATGAATCTGTACGCTAGTTGTCGTGCTTTCAGCCTATCGAAAACATCAGCGGCAACCGAAACGAATATGAGAAAACGGACTGGCGAGAGACCCATTAGCTACATCTGTAGTCGTTGTGCTTCGAGTCGGCCTAACCAGCTACTCGGATGATGTGTCTCTAGGGTTAGGGTTGGTGTTAGACGCATCGCAATACAAAATGTATAAACCAGGTGCCAACGGATGGAAGTCATAGAAGGGGTTGTTCAGACTCTCTCACAGTAAGATCCATCGCGTAGCCATGATACTGACATCGAGGAGTTGTGGTACAAGCAAAACGCCATCGGCGGCGCCACGCATGAACTGAAGTCGACGATCCCACTACTGTACTGTACAACCACGTTTTCCGGTGCATGAGACGAAGTATTCTCCCTCCATCTCCGACATGAAAGGTTATATACTTCAGACAACAGGAACAGAACATGGTATACCCGCTTGTCGAATGTTGAGATGACAACAAAGTAAGTACAGGTTTAGTCGTATGGCCCATTTCACCACTGGCGATGTTTGTTATCACGACTTTATCCCCGTTGACCGCTCCTTCCCTTCCTCCTCCACGGAAGAACCCTGTATTACATCACCGGCATACATGAACACTCCCATGGAAATGTTCTGGTCAACAGAGCGCCACGTATGCTCGATTCCCGTGGACTCGCTAATTGCTCGGTAGAGTGATAGCTAGGCTGGTAGGGGAGGGGTTTTCAGTAGTAGCAGAATCCTCTGTGAGAGAAAGGGAGCTGTCGCGTTGGCTGACCGTTGGAGCCCAAAGTCAATGCTTGTGTACCCAACTTCAGAGTTCGGGGTACCTTCGATTGCATGTAGCTAGAGGTTTAGACGGCTAGGCTAAGGCAGTTGTACGCTGGCAACGACCCAACTTTGTGGGAGTGACGAGGCGGGCGGGGAAGTCGTGGGATTTTTTTTCTTATTTTCCTTTAGCTTTGAAACGTTTGTTTGAGAGTGCTCTTAGGGTTTGATGATGATGATGATGATAATGATGGCGAGAGAGAGGGGAATGGAAGAGATGAAAAGGGGTTTCGTGTGAGTGGTCTCGGTCGTGTTTGGGTGGTTTGGGACGAGTCTCGTTGGTTCGGGATGGACAGGGGATTTCTAGTGTGGATGCTGTGCTTTTGATGATGCGTTATCGTTGTTGGAGTTTCTTTCGACGGTCAGATCCGATGCTTACTCGTGTGTGTTACTGAGAACAAGGCGAGAATGGTGCGGTGACTGGGTCGAGTAGGGAACGGTTTATATGTTGGCAGGGCATCTTCACCCACATGCTTCGATGCATTCACTTACATGTTCGCGACTGCCTTGTCTACTGTACGTCGGTCTTGACATGTACTTCTGGCAAGTACAGGAATATTGTCAAGCGAAGACAAAGACTAGGCGAGCCGACGGTTTGTTCGCCGCACCTCATGCCATGCCCTGCCATGTCATCCATTCATCCTCGCACTGCAGACGCCTGCTTTGCGGGTTGAGATGCAGACAGCCTTCCGACGACACATGGCAGGCGGAATATGACAGCTGCCACTCACGGGATCCGCCATGCCGTGACACGCCCGGCGGCCTGCCTCGTTCTCTAGTCACATTACTGACATGCGCTGCGTGAAGCTCCGTTGTACATGCGACTACAGACCACTACTGCCGCGCTGCAGCTGCACCTACAGTTGGGCTCGCGCGCGCTCCAGTCGACGTGCTGTCTGTCCATGCGAGCACTAACCCGTACCACCCTCCACCAAACATCTCTCGCAGTCCTTCTTCGCCCAACATGCCTGTCCTCGCTTTAGCTGCAGTGCTACACTGCAGTGTGCATGCACCCTACCAGCCATGCGTGCCATGCCCCGGACGCCCGACATTCCAGTATCAGACCGAGTCATCCCCCTTAACACCCGGCAAGTACATGAATTCACTTCCACGCCTCTGCGCTCCGCGCCAATGCTGCTCACTCTCACCCGCCCCGGCTGCTGCTCGACGCCATGCAGCTAGGGGTTTAGCTTTTTGCCAAAACCAATGGCGGCATTGCCGGTCTGCCTCACTCAGAGGTCTGGCTCCGGCGGATGTGGACCCTACGAGCCTACCCATGGCCGTTGCTCCATCCGTCGAGCTTCGTCAAGGCTCGGAGGCATTGGCACATGTGATCGATGATGGGTCTCTGCGGTCTCGATGATAGCTCTAGCCGTGGGTAGGCGGCGGCAATGCCTCATCGACGTCGGGACGGGAGGATGTCCTTCATCAATGGGTATAAATTGATGCTGCTCAGGGAGTGTCTCTTCTTTCTCCTTCTTCCTTTCTCTTCACTTGACCAAAGTATCTCCTCGACTTGCCATCATACTGTACCATCCATCACAACTTCACATCACTCAGACACTACCAAGTCTCAACCACCAACATGACGACCGGCTACTACCAGTACCAACCGACTACCACCCTGCCCATGCCAGTTCCGGGCAAGCAGCCTCAACAACAGCAACCTTTCATTCCTCGTCATACCCGTAACCCTTCCGGCTACAGCCAATACTCAGCTTCGCCACCAGAGCGAGCTGAGAGTGTCACAACCGGCGGCGGCCTATACTCATCGGCATCGAGCAACTATGCTGGCAGCGATTACGACAGCTCCACTGCCGGAGCCACGAGCGTCGATCTCCTCGACTACATGAACGATCGCCTCTCGCAGACTTACAACCCAATCCCTCTGGATCAGAACGTGGCCAGGCAGGCGCAGATGTGAGTTTGCACGAGATCGTCGAGATCGATCCCTCGCGAGGCATAAGCAACAGATCACTGATGCGGTTTTCGCAGGTCCGGAGAACTCAATGCCAAAAACCGCGAGCTCCTCGCTCTGCAAGCCCAAGCACGAGCTCGTCTGGCCAAGACACGGACGAACTTTGCCGAAGGCATGCGAGCCGCAAAGGAAACGCAGAGAGATCTCGAGTGGACGCAGAAGAAAGTCAGGTAAGTGGAGTCAGCAGTAGCGACTGATCGACCGGCAGTGCAACGAAGCCGTCACCCGTCAATTCAGAGTTATAGTGCTGACGTTTCTGTTTCACCAGCGCCATGAACCGCCGCGCAGCAGAACGCTATCCAGAGCAATTCCGCGCCGCAGGTCAGCGTTATCCCGCTCCGGTCGACTACTGATCTCGTCATCTCGAGAAACGGGAACCGAAAAACGACGACAAATGATTTGGTGCAACTGTACAAATCAACCAAACACCGGGAGGTAAAATGCTCTGACGTTTCCTTGTAACGATATACGACATCCGATAACGACTAGAAGAACCCACACAAACGGCCGGCTGTATCTTTTTCTTCTAGCGCGAGAGAAAGTGAGAGGGCGAAAGTTGAGGAGGTGATCAGTCACTCCTCGTTCGATTTACGTCTTTATACCATTTCATTGCATCTCATTTACGACCCCCCCCAAAAAAATCTTGTTCGTATCTCTCCTCGGTCGAGACAGAAGGGAGGAACTCGAACAACTGAAGACTAAAACGACGTCCGAATAAGCTTTGCCCCATTCCCTCCCTCCCAAACCTGCAGTCAGATCCCGTCTCTTTGCCGGCAAACCTCTTTAGTGGCTAAAGAAACGGGATCTAAAACCAGCCTCGACAAGGGGAAATCACGCGCTAGGCACTGCAAGCACTTTCTCTGGGTGATTCACCGTCAAGTGCCGGCATATATGGCTTTTGCCGTTCTGCGAGTCGCTCTGACGGGAAAGAAGCAGGGCAGGGTTCTCATTCGAAAACGGATAGGCGGATGGGGGGCGGCGGGCGGGTCGGAACTCACACCTGGTTCGTGTGGGTACATTATTTGTGGTTTTTGCGAGGGTTGGACGCGAGGGGAGCGAGGATCGTAGTGCCATACGTATGTAGCTTTCTTGGTATTGATCGATTCGGCAGTCGCTTTTTCTTTCTCGTCTGCTCTAGACTGCCCGCCGGGTAATCGATTATCATATCAATCGTTGAAGATAACATTGATCCGATAGAGGGTTGAACGCAGACTCATGTTCGCTAACAGCCTGCTAGGCACTCTTACGGGGGTTTGTTTTGTCTATCGTGGCTAGATGGTTCTCCTCTTGCTGAAACGTGGCCCTGCAGGGAGGGGCGGCGAGTGAGTGGGTAAGGGTAAGATCGATTGGCAGGTTTATGTAATTGAGTTGCATGTCATGTAGGCGCGTTTTGCGGGCTGGGATTCGGCTGGAGAAACCGTGGCTGCGTGTGTGTATATGTATGGAGTGAGGTTGTTTTCCTTGACTCTGGCACTACATAAGCAATGGAGTGGAAGGTTTGAGTTAGGTTGTTTAGTTGGTGGGGTCGATTGAAGAAAGGCATGATTCGGTCTGCAATTTTCGTCTTTGAGAGGGGGAAGCGTATTCGAGAATCTCCTCTCTTTTTGATCAAGTGGGGTTCAAGAATTGATCGGTTTCGTGGTCGTTGTAGTCAGACGGATGAGCGGTGAAGTCGTTTTCAATGGTTTCGTGCGGCGATCTTGCTGTATTGACCGGAACTACTTTGATAAGCTCCTACTGGACGGCCTTTGAGGTCGAACGTTGAACCTTACTCTCTTAGTTTCCTCGCTCGTTATGGTGTCGATAAAAGATGTAAAGATCTTCCATCTAGCGGTGAAAGTCGTGAAAGTCGTTACGAAAAGTTGGTCAGTGGTGAGGGCTTAGATAGACAGTCGTGTTCAACGACTAGATTCTGTGAGCTTGGACGATGAAGACATTGCCACAGACATATTCTATTCAACCTTGTGGCGAAGGCGCGTTTACATTTGTGCTAGATTTACGGATAGACACGATGTTGCGGTGAAGCAAACAACGTTGACATGAGACTAGACCGGAATCCAGCGACGGATCCATCAGCTCCCTCCAATACCTGCGCAGCAAGACACCATACTTTCCAGCCGGGTAAAGTAAAGTACCAGATATACCTACAGTAGCCTTGCCTCGTCAGACCGCTTGAGTCTCAGTCTAGACGCAACATCAGTATTCAAAGTCAGAATAATGGGTTTGAGCGGTCCGTTTTGTGTCCCCATTGGAAGCCATAAAGGTCCAAATCTGCTCGCGTGGCATTGGACCAGATCTATCACACCGGAGCCTCAACCGGGCCGAAAGTTTGACAGACTTCTTCCAAAGACGTGTGTTAAATCCAATCGACATGTAAGATCGTGTGTTTTGTTAATTGTCACCGTTCCACCCAGCATTGAACGATACCTATCGCGACAATGCCGTGAACCAGCATTCGGTAGGCATCTCATGACTATACCAGCTGCAAGGTCGAGAGCAGTAGCAAGGAAAGCATTGCTTCAGTCGTAAGGTTTGTGTGCACAATAACTAAGTTTGCATCAATATCCTTCGATTTACTCTGAATGGTCCCCCACGTCTGTGACCTGCATAGCCATCATCATTCATCTCAACCCTCAGCGATAGCGTCGGCCATAACCTCCGCAAACCTGCCCGCGCGATTCTGATCCTGCATAGCAGTCTGGATCCCCAACAGCACCCTCTGGACGCCCACACCAATCTGATCCCCGCCCGTCGACTCGGCGATATCAGCAATCGCACCGCGGATCTCCGAGTCGGAGAAGATCCCGCTGTGCTGCATGATTTTCGCCAACTGATCCTGCGAGTTAACGTTAGGAACAGCGATCTGGGCCTGGAAATCGAGCTGCAGCTGCTGCAGGACGGTCTTCTCGGACGTCGTGCCGAAGATGAGCAGCGGCCTGCCCTGCGGGGGTTTGTTCTTCATGAGACCCTTGATGGCGGCGAGTACGGAGGAGCTGAAGCGCGGGCCGATGGGGACCCAGTCGATGATGAGGTCGATGTCGTCCAACACGAGGATGTTGAGGGGCGACTTGTAGGCGTCTGTGAAGACCTTCTGCAGGTGCTGGATCTTCTGCATCTCGTTCATGCCGATCATGTCAACGGGACGCACCAGCTTGATGAAGGGGAATTCGGAGTCCATGGCGATGCGCGCAGCCAGGGCGGTCTTGCCGGCGCCGCGAGGGCCGTGGACGAGGACGGAGAGGAGGGGCGTGGTGTTTGACTTGACTTGCTTGATGAAGTCGCCGCCTGTGCGCAGGATCTTGTCGATGTGCTCGCTGAAGGGGATGATGCCGCCTTCGACCGCACGCTGCAAGTCTTCCTCGCTGACACCGAAGAGGGGCTTGACTTCGTCCAGCGCCCGGAGGAAGTCTGGCATCTCGACTTTCATATCTTTGATGCTGTCGTCAATTGCGGCGACCGTGCCCACCTTGATGTGTCGCTGCATGGCGAAACTGCTCGCAGACTTTACGAGACCATTGATCTCAGCACCACTGAAATTGCGGGTGAGTCTGGCAAGTTCTTGAAGGTCGACATCGTGACCCATGATGTCGTTCTCGACCATCTTAGAGGTGTGGATCTTAAGAATCTGCGCACGACCGTGCTCGTCGGGCAGACTGATCTCCATGTGAACTTCAAGACGTCCTGATCGTAGCAACGCCTCGTCGATCATGTCCTTTCGGTTGGTCATTCCAATGAGCAGGATGTTGTTCAACTGATCCACACCATCAAGCTTGGTGAGCAGCTGGTTGACGACACTGTCGCCTACGCCAGTTCCACCACCGGCTCCTGAACCTCTCTGCTTGCATACAGCGTCCAACTCGTCGAAGATGATAATGTGCAACCCGGACTCGTCGCCTTTTTCCCTCTGCTCTTGCTCGGCATCTGCGAAGAGCTTCCTGATGTTCTCTTCTGACTGTCCGACAAACTTGTTCAATACTTCAGGACCGTTGATGACCTTGGGCTCCCTTGCGTTAAGCATCTTGCCAATTTGTCTTGCAATGAGCGTTTTACCAGTACCTGGCGGGCCAAAGAGCAAGATACCTCTAACGTGCTGGATACCAATCTTCTCCGCCAGACCAGGAGGGAAGATGCGCGAAGCGAAAGCTCGTCTGAAGATATCGCTAAACTCCTTGTCCAGACCACCAATTCCCATGTCCTCAAACTTGAAGTCAGGCCTTACGACCGAGTTCGCCGCGGGTCTCCTGTTTGATCCCTTGAGATTGATGGGTGTCCGCGCATCTTTGAAGTAGTTGATCATCGTCTCCGGTGTTAAGATACCTCTGGCGTGCGGGCTCGTCTGCTGGGCTGCATCAGAGGACTTGAGCGAAGTCATGTCCACCAGCTCCACCGTGCGAACCGTCATACGCAGGGGAATGCTCTTGTAGTCCATCAACAGTTGTTGACCAGGCGAGAAGATCTGGTGACGGAAGTTGTGTGCGAACGCCTTGCCTAGCTCATCTTGGTCGTATGGTGCTTCCGTGCTCTTCTTGCCAGCGAATCCGACTTCGATATCCATGCCACCTAGGTAGCTCTGAGGTCCTTGACTGAAAGGATCGTAGCTCTGCACCTCGACGATATCCGTGAGCGCGACTTGCATCCAAGTACGCTGGGCATCGCTGAGGCTGATGTGACCGCGCGGGAACTGCTGTAGTGGGCGTGCACTGAGGACGAAGTGGCCGTTGATTAGGAGGTAGACATCCTGGCCGTCGTGGCTTGGTGGGATATCCTGCGCGCTGACGGCGCAGATGTTGCCGAAGGTGAAGCTGTTGTCGGGACTCTTTGCTGGACGAAGCTGCATGACACGTCCTGCACCAGGCGTTGGTGGTGCTCCACGCATGCTTCCGCCGCTACTGCCGTATCCCTTAGGTTCTTGGTTGTACGATGGCTGGGGAGCGCGAGTCTCTCGGGGGACTGGACCGCGAGAGGAGGGAGGCTGTGGTGATGATTGCGGCGAAGACTGGCCTCGGCCTCCGAAGAGGTTCTCACGGTTGAACATGTCGTTTGTGGTGGAACAAAGGAGGCAACAGCGGTGGAGTGTTCCTTTATGGTAGGGCAGTCCTGGTCGTAGGCAGCGGAGTACTTAAGCAACGTGTCTTTCTTCGTATGCTCCTGTGGTGAGAGAGTGTCAAATTTCAGGCAGTGGGAAACCCGCCAGTGATGAGACGGATAAGTGTATATGTGTAATGTACTGTAAATGTGTACAGGTGGAAGGTTTATGGAGATGTCACATTCATTCACCCACGTTGCTGCGCTTACGTAGAGGCGCATCGACATCACGCTTCTGGACCCCGCAGTCCCTCCCTGCCCCTTGAGAGTGGACTTCGGTCGACAACAGGAAGCCTAGAAATCTAGCTGCCATCTGGGAACTCGCGAACAGTGCGACTCAAATGAACACACTCTGGGTCAAGCAAGGAGAGAGACAGATGCAGTAAAAATCGTAATTACAACGAGCCTATTTACTATACAAAAAAAAAGAGATCGAACGGTGTTGAAATCTCCACAGGTAACTCCCCAGCCTTGGAACCCAAAGATAACCTCCGGATCGCAGCGCGCAAATCAGAACACAAGTTCCAAACCATATGTTTCGAGCCCGTATAACCATGAAAAACGAACAAATTGCGCCAGGCATCGCAATGCCGGTCGGATGAGAAAAGAAAGTACACGTGACCCTCACGTGTCGCAGAGAAATGCTAAAGAGCGGGAAAAGAATGGACAAAAGAAATCATCAGACTAAAGCAGAAGGCAGCATGTGACATGGTGATGCGATTTACATCACCAGACCCATGACCTCCCTCACACTCTTGGTCCAGTTGTCAGCGCGGCAAAGCTCTCTGACAAGGCCAGCCAGGCAGTCGATGGCGATGTTGGCTTCGCCAGTCGTCATGTGCTCGGCGTCCCAGGTGAAGCTCAGCGCAACCGACTTCTTGTCGTCGGCGAGGAAACCAGTGATAGTCAGGCCGTTGTCCATGCGGGTCAGCATCTGGAGCATGTTGAGACCCTTGGGGTGGCCTTGGGCAGTAGGAGCGGTAGGTAGCCAGTTGAAGGACTGGCGACGGATGAGCGGCAACAGGGCGTCGGCATCATCCTCACGCTCGGCGAATGAGCGCAGATCGTCCTCGCCCAGGTGGTCGCGCATGCGGTCAACGATGCGCATGAAAGGTGCGTGCGCAAAGGCCGAGTTCTGCTCCTCGCCCTTGCTTACGCTCTGCATGAAGCTGACGGCGTTCTTTTGCAACGCCACAGGGATGCGGTCAAGCACGTACTCCACAGTGCAGCCTGAGATGTCAAGCGGGTTGCTGGTGTATGCTTCGCGCTCGGTGACCGAGTAGTCACTCTGGAATGGCCAGTTGCGAGCGGCGTTGAGAGTACCGAAGATGGCCTCCTTGCCACCGGTGTGCTTGACGTTGAGGAGAGCAATGGCAGCCTTGACCAACATGAAGATGGGGATGTCGTGCTCGGACTTCAGACGGTGGATGTCGTCGCACTTCACCATGCGGCGAACACCCTTCTGGGCAGCCAGCTTGTGAGAGAGCGAAGTACGGCGCTCAGTGGCACGCGCACGACGACCATCGTGGCGGCGCCAGCCAAAGTCATTGCCCTTGAAAAATTCAGGTGTGCGCTGAGGGGGCCAAAGGGTGCTGTCGGAAACAGAGCCGATGCCCTGGAGCTTGTTGGTCCAGTAGTCAACACCGTTTGTAGCCTCAGTGCCGAAGCGGTGGGCGTTGTATGCGGATGCGTACTCGGAGAAAGAGGCGTGGGGGATCAGAGTGCCGTCTCCGGAGAGGACGGTGACGATGTCGTCGAGCCAGAGCTTGGTCATGGACATGTCGCAAACAGCGTGGGACGCAACAATGACAAGGCCGGAAGTGCCGTCTGCGATGCTTGCAATGTGGACACGGAACATGGGACCGCCAAGAGAAGCAGTGTCGTAGGTCTGGTGGTCGAGAAGAAGAGAGTTCAAGCCCTCCTTGTCGTCGACCTTGTGGCCAGAGGTTACCGCGGCTCTGAACCAGGGCTGCTTGGCCCTGACGGTGACAAGAAGAGGAACTTCATCATCGCGCTCCACAGCGATAGACCTCAGGGTCGGGTGGTAGGCCAGAACCTGCTTCATGGCCTTCTCAAGCTCTCCAGCACCACAAGGTGCGTGGTAGCTCCACCTGAGGTTCCATGAAGACGGGCGGCATCTGTGCGCAAAGATTGCATCCCAGTCGGGCATGGGCACAACGTCCTCGACGTCCTCCCAGGGAAGTGAAAGGCGAGAAAGCTCGGCTGCAACATTTGCCTTCGTAGTAGCGTAGACCTGCTCATCGCCGTTGACGAAAGACATGTCCTTGACTGCGGGAGGACCTTCTCTCTGGGGCTTCAGGAGGGCGGCGGTCACCGAGGGCCTCGAGTCGATGAGGTCAGCCTGGTCCTGAATTTTGTCGCAGTTCTTGAAGTCTTCGACGGTGATATCTCTGCCAAGATCCTTCTTGACAGTGCCGGAAAGCTGCATCATCATGAGCGAGTCGGCAAACGAGTTGATGGTGGATTCCGGGAGCAAGCCATCGGCACCTGAGATCTTCTTCCAGATTCTGATCAGAGACTCTACGGTAGGCGCGCTGGCGTCGACTGCAGGACCCTCGGTTGCCTTGATCCACTCGCGAACGGAGACTGCCAACTCGACCTTGCGGATCTTACCCGCAGCAGTCTTGGGCCAGTCGTCAAGTCCCAAGTCGGTCTTGAGGTTGATCACGGTCTTCGGCGCGAAAGCAGGGCCAAGAGCCTTGGAGGTCATGTCCTTCAAGACGTTGGAAGCAGTGACGTTGTCGCCGCGCGTCTCAATGACAGCAATGGGAACCTCACCGGCCATCTCATCGGGGACACCAACGACTTGGGCCATGTAGACACCCTCAGCTTTCTGGAGAAGTGCCTCGATGCTGGCAGGGGAAATGTTCTCGCCGCCTCTGATGATAATGTCCTTGTAACGGCCAGAGATGCGAACGGCACCATCCTCCTCCATGACGGCTTGGTCACCGGTGATGATCCAGTTGTTGCCCTCCTCGTCACGGTAGAAGCTGTCGTTCTTCACGTTGGGGTCCATGTACTCGGTGATGATTTGCACGCCACCGTTGTGCAGTTCACCAGCGACGCCTCGAGGGACCATTTTGGTGGTGCCGGGCTCGCAGATCTTCACACGAGCACCACGGCTGGGCCTACCGGAGAGGACTTCTCCGTTACGGAGGACGGAGCCTTCCCGAATCGGCCAGATGAGGGTCGAGGGGCTCTCAGTCATACCGTAGCTGGTTCCTGCAGGAACTTTGAAAGCAGCCTCGCATGACTCGACTACGCTGGGCAGGACACCGGCACCACTGATGTCGAGACTAATCAGACTGGTGACATCGGTCTTGGCAAATGCAGGGTGAACGGTCATAGACTGTGCTGTGGTAGGCACCAGACTCATGTGCGTAGCCTTGAACTTCTCAATGCACTCGAGCGAGGCTTGAGCCTCGAATGCCTCCGAAGGATAAATAATGGTGGCGCCAACAAGGAGGAAACCTAGAGCCCAGCCAATACCGTAAGAGTGGAAGTTGGGCAGGTGAAGGATGAACCGGTGGCCTGCAACGATATCACGGGGTTCCGTGTAGGCAAGCGCAGCGTTTGCAGTGATGGCACTCGAAAGTGCACAAGGCTTGGGAAGAGATGTTGTGCCACTGGTGAAGAGAATGACGGATGTCTCCTCAGGATCGGCGTCGGTGGGGGTGTCTGGAGGCGTGAGTTCTCCAGACATAATGTCTGAGAGCGGTTGCCAGACGTTGGCGAGCTCAGTCTCGTCCGGCTGGGCAAGAAGGACCTTGACGGACATGGTGCTCAGGAGATCCTGGCCCAGCGATTTTTCGAGTTCGGCGGCCACGGCAGAGTCGGGAGCAACGATTACACCGGGCTGGACGAGCTTCAGCATGTGAGTGACCTCCTCGCTGCGGATGGCGCTCTTGGGGTTGATGGGAACGAGCGGCGAGTGGAGGTAGGCGGCCGCCCAGAGCATGAGGGCCCATTCTGCCTGGTTGTAGCAGAAGCAAGCAATGGGTGCTCTGTTGATGGGAGACAGGCTGTTCAAGGTCGTCGCCAATCTGCGGGCTCCGCGGTCAAGATCGGCGAAAGTCCATTCGACAAAGCCGGAGTCGCTGTGCTGGCTGCTGACCCAACGGAAGTTCGCAGCCTTTTGGTGGTATGAAATCAAAGCGAGAGCATTAGGGTTGGCAGCAACGGTTTTTTGCCAAACATTAAGATGTGAGAGGTTGCTGGTGTCGACGGGCCGTCCGGCAGCCTCTGAGAGCGACATGATCGGCGTGTTGGTTTGTGGTGTTGGTTCCTCTTTCTGTAGTTTTGTGTCCTCCTTGGGAGGTGTGGGTTGGTCCTTGTGAGGTGTGGTTGATTGATCCTTCTTGATGGTCGGAAGGGTGCGAACGAGTGTCGGGTAGCTGTGAGGGAGTGTCGAAGGACTGTTGTCGCGAGGAAAGAAATATTCAATCAAAGGAATTAGTATGTTGAGGCAGGATATGCAGAGTTGTAGCGGGGATGGGGCGAGTAATGCCAACATTATTAGAACGAGGAAAGAGAGAATGGAGGGCAGCCGTGGGAGCTTTCAGTTGAACATCCTGATGGATGAACTATTGCAGGGCGGTACCAGATGGGGCATGGCGGCCGTTGAGGAGAAGTCGCGTAGATAGGATACGGGTTCGAGGGGTTTGGCACCGCCACGGCACATCTAATTGGGGGACCTGCCTAGGGGGATTGGACGATCGACGGGGGCGCAAGTCTCCGTAGGAGATGCTAAGTCTGTGCCGTAAACACTCCGGGGCAAGATTTTAGTGAGCTGCCTCTTGTGTCTTGTCTTCAGCCCGATCAGCCGACAAGGATGGGCACGATTGCGGGCTGCGACTTTGCTTGGAGGCTTGGTGGTGGGATATCATTATTACCTACCACGTTATCCACTGGTGCCCGCGGGCAGCGGTGCAACTACTGCAAGGTCATGGTGCGGCGTCTCTACGCGCATGAGGTTTCGGGACGGGGCTCCCTGGACCTCTTCCAACCGCGTGCTGCAAGGCTGTTTCGAATGTTTCGGCAGCTCTCAGGGTTTCACCAGGTGGCAAGGCGGCGGGTGTTTGGGTCGCAGCTTTACGATGATCCACGGCCAAGATCCACATAGGGCCAGCGAAGCCGGCGCGCTCGGGACGACTTGTTCTACTACTCAGCACGTTAGCAGCTAGCACTCGGCGGCGCCCCTGTCACTCCAAGCAACTCTAAGTGCGAGGCGCTCAAGGTTAGATGAGGACGAGATGAGGTGCAGCAGCGTGTGGCTATCCCGTTGCATAGGGCGAGCTGTTTAGCTTTGCGACACGAGAGGCGTAACGCTCCATTTTGCCGCTTCTGTCTTGGTCGTAGATGGCGTTGTCCCCCGCGCCGTCGTATCTTGGGGAATTTATATCGTACAGTAGTGTCGTGGCAGGACGATCGTATTGATGGAAGCGAGAGAAGGAACTTGAATAGCACCAGCTGACTCGTGCGGGAGCGCGTCGTACCCGCAGCCGTACGAGAAGCGTGAGTCTTCCGATCTCCCGACTTAGTAGTACAGTAGTGCAGGCCACGACGAGAAAGGCCCGGTGAAAATTCACCTCCTCTGCAGACACGAGACTCCTGCTCGAGCTCCTCTCTCTCGAGGGCATGCATGGCATGTTACTATGTTTACTCGACCGTACCTGCAGCGGCTGGCTGCATGATGCATGAAGCCTGCCGCATGTGGCATGATAGTGTAGAATAGTGTACCTTATCTTGCATCATTTCCCCTGAATCCCATGGAAAGGTTGCTTGCAAAGTCTGACATCCTCCATGCAGCCACGCTGAGCGTGGCTTATGTAGTACGGAAAACAAGAACAATCGCATTGTTGTGGTTGTTTGAGTTGCCAAGTGCGTGCTCAGTCCTACCACATCACATCACCTCACTTCAACTCAATCCTACAATCACCAACTGCCAGTAGTGTCTCTCTCTCTATGCCCGGACTTCTCACCCCAGCCAATCGACGCGCTGCAGAAGAGACCTTTGCCAGATGAGAGCAGGTAGGCCAACCGTAGGAGTAAAAGTATGCAAGCCCTACAACGACTGGTGTCAACAACGCCGATCAAGACACGCTATCGCAATAATCCCCTGCTAGCTCGGATTTGTCAAGATGCCTTTTCTGATTCTTGTCTTGTAACTTGTCGCTATTCTGGTCCTCAACAGCCGCTAACACTCAGCTAACTCGCGGACTACTGCTTGTGCTTGGCTCCCCCCGAAAGCCCGACTACTTCCTTTCTCGCCTGCTGCCCGCTGGGCGGTGGATATCGTGGGCCTTGCCTTGGTGTCATCAGTGTCGTGCACCGTTGTAGCCGGCGACTCTCCGCCCACCGGCTGTTGTCGACTCTGCCTTGTGCCGGTGAGAGAGTGTGCGCGCAAGTGTGCTGAGCTCTGCAGTGCAGCAGCCATTGCCGATGCTAAGCCTTTGCTGTCGGCCGAACCGCCCGAGTTGCCCTGGGTGGTGCCTGTCTGGCTGCGTGCGAGCCTGCTTGTGCCTGTTAGACTAAGGCAGACTATCGAGCTGCTGCTGTACGAGACCGGGGAGACGTGTGATTTTTTGCTTTCCTCTCCTCTTCTGTGCCATCTGTTGTGCTGTGCTCTGCTCTTTGCGACTCTCTGCGAACTCTCTGCGCGCTCCTTGTGCTCTCTGTACATACTACCTTGTGCCATCTCTTTCTTCCACGCGCTTCAACTGCCGGTACCATCAAACTTAAGCGCCCTGGGCTCGCACTGCAGCAGCTCTCAGCTCTCATCTCCCACTCATCGGCCTCGTCTTCCAAAGTCTTGCTTTTCTGGTTCGTGCACTGGCTGCTCACGCCCACACGTTGACTACGCAATATCCATTGTTTCTGCACCATACCGGGTCTCGGAATCCTTCTGCGTATCCGCTCCCAACACTCACTCGACATCTCTTCGTGTCTGATTAGGCACCATCTGCACCGTCTGCACCCGTCTGCATAATCGCCTCCTGCCTGGTCGCCCACCACCCACAACGCCTTATCGCTGGCCAACCAGTCTATACAGCTACCGTCTTAATACGGCAATCTCAACAACACCATCTCTGCGTCTGCATTCATTAGTGCTGACAAGCGCCTACCGCAATCATGGCCAACAACAATTCATACGCCATGATTGAGACTCCGCACCACCAGAATTATTCGGTCGATGACCTCCGATCTTATCTCGACTCTCGCCCAAATACTCCCGGCAACTACTCTGGTGTCAACTCGCCTGTCTGGCCTTCATCTCCCTCAATGTGGCCTCATGATCGTGGAAGCATGGCCGGCTCTATGCTGGCACTCAACCCTCAATATCCTACGCCGGATAGTCCAGGCTTCCCACCTGGCAGTCCTGGATTCCCCCCTCATAGCCCCGGCTTCCAGAACGAAAAGGAAGAACCCAAAGCTGCTCCTCCTACCCGTCCTCCTGGACCTCCAGGCGGACCGCCTCCAGATGGTGGTCTTACCGCATGGCTTCAGGTGCTTGGTGGCTACTTTCTGTTCATGAACACTTGGGGAATCATCAACGCTTACGGTATGCTAACCCCATGCACGAATGCGGACGATTGAACGCAACAACTGACAACGCTACAGGTGTTTTCCAATCCTACTACAAGGGCACGTTACTCGCGGACTCTGGCGCTACCGAATCACAAATCTCCTGGATCGGTACAATCACCTCTTTCTTCCTCTGCGCCTCCCCGCTCATGTGGGGTCCTATCTTTGACCGTGGCAGTGTTCGTATTCTGGTCTTCCTTGGATCTGGCGCTGTCGTTCTCGGTCTCATGATCACCTCCGTTTGCACTCAGTACTGGCATTTGATCATTGCCCAGGGTTTCATCGTTGGACTCGGCGGTGGCTGCAGTTTCTTGACCGCCACCTCCATTCTGCCCACCTACTTCGCGAAGAAACGATCTCTCGTTATGGGTATCGCCGCTTCTGGTTCATCCATGGGTGGCATCGTCTACCCAATTGTCTTCCACGAGCTACAGCCTAAGATCGGTTTCGGCTGGACCGTCCGCATCATCGGCTTCCTCGCATTGCTTACTCTTGCGATTCCTTGTGCTGTTATTCAACCTCGAGTGCCGAAGCCGACCACGAAGAAAAAGATCATCGACCTGAGCCTCTTGAAAGAGTTGCCCTTTACGCTGATCAACATTGCCACATTCTTCGGCTTCGTCGGCCAGTACATTCCGTTCTTCTTCATTGTCGATTACTCGGTACATTACGGGATTCCGAACGCTTTCTGGATGATCATCGTCCTCAACGTCGGCTCCATCCCTGGCCGTGTCGTCCCATCGCTCATTGCCGACAAGTTTTTCCCTCCGCTTATCGTTCTAGGATGCTGCACCGGTGCTGCTACAATTCTCGCCTTCTGCTGGACCGGTGTGGGTAGTTCGACCGTCGGTCTGATCATCTGGGCTCTCCTCTACGGATTCTGTGCAGGCGCTTTCGTCTCCCTCCAGGGTCCCTGTGTTGCGTCCATGACAACGGATATGCGCTCCATTGGAAGCCGATTTGGCCTCAACATGTTCTTCGGCGCACTCGGAATCTTGATCGGCAGCCCTGTCGGAGCAGCCATCTTCCCCACGAGTTGGCTCTGGGCCTCATTCTTCTGCGGATTTAACCTGTTATGTAGTACTGCGTTCATCGCCGCTACATACTGGGCTTTCAACCGTGAGAAGACCAGAGGTCAAAACAGGCTTTCTGGTTGAAGCAGCAGAGCCAGTATATTCGTCTTACGAATACGATCTTCCACTATATTTCGACAATTTGCTTTGCACATTTTCGATTTCTTCGACCACATTTTCCTTATTCAACAAATTTCTCATTTTTGGGATGAGCTCTTCAAATCGAAACAAGTTTCGCGTTCGAGCCGATCACCCGCCACAGGTCCAGCGTTTTCAGTACGGCGTTTAGGAGGGGGAACGAATATCAGCCGCCTAATGTGCACATACGAAGACAAGTCTCGGATTGCAACGCACTCACAGGATTGAGTGCCGCGCTACAAGCCACAGCCCCTGTTGAGAGTCTGCATATACAAACTGGCTCTCAACAGGCTCAGAAAGCGAGGCCAACGACACACCAACCTTTTGATCCCATCCGAATTTCATAAATAGTCTATTTCTTTTTCTACTTCTGTACATACGTCTTATTCTCTTTTCCTTTTATGTTACTGGAGTCAGAGATAGATCTTCGAAGTTGGGTTAAGATACGTCTACAAGATACCTACATTGGAAAAATTATTAAAGTACCCCAATGTTCAAGACTTGCCCAGTCATCTTACCTTGTTTATGTATACCTCGCGAACACTTCGATTGACCCGGAGTCTGGGATTACCTGATAAGGCAGCGCCACGGCGATGTGTAGAGCCAGATGTTCGTTACCAGATGAGAGGCCGATCGGGCCACCCTCAAAATCTATGTCCTTTACAGTAGAGTGATGATCTGTCATGAAAACCATACATTCGTGTCTCGAGGTGAGTTTTAGAGCGTTTACATACAGCTTCCGTCCTCGTTTCCGCGCTCACTTCGTCCAGGTACCTTAGGCGTCGCCGACTTCGGCCCAGGTGTGTCTTTTGCTTGAACAACCACCGAATACCCAGTTCGTTCCGCGGGTCATGATCATAGATACATATGACGCCCTCTTGCAATGTACAGACGTGCCGCGAGAAGACTTGCACAGACAGTGGCCTGACCTCCCCCAAGTCTCCTACAACACTATCCGCCCAATCGCTGTACGGCCATCCGCGCTCCCAATAGATTACTGTACTGTGGGCGCAGTATTCCACACATCCCACCCACCACCCTCATAAAAAGTTCATGACAAATCCTCTCTTCCTTAATGTACTTTCAATATCCAAGCGCGCCCTTCTTCTTCTCCCACTCCGCCGGCGTGAAGCACTTGGGCGTCCAAGCGTGAATGGCAGCGACCTCGTCTTTCAAGGCGCCGTTGACCAGCCTGTGCCGCGCGAGTGTCATCTTCTTCTCGAACTGTGCGGATACAATAATCGCCTCGAACATTTGGCCACAGCCGCCTATCAATTTGATCAGTATATCGGCTCTTGCTGTGATTCGCCTTGAACCAGTCAGACTCACCTGACAGGTCCTTGATGTCGACAAAGGTCGCCTCAAGTCTGTCTTTCAGTGCTGTGGAGAGTGACTCGCCGGTCACGCCGGAGTTGGGCGGCGATTGTTCTGCGCTCATTCTGGGTAATGTGTTCAAGCAGGTTCGGGTGTTCGTGGTGGGTTGGATTGGAGGGACGCTTTGCGCCGACTGCTTATCAGATTTCCAATTGCGCTTCGGGATGCACGACAAGCCGCATGACGTCGCAGCAGGCGCGAGCGAGCCAATAGAGCAAAAGTCAATAATTACCAGGTTCGAAGACGGGAGTGAAAGTAAACAAAACCACTGAATATCTTGTTTACTTGAGAAAGACTGCTAGGTCCTCTATTTGTTGCTTTCTACACTACATGTTCAAGAATACAGCGCGTCTCGCATCAAAGACAATGAGTGCCCAAGCTAGGACGGCGCCCTACACCAGGGCTGTCGTCGCCGCCATGAGGAGACTGTGAGTAGACCATCCTGCTTACACGGCACGGCATTCCCCTGGGAGAGATGCCTTACGCGTTCCGAGGTCCAATCTTTTATACAGAAGCTGACATGCTCTTAGCTATCCTGAAGCTCTGGCAGACAAGAGCTTCGACAACACCGGCCGTATGTCCATGTCAAGTCTGGGGTCTACCCAGTTGAGACTCATTCAAGCAGAGCTATGCGCCATGTAGCTTACCACCTACGCCATAGTCCTTCTCGAGGCTCCCTTCGATCCTGTTCGCAGACAGATGAACTCAGTCCTACTTACTGTCGACTTGACCAAAGCCGTTGCCGACGAGGCGATCGAGAGGAAAGACTCGATCGTCGTTGCCTATCGTATGAGATGCCACCACCTGTCGAACGTGTAACAGTCAAACTAACAGTGTCGACAACTCACGCAGACCCCATCATCTTCAGAGGCCTCAAAAGCTTGACCTTCAACGACACGCAACAAACAAGTCTACTGCGTCTCGCAGCTGAGGGTATTAGCGTAAGCCACTACCAAACTGCATAACTAATACCGAACTTGTCCTAACATTGCCGAGGTCTACTCACCTCATACTGCCATCGATTGTGCACGCGGTGGTCTGGGCGACTGGCTCGCCGACATCGTGACCGGAAGACCAACAGCCCTCAGCGAACTCGAGCCTGGATCTGCACCTCCGACCTCAGACGCGCCTGCAGCCGAGCTCGAACCAGAGAACCCTCTCGAAAAGGAAGGCCTGGCGCCACCAGCCCGCCCCTCCTACATGCTTCAACATCACCCGTCTCAGCTAACCCTCGACGACACCGCTCTCGCCCTAGGCGGAAGCGCACACAAACGCTACCCCATCACCGCCTCCGCTCTCCCAGGCCACCCAGGAGCAGGAATGGGCCGCATCGTACGCTTCGATCAACCCGTCCCTCTCCCCGAGATCATCGACCGCATCGGCCTGGGCCTAGGCAACCCCAAAGGCTTCCCCATCGCAGTGCCACAGGGCAAGCAAGCCGGCGACATGATGATCGGTAGCGTGGGCATCTGCGCCGGCAGCGGCGGCAGCCTGTTCAGCCAGATGGAGAAGGACGGCGAAGACGTTGACCTCTACTTCACAGGCGAGCTGAGCCATCACGAAGCGCTCGCTGCTATCGAGAAGGGCAAGAGTGTTATCTGCTTGTTCCACAGCAACACGGAGCGCGGGTTTTTGCATGGTGTGCTGAGGGGGGAGCTAGAGACTGCGATTGGGGAGGAGTGGGAGCGTGTCAGGAATGAGGAGCTGCAGGCTGACGGGCTGAGCGAGGAGCTCAAGGAGAGCTTGGAGGATGAGCAGTACGATGTTGCCGTCAGTGAAGTTGACCGGGATCCTTATGGAATCATGATTGCGAAGAGCGAGTTGTGAGATGGAATGGTGAGGACGAGATAGATCATGTTACGTTTCTTGCATAGATTTGAATGTCACTAATTATAATGTACTGCACCAGTGTTGTGGGAATTGTGGTGAAAGAATCCCCGTTGGATAGGCTCATCACATGAGGTGAAGTGTATTCTTGCCTGAGTGCCCCCCTCCAGTCGACCTCCCCGATTTTCAACACGGGGATCTATGAAACTACCAGACGCCTTCACTTACATGAGAAAGTATGTGGTAGGAGATTGACTGGCACCATCGGTCGAGGTTGGATGTACCAGACAAATTAGGGTTAGGGTCGGTAACCAAAATCTTGGCGGCTTCCGACGGACCGGCACGCACTCGCACTAGCTCGCACCTGCGCTCTTTCGAATTTGTCCCTCCAGTACGGCTCCGCGACAGCGAGACCAGGCGACCACCGACCAACAACCACAGAAGACATCCGGACACCGTCAAGATGCCTGTACGTACCCCGAACGACTTCGAGCAACGTCAAAATCTCCAGCATGCCGTGAACACGCCGTGCTAACCTCTGCGACAGTCCCACAAGTCGTTCCGCACCAAGCAGAAGCTGGCCAAGGCCCAGAAGCAGAACAGGCCCATCCCCCAGTGGATTCGCCTGAAGACCGGCAACACCATCAGGTATGCTGGCCCCGAAACACCCGACTGGATTTGAGAGGAGGATGGCGAGTGAAAGGGAACAATTGGAGATCGGTCCCTCGAACATGGGCGGCTTGGACGGAGGAGTGCTACAGCACTGCACGCCACCAAGGCGAAGCGTCACGGTCGGGCAAAGGGTTGACAAGAGCCTCCACTAACCACCGTATCTTCCCACAGGTACAACGCCAAGAGAAGGCATTGGCGCAAGACCCGCATCGGTATCTAAGCGACTCGCCCACGATGCTGGAGCAGGATGCACACGTCCGCGGTCGACCGAGCCACCACAACTACCACTTCAATCAACTCTCGGACCGGACTGGAGAGATCGAGACTGCAGGCATGGCCTGGCACTGCTAAGGGAAATGAAAAACATCATCACCACGGCCATGCGAACCTGCGCTCGTCTCTTTTTTGGCATGGAGAAGGCGCGTTTTCTTTTTACGATGTGAGACACGATGGGAATTTTCACTGTTCGCTGCCTCTTGCGCGGGAGGTGGTGAACTTGGCGTCCTGCTTTAGCTGTGGTGTAGCGAGGGCGGAAATCGATGATGCGTCACAAAAAATACCCATGTTCTCTATTACGACCACTCTGTCTCTCCGATCGCGACCTTTGGCAGACATCGCTACTTTGTTTCCATGGAAGCTTTCCGAGGTTCTCACATCTCATATGATGGTTCGTTTCGCTGCGCTCATTGACGCTGATGAGAGCATGTCCAAGTGGCATATGGACGAGTCAAAAGCGACATTGGACCACGAGCTTCAACTTTCAACGCGAAGTGCTCTGCCCTTAGAGCGTTAAGACACCCCTTTCTACATAACGGGGCAGTCCACAGGTCGTACCGTTGTATTCTCGCATGCTTATATGAGGTACATGTAGGCATCATGATTGCTACCACAATGTCCCATGACGACCGACTGGACTGATAGCAGCAACACTTAGACTTCAGATCTGCAATGTTCGTGCCTGCTCTCTTCACAACTTGCTTATTGACAAGGATACATTTGGGCATCGAGCCACCAGTGCTCCTCTTTCTATCAACATCAATAGTGACAGAACCAACGCTACAGCATCGAACCAAAGTTCTCATCGTCTATTGCCTACTTGACGCCAGCAAAGCGTCGGGAACCGTTTGACTAAATATTCTAGTCACAGTGTTTCAACGACATCATCACAACACCACCATAAACCAGAACATCATCATCACAAAGAACATGCAATCCATAGCCGTTCTATCGATATAAACCAACGAAGAGACAAAATTCTTTTCAGGCCTAGAGATAGTGATAACAACATCCCAAGAATCTACAACTCATCCCTCCCCCTCCTCTTCTCCTTCTCAGCATCCTCCCTCTGCAACCGCTCCTGCATACTCTCCTCCTCTCTGCCCTGCACGCCCGCATCTCCAGCATCGCCCGCAACCGGCTTGCCCTTAGCCGCGCCAGCAACACCGGCGTCCTTGACCTTCCTAGCCACAGCCGCAATCTCATCATCATAAACCGTCCACTCCGGCACCTGCCTCCTCGCCCGATCCAACTTCGGCTCCTTGGTCTGCGGATTGTTGCACAGGTCAATAGTCCTGGCCGTCCTCAGCGCGTCGTCCGAACACCAAGTCTCGCACCACAACCAGTCCTGCGGCAGGCTGTGAATGGGGATCACGGCCTGCATGTGATTCGGCAGGTCCTGATCGAGGTTGCTCAGACTCGCCGGGTCGGCCGACAGCTGGTGGTACTGCTGGCGCAAGCGATCGCCGGCGGCAATCTGCCGGAACTTGTTCAGGTCGACGACGTACAGCGCCGAGATGTGGTACGGCTTGCCGCGCAGGAAGCTCTTCCAGTACCCTTGCTTCCAGAAACGGAAGCCTTCCATCTCGGTGCGCGAGTCGCACATGGGCGTGAAGCCGTAGGGGGCGCCTTGCAGGTCGTGCTGCACGAGCGAGTACATGTCGGTGCGCACGATCTGGTCGGCGTCGACGAAGATGACCTTGTCGAGGTCGAGCGGGAAGAGCACGTCGAGGAAGAGGATCTTGTAGCCCCAGATCTCGCGCTGTTTTTCCTTCTGCGCGCGCAGCCAGTGCGGCCACTTGTAAGTGACCATTTCGTACTGGAAGCCGTACTCGGCTGCTAGGGCTGGAAGGAAGGTCTTGAAAGAGGGCGAGAGGAATTGCTCGATGAACCAGAATTTCACCGTGTGCTTGGTGTTTTTCATCACGGAGACCATCATGATGTTGAGCATGCGCTCGTACAGGTGGCCCGAGGCGACGGAGAAGATGTTGATGTCTGCGTGTCCGCCGGCAGTCTTGCTGCTGCCCGGCATCAGACTTGAGCCGATCTTGCTTGCTTTCGAGAGATACTTGCTCGCCTGCGCGCCAGCGACGCCAGCTTGGGCAAGGAGCTTGTCGGCTTGTTCTGCGAGGTTCTCGGCAACGGTCTTGGAAGCCTCGAGGACGTCCTCTTCCTCCATGCCAGGCTTGCGTGAAAGTCGAGGGAACAGGGTGGCGCCTCTAAAAGACATCAAAGCGATCTCCGTGCTGTTGTCATGGACAGCTGCTTTGTGGCCATTGTTGCCGGCGCTATCGATGTGGAAGATGTCCTGGCTCCGGCCCTTCTGTAAGGCAAGGTTGTAGATACCCGGGTTGGCTTTGAATTGGAAGTAACCCAAGTTGGCCATGATAATAGTGTCAGCAAAATGAGGATCAAGTTTAGTACCGAGCACAAGCTGAGCGCCTCGTGGAGGTGGACCTTGACTCGCGTCCCGGGAATGGCCTTCGATCAGGATATGCTCCAGCTCGTATGTAGCCTCGATGTCTGCATCACCCTTGACGGCACTGAGTTTGATGTTGTCCAGGTCGTAGAAACTCTCATCCGGAGCGACGAGCCAGGAAGGAGGCAGGTCCATGCCCATGTTCAATAGAGCTTCGGCGGGAAGACCAGCGAAGCGAGCGCTCAACCCTTGCAGCGAGCCATCGGCATCAAACGTCGGCTTGGAGCCCAAAACGTAGCGGTAGAAGCGCTTGATAGGTAGCTCGTCCAGACGCTCTTTCGGGTTCAGGAACAAGCACGTATAGACGCCGTCGAGCTCCGACAGAGCCTTGATGATAGGAATCCACTTCTGCGCCAACTCGGACGTGGGGTCAATCGAAGTTACAATCTGTATGGTAGCAGTGTCGCGGTCGCCGACCTTGATCGCCGTGTGCGCCGACTCCCACTTGTCAAAGATGGCGGTGCGGATAGTGGGTGCTGCTTCGAAGATGCCTTCGGGGATGTCAGAGACAAGTGAAAGAGCGATCAAATTGGAGATCCTCGCAAAGGCCGCGGGCGTTGAAGCTTTCTCCTGGAGTCCCATCGCCTCAATCGCAAGAGCTGCCGGTGCCAAACGCTGCTTGCGTTCGTAAGTCACCAAAGCGTCCAGGTCATCAGTAGTGATAGGCATAGAGTCGTTCAGAGGACCAACGATCCTGCCGTTGAGGATCAAAGCCTTCTGACCATGAACCAAGCCTACTGCGCTCACAATAGGATCAAACGATGCCCATGAGATGGGATCCGTAACAGGAGTGTCGCTGGCCATACCCTGTGAGAGAAGATTGGAGTATGCCGCCTTTCTCTGATCAAAGCTTGGCTCGGCGCTGCCATCACCGCGCCCAGAAGCCGAGTCTTTGTACAGTGCCATAAGACGCTCCAAAGAAGCGGCATCAGGTTTGGCGAACATTGACGTAGGACATTCTGCAGAAGACGAAGTTGGCACATTCAAGACCGCGACTTCCACACCAGCATGTTCCGACTGGTAGAGCAGAGCCTCCATGAGAAGCTCGAAGCCGTGTATGCTGTCGAGATCCGCAGCCACAGTGAGGTGAACCAGCTCGTGCTGCGCAGCGGCCTCGCTCGCAGGAAGACTCGGCAGCTTCTCGAGGGGGAAGTCGCCGACGTTGACATGCCTCACAGTCTTGTCGTCTTCAGGCACGACTTGAGGGTTACGCCTAAAGCTTGCGTCGTTGAGGAACATGGAAGGCAACCAGTCATCTTCAGAAACCAGCGTCTCGAACACGGCGTTCTGTACGGTCCTCACATCCATGCCGACACGCTGGCTCATCATCGGCAGCCACTCCTGAGATTTCGCAATGGCGATGCCATTGATGAAGATTGGAGGTGAATCGGTTTGAGCGCCGAGACGGTCGGCGTACGTACGAGCATTAAAGAGACGCGAGTCTAAGTCGGAGCTCACTACAATCTCATCGAGAGACATAGCAAGACGATCGCTCTTGAGCTTACGTCCCTCGATCGCACTGGTGAAATACTTTTCTTCGGGCTCGCCATATTTGCGACCAGCGCCTTCGACGGAAAGTTCCAAGTACTGCAAAGCGGCAGCAAGGCCGTATGTGTCGATGAGATGGTAAACCACGCGCGCCTGTTGTTTAGCAGCTTCTGACTCTCCAATAGGAACAAGGCCGAAGCGGATTGGGATCAAGCGCTTGACGTAGTTCTGAAGGCCTTCGACGACCAGCAGAACATCCGCTGCGTCGGAGAAGTCGACGGGGATCACCAGGTTGTGCAAGTCGCGGCGGACATTGGGGAGTTGGCCTGGGTAGGTGCGCTGCAAGAAAGCTGACGGGTGCGTGGGCCACTCTGCATAGCGCTTGTCTTTTTCAATGTCATTGAGCCACATGATTACGTTGCCGCCTTCGTTCTCGTCACGCCAGTCGTAACGCTGCGGTTCTTGATCGACCTGGGAAGCAGTGATGGCTTCGTGCGAGAGCAATTCGATAGCCTGAGGTCCACTAAGACCCAGTTCGCGAACACCGTTGATCATCTTCCGCTCGCGGCGGAGATGTTCTAGCAGCGTGTACGCATCCATATCTCTACCCACGATTTGCACGCCATTGATCCAGAGCGCGTTGAAGCCAGGGGTGAGTACGATGTCCCTGTTAGCCTGATGCTCCTCGAGGAATGCCTCCGAGATGTTCGTTGCGGCGATCGAGCTAGAGTGTTTGGGAAAGTCTTGGGAGAGCTTCAAGAGAGTATCGAAAGGAGCATCATGTGCCAGCACGAAGCTCGATGCCTTGATACCGAGTTTTCGAAGTTCCGAGGCAGACAGAGGTCGGAGATCAGACACTTCCTCCTCGCTCAAAGTGGCATCTCCGGGCTTGACGCTGCCCTCTTCTGCGTCATCATCATTCTTGCGATCGTCAATGACAATGTAATCTGTACGCTTCAACGCCAATTCGACACCGTAACCGCTGACCAGCAACGGCTTCGGGACTGCAGTCTTGTTTGGCTTGTATCGCACCCTGTAAGACGTCAAACCCTCCTTGGCCGTCTTACTGACAGTCTTGTGAAACTCGCGAAAAGATGGCGAAGTAATGTCCGCATACAATATCGAGTCCTTGTCGCAAGTCGTGCATCCCAGAATACGGTCGAAAGGCAGACTGGCGACACCACCCTGCCTGTCATCCAGCGACAAGGCTTCTCCTTCGTTCAGATCAGGCGAACAGAACCTCTGCCCACTCCACGGCACATGTATCCAGCTCTCACAAGAAGCGCTCTCATCCTCTTGACCCAACGCAGGTTCGACAGCGGTGTTGTAGTATTGATATTGAGCCTCCAGTCTCGGGGCAGCAGAGTGCATGGACAGAGCGAGATCGAACGACGACAAGTCCTCCGCTCGCGAGAGGTGGCCGTCATCTTGCAGTAGCTTCCTGAAGCTCGTGTACAAGTCGCGATCCGTTTGGTGTTGATCGAAGTAGCCATCCGCGATGCGATCGAGCAAGGGAAAGTAGGCTGTTGCGTTCTCTTCGGCGGCCGTTTCTCTGCGCAATCGCTCCGTCAGTGAATTGCATTGACCAACGAGGTGGATTGGCAGTGTCGTTCGTTCGTACGTACAAAAGTTCTACAAGGTACGGCGGAGCGCCAAAGGACGTCTTTAGAGCAACGTTGACAGATGGCACGGCATTGATACCAACCGCCAGGCCCAGAAGGACGGCTGCTGCGGCAGCGAGCCGTGAAGGGTTTTTATTGCTCGCCATGGTGGTATCAAGCACCAATGGTATAGCAGTTAGTAGGAGACCCTGAGGGACATGAGACGACTGGAAAGTCGATATGTGATAGGAAACGTGGAAACGCGAGCGAGCAGCAGTGGCCCTGACGAAGCGGTTACGTGTTATCTTGCCAGGTTGGGATCGCGAGACTGGCACGCTTTTTTAAACTGACATTTGTTTCCTGAATCTGTGGGATGATACAAACTAGTTCCAAGAAACCCCCCGAGCCCTTCTCCAATCAGACAAACACTCATGTCGTGTGTTGTGCCGTGACGTCGCAAGCAAAGCCAGCGGGCATTCACATGTTATTATCTCGGAGGTTGTGGCCGCCTGGAACCTGCCTAATCAAGGTCACGTGGCATTATTTATTGAGAACAGACTGAAGTGCCTGGATCTTGAGCAATTCAATTCTATCGCCAGGCCGGCGTCGCCTCCCACTCGCGTGTATGTTCATAGGATTCGAGATGAGAATAGCTCGCAAAGTGTCGTGGAAATCAACTCAGCGATCACAAGAGTAAAACATGGTACACGGTCTGTGGAAAAAAAGTGGCATTACAAAAAATGTATACATGGTAACTTTCCATGATCCTGATCTTGCACTTCTTCTTTCCAAGCCTGACACGCCCATGCAAATCGTGTAGAGTTTAGCAGCAGGCCGAGCACTTCGAACCCACCAAGTAAATAACCCTGCCCATCACTCCCAAAGCTCCCAGCGTAGCATCCAGAAAAAAAGGAAAAGAAACACGCAGCACGATAATCAGGTAATCAAAACGCCAGCGCTGTGCATGCACGAACTTTCTTCGCCTGCTCTCAAAGACAGGGAACAACAGAAGAAGCCGATCAACTAAAAACTAAACTTCATGCCTTGACACCAGCTCGTATTCTTTCTGCGCACTGGCGCGGCGCCAGAACGGTAGCCGTGAGCGAATCGAGGCGCTTTTCCAGTGAGGGATGTCGGCGGCAGCGGATTGGGGCATGAGGATGTAGCGGCGGTAGGACCACCAACAGAACATCAGGACGGATCCGCCAAGGACGAAGCCGAAGAGGGTGACGAGGACCCAGTTGCGAGCCATCTGAGAAGGAAAGATAGGTCAGTAAGAGTGCTCAATGTCAATGGCGATATAGATATGCTTACCCAGAAGATCAGCTGTACGTCTGCGGCGTGCCACGAGTTGCCCAGGTGGTGGGTGAAGAAGCTCCATGAGTGGCCGTTGTATTCTTCGGGGAAGACGATGCGTACGCGGCCGCCGTCGATGTTGTTGCCGCTGGAGACCCAATGCCTCCACATTACGCTGAGGAAGAGCGGACCCGTGCTGCCCATTACGGTGATGTAGGGCAGGATCCAGTTGCGGTCATAGTCCTTGAGCTTTTCAATAACGCTCATGAAGAACGGGTGGTGAGGCACGGCGCCCATTGCGTCGTTGGAGATGCCGGTGGGCATGGTCTTGCGCACCCAGGCAGGGTAAGAGAGCAGAGGTTCGAGCTCGCGGTTGCAGCCATCATCCAGATCAATGTACACGCCGCCGTAGTGGTTGAGGACGAAGTAGCGGATGGCGTCGGCGCGCTGGATGGGGTAGGGGTAGTTCTTGAAGGTCTCGTAGAACCACTCGTATTCGTCCTTGATGAACTGCAGACTGGCCTCGTCGGTCCACAACTTGTACTCCCAATCCGGCGCAGGGTGCAAGTCGAGACATGACTGCTGCGCTCCTTGCCAGACTTCGGGGATGGAGGTGTTGATGTAGGTTTGGTGCAAGATCTTGGGGATCAATTGAGGTCGAGAGTCGATCTGAGGCTTGCCAGGCGCGGGTAGCTCAGCTTTTGAGATTGCATCTTCGTGGCCGTCCTCCACGAGGAGTGTGAGGAGCGTCCAGACGGAGTTGACGAGGAAGAGGAGTATGGCGGCTGCGCAAAGCGCAAAGATCACGACGCCGCGGCGCATGTTGTCGGCGAGGTGGAGTGGAGTGGACTGGATGTGAGGTGGTGGTGGTGAAGGAGTCGTTGTAGTAGTAAGCAGTGGTAGCAGCAGCAGCTGTTATCCAAGTCGCCGTATTGTTTCTCCCAATCTCCCGGCCCACGAGGCTAGTAGTGCTCTAACGAGAGTCGCGTGTCGCACTACCAGCGCTCTAGTGGAGCAAAAGGGGTCCGCGAGCCGAAGCTTAGGCTGGTGTTGAATCGGGCGAGATGCTGTAATTCGTGTGTCGTGAAGAGTGTAGAGGCGACGAGTGATTTTATGTACAGTCGATGTGTAGGACGAAGGAGGCGGAAGAGAATGGCAATTACATGTAGGTAGGATGCAAGTCGATGATGAATCTGATCACCAGGCCAAGCGTGTACCTAGGTAAGCTTATGTATGTCCTCGCCTCGAATGGCTAGTCATGATTGGTGGTGACGAGCGAGGCGCAGTTTCCCATCGTTATCCATCGGCCATTTCTTCCAATTCGCCTCCGATTCTGCGGATTTCGGATCGAGTGACAGCCGTCTCGCATTCGACGCGAGCTTTCATTAATATTTCGCGTGTATAAAACATTCACTTGGTGCTTCGTACATAACCTGGAAGGCATCGACATTGCAAAGAAAATAATTCGCTATTTATATCAGGAGCTACCTACGGAAAAGATCATGAACACAAGAAGATGACCTGTTTTGTTCTTCCACTCGCCAACCCATACAAACAACATACGACAAGCATGTATTCATTCATAATGTGAGTGATACAAAAAAAGGTGTGTTGTATCGACAACGACGACAACGTCCCCTGCAAAAGAAGCCATGTCCAGATCTCAGGAAAAGGGACCTTTTTGACTCCCGTTCTCCAATCCACAAAATGAGCCCGCTTCATATCGGACCATCAAACTACGAATACCATTCATCCATCGCAAGCCAGGCGGCCAAGTGCTTCACTGTGTTCAGGCAACGGCGAGGCCCGAACGGTGCATCCAGAGGTGCTTCGTCGACCAAAGAGACATGGTATAGCGTGCCCCGCCGGGCCCTGCAGTGAAGTGAACTCCGCCGCACCTACACCAAAATAAAGACAAGATTCGAACCATAGAGCTTTCCAAGTCCGCTAAGGACTACTCGCGCGGCAGTCGACTGACTTCACATTCATGGGCCGCGGTAAGGGTCGTAGCGCCAAATCCTGGCCTTCATGTCGCCGGAACCAGTGGCGAACAGGTTGCCCATGGGAGAGGGTGCCACGGAGATCACTGCAGAGTTTGTTAGCATCTGTACGCAGTTCATTTGGGAATCTAACATAGACATACCGGAGTTCTTGTGACCTTGAAGCATGAGCTGAGCCTGGCCGGTGGCGGGGTCCCAGAATTGCACGCCGCGGTCCTTGCTACCAGACATGACCCACTGGCCATCAGGAGTGAGTGCAACGCTGAGGACAAAGTCCTTGTGGCCCTCGAAAGTCTTGACGCACTTGCCGCTCTTGGGCTGGACACCGGCACGGTTGTAGAAGCCGCCGTTGTTGAGCTCCCACATCTTGATCGTCTTGTCGAGCGATCCGGACACGAGGTGGCGACCGTCGGGGGAGAAAGCAACACTGTACACACTGTCCTTGTGTCCTTGTTCGCCCTCGGTACGCTCGACGAGAACGCCAGTCTGGGTGTCCCAGATGCGGACGCTCTTGTCCAGGCTGCCTGCAGCGACGAAGCGGTTGTCGGGAGAGATGGCAACGGTGGTAACTCCGTCTTCGATCTGGAGAGTCAGAATGCACTGGTTCTCTTGGATATCCCAAAGTCTGATAGTGCGGTCGCCGGAGCCGGAGGCGATGTGACGACCATCAGAGGCGAAGTCCAGCGAGTAGATGTCCTGCTCGTGGCCAGAGAATTGGTGGAGAATGCGCTTGCTAGCAATGTCCCAGACCTGGAATTACGTTAGTCCAACTCTTCTCACTACGGTATTGCATGTGAACTTACGCGAATGATCTTATCCTCCGCGCCGGTAGCCAGGAATTTGCCGTTAGGGCTGAAGCAGACGCTTCTGATGTACAGATCGCCATCTTGGTTGGTAGAAGAGTCGGTCAAGTGGCATACTTGCTGCCCAGTCTTGACATCGAAAATCTGCGCCGACCTATTGCAGCCGGTGGCGACATAGTTGCCGTCCGCGCTGAAACGGACACAGCATACCACACTCTGGTGCACGAGGTTGTGGACCAATTCAACATCCAGCCTACGCATGACGCGCGGGTTGAACACCGCATGCCAGTCCTCGCCGGAACGCTTCAAGGCAGGTGAGAGTTTAGCAGGGTCGAGGTCGGCGAGCTTGTTTCCGATGTCATCAAGCTCAGATGCGGTGTATGTGAAGCCGTCGTGCATATTTTGAGTTGGGGGAGCATGGTGAGCAGGAGGCGGCGTAGGACGTGCCACGTGGGGTGAGCCTGGGTACGGGTGTGGCTGGCTCTGCTGAGGTGTCGCCAGTCCATCAACGCGACCATCGGGACGGCCATCAACGCGACCACCGGGACCAACGTAAGGCTTACCTGGACCCGGTGAAGCAGTAGGCTGTGGTGGCTGAGGGCCGTAACCATTGACACCAGGCCCTTGGGGCTGACCGCCGTATGCGAATGGGTTGTGAGGAGGAGCCGGAGGCGCGTTGAAGCCCGGTGCGCCGGGAGCCTGCATGTGACCCGGCATACCAGGCTGACCTTGCTGCTCTTGAGGTGGCGGCGCAAGACCTGGGCCGCCTGCTGCAGCACTGCCAGCCATGATGCCCTGGAACAAGTTTGCAGGACCATGTCCAATAGCAGGCGGCTGAGGCTGTGAAGGGCCAGCGGGACCACCAGCAGGGCCACCACGCTGCTCAAGCTCATGACGAAGACGAGCTATTTCTTCCTCATATCTGGAGTTCGTCAGTAGGCGGTCGTGATGCTGGAAGGGCAAGTATGCACTGACGTCCTCTTGATGGTGTTGTGCGTTTGCTCCAGCTGGTAGATTTTACCCCTAACCAGCTCCATCTCTTGCATCTGGCCGTGTACTATGCCCGTTAAAAGGTCAGTATGATATCAAAGATCATTCGCAGTCGGCTAGCAGAGCACAGGAAACGACAACGCGCGCAGTGCCAGGTGTTTCTCGACCATTGCGCGCGCGCGCGTATGCGCTCCTCCACTCCACGAGCCGGCCACACCAGTACGGTCCGATGGTATACTTACGTTCATGTTCGTGCTGGTTTGATCTGCCGGCCTGAGTCTCGAACTCGGCGCGCACCTGCTCGAGGAGCTCTGCGAGACGAGTGCCCGGCACTGGCCCAGGCGGGCCCATGCCGCGATGCGCGTTGTACATGTCCGCTGCGGGTTCGGTCGCGATGGCTCGCGTTGTTTTTCAGATGGACGGTAACTTGAGCGTAGTTGGCGGTCTGCGGTCCAGATTGCGGTGCGACGGCACTTCAGCCTTGTCGCGGCGGGTGTCAAGACAGCAAACGCGCTAGAGCGAGTAAATTTCGTGATTCGGCGCGGGCGTTCGGTTTTGATGTCGCGTAGGAGCGGTGGTTGGCGGGTATGGATGCGAGCGGTATGCTTGAATGCCGCGTCCGTGGATTGGATTGAGTGGGCGGCGCTACAGTCTTAGGGAAGCCAGAAGCGCCAGCCGTTGGAGGCGAGCACAAGAGGTGGTACTGCACTGCACGGACAAGCGTCGGACTCCACTTTTGCGGGCGCTGTCAGTCCTGGCCGCTGTGGGCGTTCCATTGCTGCCGATTCGACGCTTCTTCGTCGTCGAAGGGATGGTCTGTGAAACTGCATGTTTCGAAGATGCACATGAAGAATAATGATATCTCGTGATTGCGCTGGCAATCGACTGGATTTGGAAGGGATGGCTTTCACATGCTCTTACTGGCGATCAATGTGCAAACGGTGTTTCACGAGGGAAGCGCAGATGCTTGACATGTGCACGACACACTGTGGAAAATTGAGAGAGGATTAGAATTTACGGTCGTACCGTTGTAATTGTGATTATGGAAGCTCAGAACGCCATTCTATGATCGGAAGAGAGATATCCATCCTCGTGTCCATTCCCATCCCCGAAACTCCTGGCCATTGGACGGCAGCTGAATGCCAGAAACAATACATGGCCGATCAAAAGCGAAACCGCTCGATCCAATACATTAAAAAGGCAAAAATTTACCACCAATAATACTTTTCCATGACGCGAGAAGGGAGAAAGTACGCAATCCTCTACTGCATCTTCTTCGCCTCCTTCCACACGCCCACCTCTTCGTAGGACCTGTCGTCCTTGCCTTCGACTTCCTTCACCAACTTCTCCATCTCAACAACCTGTCTGTTCCACTCGTCGGCAGCCATCTTAGTCTCCTTGACGAAGAGCTCGGCATTGGGCTTGCGGTAAGAGCCGCCAAGGCGGTCCCAGAGGGTGGTGAACTGGCCGTAGTTGTAGTTGAAGTACAAGTGGTGCATGGTGTGGCAGGCAGCGCCGTTGATGATGGGTGAGTTGGCAACGTACTCGCCGTCGTGGATCATGACAGTCCAGATTTGGATGAAAGTGAAGAGCGCAATGTAGGCGAATTTCTGCAGAGGGAAGATGAAGGGGAAGAGGTGGTAAGGGAAGGACTGCGCGAAGCCATCGAGTGGGTGGAAGGCGTGCGAGGCAAAAGGCGTAGGCATGATCCACTTGTGGTGAGGCTTGTGTAGGCGCTTGTAGAGGAACTTGCTGTGCAGTGCGCGGTGAATCCAGTAGATGCCGAAGTCGGTGAAGGTGAGGAAGACAGGGAACTGGAGCCAGTTCCAGGCGTTACCGAAAATGCTCAGAATTGGGTGAGTGAATCCAGGGTTGGTAGCGGAATCGTAGATGAAGCTGTAGCCTTGGACTTCAGCAACGAAGAAGGGGACCGTGAAGATGGCCATGATGGGGATGGCGTCGAGTGTCTGCTTGATTTCCATGCGCATCTGGTTCTTGAGGTATTTAGGGTGCTGGAAAGTGGCCTTGTCGAAGACAAAGATGTAGCTGAGAGACGCAAAGGTGGCGTAGATGAGGGCACCGAAGAACCTGGGTGAGAAGTTAGCATTGGTGATCCAAGCCTAGTGTGCGTGGTAGGTAGAGCGCAACTCACCATGTAAGGATGTACAAGCTCACGGTCTGTCTCCAGACGTTGTCTCTGTCCCATTTGCTCATCCACGCGTATTCGCTCGGCTGTAGGCTCGCGTACTGGCTGGCTGGCTCGAATTGCCAGCTGCTACGCGCAATGTCGGCAGCTTGCGTGGCATCGCCAAAGGTCGTTGAGTTGTCGAAGCTCTTGAGGCCGGCTGTGATGGTGCTGATGGGGTCGAAGGTGGAGAAGGACGACTGGGCGGGCAACAGAGCCGCGTACATGCGGTCAAACAGGACGGTGTCGAACACCTCGAGTACGAAGTCCATGGCTGAGGAATATTACGCCGTTGGCGTTGTTTGGCGAATGCCGGGTTGGAAGATGGTAGGACAGCAGGCGTAGTCTGGTTGGTCCTAGGTAGGGTCGAAGCTCTCGAGATATGCAAAGGCCACAACAAGCGCGGGCAGACAGTCAATGGACAAAGAGGTGAGGCAATTGGTGGGTGGGAGAGAGCGGGAAGGATGAGGAAGAGGAAGAGGATAGGATAGGTAGGAGGAGCGGAATGTAGCGGTGTTATTATTGACACGAGTAGAAGGCCAATTCAACTATTGCACTCCGCCAAATGTCAATTAATCAGACCACAAGCGCGCCTCTAAAACGCAGCCCAGTGCGGCGGGCAAAGGCAGAAAGGCAGGGGTCTGCGCAGGCGACAAAAAGATCGAACCACTTTCAAAATGGCTCGAGAATGGGTGGAGCTCGACTTCAGCTCTCACCGGCAAGGGTACGGCAAGGAAACAGGGGTCTATATGCAAGGCAGTTGCCTTCCCGCCCTCCCTCTCAATCTCATTTGCCCATGGCATTTGTTCCTGGTATTTCACTTCGCTGCCCCTAACCGCATGTGAGCGTAGCGTCGCTGATCGGACGCTGCCCGGAGATTGACACGCGCCATCTTATCAGATGTCGTTCGATTTCTGCATCTCTTGCGAATCCCCATTCTCGGCCGTCGGCGTCGGAGAGGCGAGTGGCGAAGAGCGAAACTCGTGCTTGAGCCATTATTATTCTCCCATCGATCCGCCACCGCCGCTTCTGTGGGGGTTGTGCTGCAATTGAGGAGGCAAGGGTGGATCTGCATCGTCTGATCGTTCTCGTGTGTCGTGGCCGTCCCCTTTTACTTATTCAGGCAGCTTGTCGGTGAAGATTGGGATCTGTGTCACTTTTCAAATGCAGGTCCGAAGTGTAATTCTCGCGTCCCACGCTCCCAGGAAATGGATCGATTGGGACACGCTACTCTAAACAGAACAGAACGCCGACGTGTGTTCACTAGAACGTCACTTTATTATTAGAGACAACACAATTGTAAAGCATGAGTATGAACATGTGGCATTTGTTTTATTTAGTAGAATACAGCTCGTGTTCCTCTCGTCCTGCGCGGCCGCCCAGTGGTATCATCCCGTTCCCATCCTGTCCCTAACGCATCTGTCCGGCACCAGGATCTCGCCGGACAGCAAAAGAGTAAAGCCCAAAAAGGAAAAACATCATCAACCCCAAACGCCTCGCCCTTGCTCCAAATACCTGACATCGCTTGCCTGAGGACAAACATTGTCTTTTTACTTCGGATCAAGATAGGGCTGTCCATAGTTGGCACCCCACCTGCTAGGGTCTCGTGGGCGGCCACCAAAATCAAAGGCCTGATGTTGCGGCGGCGGAGATAATTGGTGATGTTGTTGGGAATCTTGCCGTGAATCTTGCCTCAAAGGAAAACCAAATGTAGAAGTAGTTCCAGGAGGTCCCGGGTTGTGTTGGAATGGCGGGGGTTGAGGGCTTGCTTGTCCCACAGGCGATTGTGAAGTAACATAACCTCGCGATGGCGGCCGCATTGAGAAAGCACCATAGCCGTTAGTGCGCGCGGGGCTCTGCGAGTCGGGTCGTAGATATTGCTGCTGCTGTTGTTGGTAGCCTGCGAATGGTGAGGCGCGCGAAGGTGATTGCGGTCCGGAGAAGCTCGACTGGTTCGTAGGTGGTTGCATTTGCTGCCCAGCACTGTACGGGCGTAAGGTCGAAGAACTCTCAACGGGCTGCGGAAGGTAAGCCTGAGGTCGCCGCGGCTCGGGTAAGGACGATGGGGTGTTGTAGGAACTTGTCGGCCCACCCAGTGGATTACCTGTTGTCTGCCGTTTCGCTGGCCGAGGCGGCTGCTCCTCATCCTCGTCGTCGAGTGTCAGGTCGATGACTGCGCTGGCTGTGCGTTTGCTGCCACCGCCAGGACGTTGAGCCGATGCGTTCGATCTTGCAACGCTGGGTTCCCGCGATGATAGCGGTGGCGTGTTGAATGATGAGAAACCCGGTGGTCCCATAGGCGAGTTGATGGCGAACTCAGGCTTGATCCCGATGGTCGGAGCTTTTGGCGAATCCAGCACTTCGACAACATCGTCGTCGAAATCGTCATCCCATGCAGCTCGCGCCTCTCCCTTCGCCTGGTTGCTCTTCCCCTTTTCTTCGTCATCGGAAGCCACACTCCACTGTCCGTCCGGCTCGATAGTAACTTGCTCGATGGATTTACTGGTAGTGTTGAGGATCTCTTCAAAGTACTTGTCCACACATAAGCTCTCGAAGCTCACCGTCTTTTGGCAGATAGGGCACAACCAGGTGGGCGCTTGTTCCTGAAGCTGCATGAAGAACCTGCCATCGAAGCACTGGTTGTGCTGGCAGACCGTGGAGCGGACGGGCAGGGTGATCCTTGTTATTGACACCGGGTCCTTCAAAGACATCTTGGAGCTCATGGCCGCGATGTCTGGGTCTGCGTTTGCTCGGCTCATCTCGTCGATTACCGTCTGCTTTGATATCACGCGCGCACTCTTAATGCGTTGTGCGAGTTCTTCCGCAGATTGGAGCTTGACCAAGCGGACCATGTACGAAAAGCGCTTGTTCGTGAGAGCGTAACATATTGAGATCTGGTTTCCATAGCCTCCAAGCTTGCGGACGTAGCTCGTGATGTCGGCGGGTTTCGTTGATCCGGCAGTGTTCTTCAGTCCTTTGAAGTTCGATTTGACGTCCTCATTGTTGACCTTGACCTCGATCTGGTTTGGAAAGGCTACATCAATTGCTGTGTAAGAGGTGATTCCGGTGTTCGCGCCGCAGTAGATCATCAGCCGCATGGTGGGGTCGTCTTTGAGTTGTCGCGCCTGGTGTTCGCTGAGCTTGATTTCGGCTTTCACGGTGTGGCGATTAGCCGGCATCTCTGCCGTACCTATCAGCATCTGGTAAGTTGTTCTCTTGAAAGGGGAAAGGAAAGATGTTATCTACCTGGAAGGTCTTGAGGTTGCAGAACCGTCTCCAATTCGTTATAGAATGGACTTGATTTGAATGTCACTGGTACGGCGTCAGCTGACTTTCTGGATGATAGAGGTTTGATTGAGAACTCACATCTCGCAGGAGCAGCTCCTGAGACGAGTCCTCTGGACGCCATCGCAGCCGGTCTGTTGACACCGTTGACACCGTTGCCGCCGCTGGTGCTCGCTTGTCCCGATTGAGGTGCGTGACCGTGGTTGGCGACCCGGTGCTTAAACAGTTCGAACGAGCTCACGTCCCCTTTGGAGACTATTTCTTCAAGCACTATCGCGGCAAGTTAGTAAAGATCGTCGCAATCGGCCAGAAATTCATCCGACGGTCGCGCAAGTCGAGTGAAGAGGAGCAGAAGAGCTCGCCGTCCCACGTTCGCGCGCTTCCTTCCCCACACCCGATTCCGCTCCGCTGGGCGCTCACATCACCGCCGCCATCCACTCACCTTGTATGCATCTCTTCTGAAGAATGACCTTTGTCCCGGAGACAGCGGCGCCGTATGCCTTGCATATTTCCTTCAGATCGGCGTTGAGGAGGCCCTTGATGCGCGCTTCCACACTGTGTTTTTGCTGGGCGAGCAGGTGCCCTCCAGATGCCATGCTTGTTGTTCTTGCTCGTGCGCTCATGCGCAGTCTCTAGTAGTCGCTTTTTATAGTCGGCGGATGGGCTGTATGGGAGGTGTTCGGCGGAGAATCGGCAGGTCGTAAGAGTGCGATGAGCTGTTTGTGTCGCCGAGCCTGTACAAGGAAAAAAAACGTCGTTGGCGGTTGCCTTGACGAGTTAGAGCAGAGAAGAAAGGCAGGTGCGAGCCAGACTCTGCCTCATTGCGGATTCACGGCGGAGCTCAGGTCGTGTCACTTAGGATTCAGCTGCGGGTATGCGATTAGGCCGGCGTCACATGATCTTTGCAGTCGCAAGCATGTGAAGAAGCCAACAAGACAACAACGCAGTCACTCGGCGGTATCGTACGCTCGATATTACGGCGCAAAGAGATGCCTTCTTGCGCCATTGAAGCGCTTTGCCAAGATTGAAGTCTACCAGCGTCACTTACGCTGGGTCTACATGGCGAACCGTGCGCTGCTAAAGCAACACCACTTCGACTTGACCCAGCCAGTGAGTCTCATCGACATATACTTATGCCTTGTCGTAGCCATTTTCGTTGTCGACATAACGCTCGCGATACCGTTGCTCGAGGACTACCTTGTATCACTGCCTATTCACGACACCGACCTTTATTGTGGACATCGGGATCTCGGCTTCTTGGGCATCTTCGATGATCACAGCGCTTTGAAGATACAACATCTAGCAGACAACGACCTGGCATGTTGTATATGATGCCACTAAGTAGCACCGCGGCAGGCTTGAGATTCATGTCTCGACATCATACGAGAGGCACAGTCACGATGTGACAATGATGGCGGAACATCTACCACACAGTTGGCAAGCCATTGAACTGTTTGTTCGAGTCTCCCCCTAGAAAGGTACAGGTTAGGTGGTAAAAGGCCACTCATATTGCTCATGGTCAAAGCATGCGTCTCATTCAAGCAGTCCTGTGACGTGTCCGACTTGTTATGATCATATCTGCCGGAGCATACAGTCACCACGCTCGAAACGGAATTGAATAATCTCACCGATCGGACTACTCGCATTGGTCGAGGCAAGGGCGAGAGCTATGCATTGCAAATTGCAGTACTTTACTTGTATTGACTACCGCGCATAGACATACGATGCCGGCAATGCTTTCGCGTGTCGAGTCGAGACACATGTGAGAGGTTTCCCAGCCGAGTCGAACAACGTACTGTGTAAGTAACATATGATTGAGCAATCTGCAGATGATGTTTCACGGATTTGGACAAGCCCAGAACATGGTGAGAAAGACACTTGAGTCTCGCCTGCAGTCTTCCAGGGTTTGCTCAAGCACGGGTCACCCCCACATTACCTTAATTTAGGTTTTTGATCGCTCGCTTGCGCTGCCGACGGGATTTCTCTTCAAAGCTCGAAGGCGTTGCGACACCGACATCTTCCCAACCTCCAACACAACCCGAAAACTTCACACAAAATGGCCAAAGGACTCAGAGCAAGCCGCACCAAAAAGAACAACCAAGCACTCTCCAAGAGAGTGTTTGGACCCGTCGAGGCGGCGCGTAACGAGAGGTTGTCCGCAAAGCTGCTCGCGCTGGCGCAACAACCAAAGGCGCCCAGAGAAGAGATGGAAATCGAGAAGGGTAAGCAGAACCAACCCCAGTGCATGCGCATTGACGATACCGAGACTGACACAACATCTACAGAATCCGCCGACAAGGACTCGGGAGCCGCAGCAGAAGGTACGCCTTCTCTTTCAATCCCGATTCCCCAAAGCTTTACTTCCAACTCCCGTGACCACGCCCTTCATCTCACCCCACCATCTACCCCTCCCTTGGACAACATAATGCCAGCCACGCCTATTCTAGACCGTACCGGCCAACTGGCCATGGCGCAAGAGCAATTGTTCTACCATCTGCTCGGTGCCTCCAGCGACGTCCTGGGCTTCGATGAAGATGGGGACCTCCGCCTGGCATTCACCGCGACCTCACAATCTGCCGATCCTTGAGAATACCTCGGAACGCACAAACCCTATTCGATCACACATCACACACATTGGTGCACAGGACAGAGAGACATAGGACCATGGACACGAAGCTGACTCAAGCCCTCGCCGGCGCTCGATCAGCAGATGCCGATGCCGATGCTATGCAAGACGACGATGCCGACGGCGCCCCTCTGACCAGGACGACCACCCAAGACCGCAGCGTCACGAAGCAAAAAGCCGACCGCGCTCTCAAGAAGTCCAAGATCGCGAAGCGCAAGGCTGCTCCCAAACCTCAAAACGCCATGCGCTTTGGTGGTGGCACGAAGAAGAAGACCAGAAAGGGCGGCAAGTAGAGAATCGAACGGGGCACGCTTTTGGCGCAATTAGGATCGAAATTATACAACACCGACTACGAGATACCCAGGAATTGCGAGGCAACCCCGTTAAGGGAGTGGACCGCGAATTTTCTTCAAAGCGATACAGGCCTTTCCGACGGCGAGAGACTTCAGCGTGCCTCGCGCCCGCCCATGCTCCTCGCAGCGGGACTCGAAAAGTTCAGGCCGCGGAGCATCAAGACAAAAGAAATGGAGCGAGATGGAAGGGGAAAGTTGGTTGTTGTAAAACATTAGCATGTGTATATTTTGAGTTGTCGAAAATGACCGGCATCTAGAGGTGTTTATTCCCTAAAACTATTCATCCGTTCTTCCTACTATCCTTGCCTTTTTCCGAGATGTTTCACCTCCACCCATATCTTCGCCTCGATGGTGCTCATCCGAGAGTATATACACCCAGTCATTTCCAAATCGATCATTGCGCCTGTGAGACCGCCCATCCAATGGGCGCCCCCTCTTCCTTTCAAAATAACAATAGAGAGTAACATGACAGAAGGAAATAGTGAAACCGAAAGGAAAGAAATGGGAAGAGTCTGGATTCCGTCCAAACCCTATCGTCCCTGGGTATAGAAGAGAGCAGTAGATGCGCCGGCCTGATCTGGCACTGTCGGATCGAAGCGAGTGACCCATTGACATACCAGCATCAGCAGCCCACCAATCAGAAAAGAAGAATTATGTCGTTGTCGTTGTTACTGTAGTTGTCACCGTTGTCGAAGAGAACGGAGGAGAGGGAGAATAACCGTGTGCCACGAGAACAGATGGCAAAAGCGCAAGCTTACTCCTTGTTGCTAGCCTTCGCCTGCATCCGGCGCATGGCATCCCTGTGCGCGCCATCGAGCTGCCCTCTACGCATCGCCTCGTCAATCGCGCTCTGCCTCCTCCCCTCTTCTTCCTTTTTGCGCGCGTGCCGGAGTTCGCTCTGCCGGCGGCCGTCCATCATGTTCTGACGGGCGGTGCTCTCGACGACGCGTGGGGGCTGCTTGGCTTGCACGTCTGCCTGCAGAGTCTGGCGCCATTGGTTCAGGCGGGCGGACTGCTGGATGGAAGTTGTGGAGGATTGACGGGCGGGTTGGTGCGAGTCGTAGGCGAGGGTGGAGTAGATGCTGGGGCGGTTTTTGTGGGTTCCTGCTGTATGTGTTGGAGTTCCCGGGGATGTGGGAGTGGGTGAGTTCTGGTTGCTGTGATTGAGTTGCATGAGGGAGCGGCGTTGTGCGAGGGTCATGTTCTCGTCTTCCGAAATGCGGGCTGGGCTGCTGAACGTGGGTGAGCCGTAGTCCATGATTGGGGTTTTCATTTCGGTCTGTTGAAGTGGTTGGTCTTCGGGGATGGCGCCGCTCATCATTCCGAGGGTGGGAGTTGAGCGGAAGCCGTTGAAGGAGACCGTCGTGGGTCTGCGCGAGAGCATTTGGTTGCGTTCGTCGAGCAGGTTGCTGGCGCTTGTGCTTGCCGTTACGTTGGGGTATACGTCGGTGGTCTGGGCGAACTCGCCGGGTTGGAAGGTTTCGGTGGCATCTTCGACGAGTGACTCTACCAAGGGCTGGTTGGTCAATTGCATCGAGCTCTGTCGTTTAGACGCTAGCTTGGGCCTGGCGGGTGAGCCGGATGTGCTTTGCTGGCGGTTCAATGAGGCTTGCGAAGAGCTGCGGCTGAAAGCGTAGATCGGCGTGGGACTCTGAGTAGAAGACATGCGGTTGAGGTCGTTCACGGGCTCGCTTTGACGCTTGGGTCGTTGTGACTTCTTCGAGGCCTTTGAAGACGAATGAGCAGGCAAGTTCGGGTCGAATGAAGAGTTGGTCTTTTGGAGCTCCTCTACGTCCACGGCTTTGGGCGTCTCTTCGGGGAAGTTGGTTTCGACTTGGACACCTGGCGAGGACGGACGTTCGATTTCTCCAGCATTGTCGGGGTGATCTGCGTCGGCGATGTGCTTGGCCCATTCGTTGGTACGGTAGGTCAGGGCAATCTTAGAGAGCTTAGCAGGCAATTGCTCAACCAGACCTTCGGATACGCTTCCTGGATGCCCTTCGGAGCTACCGTCCGCTCTTGATACGTTCACAGTCACGTCTGTAGGCTCTTGGTTGCTCCTGCCTTCAGTCGAGGTCTCCCTCATGATAGGCGCGGGAGCCACGTTGATCACGACCGGATCTCTCGGCAATGCCTCCTCGTCATCCTCGTCCAGTGCTTGCTCGTTTTCGCGGTATGACACTACGCTCGAGCGTTTCGATTTGTCGTGCTCGAATCGTGGTGGAGCCAGGCTGTTTCCACTCACGTCTTGCAGTAGCATCGATTGCACCCGGGATTGACCAGGCGTTATGTCTCCCAGCACAGCCACATCGTCAGCAGTCGCGGCAACAGACGACGCTTGGTCGGCCCGACGATCGAAGCCATCTGATGCGTATTGTTCATTGAGTTGCATGAGAGATAGCTTCTGCAGGGGCATCACTACACTCTCAGCAAGCGCAGCTTCTGTTGGTCTCTTGGAGGCCTCGGATGGGGCAACTGCTTCATGGCCTTGCTCCTCCTCGTCCGTAGGCACGCGGAACGGCAAAGGAACGACTTCCGGTGCCCCTGGCGCATAGCCGCGACGAGCATCGTCTTGCTCAGCAATGCTTCCTTCGCCGTCGAGAATGTCGGTGTTGACCGAATCGTTGGATTGCCTGCGAGAGTTCTCGCCCATCTCTACCAGAGCTTCCTGAGATTCTCCAGAGGCGATGTGACGTTCATGCATGGTACCCTTTTCGCCATTACTGAAGCGCCCTGATCGAACCTCTTCGATGTCGCTCAATTCGATTGTATCGAGCTCCCTTTCCCTGACGCTGTACTGGTGCTTGCTGGAAGTCTCCATGGAAGATCCACCACATGAATCGGTTTGCACTTTGGTTGCATTCTTCTCGCCGTACGCGGCCTCCCAATCAGCTCGTTCTCTCTGGGTGTTTGCTTCGACGTCTCTGCCAATAGCAGCTTCGGCCTCAATATGCTCGTTCTCCACACGCTTGCGCTCTTCTTCGCTCTTCTCGCGGCGCGCTTTGATCACTTTCCAGAGCTTGAATTGCGACACCAGGCCCAGAAGGAAGACCACGATGATACAAGCGATTTCCACTCGGATCCCACGGGTGATTGGGTAAGTGTTGGTTTCGAGAGGGAATTGCTTGGGGTTGAGTTTCCACAAGAACAGCCAGAACTCCTTGAGGCCTGCTCGTGAAAAGCAGTCGACGCCGAGCATAGTGATCGTTGCTCCGGCAAAAGACGTGCAGCCGAGAAGCGCGTACATGCGCGTGTAGTGGGTCAACGATAGACAAAACCCGGCAACAGTGATCACGCCAATGAGTATGCCACGTCCGGCTGTGGAATGGATGATACCCCCAGGTGCCAGAACTAGAATCCACATGGCGAAGCAGAAGCTGCCCAGCATGCAGCCCAGGCCTTCGGTGACCTCCTGGAAGACAAGAGAGACTGCGCCGAAGATCAAGCCAGTAACAACAGCAGCTACCATGTATGCTCCCTGGATGGCGTTGCTGTGCTCAGGATTCATCACATAGATAATCAAGACTGTGACTGCAAGACTGGCGAGGTATCCTGTGCTGAGGAAGATGTGCAACCACGATTGCTTGACGCCTACTAGGCACAAGGCGGCTCCAGTCCCGAGCATGATTGCGCCAGCGATGCCGATGGCCGGTGTAATCTTTGGCTCGATGGGCAAGGCGTTCGGGTCTTGGGTGGGAATTGACTCATCATCGTCTTGTCTGGCGAGGATTGTGCGAGGTGATGAATGATCCAGTCCATGTGAGGTGGCAGGCACGCTGTCTGAGCTCGATATCCAGTCACCCTCATTCTTGCTGTCTTCAACGATGGCTCTGTCTTGATAGTCATTGGTGGCGAATCTGAGGCCAGTCTTGTGTTGATAGGTGTTGTCGCGAGTTGAATCTGGGGATGCGATCGAGTTCCCAATGTTGTGAATGGTCGCCGCGTCGTTTTCTGTTTGTTGTGATTGAGGGGCATTCTGTGCAAAGACACCGTTCGCGGCGCAGAGTGCGACCACGACGCCCGGGATGTACTGTCGTAGATGCATGATCGATTGACCTTTTGGGTGCTTGAACGACACAAGCTTGAAGCGCTGATATCCTGTGGTGCTCAAGATCCAAGTCCGATAGCTTCCATCAACATTCGAAAGCTAGCAAGTTGGGTTTGACAACAAGCAACCAAACCGATCAAAGGAACAGAGTGAACCACGATTCGAAGATGACGCAGTATAGAAACGAAGAAAAGAAAACAGAAACGGCCTCACCGGTAGAGTAGTGCGTGCCAATGAATCAAAAGGGCCGGCCAACGTGCAAACGCGCGGACTCCTGTATGTACATGTGTACGAGCGAGCAAGGCAAGCAAGCCTCTCGCAGCCATATCCCAATGCCCGCATCACGTTGTCGGCCGTCAGCGCGAACAAACTTTACGACATCAAACGGCCGCTACTGCAGAGTAGTCACAGCCTGGGTAGCGTAGGTTAGAAGAGCCCTTCCCACGGTGTTCGTAAGGAGATTGCAAGACCCCGGTGGACCATCCACTACACCGAACTGGCGCAGGTGCTGTACTGCTTTTGGCGACGGGCAAGATGCTCGAGCGCCACATTATTGAGGTCAAGCTGGCGCTAGCTGGCGATGCCGAGTATTGGGCTTCGGGAGATCTGAATAGTCAATTGCTGCTGGCTGCACTGCACTTCCCTGTTTCCTCCAAGTGGGATAGGCTCGCAGCTGCTAATGTCTCGTCGTCAATAGTCGAGTGAGACTTCTCGCTGCAGGGCAACCTGCACACCTCCCAAGCATTGCTTCTGTCGCTATGGACGGGGAGAGGTTTGGGTGCTGCAGTGGCTCTCCCTCATCCGCGTTCCGGATGGCTGGGATGCGCACGACTGGAGTGCATCGAAGCGGCATGGCCATGGAAGTGTCCGAGTCGAATCGCATCGCATCCTTTGCACACATGATAGACAGGCCGCACGCAAGTTCGGCAATCGCATGCCCCGTCCGGTGCACTCCGCGGTAGCTGTAGATTGACAAGGAGTAAGCCTCGCGATCGGTCTCCACAAAGGAGATGAGGTGTTCGGGATGGCCCGCCGGCAGAGCACGGGACGATCTCAACTTCGAAGAGTTCGCGAAGACACAACAACAGACGATGACAACGACTCGAGACCCGTTTCGCTGAAGAACCAGACATCCGTTCGACAACAGTCGCCCTCGTGACGATGGTCGCCGTCTACAGATCTGGCTACAAGCGTGTTTCTGGAACCGACATTCTGTGTCTTTTCACCCACGATGTCTTGATCAAGGGCTCCGCGAACGCGAACGCCTGACATGACCCGTGCGCCATCTATATCCTTCTCCTGGCCGACGCTCAGACACAGCCAAAAAAGGCTGACCCTGATTCGCGATTCGTGAATGAGACAAAAGGGCTGAGCGAGCGCAGCACTTCGCCCACTTGTGCGCGCGTAGTAAGCGAGGTCAAGTCGTAATATGTAAATCATCGCATCAATGCGAACACGTCAAAGCGTGACGTGCATGTGTATGTGATACCGAGCATTGGATTGCATGCGCTTTGTCATAACGGTCTATCTTTACTACACTACAACGTCTTAGCTCTCGCCAAAGGGATAGTTAAACTTGAGCAGCGAATTCAGGCCGCCGACCCAATGATCTTCGCCATCCGCAGTGCCTCCGCTGCGAACGATCGAGGGCACGCCGCCGACCCATTCTCTCTCTCCAGGCGCACCCGCCGTGCGAACCTCTTCGCCTACGACTCTCACTTCCATGCCGGCTTTGAGGCCCTCTTTGCGGCGCACGCCGTCGACGGACACTTCGATTTCCTTGCCGCGGTTGATCTCATCGATGCGGAGCGTGACAGGAGTATTGGCTGGTAGAACCAATGGGCGGAAAGACAATGAGCGCGGGCAAATCGGCGTCAGAAGTAGGCTGGAAACCAGCGGGTGCACGATGGATCCGCCACTCGATAGCGAGTACGCTGTACTTCCCGTGGGCGTGCTCGCCAAAAAGCCGTCCGCAATAGCAGTAGTCAAGGTCTTCTGGTGTGGAGGTGATCCGATGAGAATCGTGATGTGCGCAAGATGCGGCAATGCACCTCTGTGAAGTAGAACTTCGTTCAGCGCAAAGATGTCTTCACACCTGTGGTCGTGGTGAGCAAACGGCGGCTCGTGAGGCATCCGTTCGCCTGTCGACGAGAATATTCCAATCCGTAAACGGTTGCGCAGTAGGACCCGCGAGTTGCGGGACGCGCCCATCGATTTCCCTCGGGCTGACGACCAGCCTGACTGGTCGCTCCGTGAAGCCCGTACAACGTCGTCTCTGTATTCAGGCTCATCCGTACTCTTTGGGGGTACAGGACTTGGGGCACCAGACATGTAGACCTCCCGAAACGCCCTTTTGTACTCCTCAAACTTCCACTCGCCTAGGAAACCGAGTGTTCCCATGCTGAAAGAGAGGATCGGCGGAACGCTTTTCGTCGTCGCGAACAGAGATGCCGCGTGTAGAATCGTACCATCTCCGCCCAGTGTTGTTGTCAAATCAACCTTGTCGCAGTATTCGGTGTTTCCGCCGCGACCAGCCTTGTAGATAGGGAACGGCAACTCGTGTTCAATGTCCTGCGCTACACCGGGCTCAAAGATGAGGGAGACCTCAGGGTAGGTAGTTTTGACATGCTTCGCGTACTCGATTAAGGCATCGCGAACGGGTCCATTGTCATCCTTGCTGACAAAGAGGACGTTTCGTGGTGGTCCTGGCCATCGTAGGGACAATAGATCATGACTACTAGTTTCTAAGTCGCTGTCAGCATCGAACTAGGAACGTGCTGGAAGTGATGTCCGTACCGTGCAATCCTGCGCAGATTCTATCAGGCAGCTCTTGAAGACTGCGCACCTCCCGCCGAGCGCGCGTGGTGGTGAAGCATCGCGACGCGACAGTTGGCCGTGCGTGCAAGGTTCGCGAGCATCGCCAAACTTTGATCATACTCCCATGGTCAGACTGACCAATGTAGTATTGCAAAACACCGCGGCGCACCGTGTGAGGCTTGGTGGTGTGGGATGAGACTGAAGGTACGTTATCTTGACGGAGAGATCACACGACAGCCGGTCTCGAACAAAAGTCCAGTCCACCTCAGTTCCGCTGCAGTCAGCACCTGCGTCATATGACACGACCGCCGTTTTTCGACACTTCAATAACACCGAAGATTGACTTTTGTCTTGATCGTTGCACAAACTACACACTCGACTCTAGCATCCTACGGCATCTCCTGGGAAACGACCTAATTAGTTCCTGCCCTGTCCTGTTCTGTGGCACCGATACGACCACACCAGACGTTGTGTTCCGGCTCATCCGGATATCTGCATGCCAACATGTCACAAATGACTGCTGAAGGCCATCGCCTTCGAAAAAAGCCTTCCATGGAACACCTGAGTGCAGACATAAACGTGCCGAATGGGAAAATAAAGGAGCCTCACCCACTTGGAAAACCCAAACATGGCGCCCTCATGCAACTCCTCCGGATCGTAGGCTTCGCCTTGTACTTTCTAGGCTCCTGTCTGTTCATCCACCTCGCCCAGCTGCTAGGCACGCCCCTCTACTTCTTCTCCAAGGATGACTTTTACGCCTACATGGCTCTGACCAAGCAATACTTCGGCCTGCTCGTCACCACAATGACCCAATGGTGGAGTCCGACCCTCGTCCGCATTAGTGGTGACAAGAGCGTCGCCGGCCAACTCCACCAAAAGACAGACGGCTCCCTGCGCGTCGACTTCCCAGACCGCATCGTCCTGCTGGCCAACCACCAGATCTATACTGACTGGCTGTACTTGTGGTGGATCGCCTACACAAACACCGTCCCCACTCATGGCCACATCTACATCATCCTCAAGGAAAGCCTCAAATGGGTCCCCATCATCGGACCAGCCATGCAACTCTACGGCTTCGTCTTCATGGCCCGCAAATGGGCCAAAGACCAAGAACGCCTGCACTACCGTCTGCAAAAGCTCAACTCGCGCCACTCGGGGCCCATGTCCGGCGAGAAACGCGAGGCCCAGCTGGATCCTATGTGGCTGCTAATATTCCCCGAGGGCACCAACCTGAGCGCTAACACGCGCAAGGGCTCGGCCAAGTTCGCGGCCAAATCAGGGACAGCAGACCTCAAGCACCAGATCCTGCCGCGCTCGACGGGCCTGCAATTCTGCCTGCAGGAATTGCGCAACACCGTCGACTACGTCTACGACTGCACCATCGCGTACGAAGGAATTCCCCTGGGAGGCTACGGGCAGGACGTCTTCACGCTGCGCTCCGTCTACTTCCAAGGCCGGCCGCCCAAGTCGGTTAACATGCACTGGCGGCGGTTTGCTGTCAAAGACATGCCGATCGATGATAAAGACGCAATGCACGAGTGGACGCTTGCGAGGTGGCGCGAGAAGGACGAACTGCTGGCTAAGTTCCAGGAGACGGGCAAATTCCCCGCCGCCGTGGAAGCGGTCAGCATTGAGAACGGGCCCGAGGACGAGTTCAAGACTCCTTACATCAACACCGAGGTCAAGCCTAGGAGCCCGATCGAGTTCTTGCAGATTTTCGCGCCGGTCAGCGCGGCTGGGCTGATGGTGAGGATCATGGTGCAGGTCACTAACCGCTTGTTGATGATGGCTGGCGAGAAGTAGATGGGTACAGGGAGGAAGTGGGAGGGCAGGGATTGGAAAGTTTCTTGTTATGGGAGACGGCTGATACACAGTAACATTGACGGCACGAAACGGACTGACGGAATATACCCTTTTATGATTCTCGGTTAAATTAGAACTAAGACGCAGCAGCGGCACACGCGACAATGAGAGCACGGCAAGATTGATTGATTAATGAGAGTTTCTTTTCTTCGTATCCTATTCAACTCAGGACCGGCTATCGGCCTCCTTCGCCAACATCTCTCTGAGAGCCTCTCTGCAGACAGCAACAGCATCCAACAAGCTCCCCTCCCTGGCCACAGGCCTCGACTTACGATCCGGTTTCAGACACGCCTGCACAGCAGTCGTCAACGCCTCCGTCTCGTACCTAGGCTGGATCCCCAACTTGACCCCAACCATCCCCACCCTCGTCCGCTCGACCGGCTCAGTCGTCGGATCTGCTCCAGTAGCATGCAGCCTGTTGGTCCCGATCAGATGGACGACCTGACCCAAACTGTAGATATCGGTGGCAGTCGTCATGACCCCAGTCTCCCTGACCTTGACCTTAAAAGCCTTGGGATCTGTCTCTGCCAGCGCCCAAATGCGCGCCGCCTCGGGCGCTTGGTAGCCCACGGTGCGCAAAATCCCCTTGAAGGTGTTGGCCGGCTGCGTGGATCCCAGATCGCCGAGGACGATCTCCGGGAGTCCGGTGCGCTCGGCTTCCGACGTCCAGCGCAGAAAGGTGTTTTCGGGCTTGATGTCGCCGTGAATGTAGCTGACGAAGCCGGGCTCTTGCCAGTAGCGGTTCTCCTCCGAGTCCCAGCGCAGGCCGTGGTGCAGGTAGCAGAGGGCTTGGGAGAGGGAGATGAAGACGTGGAGTGCGAGCGACTCGGGTGCGCTGCGCTGAGAAGTGGCTATCTTCAGGACGTAATCGGTGAGGTCACCGCCGCTGCAGTACTCCGTGTACAAGTTGGCCTTGTGGGCGCCGAAGAGGTCGCAGCCGAATGCACGCAGGATGTTGGGGTGAGGGCGGAGGGCGAACAGGAGGACTTGGGCCTCGTTCGGGAGTGGTTGATCGCCTTTCTGGTGAAATGGGATGTTGACGAACTCTGGGTACTTGGCGTAGCGTTTCACGACGTAGACTCGACCAGTCTTGGTCGATTTGGTCAACGAAGTCCTAGCTTCGGCACCGTGGACGAGTTCCTTGATGTCCTTGTAGCCATCACGTGGAATCCAAGGGTTGGGTGCAGGGCGAGGGGGACTGGGTCTTCTGAAGAGATGCTTGCGAGGCCTTGGTCCGGCGGGTCTTGCTGGTCCCACCTGTACTGCTGGTATGTTGAGCACTGGTGTTACTGGTGATGCTGCGCGGTCTTGGTCGCCGAGGCCGAAACCATGCTTAGCAACGAGTTTCTGCAGGGTGAAGTTCTTGGGAGCCATGTTGTTCCGATGCAGAGGTTGTGGTGTTCTTACTGTGTATGAGAGAAGAGGGCGCGTTCGTTTGGGACATATATAAGTGAAGTGAAATGTCTCGAGACAGTCACTTCGACGCCTGAGGATCCAGACCATTGTTTGCATTTCCGGTCTTTGTGCTGTAACAAGGCTTTGTCGAAGGTCTCTTTGTGTAGCTTGAGTAGAACAGTGAAGAGAACGTGGCGAACATTGAAGTCGATGCACACAATGGCATTGTTGAGTCGAAGGTCAGATTCGAGTTCATGGCGCCTTTGTCTGTTCATATGGACATGTCAGTAAGGGGATCTAATCTGGTGGAATCATAGTCGTCAGCATTGCAAATTGAGAGGGAAATGAAGTCATGGCATTGAGGAGTCAGAAATGTTTGAATTGTGTTTGTTCTGATTTAGCAAGATAAGAAAATCCAAGAGCGTACTCACAAGTCACAGTATTCGTACAGAACCATTCTCTAATGGGATGAACCAGCATCCCAATCATCGAGTTATGTTCCTTCCAATTCCCATGGCGTCCCTGCGCCAACTCATCCAAAAGAAGGATCCGACATGTCCCTCTCTGGCGTTGAGGTTGGCTCTTACCGTATAAGTGTACTCCACACACCGCATCAAGCCCGAGACAGGATCGAGGTTCATCGTCGGACGCTTTTTGGGATCGAGCATGAGGCAGTTGTGGAGGACGCGGGACATTCCCAAGTCTTCGTACGGTTGGGCCAGTCTCAAGTTGGTGGCAGCCTTTCCGGGGACCCAGCGTTGACCTGTGATCAGGTAGTATATGGTCAGGCCGAAGGTGTAGACGTCGCTGGCCATCTGCATTGGGGGTCCGATGATACCATTTTCCCTCTTTAGGGCTTCTGGAGAATAGTAACTCGGCGTGCCAGCTATCGGTGGAGGCTTACAAGACCACGACGCAACACCGAAGTCGCCGAGTCGAACATCAGGCATACCCAGATCGTTGGTGTTTGAGAAGTGCAGCATGACGTTGTCTGGCTTGACATCGTTGTGTAAAATCGGGCCCAGGTAGTTGGCATGGACGGTCCATATTCCTTTGTCGTCGCGGGTCAGACCATGGTGTAGGAAAGCAAGAGCTTCACCCAGCTGTATGAAGACGTGAAGAGCGAAAATCACCCGCGACACAGGTACCAAGTGTCCTTCATTAGCTATGCCGATGTAGTCGACCAAGTCGCCTGCGTTACAGAACGACATGCACATCCAGATCATGCCATTTTGAGCAATGTCGATCTGCGACAGAAAGAGAATGTTGCGATGGGACCGGATTGCGTCCAGTTGAAGGAGACATTCTTCCGGCAAGTCGCGGATATCCAGAGACTTCGCTCTCTTCTTCAGCGACTTCAAAGCCACAAACTCGCCACTTCTCTTATGCTTTCCCAAGTAGACTATGCCTTCAGCGCTTTCTCCAAGTATTGCCTCGATCTCAAAATCGTTCCGAAGTGAGAGGGGTTCGGATAGTCTCGGAGCATCCTTTGACCTGCAGAAGGATGAGATGTGTTGTTGAACTGGAGAGCCTGGAGGCGTGTAAGTGACTCGCGTAGGCCATATCTTGGCCGATGGAGGCAGTGCCTTCCCTACTGAGTAAGGCCGGAGCTGCTCATCGGAGGGAATGCGCTTACCCATCATCTGGCCCAGAGCTTGGTAGTGTGCAACAGCCTGCTGATGCGTTGTAGGGACAAATTCTGGTTGACCCTGTACAACGTTGCCGATGGAGCTCGTTTCGTTGCCCATGTTGGCAGGTTGTGAGGGTGTGTTGTTGTGAGTGGGTAGCTGCTGTCTGTCTTCCTTTCCAAGTACGCCGCAGGAAGCGAGTATATATGCGATTCGTCGAACCATGGTCGAGACAAAGCTATTGTACACGGGCGACACGTTGTGAAGTGAATTCACAACGTGTCGCTCTTTGTGAAGCTGGCACATTGTCTCCAGTCACCGCTTCACAATAGCATAGTTCAGTGGATATGCTCCAAGACGATCCAGACGGTTTCTGATGGCAAGCCACACCTATAGGCTCGTCCGGAAATGTTTGTCAGTTTGATTCGCGTGGTAAAGGGTAAGACACCGGATGCATACCTTGTCTTGAATGATGTAACAGGCATGCAAGTTGCGGTTTGAACAAAGGAATGGGAAGAGGCACGTA
>Ga0265780_10000462_pt1 | contig 63394 bp, 91 predicted proteins | sample P1T30metagenome_FD_192432 | JGI IMG/M metagenome (GOLD analysis project Ga0265780, IMG submission 192432) | Plant litter microbial communities from East Loma Ridge, Irvine, California - P1 T30 | ecosystem: Environmental > Terrestrial > Plant litter > Unclassified | place: USA: California... | reverse complement strand
AGGTTTGCTCTAGCATCACCTGTCTGATCTTCCCAGGGCGCGTTCTGCTTGGCCGAGCTTTCGACTCGAACTGCAGCGTCGGCGAAGGCTTCGCGGGCAACATCGTCCCACTCAGGGCCATTGAACCAGGCGATAATGCCGTCGTCAATGATGATCCCTCCGCCCTCGCCTCCCTTAGCCATTGCGGTTGCGCTCCCCGAGGATGTCGATCGAGCAGAGGGTGGATTCACGGCGGTTGTCGTACTTGCCCGTGACCTTGTAGTGGTTGCCCATCCAGAGGAAGGTGTCCTCGTCCTGGATGTCGAGAGTGTGCATGCCGACCAGCAGGTAGTCGGTGTGTGGGATGTCGCCCGCTTCGGAGTTGACTATCCCGTTGTTGAAGCGTCGTTTGTTCAGGACGATTCGCGCGGTCTGAGGAGGCAGAGGCATCGATGCCCCCGGGATCACCCCGCCGGCAGCAGTCTGAGTACTGGGGCCCTTGCGGGAGATGATGATCTCAACCGGGTCGGACATGATGAACTCACGAACGTTGCGTCGTCGCATGACGAGCTCGGTGTGGTTCATGAGCGTGTGATCTTTCCCACTCGTGCGCGGCCTGTGGTGGGGCCTGCGGCAAGCTTGGTGTACATCTTGATCATCGACTCAGCGTGCTCCATGAGGTCGCTGAAGTTGCGCGAGGCGGCGCCATCCACCACATTGACGAGGCCGGCCCAGTGAGCCATCTTGTACTTCCAGCCACTGAGCGCGGCCCCGTCGATGTTGTTGGGGTTGTCGTCGAGCCAAGCCTGAAGCTGCTCTTCGCTGACCATGGTGTCGCTCGCGTTGCCCCCCTCGGGGATCGACTCACCGAGCAGTCCCCTCAGGTTGCGGACGGTTGCGGTCTCCTGGTCAGCCATGAGTTACTCCTGCTCGGACTTGGCGGCGGCCTTGTCGGCCTCGATGAGCTTGGCGCGGACCTCGCCGACCTTCTTGAGACCGGAGATGTCGACCTCGCGGGTCTTCGCCTCGGCCTTGAGCTGACGGCCGTCGAGCTCCTCGTAGGTGCGGAAGCCGTCGCCGTCGGTGGGGGGCGTGTCGTCGTCGTCGTTGTCGGGCAGCGAGTCGTCGTCCTGAGCCGCGGCGCGCTTGAGCTGATCCTGGGCGGCGAGGGGCTGCGAGTCAGCGAACCCCACACCAGCCGCGAGGAGCGTCTGCTGGGCCTTGAAGACCGGGTCGTTCGAGATCTTCTCGCCGAGCGAGTTCTCGAAGTAGACCGGCTGGTAACTCTTGGTCATGGTATTGCCTTCCTGGTGGAAGTGGATGTGGGTAAGGGGGGCAGCCCTAATAACTGACTGCCCCCCTCAGGAGGATGTTACGCGGCGGCCGGGTCGTAGAGGGCGGGGATCGAGTAGACCCCAGCCTCCTTGACCTGCATCAGCACGATGGAGCCGCGGTGACGGACTCCGGTACCCATGCCCCGTCGGTAGAACGAATCCACCAGCGGGTAGTCCGATCGCTGGCCCGGGATCACCTTGAGCCCGCGGTAGGCGGGGTTGGAGTGCTCGCGGAAGGCGATGGGGTTGGCCAGGTTGTCGGCGCCACCTGTGGTGATGGCGGCCATGTAGCCGGCGGGGACGTAGTCCTCGACCACCACATGGAACGGACCGTAGGTGCCGATCTCGCCGGGCACCACTCCCGTCGGGCCACCGACGTAGCGACCGTCAGTCGGGACCCAGACGGCCCCGTTGTAGAGCGACTGGTTCGGGACGAAGTCGTACTTGTCACCGAGCGTCACCCGGAAGCGACCGATGATGTCCGCCTCCTGCTTGTTGACCCAGAGGATCATCTTGTAGCCGTTGGGCAGGGTGTAGCCGTGGTGAGCCAGGTCGTCGGCCATGCGGTCGACGGCGGCCGAGGTCACCGAAGCGGAACCGGTCGTCAGGTAGTGGTTGTGCTGACCGTCGAACTTGTTCTGCTTGTAGGCGGGCGGCACCTCCCCGTCACCGTTGTAGGCGGCGAAGACCGTGACGGCCTCGTTCAGGTCGGTGAAGCCGGCGCCGTTCAGCGGGTTGAACAGGCGCGTCATGACCCGGCGGAACTGGAGCTTGATGTCCGCCTCGAGCGCCAGGTTGTGGTTCATCTGGAGCTGCTGCTGGCCCATGTCGGCCAGGGCCATCCAGGTGTACCGGATGCCCAGGTCCCAGAACTTGAAGTCCGCACCTCGGAAGAAGCGCTTCGCGGTACCGCGGATGCCCTCGGGCTGGCCGTACTCGCTCGCCTCCTCGAACTCGACCTCGGAGGGCACGGTGACCTCTTCGGTGGTCTCGTTCGTGCGCACGGTCAGGAAGTCGATGATGCCCTTCCGCGACTCGTTGCGCAGGCGGATGGTCTCCTGCACCTCGCGCCAGAAGGCGTTGAGGTCGGCCCCGTCGGCGGCGCGGATGACTCCGGCCTCCTCGTTGAAGCCCTTCTCCTGACCGAAGACGGTCAGCGACTCCGGGGACTCGTCGAGCAGCCAGTGGATCAGCTGATCCGCGGTCGTGTTGATGGTCTGCGTCATTTGCCTAGCCTTCCTAGGTCAGACTGCCGGAGCAGCGGTGGGGGCGTAGCCGAAGCGGACGATGAGGCTGCCCGCCTTGACCGTGTGGCCGATCTGGATGGAGCCCTGAGCGGCGGTGGTGCTGATCGTGCCGTCGGCCGCAGCGTAGACCCGACGACCCGCGGGGAAGTCCTCGGGGTCCAGGTCGACGATGTGACCCGCCGTCATGATGTCCACGACGTCGAGGGCACTGGCACCGATGGGAGCCGCGGGGTTCGGAACGCCGGCATCGAGGCTGGTGTCCCAGCGACCGATCGGACCGCGAGCCACGTTCTTGACGAGGACACCGACGAGACCGGACTGCGCACCGGTACCGGGGACGACCCGACCCGAGGCGTTGAGGGAGACGGCGCCGAAGAAGCCGCCGGCGATGAGAGGGAGCGGACCCTGGAGGAGCGCTCGGAACCCACCGGCGATCGGGTCGTACTTGTCGTACTTGGGCATGAGATGCCTAACCTTTCATGGTGTGGAGGATGGATGGTGGGTTACAGCGAAGGGTAGCGCTCAGCGTAGACCTGCTTGGAGTCGCCCTTACGACCCTTGCCGCCCCCGAACGAGGAGCCGGTGGCGTCCCCGTCATCGGTGGTCGACTTCAGGAAGTGAGGCTTCTTCGTCGCGAGCTTCTTGACGGCGGCTTCGACCGACTTCTGATCGATGGTCACGTTGGAGGGGTCGTCCTCGTCCTGCTCGTAGCTCAGGGCGGATCGGTCCACACCATCGATGGCATCGGTCGGGTCGACGAACTCGGCGGCAGCGGATCGGATGGCAGCGTCGAGGTTCGATCGGAGGAAGCCGGACGCCAGCTTGGTGGCGCGCTCTTCAGCGCGCTGCAGCTTGGTGGTCGCCTGCTCGAGTTCGCCCTTTTCAGCGAGCTCCTTGGCTTCCTTGTCCTTGTTGATCTTCTCGAGAGCCTTCTCAGCCTTGCGACGTTCGGCACGTTCCTGAGCGAGCGCGGTCTTCAGACCCGCATGGGGGTCGTCGTCCTCGTCCTTGCCCTTGCCCTGGGAGCCTTCAGCGCCGCCCTGAGGCGACCCGTTCTGCTCACCCGAGTCGTTGCCTTCGTCGCCCCCCTGGGCGCCCTGGCCGTTCTCATCATCCTCGGCCCCGATGATGCTCTGGGGGAGGAAGTCGAGCCAGCTGCTTCGCGTCTTCATTGTAACCCTTTCTTGGTGCGCATCACGCGCGGTTTGGGGCATCTCGCCCTCGGATGTTGCTTCGGGCATCACGCCCTAGGTGATCTTCGAGCATCACGCTCTATGCCTCGGTGCCAGCACTTTCGTTCGGCTTCTTGGCGTTGTTGCTTTTGTTACCCTTCTCGGGCAACGTGTTCCCGTCCTCAGATGATGTCTCATCACCATTGTTCGGGGAGCCTGGTTCGCGGGTGGCAAGCATTGCTGCCCTCGCGTTGTCGATCTTGGCCTGAGCCTCATCCTCGAGCATCGTAACGATGTTCGGGGGGAACTTGTAGCCCAGCTTCTCCATCTCGCTGCGGTAGTACTCAGCGGGGATGATGGTTCGATCGAACATGTTGTTGAGTTCGTTGAGTCTTGCGACCCGATCAGTCGGGAGCTTGTCGCCGATTGATGGAACGATATCACCATCCAGTTGTTCCCTCTCGAAGACGCCATGCCAAGTCTTCCAATCGAAGAACAACTGAGTGAGCTTGTCGATGCCCATGTTGTCGCGGGCCTCGATCTTTGCCAGCGTCGGCTGGAACTTGATCGCCAGTGCGATACCGCTCTGAGCGACCTGAGCATCGACGTCACCGAGAGCCACGTCGGTCAGGCCGGCAGCTGTGAACATGCGCTTCTCGAGGTAGGTCATGTTGTCGACGGCGGGGGTGATCGATCCCACACCCTCGACTCGACGGAAGTACGAGCCCTGGGGGACCTCCATCACCTTACCGGGAGCCACCTCCCAGTCGACTTCAGCGCCCGAGTTGTCGACGGGGCGGCCACCATCGGTAGCATAAACTCCGAGGCCCTCCAGCGCCAGCGAGGCCGAAACATCGGTCGCACCCTGGGAGATGGTCTGGGCGAGGATCTCGAGCCCGCGCAGTTCGCTCGAGCCATAATCCTCACCATCCCAGTGGCGGTTGGGGAACCAGTAGACTGGGATCGAGGTGATCTCCGGGGGCAGCAGCGTGAGCTTCCGGATCTCCTTGACCTTCTTGGCCTTGGGCCCGTACCAGTTCGGGTCGATCTCGAAGATGGTCTCTTCGCTGCTGATGCGTCGGCTCGTCGGCGAGTTGCGCTTTCCATTGGGGTCGACAACCCGGTAGGTCAGGCGACGGATGCGCATCTTCTTCTCATCGTCGTCGGTGTAGAAGACCCTGGCGAGGTGGACACCGATCATACGACCCGGCTCATCCTCATCCCAGATGGGGAAGACGTTACCGGGGTGAACCGAGTTGATCGAGATGCGTCGACCAGCTTCCTTGCTGGGGTTCGCAGTCATGTGCATCACGAAGTCGCCTCGTCCCACACCAGCCAGCTTCGCCTGGTTGAACCGCGAGAGGAAGGTCTCGCGCTTCATGAGTGCGTCGAGCGCCTTCTTGGTGGTGTCCTGCTCAGCAACGATCTCGAGGCCCTTGAGCAGGTAGTGCGAGGTCGTGTCGACGATCGTGCGGGGGTTGGGGATGTAGATGGGCTCTTCGCCATCGAGGACACGAAGGGCGTACTGGGTCCCATCATTCCAGTACATGTCGTCGTACTTGTTGTACGCGGCAAGACGAGGTCGATCCTCCTCAGGCGCCCAGGTCAGACCAGCCGTGTCGCTGCTGGTCATCAGCACTTTCGCTGTCGACCACTGGTGAGTGTCTTCGGTCATGCTGCGCGTCTCCTCATCTGCTTGACTGAGCCCTGTCGGCTGCCTCGGGCACTAGCCGAGGAGTACTGCTCCATGTGCCCCTTGAAGAAGCGACCAAGAGCCTCAGGTCCATGGTTGTCGTTGTCCATCGGAATCTCACTCGAGTTCCGCATGTCGTTGTGGTTCTCAGGCCAGCGGTAGCCCTCGCGCATCTCCCAGATGAGCTTGGTGCAACTCTGGTCGATGACCAAACCGGGCAGCTTCTCAGGGTGGCCATCGGGCAGAGCTTCAGGTCTCAGCTTGAGTGCAGACCGGATCAGCTGAAGCCTGAGCTTGATCTCTCCACCCGTGTTGTTCTTGGTGGGTGTGCCGAGGTGTCGTCGAAGGATCGCCGCGTCGTCAGGCGAAGAGGGGTCAACGTAGATCGCGTTGCACTTGCTCATGAGATGGTGGTTCTGCATCTCGTTGCGAGCAATGTCCTCAGTGTCACGCAGTCGGAAGCGGTGCTCACCAATCACGTAGACGTTGTGAGTCAGGGGGTCTTCCTGAACCCAGAGCCAAACCCAGTCGTTGGTGTAACCGAAGTCGACAGCAGCGAAGAGGGGCCAGTCAGGGTTGTAGTCAACCTTCTGAACGTGAACGTCGTCGTCCCACTCCTTCATGACGCGGCCGCGCTTCAGGATGAACTCGCCCCCGTACTGCCGACGGAACTCATCCTCGGTGAGGTCGCCCTCAGCTTCGAGAATCTCGGGGTCCATTCGGCCGCCAGGGAAGACTGCGGTGTTGGTCCAGCTGGGCAGCTGCCAAGACTTCCACTGAGTCATCTTCGGGTCCTGCCCGCGGTGATAACCCCAGTAGAGCAGCGAGTTCTCGCTGGCATCTTCAGGCACCCCGGACATCATGCTGATACCTCGCTTGTCAGAAAGCGCAGGTCGCACGTACTCCGTGAAGGTGCGTCGACGGTGGCGGCCAGCTTCAGCCAGCAGCACGAAGTCCAGACCCTCACCGACCAGGCTCTCAGGGTGACGAGCCGATCGGCACTGAAGGTCGAAGCCCCAGTTGGTCTTGATGTGCATGTTACCGTTCTCGGTGTTCTTGAGGAACTTGCTCGAGATGGTATCGATGCCCAGCTTCTTGAACGTATCGTAGACGATACGGAATTCCTTTTCGGCATCCGGATACTCCGGGCCGATGATCCAGCCGGTCATGGGCTGACCAATGAAGTTCTTGATGAACGCCATGCCCTCGATCTCTTTGCCCCCGAACATCGACTTACCCCAGCGTCGACCATTCGAGAGGACGCGGTGTCGAGTGTTGTCGAAGTGCACGAGGCGCTGACCCGGGTGTGGGATGTAGCCCGTTTCGGTGAACCATCGACTCTTATCGAAGACCATGCCATCGGTCATCGGATTCACGGGCGGCATGGAGTCTCCTTTCGGCCGATCGAGCAATCACCTATCGCGTATGCGTGAGGCGTTTTGGCGTCACCTGAGGAAGCCGTGAGGTCATGCTATATGATCATCGACTCGTTGCCCAACAGGAATAAGTCGAGTTCCACACCATGCTAGCCGAGCGAGATGACTTCCTTGATTCCCGAGCACATGACGCCGATGGCGCCTTGAGAGATGCACCGTTGTGCGGTCGAAAGCGAGGGGCAGATGTGGCCGATGATGGGGAGGTTACCATTGGCTGCAGCGATCCTGCGGGTCTCAGCCCAGGCGGCATCATCTGCTTGATAGTCCATGCCCAGGTAATCCCAGTGTGAGGCCGTCGTAGCCAGCTGGATACCATTGCTACCATTGACGTCGGTCTGGTATCCGTAACCCCAGGAGGTGAAGCCTAGTGCTCGAGCCTTGTCAGCCAGCACGGTTGCGGTATGGAAGTACTTGATCACGAAGGTGTTCTGAGCGTCAGGGAACGTCAGCAGGTAGGCCAGGAACTCGTCCCAGTACTGAGCGCCGATGACCTTCGGATCGACGAAGAACGTGTGAGTCTCGGCGTACTTCTCGAGGACCATACTCAGCAGCTCATAGGGTTGATCCCCGAAGCGGCTGTCATTCGTTGCCGGCGCAGTCTGCATAAGCTGACTGATCTCTGCCCAGGTGTGATCACCAGGAAGGTAGTTCGCGGTCAGTGAGGGGGTCGTTCGGTTCATCGTGGCATCGTGAAGGCCGAAGTACTTCTTGTCGCTAGTGCGACCAACCGAGAATTCCATCGCGGTACATCCGGCGATTGCGGCCTGGGTGTAGGCTCGCATGCTCATGTCCTTGTTGTTTAGCGAGCCACCTCGGTGGGCCACCTTGGCGATACCTCCAGCGAACAGGTCGTGCACCTTTCGACCAGGCCAGACGGGCACCACTCGTTCAAGATCGAGCAGAGCCGCCCCGTCCCACCACTTGTATGCGCCGGGGATGCGCTCAGTTCCATCCGAGTACTGGCCCGCCAAGGGGGTCGGAGCAAGCACCATCGACGGTGGGATGATGATCTGGATACCCCAGCCGTTGGTCGGCTGAGAGTTCGGGTAGGTGGTAACCATGGTGCCCGAGGCCCCGGGGTTAGTCACCAGGTTCGTGCCAACCATGATCGTCTCGATGTTGCCCGATCCCAGTTGAGCTACGAAGAATCGCTGAGTACCTCCGCTGAGCGTCGGCACTGTTGCCTCGGCTGCTGAGGTCGCTTCGAACATGATACCGATGGCCAAGCTACCAGCAACGGTCGTTGCTACCGAGGGGGCTGTGACTGTCACGGTTTCAGCAGGGGCCGTGTTCCTCAGCTTTCCCACACCCGTGATCCAGTTTGAGATCGGGGAGCCGCTTCCAACCCAAAGCAGAGCGATCGTTGCCGCACTGGCTGCGGATCGAGTGACAGGGTAACCCGATTCGCCAGCGACTCGAAGCTTGCCGTAGATGTAGCCCACTCGAGAGTTGAAGACCGCACTCGACAGCAGTGTCCACCCGAGGGGCGTCGCAGGCGCAGGAGCCGATGAGAGCTGGTTGACCAGCAGCAGCATCGAGTCACCCTCAGCGATCGAGCTATCGGGGGTGAGGGTCTCAGAGGCCCCCGTCATGTACTTGGAGACGAAGCCCTTGTAGCTAGGCATTATGCCCTAACGAAGTAGAGGCCAACCGGCGATCCGGCAGGCAGGACGGTCGTGCCAGCGGGCAGCAGGTACGAGGCCAGGCCGGTTGCACCCGAGATACCTCGATCACCCTTGAGCCCCTTCAGCGAAGCGAGGTACTCGGCTTGAGTGCCCGTGTTACCGGCTGCCAACCAAACCTGGTAGGCGCTGAGACCGGGATCACCCTTGGATCCCTTGATCGCTGCAAGGTAGTCGGCCACCGAACCATCATTGCCGGCGGCAAGCCAGACCTGGTAGGCACTCGGCCCAGGCACTGTGCTGTCACTGCCGGGATTGCCAGGGTCACCCTTGGCGCCCTTGAGGTCGGTGAGCAGCACCAGGTTAATCCAGCTCGTCTCGCCGGAGTACTGCCACTGGATGTAGCTGCCGTTGTTGCGGATCAGCACCTCTCGGCCAGGCGTACCCGCACCGCCCCCAGAACCCCCGCCACTGACCAGCACGTTACCCGAAGCGTCAGGCGCAATGCCATTCACCGTACGGACGGCCTTGGAGAGGGCCTCAACCGCTCGAGCAGCAATCGCCTCAGCGACGGCAACGGTCACAGTCGGAGCGCCGATGGGAGGGATCAGGGCGTTCAGGTTGACCGGCTGAGCGTCAGTGCCCTGAGGCACCGAGATGTTGTGGGCCTCGAACTCGATCCTTCGGCCATCCGGGGTGGTGATGTTGTAGGTCACCCGGTAGTAGAAGTTCGTCGGGTTGAACATCACGTTGTCGGTTGCGGGCAGCCAGAGACCCGGCGCGCCTGCCGACTTGCCATCGCTGGCGGGTGTGGAAAGCTCACCATTCAGTGGGTTGACAATGCCTGTGATCGGGGATGCCCCCAGGATCATCGAGTTGGAAACTTCGTTGTTGATCACTCGAGAAACTGTCGGAGTGAAGGTCACTGTACCGACGAGGAAGATCAGATCGGGATAGACGTCGGGGTCGGGCCCATCCACGATGAACGAGCCGAACCGCCCGATTACCTTGCCGAAGCCCGCCACTTTGTCTCCCTTATCGAACCGATGGGCCCATCATATACCACAAACCCCGGTTAGTAGTTACGAGGCGTTTCCTTGTATCGAAGCCTCTCCTGCCGACGCATAACCGCCTGCTGACGAAGTCGGGCTCGTCGGTCCATCTCGGCAGGGCGAGGGTCGGGCATCTGAGCTCCATGCCAGAATGCGGGATCGATGGGCGCACGACTGTCAATCTCCTGACCAGTCAGTGACTGCAACCGAAGCTTGTCGCCAGGGGTGAGGGCTTCCGAGCCCTTCGGGAAGACTGTGTTGGGCATGACCCCGCCACCGTCGAACTCGCTGTGATCGTCCACACCAGGCATGTCGGCCTCCTTTTGCCCGATCCTATCATACACACCAAGAAGCCCCAAGGCTTCGCAACAACCTTGGGACTTCTCAGAGATGGGATCACCTCCTAGCGACGAGCGACCCCGTTCGACGGGAGGAAGATGCCCAGCACCGTGGCGGCCGAGCCGATGACGATGTTGGTGATGATCAGCGAGGGGCTCTCGGTGTAGATCGCGGTCAGGCCCGTGGTGACCATCGAGAGGAAACCGAGGATGCCTCCGATGACGGCCTTGGTGGGCTTGAACTTGACCAGGTGGCCGTTCTCGTCGAAGAGATCTCCGTTGGGGGAAACCTGGACGGGGGTGTCACTCATAGTACTCCTTCGGGGGTAGTGTTACTTGGCGAGTCGCTCGGCCAGGAGGTCAGCGACCTTGTCGGCGATCTCCTCGGGGTTCGTACCCGAGATGTTCGCCTGCTTGAGGGCATCGGCCAGCGTCTTGGCATCGATGGTGACGGGAGATCGTTCGAGAAGCCTGCGAACGATGGTACCGGTTTCGGCATCGTCGTCGACCTTACTGCGAGTCACGACCTTGGTGCCGTCGAGCGGAGCGATCGGGTCAGCCCCGTTGCGGCTGATGACCACCGGCTTGGTGATGGCCTCGTGGATCGAAGCCAGGGACTGACCGATGCTGTAGCCCTTCTTCTCACCCGGCTTGACCTTGTCGGGCATCGAGTCACCACCACTGAAGATGGCGTCGTAGATGGACTTGGTTCGGACATCGAGGTTCTTCAGCACCTGGCTGATCGATTCACCCCCCGTGTAAGCCGCAGTGTTGAGGAAGAGAGACATGAACACGGCCATGTCGTCCTTGGTGAGCTGAGCCATGAAGTCCTCCAGGATATCTAGGGCCGTTGATGCGAGAATGGTGGGGTTGCCGAGGTAATCCATGTGCCAATCTTCAGAGATGACCGTGAAGTCCCAGCCGTACTTGCGAGAGTTGGCACGAAGCCAAGCACGACCGACGGTACCAACATCTCCCGATCGAGCCCAACCATGACCCGAGAAACCAATGGCCGCTGCCAGGGGCCTGCCATCTCGAATCTGGATCTGCTTGCGGTACCTCTGACCATCGAGGTCTCGATACCCCTCACTGAGCGTGGGCCTCAGCTTGGTGGCTTTCTCGCAGTCCCGGGCCATCTGCTCCCACTGAGCCGCAGCCTCGGGCATAAGGTAGGCACCTCGGGCATTGACCGCGGGGTCGACGGGAACGAAGTTGCTGACCTTGACGAGGGCCGTGAGAGGGATGGCGCCATTCTTGTAGCCTCCCCATGCCAGGTTAGCCATTCGTGTCGTCTCCCCTCGTAACATCAGTGATCAGGAAGGGAACTCCCCATTCCTCTTCCACACCAGCCTGAGCCTTGGCGGCGGCGGGGTAGAGCTCGTCTTCGGTGTCAGTCTCCACCAGCTTGAGGATCGGCTTGAGCGTCTCCGTATTGGTCAGCTCGACTGTGTGCTTCATGGAACCTCCTAGAGCATGTTCTGGATGGCCGAACGGGGCTGAGTCTGCTCAGTCTCCTCGTCCATGTGACCCGATCCGATCGGAGTCACATTACCATAAACATCCTCGAGCGTGATAGGTCGATCTTCCTTGACCTTCTGCGCGATGTTCTCAAGCCGACCCTGGAGTTCGCGGTTCTCACCGACGAGGGTGCGGATTCGCTCCTCCCCCTGGTCGACGAGGTCACGAAGCTGGCGTCGCTCCTCCATGTCGACACCGGCTTCGATGTCAACCTTCCGCATTCGCTCACGCAGGGCATCGACCACCGACTGCAGGTATGCGCGATCCTTGTCGACCTCCTCCAGGCGTTCCTTGATCTTCGTGTATGCGAAGTCCGCCTTGGCCAGCTCATCGGCGGGAGACTTGGCTTTCTTCTGCACGAAGGTAGACACCAGAGCGATCAGGGCGACAGCCAGCGTAAGATACGAGGTGATGTCAAGCCCGGTCTGCTGAGGTGTAGCAGCGTTGCTCTCCAGACTGGATGCCAGCAGTCGGGTCGTGGCTGAGCTCATTGTTGAGCCGAGGGCTACGAACAATGAGGTTCCCAAGATGATCACTACTTCCCCTGATCTTTAGCAGCCCGGCGTTCCTTGCGTAGGATCGGCACCAGGATGGTGAACCGAACGAACAGGAACATCAGCATGGAAGCAGCGAACCATGCGAGGGCGTAGCGGTCGGCGAACTTGCCATCGACCAGGTAACCTACCTGGATCGAGAAGTACTGAAGGGGCCCGCCGGCGAGCAGGATCAGTCCTACTAGCTCCAGCCAGAGGGCAGTGATGCGGGTGTTGTTCCTGCGGCTTCGAGACAGGAAAAGAGAGAGAGTAGCAACAAGACCACCAAGAGCAGTGGTAACACCCATTCTAAACACCGTCGAAAGATCCACCAAGCCATTGTACGACGAGGGAGGGTATATCGCAATCGCATGTCCCCATCCAAACCCAAGCACCATGAAAGCGGCAGCCCACGACCAGTAGTGATGAGGCATTCGAGAGCCCCAGGCCCAAAGACGGGTCTGACGAAGCTGCTTCATGGTTATCCTCTATCGGGTGTGGAAGATCAAGTTGAGACTCATCATATCACATGCTCACTAGTTCCGGGTCAATACCAAGTCGGTATGATTTCCCCGTTGACAAGTGATATCACAAGATGATATGGGATGGGCGATTTGTTCTGCACATCAGCACGACTTGGGCCCACACCACCATTTGGATGAGAATGCCAAAGTGTGACTTGATCGATGTTAGCCTCGCCTTCCAGGGCGAGACGAACCTCATCACGAGAGACCTCGAAGTTGCCTTCAGTTCTCAGGTTGGTAAGTTCGACTACTGACCTGTCATTCAGGATTAGCCCAACGGCTTCGTTTGGTGCTGCTCTCACCGCCAGGCGTAGAAGCTTCAGCTTCAGGTTCCCCTCGATCTGGTGCATAGTTACCTCCCCCGAAGATGTAGATGTTGTCGTAGGGTGTGAGGATGCCCTTGTTCCCTAGCACCTCGATCAGTCGCAGCATCACCTGCGCGACAGGGTCCTTTGCCATCTCATCCGCCCGACGAGGCGAAGGTGCAGCCTGTCGACCCACCTCGGGCTTCTGAAGCGGCTTGAGCATTCCTTCGATGTCGAACTGATGGTGCTTGTCACCATGGTTCTCACGAGTCTCTTGGCAAACCCCGCATCGGTCGTCAGCCTTCACTTCTTGGGATGAGGTCTGCATCGTCGTCCACCGCCGTTTCTCCAGTCGAGAGTTCCATGGTCATGCCGGGGAAGTGTGCCGGCATGTAGTTGCCCGTAGCGAGCTCTGCAGGGTTCACCATCACGGTGCCCAGGATGCCCTGAAGTCGAACGCTCATATCGCCTTCGATCTTCTGGGTCGGCTTGCCAACCGAGTGTTCGATGAGGAACTTGGCGATATCGACCTTGGTGCCAGCGCCGACGGTAGGCTTGCCCTTTTCATCGACACTCTCATCAGCGAGCAAGTCGCGGAGTGTCTGCAGGGCGTCGACTGTAGTCTCACGCATGTTGCCTTTGACGGCAGCCTCGTACTTGCGCATCGACTCCTCGTGCATGGCCATCGTGATCCACTTGGGCTTCGGGCCCTGGAACGTGCCGCGGCTGTTTCGAGGACGACCTCGAGCAAGCTCTTCGAGGTCCCAGTCAGCGATCGGCTTCTGGTACAGCATCTCGATCTCTTCGTCGGTCACCCCGACTCGGCGAGCTTGCTTCCGACGCATTCGAGCGCGGAGCTGCTTGGGCGTCAGGACCTTACCATCTGGGGTTAGGGGCCGAGCGGCCTTGCCCTCAGGGTCCACACCAGGCACGCCGGAAGCATGTTCGGTGTTGTCCTCGACGAAGCTGAAGTCGATGTCCTGGCGGGTGGCTTTATTCAACCTTCTCGCCCCCTCGACGTCGAGTCATCTTGGGCAGGGTGACCGTGCGACCCGTGAGCGGCAGATCGTCACTGTCGCGCGTCGTGGTGCGTGCTCGAGCATCGACCGCGGGCACTTCGCCGGGGCCTCGCTTACGGCTCCTGAGGTCGCTCTGTCGACTCTCGACGAGCTTGCTGAGGCGGGCCGTGTGCTGCTGCTGATCACGAAGGATTCGGTCGATGTTGTCAAGCCGGTTCTTGATCATCACCAACAGCCAGGTGAGGAGCAGGAGCACAAGCACGATGCCCGAGTAAATTAGGGGTTCCATGGGAATAGTCTATCAGGGCCGGGCCAATCCTGCAATCGCAATATAAGCGCCCGAACTGATCGAATGAGCATCGACCTGTAAATCGGGCAATGGCGATTCCTACCCGCTGTGAGGATGCAGTGACATCATCTCGTCGCGCGATCATGCGCCTCGACATGACAAATGCCTCGAATCGCCTTCGGGGGAAGATGCGTTAGACGAGGCACTTGCCAATCGCGGAGGTGATATCGGCACCTCAGGCGATTATTGGGCGAATACGGGGCGTCGTTTCCTTCGCCTTGCCAGGGTTGGCCCACCTGGTCAGTGCCATGGGCATCCCCACCGGTAGGCACTTGTGGAAGGGGTAGGATTCGAACCTACGAAATCTGGTTACTGTTTTGTGCGAGTCGCTCCAGCGCCTTGGGCCACTTGGCTACCCTCCCGAGTGGTCGTTTCACGGAGACCAATCCGCCTGGCTTGCCACCCCGGTCGAAGCTCGGGTCCTCTGTGCATTGCTGAACAGGTATTCAGTTGTGTATGGACCCTGGCTACTCCAGCCTGGTCCTGCCCTCCTGTAGGGGAGGGCTGTTTATGGTGGCCGGGCACTTGAGGCTTTGGTAGTGTTTATCCCGGTTGCCCCTAGCTTTAAAGGACCACCTTGTTTATAAAGTTGAGTGCTGCCTCATCCCCCTTAGCAGCGCGCCCCGGCCTGGCTAATCCACCTTGTTCCGGGTTGTCCTCGTATCAGGACTCGGCCCCGACCAGACCCCTACCTGCAGTTTTTCGACTGTCCCGCCCGCCTCTATATGCGTGCATCGCTCTAAAACTGGTGTGTTACGTTTAGATCCGGGGGCTGAGTGATCAACCCAGCCCCCTATCTCCCTGGCAGCCCCGCCGGGCTGGACCTGAGGTAGAGACTAATGCCCTCAGATCATATCTATGGGCGCTTCGAATCAGGCAAGAACGTCAGCATGGATCGGGGTGCTGAGCGTGTGGAGTCATCGGTGTCAATGATCCAGATCTTGCCATCTTCGTAGTGCGATACTCGGACCTTTCGATTCCTGAAGATGGCGTACCTTGGCAGTTTGCCAAGTGCCTCGTCATTGGGCGATTCGGTCATGAGTAAATGCTATGCCCCGAGCTGCACCCTGTCAAGGTGCGACGCGCCCATTTCGCTGCCAAGCCGCGTACGTGAGGGGCATGAGCTCAGCGAAGTCCCACTCCATCTTCTCGGCAGCCATCTCGATCTCACGCTGAGGGAACGAGGGGTAGGTCGACTCGAGGTGCTTGGTCCTCAGCGACAGGAAGTTCATGAGCGCGCGCGGGTTCATGGTGACGAAGGCCGACGAGTAGATGTTGAGTGGCAGCGACATCCGTGCGACCTCGCGGGCCACACCAGCCTCGAGCAGCTTCTCATAGCCCGAGTAGGCGTTGCGTGCGGTGCTCGCATGGACACGCTGAGTCAGGTTGAGCTGGTCGGTAGTACCCGCCACGTACTCGTAGGCACCAGGCTTGCCCTCCTGCACGAGCTTCCGATCGTCGTTCGGGACGTAGAACACCGGCTCGAGCTTCTTGTAACGACCGCTCTCCTCGTTGTACGAAGCGATGCGGTGACGCATGAACTCGCGCCAGACGAAGATGGGCGCCTGGACCAGCCAGGTCATGCTCATGTGCTCGAACGGCGAACCGTGGCGATCCCTCATGAGGTAGTTGATCAGGCCGCCCGATGCCTCGACGTCGGCCGCGTCAGCCCCCTGGGTCGAAACCTTGGCTGCCTGGGTGACAGCCTCGTCGGAGGCGTCGTGGCGAATGAGCTTGACGGGGATGTCGCTCTTGAATGTGAGGGTGGTCATGTAATGCTCCTTAGATGGACTGTTCGCTGATGCGGCGCTGGATCTCTGCGTCACGACGGGCCATGTAGTTCGGACCGTCGGGCACGAGGTGGAGGTCGGCCTGAAGCGACTGACGAAGCTCGGCGTTGATATCCCCGATGGCCCGAGAGGCCTTGCCGGCGGGATGGGCGGCCTTGGATCGCTCACGCTCCACACCCCGCTCGTAGGTCTGCCGAACCTCCTGCGGAAGCTGGTTGTAGACCTCGGAGGCCCGACTCACGAAGGCGACCAGGACGTTGTTGACGGCCTCGATCCCAGCCTGGATCAGCGGAACGAGCGCGGCGATCGTGCGCTGAAGCATCTCGACCTCCTCGTCGGTCGGCTGATACCCCGACCTGATCCGGCGTGTGAGTGCGAGCGTCTTGTCGAGGTCCTGAGACAAGGTTGACATTGTAAAAGCCTTTCGGTCGGAAGGGTTACTGCTTAGGTCAATGCTACTGACGATTGTTGAGCTTGTCAAGGCGACTGCGGTCGATCCCCCAGATATCCACCTCAGACTTGCGACGACGACCGCCTGTCTCATCGTACTCGACCGCCTCAGCCTCGTCAGCAGTGACATCGGTGATCGGATCGAAGCGATGCTCAGCAGTGCGCCAGGTGCCATCCTCGTTCATGTGGCGGCGCATGAAGTGCGACACGTACTTGGCCCGGGTCTTGAGCTTGAGGCCGCAGTACTTGCAGCCGACTCGGTTGCCTCGGATGATCCAGTCAGGCTCAGGCACCTCGACTGCAGGTGTGGAATCGGTCATAGCTCACCTCGGTAGAATGGGGCGACGTCGATCGCGTCGGGGAACACGCCGTATCGCTCGAGGATGATCAGGGCAGCGTGCGCTTCATGCCTTGCAGCTACGATACGACGGCCCTCCCCCTTGACATCGGCGAGAAAGAGGATCATGAGCCTGGCAGCTCATTCGTCTCGAACATGTCGAGAACAACGAAGCCGATGCTGCTCTCCTTGATCAGGTCGAGCAGGGCTTCGAGGGAAGCGTCACTGATGCCTCGGATGCGGATGGTGGTGTTGATCGAATCGGCCATGAGCTAATCATACCACCTTAGTGCTCGGGCTCATACAGCACGTCGATCGTGGCATCGAGTGCCCGGATACCCGAAGCCAACTTGAGTCGGGGCACCTTCTGGGTGTTGTCGATGCCGTCCAGCGCAAGCTTGAGCAGCTCACGATGCGTTCGTATGACCTTCTCGACTCGAGCAGCCTCCTCAGCTCGGGCCATCTTCGCTGCAGACACGAGCATGGACTCCACACCCTTGCGATCGTCGCCGGCGTACTTCTGCAGGATGTTCTTGGCAATGCTCTTGTTACTCATGAGCTGAGCTCACCTTCTACGAATAGCATTGCTTCTTCCCAGGTCTCGAACTGCCAGTACTCGACGGTGAACTCCTCGACCTGGTGGTAAACACACCAGATATACCCCCACTGTGGGTTGTCTATCACAATGGGGGTACGTCTGATGCGGTAAGGGGGCATGGTTAGATCATCCAGCCGAGGATCAGCCCAACACCGAGGGTGACAACCCCCAGGCCGGCGACCACAGCCGTGACGGCGACGACCATCGGGCCTCGGTCGGGCTTGTAGTCGATCATCACCGGACCTGAGCTCAGGTGATCGACAACCGACACCGGCTTCGTGTCGTCGTCAACGAGGTAAAGGGGCGAGTCATTCATACCCATATCCTAAGTCGTTGAGGGGCTGATGTCAAGGCAGGGCTATCGGCGCTGGGTTCCCGTGACCCCCTCTCGGGGCTCTTCCTGCCCGCCCAGGGCATCGATCGCCTTGCTGACCAAAGTCAGCGAGTCGTCTCCGTATCGATGCTTGAAGCGCTCGATGCGTCGCGGGGCAGCGACGATCGTATCGGCTGTGTAGAGCTCGACCTGGTAGTCGCTGATGTGGTCGGGGGATCGATCGAGGGGCACCTGATCCTGGTTGCTGATCACGAGCTTACGGAGCCAATTGGGTCCGCCATCTTGGATGAGAACCTTGATCATCGTCGGTGCCACCCCTCGTGATGCGGGACCGGCAGCTGGCTGCATCGGCACAGGGGCTGGTCCTCGATCTTGTGCTTGGGCTTCGAGCTCCCAAGCAGCCAACTGAGTGCTTTCATCTACTATCTCCATTTCGTGAATGAGGATGGGCTTGGTTGTGATGACCCCGTACAAGACCTCGTTGTCCAGAGGCAGCCCGGCATCACGTGCCCGAACGGCGTAGTCTTCGACGAAGTCCACACCGTTGGTGAGCAGCCAGGATTGGCCGGTCTTCAGGTCCCACCAGTCCTGCAGCCACATGAGCTGGGTCTCAGGCTCACCTCGGAATCGAACCTTGACCAACGAAGCACTTCGAGGGTGCCAGGCGTTGTGGATCGCCGTGGGCGGTGGGGACTTGGTCACTTCTGCTGGTCACCCCTCAGGTTGGGGGTGGCCAGGTTGGCGAGGAAGCTGCGGGCCTGGTCCTTCTGCTGGCTGGTCAGCTCGGCCCAGAGGCTGCCGATGAAGATCTGGTCGATGTGGTCGATGAGGTGGTCGACGATCTCGTGCTTCGCCTGATCGACCTTGGGCTCCTCGTTGGCGATGGGCTCACCATTGGCGGGACCCTGCTCGCCCAGGTTGATCAGGACGCCGAGGAAGTCCTCGAAGCGCGGGTCGTTGTCCTGCTGCTCAGCCGGGGTCGTGGTCGGAGTCTTCGTGATGGTCTTTCCGATGTACTGCTGGATGACGAAGTCGATGTCGGGGTAGCGGAGCTCGAGGATGGCGATCCCGGCGAAGACAGCCTGCTCGGGGGTGAGCGTCATGCGCTGGGGCTTGCCGTCCTTCTCGTTGGTCGAGGCGTCGATCTGGTAGCTCTCGTCGCTGGTGAAGTGGGTGACCTCGAGCTTGAGTCGGTGGTTTTCGATGGAACGGGACATGATGACTACTTCCTGTGTGGGGGTCGGATTACTTAGTAAGTATATGCCCTAGTCGGTGCTGATGTCAAGGCCCTCGGCATCCTTGATCGAGCACTCCCACTTGTCGGTCGACTGACCCCAGTCCTGCCACTTGGGCGAGCAGAGCAGGGTGACCCCCTTGCCCTCGTACAGGCGGATGCGCTGGTCAGTCATGACGAGGGGCACGTTGGACACCGAGTCGACCGTGACGATGTACTGACCGGTGAGGCTGCTGTCGCCCTGGGCGTCGACCTCGATCGCCGTGATGTCCGTTACCACACCCGAGGTGGAGTACCAGGACTTGTAGCTGAAGTCGTAGGGGATCAGGGTCAGGGTCAGGACAACGGCGAGGCAGGCTGAGAAGGCCGCCATGAAGATGCTCGTGTACCAGAGGCTCTCGTTCTCAAGCCCCTTGGTCGGCTTGTATCGGCGCTGGATGATCATCTCGTGTCGTTTCGTTGAGTTCTGGTACGACAGCGGGTCGTCGAAGCGGAAGTTGCCCATGTACATGTGCTTGGCCTTGTCTGCGTCGGAGTCGTGCCACTCCAGCTTCAGCGCCTCGATCTCCTTATCGCTCGCAGCCTTGCCCCGAGCATTGACCCGTCGCGCATGCAGGGAGCGCGCAGCGATGACGAGGAGAAGCAGTACGGTCAACCCGATGATCGAGCCTGCGACCCACCACCAAATCAGCCAGCCAGTCGTGATTCCGATGAGAGTCATTTGCCAAGTCCATTCTTCGTGTCGGTGTGGGTGTCGATCGTGCGGTTGGTGAGGGTGTACTGGGTGAGGGGCTCAGATGATGCGTGCTCCCGCATGTGCGTAACCATCCCGACCCAGCCAAGCGGGAAGGTCGTGAAGCAAGTTCGGCAGAACGTGGTGGTGTTCGCCTTGCCTCGTGCGATAGCAGCGTAGTTCCTCATGCGAGCATCATATCACAACGTGGCCCTAGTGTCAGAGCAGCTTACCCTGCTGACGAAGCCCGATCACGTCGACGAGGTTCAGGAGGCCGGCCAGGCGGGTCTGAGCGAGGTTCAGCTCCTCCTGGGCCTTCATGTTGTTGTACTGGGTGGAGGCGTTCATGTGCAGGGGGTCGGTCTTCATGAGCGCGACGAGCAGGGACTTCTCCGCGATCTCGACCTGCTGAGCGAGGAAGTCATGGTGGTCGGGGTGACGAGGGTTGCTCGTCTGCTGGGTGTGCCTGACCCTGTGTCGCTCCAGCATCGTGTAGTTCGAGAACCACTTGTTGCAGTTCGTGCACTTGTACTTCAGCTTGGGGTCATCCAGCTCGGGCGAGACGTGCAGGCGGGGACGCTCAGGCGCCGAGGGAAAGCTGATGACGAGCTTGAGAGCTTCGATGAAGTCTCCGATGATGTTGCGCATTAGTTCTCCTTCGTGAGTCGACGATACCACTCGTCGAGGTCTTCGGTGTAGTAATCGGGTCGATTACCCTGCTCGTTCGCGAGCCAGGTGAGCGCGGCGCCCAGTTCGGGCAGGGTGGGCACCTCGAGAGTCGCCGAGCGCCTGCGCTCAGTCGGGTCACCCAGGTCGATCTTCTCGGGCTCGGGCGGTCGATCATCCTTGTGGTCGGTAGCCCTGCCCAGCACTTCGAGCTTGTGCATGTTGCCGCAGAAGCAGTTGAAGTACCCCCGAGGCGCCGGAGGCTTGCGCTTCGAATCGATGTCGGGCGCGGGTTCGATGCCGTACTTCTCGGCCCAGGCCGGGTGCGTCGCCGGCGCGTCCTGACCCTCGGGCACAAAGTCGGGCATGTCCTCGGGCAGAGTGCGCATCCGAGCCGCTCGCTCTCGCTGCAGGCGTCGGAAGTCCTTCTGTAGCTGGGTCATGGCCGGGGGGTGGTCCATGCCTTCGCGGGGGTTGTGAGTCATGACTTGTCCTTGCTGTTCAGCCAACTGACGGAGGGTGTCGGCTCGGTCTTGTTCAGGGTGATCAGCGCCTCCATGCGGGACTGAAGGTCGTTCATCATCGTGACCTGGGATCGAGTCATGCTGTCGGGCTGGGTGTCGGCGAGCAATCGGTAAAGCTTGTCGCGCGTGTCCTGGTACAAGTCCCTAACCTTCGGGTACCGCCCCACACCGCGAGGGGTGGCCTCCTCGGGACCGATCAGGTCTCTCAGCTCCCGCTTCGATTGCTCGAGCTTGTCGTCAAGCTCGGGGATGCTGAGCGCTTCGATCTTGCTGGGGTCGGTAGGCATGTAGGTATGCGTGTGGTTCGCCAGGACCTGCGAGTCGTTGGACTGGATGAGGCACTGACCCCGAGTCGGGTGTACGGCGTCGCAGCGAGTGAGCGAGGGGAAGTTGGGGATCGAAGAGACCATGGCCCCGATCTTGCCATCGTCACGGCCCTCGGGGTCCTGGCCAGGTTCGAACATGCTGGCGTCACCTCCATCGACCTCCTCATCGGTCAGGGGGGTGTGGACCGTCATGACCCCTTGGTACTTGACGTACTGCTTCATGGTGTGCACGCGGTGACGATGGGTGATGGATGCCATGACGGCATGGTGCTGCAGGGCGCTGAGGCTGTCGGTCTCGAAGGGGCAGGTGTGACCCCCAGGCCCTTCGGTCACGTACCCGCAGACCAGCTTGAGGGGCTTGGGCGAGAAGCCCGAGAAGGGGGTGTGGTCGTCGGTCATGAGCGAGGCCCCTCCCACTCCTCGAGCGCGGAGGTGTGGATGATCAGCTGACCGTTGACACCGATCGAGAGACCCTTGAGCGTGTGTCGAGCCTGCCGAGGTCGGTCGGGACCGGCGAAATCGACCTTCATGTACCCCCGGGTCTTCTCGAGGGTGATCTGGACGGACTGGGGCTGCTGCTTCGAGTCGAAGACGTTGTCGACGATGAGCATGATCGGCTTGTCGAGACTGGCCTGGATCATCTGGGTGGGCAGGCCTGGAATCTGGTACATGGTGGGGGGCTCCTAGTGGGTCTCGGGGGTCTCGGGGGTCTCGGGGGTCCGGTGCTTGGCGTTGGTGTGGTCGGACAGCAGCTTGCGCGCCTGAACCCTCGAGTTGGTGCCGCTGGGCCCGGAGTCCCACTTGCAGGAGACTTCAGGAACATCGCGGTACATGCAGTAATACCAGGGCAGCTGGTCGAGGTCGAGGTCGGTATCGAGGTCGATGGTCATGGGCTAATGCTATCAGTGCTGTGGCTATGCGGCAAGGTGCAGTGGGTCTCGGGGTGCGCGAACCCGGACAGGCTTTTGGTGACGTGGTAGTTACTTTTTGGGGAGAAGCTCACAGAGGTGCCGTAGCACCGTCGGTGACATACCCCATCCAGTATATCAGATTTTGGACCCGGGGGGGTTCAACATATCACACACTAGTATTCCAGCATCCAATATACTGCAGACCGACTGATATGGATAACGAGGCAAATTTAAATTAGGGAGGGATCGATGATGATTTGATTCGGAATGGAAGAGGATCGGATGCGGAAGGATGGAGGATGCAATGCATATCGATGCATGATGATGATGCATTGTATATCAATGATGATGATGCAATGCATATCATTGGCAATCAATCAATGATCATTGTATATATGATTAGGGATAATGATCATGGATATATCGATGGGCAAATGATGATGCATCAGCAGATATAACTACTGATATATGCTCCCTACTATGCCCCTCCCTATGCCCCATATACCCCCTATATATGCCCCCTATGCCCCTCCCCCCTATGCTCGCCCCTATGCTCTGCCTCCTGGCTGCCCCTCCCCCTGCGCCCTACCCCCATGTATAGGTCCCCCTATGCTCCCCCTATGGAGTGACCCCAAAGACCCCCCTACACACCACTGAGGGCCCCCTCAGGGACCCCCTTGTGACCCCCCTATCGGGAGACCGGGTATGTCACCCCCTCGATGTCGATGAACGACTGACCCTTCCCGTTGCCCCGGGCATCGGCGTCCCAGTAGCAGTTCGAGGAGTCCTCTTCGGCGCATGCCGGCAGGTTCTGGAAGGGGTCGGCAGCGGCGCGTTCCCACTGGGTCCCGATGGCGATTCCCCCGGCGATGAGCAGCAGGGCGGCGAGGGCGAGGAGAGTTTTGGTGAAGGTCGAGTTCGTCATGCCTCAACTATACCAGGTCGGCCGCCTTCAGTGCAAGGTAAACATCAGAGCGACTTTTGACCATGTCATACTGTCGGACCCACTGCCCGCCCAGGGAGACGTCTTGGCCCTCAACCGACCACCCAAGAGCGATCAGGCGGTCGCGTTCCTTGGTGCCGATGGCACGAACCCGAATGTCTGTGGCGGCCGCAGGGGCGCGCTTATACGCCTTCAGCACGGTTCCGAGGGCGGCTTTTGCCTCGACCCGGGCCCTTGCCCTCTGATACTCGAACTTGAAGTTTGTCATACCGAAATACTACCACTCCACACCCGAATGTGCAATGTCGAGCTTGGGCAACTCTAAGGCGGTATCGCCAATCACCCATGCTAGCATGCCTGGGCGATTCTACGACGCTCTGAGGGCCCGTAGGCCCCCAGTCTGTGCGATCGATCAGATGTTGTCGGGGTCGAGGGTCACGGCCTTCATGTCGGCCATGACCTTGTCGAGCACCCAGAGCTTTTCAGCCGGGTTCAGACCGAACTGATAGTCAGCGAGGAAGTTGAAGAAGCAGTCGTACATTTCGCCCGAAAGTTTGTTCACCGCCTGAAGCATGTCGTCGTCGAAGTCGTGCGGGTTGGTGTTGTCGGTGTCGTTCATACCTTTATTCTACCACCCCCGTCTCGACTACCCAAGGCATTTATCGAGCGATTTTGCGCCCGTTTGAGGGGGTAGTGCCAACGGTGGATAGCTAGCATACGCCCCTGATTTCTGCCCCCTCTCGCGAGCGCCTGTCGCAGCCAGCGATATATCAGGTCCCTCATCCAATGTATCAGTCCGAGACACGACACACCGATATACCTCACCTTATCGGGTTAGGTGAGGGATATCAGTTCGGGATGAGTTATAAATAACCCCCCATGTAATATGCCGGATGCATCAGGTCAGATGCCGGTGTCGGGCGTGATTTCCCCGAGGGCGTCGCGACCCGTCGCGTAGCTCTTCGGCTCGCGCTCGAGGGTCAGGGGCTTCACCTCGGGCGTGGCCTCGATGGCCTTGACCTTGGCCGCCTCGGCCTCGGCCGAGAACTTCTTGAACTTCGCCTTGAGGGACTGGACCTGCTTCGCCTCGATCGACCAGCGCGAGCCCTTGCCCGGCTGAGCGTCGGCGGGGGTGATGGTGCGGAGGAACTTGCGGGTCGTGCGGGCGTCGGTGTCGAGGCGAGCGGCGAGGTCGGTGATGTTGAGGGTCGTCATTTGAATCAGTCCTTAGTTTGATTATCAGGGAGGGGGTCGTTCCCCCCCCTTGCGATAATTCAACTATAGCAGGGTTACCCCCTCAACCCAAGGCAAAACCCAAAGAAAGTTCGAGCAATTTTGCCTTGAGTTTAGCCTCCACACCAGATATAATCGCGCGCTCGCGCGTGCATGCGCGTGTATAGAAATACTGCGAGCGCTTGTCGCAGAGGCCGATATATCAGTGACAGGTGTCAGTATATCAAACAGCGTATATCAGAGGTCAGTATATCAGTGACAGGTGTCGGCAACGGCTGTCGCTCAGAGCAACACGTGTCGATCAGCGCAACGGCTGTTGCCGAGATATCAGATGCTAAGCGACGGGTGTCGAGTAAAAAAGTCGAGCGATATATCCGCGATATATCCCCGTAAATCGCGAGACTCGTGATATGATTGAAGCATGAACGAATCAACGACTGACCACTACCAGGAAATCGCATCGATCGCCCTCGAGAAGCTCGACGCGATCATCACCGAGGAGGTGCAAGAGCGACTCGATCGCGATCCCGACTTCCCGTCATGGGCCGAGGATGAAGAGGGCGAGGCATATATCCTCGAGGCAATTCGCTCCGTCGAACGAGCGATTCGCGCTCGGCTCGATCGCTAACCGGCCTTGCATTTCGACTCGATAGGTGGTATGATAGGGTATGGGCATTTTCCGAAAGCGAGCCAATCGCATCACTCTCGAATCGCCGAATGCGACGGCGACACGAGCGGTATATCAGGGGCCGATGGGTGAAATACCGCATCTCGAATTCACATTCAAGATCAAGGATGGGGGCGAAGTGCATGAGGTGGTGATCGATATGACATATCAGGATGCTACACGTTTCATTCAGCAAGCGATGGGCGCGCATCAGATCATCGCGCCGCCGCTCCGAATGCCGACCTATCGACCGATCCAGTAATATACCAGGCCTCGATATATGAGGCTCTGGTGTAGCGTATTTTTGCTCGATATATCAATTCCGCGAGCGCATGTACCAGCTAGCGATATATCAGACACTGGATACCAGTATATCGGATATCACGTTCCAGTATATCACTCCTCGGACTCTGATATATCAGTCTCTGATACAAGCGCTCGCAGCAGTAGTATATCAGTTTTGGTAATTAAATGACGTGTGTAATTAAATCGCTGGAGCGGGAGCTCTACGGAACGGAGCCGGAGCGGGACGGGACTGGAACAAAAAATCTCTCACCCGGAAAAATCCAGGATCCGGCCATTAAATAGCCGGAACATAGATCGATCTCGTCCCGATGATCACCATGCTAAGTGTCCCATTTGGAAGGGACTAGAAAAGTTTAAACTCGGACCTTCAGTTTAGGTCCCATTTATCACCCGTCTTCCAGTCCTCCGCATTGCCCGTCTTCCAGTCCTATCATGAAGCTCATCCAGTCCTACCAAACACATCAGATCAAGCTCATCATACTCCGTCGCCCCTCGATAAGTCGTGCTGTCATCCAGTAGTACTGAAGTATTTGAGTGCATTTATCACCTCTCCCCCTACCCCGAAATCCTACCACTTGTCGATGTGATTTGTGACGCGAGCGTGGGGCGAAGCCCCCGGAGAGCGAGTGGAACGAATGCAACAACACTCGAGGCGGATTCCCAGTCGTTCTCCCTCCAGCCATCCCTCTAGCCCTCCGTTGAGCCCTCCATCGGACCCCCCGCTACTTACCCGGTCGCTTACTGGGTACCTGGGTGCTTGAGCAGCGTATACTGCAACCCTCCTCCCGGCATATACGACCGCTTCAGGAAGTCGTCATCGACCAAGCCTCGGAATGCCTTGCGAGTCGCTGCTTCCGACAGATCGTTCTCCACCTGTGCTGCCTCGAGCTCGATGATCGACCCGATCTTGTAGTGCAGCAGCCAACGTTCGATCTTCGGCCTGTTGATTGCCTTACGTCCCGTCGTAGCCTTGGCGTTGATCTTGATGGAGTTGATGTTGATCTCTGCCTTCTCCATGGCCTTGATCAAGTAGCGCTCGATCAGGTCCGCGTCTCGGGAGCTGGAAATGTCTGCGAAAATAGTGTATCGTGTCATGGAATTAACCCTATACTTCTTTCAAAATAGGTTCAACACCTTACGTGTTTTAGACTGATAGCTGACTTGTAAACGAAAACCCCCAGAATCATCACATTGCACTTCATAGCATGTTTCGTTCGTTGCAGTTACGACGCAATATGGTGAAGCCTATTGCGCGTAACGAAGACAAATACCGCGCATACGCGCACCCGCAGGTGCACGCGCACGCCGCGCGAGAGAGCAGGCCAGTGTAGCCCTCACACAGCAATGCCCCACACCCTGAGGTATGGGACAGGCTGTCACATGTTGGCGTCTCGCCAGTCGATGGACCCCCACTCCATACCTTGATTCTGGTGGGGTGTCTGAGGGTAGTGACCCGCGGGCCGCTGGCAGTACATCGGGGGACCTATGAAATCGCCGGGGAAAATGTCGTGGCAGAACCTCGACCTACCCCCGGCCTTACCCCGGCGTCGCTCGATGCGGTTGCGGGTCGTGTAGGCGGCATACTCGACCAGCCTAGGGTACTTGAGGAGATAGAAGGTCTGGTCAAGACCGAGGCGAGTGTAGTAGCGCCCCAGGTGAATGCCTCGGCGAATCTGCTTCGCCCGCTTACCGCGCCTCATGCTGCCACCCCTCCTTGATCTCTCGATCGAGCTGCTCGATGTACTTCCAGTACTTGACGGCCAGCAGCTTGTCATCCTCGTAACTCGAGGACTCGAGCTTGACCGCCTTCTTCGCCCTCTTGTGTCGCTTCTTGAGCCTCGCTCGTCGTTCACGGGGCGTCAGTTGGATAGCCATGGGGTACCTCTCCTTCGATCACAGCTTGGATGTGGCGAGCAGCATCGTGCACCCTGCGCCGGCAAGCGTCGCACCAGCCTCGCCCGTTCGTCAGGTGTGGACGGATGATATCGGCGAGCTCGGGCTTCGGGGGCTCGCGGTGGTCAATGATCAAGCCAGTCCTCGTATTCCGGCCCGAGGGGGAACTCCCAAGGCTCAGAGAGGGCAATGGGCAACTCCCTTTCCTGCACAGGCATGATCACCGCGCACTGGAATTCGGCCTCCTCAGTCAACCGTATGGCCTCCTGGGAGCATCCCCACTTCGAGGCCGCACGCTTCATGTGGGTGGTGACCGTCGAGATCTTCACGCCCATGACATCCGCGGCCTGCTGTCGGGTCATGCCCGAGGCGATGCACACCACGGTGGCCCACTCTCGAGGAGTGAGCACACCGCGATGGACTACCACTTCAGCCTCCCGTGAGCCTCGTTCCAGCGGTTGAGCCAGAGCTGCTTGCGCGTGCTGGTCAGGCGAGGCCCGTACTTGCGACTGCCGTTGCAGACGAAGCACTCAGGCTGAGGCGGCGAGCTGTTGCAGGCCGGGCAGGTCAGCCAGTAGAGCCGGTAGCGACCCCACCAGTAGCTGATCACGAGTCGAAGTCGGTAGATCATGGGGTCTCCTTGTCAGAGGGGTCGGGGGTGAACTGAAGGTGAGCGCGGGCGATTCGCACGGTCGGGCAGGGGTAGGGCTCGCCGTCCTCGACGCAGTCTCCGAACATCTCCTTGGAGTGGCCCAGGAGGATCTGACTGAGCTTGTAGCGCATGATGAGCAACTCATCCACGAGGGGCTCAAGGGCGTACTCCACACGATGCCCCTCGAGCCCATTGGCGTCGGCCTCAGCCCATCGGGCCTTGAAGTCCTCGACCGGGTTGTCAAGCATCGGTCCGCTCCTTCAGCTTGAACATCTCGACCGCCTGCATCTCGTTGAGCACCTCGAGCTCCTTGCGGATGGCCTTGATCTGCTCGATACGCTTCTCGATGGCGTAGGCGAGGGCCTCCTCCTTGGTCTCCTTGTGAGCGATGGTGTAGCCGGGGCTCCAGAAGGAGCTCACCACCACCGGGTCTCGGCCGTCGGTCGGGCTGTTGACGAACCAGCTGCGCTGAGGCGTCTCGGCAGCGGTCATGTGCATCTTGGGGTTGTTGGCGCTCATGGGCGTCCTCCTATTCGATCTTGAAAACGTTGACGGAGTCGAAGGTCATGCCCTCGCTCGGCTTGTGTGGATGGGCATCGAAGACGTCGTTCATGCCCCTCTCGATCCTCGTGACCGCCCGATCCTTGACCCACTCAGGCGAGCCCTCGGGCACCTCCACGTTGAACGTGATGACGGCCTGAATCTTCATGATGGGCATTAGAGGAACTCCGGCGGTCGCGAGCCTCCACGGTCGGTCTTGTGACCATCGATCAACTCGAGGGCCGTCGGCATGGGCGCCATCGAGACCGAGATGCTGTACTGAGTCCCCTCGTTGCGGTCGCCCTGGGTGTGACTGAAGAGGACCACCACGTTGTCAGGCAGACCATCGATGAGTTCCCTGAGGTCACCCACCGTGCGAGGGGCCGTCATCACTCGAGACTGGGTCATGTGAGCCATTCGGTTCACCTTTCATTCGGCGCGATCGGTGCGCGATTGGGATATCGTAGGGCGATTTGGAAGCAGTGCTGATCGACCTGTACGCCATTCGCGCATCATTTATCGGTCAGCGATGTGAAGCGATTAGGGAGTCAATTTCCAGACGTTCGAGCCGCCCTCGATCATTTCCCTATCCACCTTTTCCTGGTCGAGCAACCGGGTCATCTGCTTATGCACAGTCGAGCGGTTGACCTTCAGTATATCAGCAAGCTCGCTCGTGGACAAAGGCTTACCTGCCTCACGGAGTGCATCGATTGCTGCATTGGTCTGAGGGTTGGCCGTCTTCTTGCGTCTCGGAGGCCTGCGGGTCTGTCCCTGGCCGCCTGCCTGACCCTGCTCATCAGCCTCGGCCTGAGCCTTTTCCTCCGACCAGGGTGCGATCTGAGGCGTCCACCACAGGTTGTGCACCTCGGTCATGCGGAAGGTCTGCGCCGGCACGGTCTTCGACTCGAGGTCGATTCGGATGTCCTTCATGCCTGAGCGAGCCAGGTAGATGCTGTCCTCGGCCCAAGCGTGGTTGGCCACGGCCCCGAGCATGCGCTGACCGGGTCGCGACTTCTCCGACTTGCCCATGTGATGGACGACCAGGACTGCAACGTTGTACTTGCGAGACAGGACCTTGAGCGGCTTGAAAATCTTGGTGGTCATTTCCTGCGAGCGGTTCTCATCGACATCGCCAGCGGTCATCATGAGAGTGTCGATGATCATGAGGCGGTAGGGCTCGCCATCCATGCCTGCAGCGAGCACCTCATCCAGGTGCAACTGCCAAGCCTCGTTGCTCAGGATGACGCCCGCCTGGATCATGGCGTTGATCTCGGGGTCGAATTGCTCATCCTGTGTGGGAGGCAGCCAGTAGAGTCCCGCTTCGCTATCGTTCCTGACTAGCTCGAACTTGTCAGTGCTCTTGTTGACCCAGATCTTTGCGCTGCGATTCTTGAGCGTCGTTGCAGGGTCCTCCTCCTGGATATAAAGTACTGGGCCGGGGTTGGCGACCCTGAACTCACCAAGAAAGTCCGCGCCAGTGGCGACAGAAAGAGCGAGGTCGAGTGCCACCCACGACTTGTACGACTTGGGCTCACCCGCGATGAACCCGCAAGCACCTTCGGTGAGGATGCCTTGTACAAGGTACTTCGGTTTCTTGATATTCTTGAGGAGAAAACCAAGGCGCTGAGGGCCCATCCGCTCGATGTCCTCATCGGCATCATCCGACTCAAGTTTTGCGATCGTCTCGTCAGATCGCTTAGCGATAGCCTTACTTGCCTCTGTGATGAGGCGACGCATCTCATCGTGCCGGTCTGCGAACTTATTCCAAACCGTCTCCCGTACGACCGCGACGATCTCAGCCGTCGATAGGCCCGCATCTGCAAGGCAGCGTGTGAGATACCAGAGCTGATCGCTCTTGTCGCCCGAAGCTTCACGTGCATTGAGCATCTCCCTAGCTCGGTGATTCAGTTTGAGTTTGACCGAGGCGATAACCGCGAGGCGGTCCACACCATCGATATCGGATGAGAGCGCTTCGCTCAGGTTGGTGTCAGCCCCAGTCTGAACCTCGGGCAGGTCGGCGAAGTCACCAGGCAGGTACTTGGGCCCATCGGACCAGAGCAGCTGGCCCTTGGGGTACTTCCCGTTCTTGTCGCGCAGGGCGGGCTTGTAGTTGGTGGTGTAAGGGACTCGAAGCAGCTTGGTCGTGTGCCACCCACCAGCATCGGCGCCGGTGTAGTAGGTCATACGCTGGTTCTCGTTGCCCGGCCAGCTGCTGCCGAGGAAGTCACCCTGACCCGCTACCCAGAGCGCCTGATAACTGCCCGGGCTGGTCTCCCAGGCGATGGTGGGCTGGTAGTCATCGATGGTGGAAGGATCGACCTTGTCGAGGTCAGCGAAGAGGGCCATCTCAGTCATGGCGGTGTCTTCGCGTCGAATGGGCGCCTCGAACAGCTGAGTCGACCAGTAGATGTCGTGCTCTTTCTGATCGGTGTTGTGCTCGAGGATGTGGTCGACGATCTTCTCGCGATCACGAGGCCAGAGGAAGGCCGGCCCCTCCATGAAGCCCTTGCGTCGCTCACCCGTCTCGCGTTGGATCTTGCGATCGATCCAGGGGAAGAATGCATACCCCTCCTGCTTGCGTCCCCAGGACTGGGAGATGATGCGCAGTGCGCGTTCGATCTCGCCTTTACTTGCCATTACTCAGGGTCCTCTTCTAGGCGTGTTGATCGGGGCACCTCAGTCATGCCCGCTGCTTGCTCTGCTTCGGTGGGGAAGCGCACCCTGACTCGGTTGAGGGTCGGTTTGTCAACGACAATCTCGCCCTCGTCATTCAGCTGGAGGACCCTAGCCAAAATCGTCCCTGATCTCGTTGTACTCATTCACGAGTTGTCCTTCACGTGCTGAGTCAGCTCACGAGCCAGGGTGAGGATGGCGTTGGCCTCGGGCGTCCCCCGGTCGGGGGCATCCTCGCCGAGGTACTTTTCCTGGAGGTAATCGAGCGAGAGCTTCCGGCCTCGGTTGAACCCCTCCTCCACACCAGCCTTGAAGATGGCGAAGTCGGGGTCGCCGGGCTTCAGCCGCTTGAGTCGATCGAGTTTCGAGCGCGCGTCGAGAGGCATCAGAGGTTCTCCTTCGGGGTGAGGGTGTACTTGTCGAGCAGCGATTCGCCCGCACAGATGTACAGGTGACCGGGTTGCTTGGTCTGAGGGTTGGCAGTCCACCCGCTGAAGAGTGCGGCCACCTCGACGGCCTGCGCTTTTTCTTCTGGGGTCAGGTCTTTCGTCATGAGGCAATTTTCTTTCGTGACGGGGGCTGTTGCGTTGCGTGACAAGGCACGTTTCGTTGCGTGCAATGGATCAACCCTATGTGATGAGAACGTTGGTGTCAAATGAGCATGACAAATTCCTTCCCGACCTTTGTCTACAGGCATCGAGTTGATAGGGTAGGGGCATGGCCATTCAAATGATGAGGAGGTAGCCATGAGCATGATCACGATTCGTGAGCTGCTGAAGGATGAGCAGTACAAGGCGTTCTTCACCAAGGTGCCCGTGCTGCCCGCACACTACACCCCCGAGAACCTGCCCTGGAAGCTGATGGTTCGCATGAAAGGGCAGTCGAAGTGGAAGGCGAAGCGCTACGGCACCTACCGAGAGGCCTTCGCCGCCCTGAAGCGACTAATGCCCAAGATCGATGATGCGGCGATCAACTGCCCCGCCCTCGGCTTCATGCCGCCCGTGAAGACCTACCGGCTCAAGGGCAAGACCACCGGCAAGGGCAAGCCCGTCCTGACCACCCGCATGTGGAAGGCGCCCATCGAGGCTGACATGGAGCCCCACTACTGGTGCCCTCACTGCCGCCGACCCACGGTCTTCCGATCGGCCGTTCTGCCGGCAAAGATCCTGGGCACCTATACCCTGCCCGCGAGCGAGCTGGCCATGCGCTGCAGCATCTGCGGTGCAAGCGAGCGGGTCGTCGACCTGCGCAACCCCCTGACCGCCCAGAAATGGGACCCCAACCGACCGAAGGTGCACTAATGGCTCACGCAAATGGACACATCGACAACATCCAGCTCGGCTCGCACATCGCCGACAGCAGTGATGCAGCGGAGGTGATCATGAGAGCCAATAAGGAGCTCGCCCATGGCAACTGGGACCTGAAGACCAAGGACAAGGTGGAGGGCTACGTCGATGAGCTCTCCGGCAAGCAGATCAAGATCATGCGCGCCGACTTCGCCTCCGAGCTCAAGCGCCTGAGCGACATGCAGCAGGCGATCCGCAACGCCCAGCGGCGCCTAAACAAGGCCCTGGGTGAAGACAACACCCCGACCTGGATCGACCCCAGTCAGGGTGAAAATGACTGACCATCAGTGGGTCAAGATGGAAGCCACCGCGATCGTCGTCGAGAGGGATGGTGTGGACCTGGCAGTCTATATCGACGACCTCGCCGAGGAGCTTTCGACCGAGATGGCGATGCTGGGTTGTTGGTTCTGTCACCAGCCGCTCACAACCGATATATTTGATACCGCGTGCCCTGCCGAGGCAATTTTGCCGAATGCCTTGACATCGCCTCGGGCATCATCTAAAGTCAAAGTATCGCCCCACACCGAAGGCGATCAACCGACCAACATGACCAAGGAGACGAACTAATGGCTGCTTACACCGAAGAGGAACTCAAGAAGAAGCGCCTCCCCGAGCTGAAGGACCTGGCTGCCGAGCACGCCATCGACCTCACCGGGCTCGCCAAGGGCGGCATCATCGAGGCCCTGCTCGACATCGAGGACGACGAGGAGGTCGATGACCTGGAGCCCGACGAGGCCGAGGACACCGACACCGAGTCGGACGACGAGGTCGACGACGAGGAGGAGGACGACGAAGAACTCGAGGTCGATGACGAGGAGGACGACGTCGAGGAGGCCCCGAAGCCCAAGGCGAAGACCGCCAAGGCGAAGGCGCCGGCGAAGCCCAAGGTCGACGCCGACGGCAAGCCCACGATCGCCGCGAAGCAGGTCGCGACCTACCTCGGCACCGAGGCGAAGACCCTGCGCCAGTTCCTCCGCAGCCCCGCCTCGACCTTCGAGGCCGTCGGCTCGGGTGGTCGCTACGAGTTCAGCGACAGCGACCTGCCCAAGATCAAGTCCGAGTTCGAGGCCTGGAAGGCGGGTCACGCCGGCCGGGGTGCCAAGCGGGGCAAGAACGCCGACCCCGAGGCGAAGTCCTCCGCTCCCGAGGTCGAGATCGAGGAGCTCGACGAGGACGAGGAGCTCGACGACACGCCGGCACCCAAGGCCAAGGCGAAGGCCAAGCCCGCTGCCAAGCCGGCCGAGGACGACGAGATCGACGACGACGAGATCGACGACGAGGACCTCGAGCTCGACGAGTAACACCCCCTGAACAGCCCCCGGCACCCACCTCACCGCCCGAACGGCAGTGGGTGACGCGCTTACCCGAAGCTTGACCTGGAGCATGACCAGGCGGGGGCACTGCTGCAAATCGCAGCTGTACCGAAAGGACAGTACCAATGGCACGCAAGGCTGAGAAGAAGTTCAACGCTCGTCACCAGAAGAACTTCGAGCGCAACCAGCAGCAGCACCGCTCGAACATCGCCGAACTGCAGGACGAGTTCGGCCTCACCGCGGGTCAGCTGCACGGCAAGCCCAGCAAGATCCTCCGGGCCCTCGCCCGGGCCAAGGACAGCGAGGTGCAGCGACGCGCCGAGGAGCACCGCCGCAACTCGGCCAAGGCTCAGGCCGAGGCCAAGGCCCGCGCCCATGTCAAGGCGAAGCGCGAGGCCGCCAAGAACCTCGTCGAGCAGGCCGACCTCGACCTCGCGATCAACGGGGAGCAGGACTGATGGGCAACGCAGCGCGCAAGGCCCGCAAGGCCGCCGGGATCAAGTTCCAGCACCCCGTCAAGGAGGGCACGCCCCTGCCCATGCGATCGAGCCAGTCCCGTCGATCGAAGATCAACCACATGGAGGTGCTCCTCCAGAACTACACGCCGGAGGCCCTCGGGCTCGACTGGGAGTCCCACATGAACCGCATGCGTCACGACTCGCAGAAGAAGCAGCACGACGAGGCGGAGCTCGACCTCGAGCTCGACCCCAAGCCCTTCCGCATCGGCCGCCGGCGGTTCGTCGACTACCGTGACGCGGAAGCTGACGACGACTCGCTGGGGGCCAAGATCGAATTCAGCCCCCGCAAGAAGTACGAGCAGGACATGATCAGGTACGAAGAGAGCATCTTCGAGGCCTCGTCCAAGTAGCCCTCCACACCAAGCAGCCCCGGCCATTGATTCGGTCGGGGCTGTTCGGTGGCGTCATGCGTGCATGATCGGTGCGAAGCATCATCGTATCGGCAGCTGGGTTGGTCCCTAATCGCCGTTCGTGCGCTTCGCAGGTCATTGATCGGTTGACCCTTTTGAGCGCTTAGCGTACTTCCCAGCCCGAGGTCGCTTATGCTTGACCTGGTCGAGCTTCCCGAAGCGCCGCTCATATTCGCGGTAGGCATCGATGCTGCAATGGTCGCGGGCCCCTCTGAGGTAATCCGCAGCTAGCGCACGGACGTTCATTTCGTTGAGGCCAGCGGCCCACTCGAGTCGAGCGAGCTGATAGCTGATGTCTTCCTTGTTACTCATGAGTCGGCAGAACCTGCTTCAGTGCGATGTCGATGGCAGCGAGGGCCTCTGCCGGCGAGCAGACGACGGTTGCCTCACCCTTCGCCGCGCGGATGAGCGAGTGCACATATGCCTGACGGGGCGAGACGTTCTCACGCGTTGCAGGGAGCTTGACCTCAAGCCCGACGAAGCGACCGTCAGCGCAGACGATCAGGTCGGGCAGGCCGGCCATCATAAACTCGCTGCCATGAACCTTGAAGACGAAGTGACCCGCAGCCCTCAGGGCATCCTGGATCTTTCTCTGAAGCTTGGCTTCTGGCTGGGCCATGATGCCCTCCTTTCTTGGTGTGGATGATACATGTATCTTACCCAACCATTCCCTGAAATAGCAAGGTGGTCGAACACCAACCCGCCCCGACCGATCAACTTGCACGGAAGATCGGGCGGGGCGGGCAGTTAGCGGGACGACTTAGAGGTCGTCGATGTCCAGCTCCTCGAGCTCGTCATCGCTGACCGTGTCAGCCTTGGCCTTCGCCTTGCTGACGCGAGGCTTGGTCGTCGACTTGGCGGCCGGCTTCTTGGTCTCGACCACCGCCGGCTCGTCGTCCTCGTCGTCGTCAGACTCGGCCGGCGCGTTGAGCAGGGCACGAAGGTCGTCGTCGGTCTGCGACTTCTTGGCGACGAAGCTGGAGTCGCGCTTCTTGAGCTCGGCCTTCAGCTGGGCGCGGTCGAGGGTGGCGTAGGGGTCGGTCATGGTCTCAGCCTCGGCCTCCTCCTCGTCCTCCTCAGCCTCTTCCTCGTCGGGGTCCTCGAGCGGGGCCTCCTCCTCGAGCGGCTCGTCCTCGTCACCCTCGTCGGGCTCGGAGTCCTCGTCGACGTCGGGGGTGTCACCGAGCTCGGCCGCCGGGAAGATGCCCGAGATGGTCGACTGCTCCTTGCCCTCGTACTCGTCGTCCTCGATGGTCACGCCGATGGTCTTGCCGATGAGCCGGTTGGGGTCGACCTGGACCTTCTTCTTCGGGATCGAGATGCCCGAGGCGATGAACAGGTTGCGCAGCTTCCAGAGCTGGTTCTCGACGAGCTTGCAGTAGTACGGGTGAACCGAACTGGGCAGCTTGTCGATCTTGATGGTGAAGAGGTACTGGAAGTTGTCGTCCTTGGCCTTGGCGTCCTCGACCTTGGTGATCGTGGCCGAGTAGTCGCCGGCCGGGATGCGCTTGCGGTTGAACGCACCACCATCCTTGACCTGCGAAAAGTCGATGTTCTGCTTGGAAGCAGTTCCCATGGTGTGGGCCTTTCTGGGGTTGGTGAGATGATCTGGTTGTACTTTATCATTTGGGCCCATCGGGTTCCAAGGGCCTCATTCTTAGGCTTTCTTCGCGGCGGGCCTCTCCGATCCGGTCCTGATCAGACGGACGAGCTTGGGGATGGTGGGGTTCCTGATCATGTCGGGAAGGGTGAAGTCCGATCGGTAGCCCGTGTCGTACTTGAGGGCCTCACCGATCCAAAGTCGCCGCTCGGACTTGCCATCGTCGTTCTTCACGACGTAGAGGCGACCGATGACGTCCACGATCGAGTTGGCGTAACCGCGCACTGCCTTCGGCATGTCGGGCACGAAGACCGCCGCGTCGCCGCCGGCATCCTCATCCTCTTCGCTGTCGTAGGCCTCGTCCATGCGCTCCTGGGCGGTGAAGATGATGCCCATAGGCAGGTTGTGGAAGCGGGTGAGCAGGTCCTTCATGAGCTCGCCGGCCTTGCCATAGTCGCGCTGCTGCACCATGCCGGGGATGCGATCGAGCGACTTCTCCTCCTGCAGCTTCATGACGTACTTGAGCGCCATGTTGGAGTACTTCGTGAGCCCGTCGACGACGACCCACTTGTACTGGTGGTTGCCATGACGAAGGAAGTTGTAGGCGTCGTCGAGGTCTTCCCACTTCTCGATGTGCCAGACCTGGGGGTCTTTGGTCTTCATCTCATCGGTGCCGTGCTCGGGATCGAGGACCAGCGTGTTGTCCACACCAGCCGAGATGGCGAAGGTCGACTTCCCTTTCTTGTTGCGAGCGTAGACGAGGATGCGAGGAAAGCGCTTGATCGTCGACGGCCGGGTGATGCGACCTCGTGCGACAGCGTTGATGTCTCCGGCCATCAGATCTGAGCCTGTCGCATCAGCTTCTCGATGCGCCGCGACTGCTGCTCGAGCATCGAGCTGAGCTGCTGGATGCGACGGCGCACCTTGGAAGGCTCGTCGGTGTCCTTGCCCTTCACGTTCGGGGCCATCCCCGACTCGACGTTGGTGTTGATCTCGGTCTGGGGTGTGAGGATGGGCTCGATGTGCCTCTCGAGCGCACCGCTGAGCTCACCGAGGATCGCGATGTTCTTCTCGAGGGCGTCGAGGTCGCGCATCAGACCCGGGCCTCGTTCCGACGCATCCTCGTTCTGATAGGCGTGAGAGCTATCGATGTTCCATTCGTTACCGGCGTTACCCATCATTACTTCTCCTTGATCATGTGGTCGATGCTGGTGTGGAGGGGGCCCTTGACGTTCTTGCCCGTAGTGTGGTTGAACTTGGCTTCCCCGTTGAGGTGATAGGTCTTGCCGCCGTCGTCGCTGAAGGCCTCGCTGTTGCGCTTGTTCTGCCACATGTCAGCGCCATCGGGGCCGTGGCCCTCGTGCAGGAACCACTCCTCGGGGTCGTCGGTCAGCGGCTTGAGGTTCTTGTACTGCAGCAGCTCGTGGATCACCCCCGAGGTGTAGGCGGCCGAAGAACCCGAGTGGCCCATCTCGCTGAAGATCTCGACGATCTTGAGCACGGGCTCATCGATCTCCGGACCGTTGCCCAGCAATTTGAGCTCGCGCTTGGCGTGCTCGACGAGGTTGCTCATTAGTTGCCTTCCTCCTTGGGCTGGTCGCCAGCCCGGTCGTTGTAGTAGTCGTTGGGGTCCCCAACGGTGTAGTTCTGCTTGATCAGGGGCTTGGTGTTGGCGCCCATGAGCTCGGCAGTACAGATGTCAGTGAATGAACACTGGAAGGTGCAGCCTCGCCCGACGTTGCGCTCGACGTAGTCGGGGTTACTGAAGTCGTACTCGTGCATCCGAAGCGAGGTCGTGTAGTTGCCCTGAACGACTCGCTCGAGCATATCGGGCGACTTCTCGAGGATGTCTCGTCGGAAGAAGTCCGAGGTCTGGGGCTTGCCCGGAACGTACTGCTGCGACTTGAGGTAGTTGGCCCGGTCCTTGTACTCCTGGGTGATCTTGAAGTTGGGGTTCTCGGCCTTGTACTTCTTGAGCGCTCGGACATAGGTCGGGTAGTCAGTGTCAGTCACCGACTTGCTGATCCGGCTACCATCCTTGAGCAGCTGAGGTGTGGCCGGCACCTTCCATCGGGCGTAGTTCCAGATGAACCCGTTGACCTTGAGCCCGTTCTCCTCGGCGGCCCAGAGATAAAGGGCAGACTGTGCATCGAGAAGACGGAAGTTGGCGTCAGGCAGGGTCTTGTGCGACTTGTGATCGACGAGCCAGAGGCCGAACGCGTTGCGGATCAGGGCATCGACCTTGCCTCGATAGATGGTGCCATCGGGCAGCTTGGCCTCGAGCTGGAACTCGTTGTCGACGTACTCCCATTCATCTTGCTGGTAGTGCCACTTGTACGCGAGCATCATCTGCTTGAGCTCGGTCGGCATGTCGCCGTAGTAGTCCTTCTCCTCATCGAAGAGCTGGTTGAACTGCTTGGTGTAATCCTCGTGCACCTCGCGCCAGTCCTCGCCCCGACCATCGGCCTCGAGCAGGGAGTGCCACCAGGTACCGCGCTTGAGCGGAGTGCCGAGCCTCTTGGGCTTGAGACGGTGGACGTACTTGAACTCCGCCTGCTTCGGGCAAGTCCGGAAGGTCTTCAGCATCGAGTGAGTCGAGATGCGCGCACCCTCGCCATCGTTTGCCTTCGCGTCCCAGTACAAGCCCTGGGCTGGCCGCTCCCCAATGGAGCCGAGATTCACGGCTGTCAAAGCAACTCCTAAGTAATTGGTGTCACTATTCTATGACGGGGACGTTCTCCGGGTCAATGGTGCGCTGCCCTGACCTGTCATACTTCAGCTGCCCATTGTCGTACTTGACCTGTGCATTATAGAAGTCATGCTCGAGGCCATCGAGGAAAGCTCCCAGTTGATCCGTGCGCTCCGCATATGAGCGCACCACCTCGATGCTTTTCCACTTGCCCCAAGACCCTGAGCAGTAGCCGCAGCCCCCAACCAGGCACACCTTATCTGCACCCTTGCATATCTTGCGCGCGACTGGCTGACGAATGCTCATGCTGTTGTCCTTCCTGCGTGGAACTGAGCCCACTCGATGGCCTCCCGATAGGTTTTGAACGATCGACTCATCGACTTGTTCTTACCTTGCGTCCAGGCGCGCCAAACAGGCCCCTTGCTCTTGCCCCATCGACTATACTTACGAACGAACCATCGACCTCCCTTGACTGAAGGCTTACCAGCAGGCCTGAACCGCGGGGGGTATCCTGGCCAGTCAGTGGGAAGAAAAACTCGTCGAGTCATGCTGCTCGCTTTTCCTCTGAAGTCAGGTGGTAATGGTTGGTACGAGGGCAGCGATAGTAGCGAACTTCGCCTTTGTCCTTCCACACCCTGCGAGCGAGGGCGATCTTAGCTTCAAGCTTGTCGGAGAAGATCACCTTTTGTGCTCGGGAGCAGAAGTTCGGTTCGGCCATTGTATTCACCCCCCGTGAAGTACTTGCCCAGCAGCTCCTGCCTCATGAGTATTTCCTCCATGAGCTGCTTCTGGTATGAGACGAGGTCGTCCATAACCCAGTAGTTCAAATTATTTCTCGAGTAGATCAAGTGAGTGAGATTGCCACGCTTGATCATGTCTCGAACCTTGGCATCGGCATGAGCTCGAGTTTCGGGTAGGGGATCGATGCCAAGGTGATTCAGCCCCTGGCCGTACTCGAGATGAAATGGTAGTCGATCAGTCATGGCACCACCCTATCACTACTGGCCCTTGTAGTCAAGCCTGAAGTCGTACACCTGGTCGGGGCTCAGCTCGGTCTTGTCACCCCAGTGCTGCCCGACCGCAACATCGGCGATGATCGGGATATCAACCACCGTGCCGAATCGCTTGTATACGAGGTCCATGTCCTCCATGGTGTCCTTGATGATCGGCAGCGCCCAGGCCAGGTGGTCATCACGAATCTCATAGTTGATGGCATCGTGCACGAGGCCGAGGCAGTGACCTGCGATACCCCGCTCGCGGAACTGACGATTAATCTCGATCATGCTGAGCACGGCGAGGTCAGAAGCGAAGCCCTGAACTGGGCTGTTGATCGCCTGGCGCTCAGCCTCAGCGCGCACCCCCTGATCGGGCGAGTAGATGTCAGGGAGGTTACGGACGCGCCCCAGGGGGCTTTCGACCCGCCCATACTGATTGACCAAGCGTCGCTGCTTGGCGTGCCATGGGAGCAATGCAGGGTATAGCTTGAAGTAGGCCTTTCGGGCAGCCTCGGCATCCTCGATACTGAATCGTGAACCATAGTTCTCGAAGGCGGTAATGGTGAACTTCTTGGCCCCCATACCATAGAGGAACCCGAAGTTGACGGGCTTGCCCACCTTCTTGCGAATCTCGCCCGTGATCTCAGACTTGGGCAACCCAGTCACGGTCATGGCGGTGCTGGTGTGAATGTCACCACCGATCGAGTAGATGTGCTTCATGTTCTCCTCGTTAGCGAGGAAGGCTGCCACCCTCAGCTCAACCTGCGAGTAGTCAGACTCGACGAAGGTCCACCCGGGCGGGGCACCAAACATGCCCTTGATGAACTTATCCCGAGGCACCTGCTGAAGGTTGACCCCTCGCATCTTACCCCGAGTGCCACTGATCTTGTCAGCGTCAGCCTTGCCCGAGCTCAGTCGCCCAGTCACCGTGCCGGCAAGCTTGAACGTGGTGTGGATGCGGTGATTGTCGTCGTAGAGGGCCTCGTATGGGTTGAAGAACGAGGAGAGGTGCTTCTGAGCGGTGACGCGCTCGAGCATGTGCTTGACGACCGGGTGGTCATCCTTGAGCTCCATGAGCACACCTTCAGCCATGCTGGGGTCACCGGGTGAACCATCGGGCTTGGGCTTGCCTCGCTCGACGACGCGCAGCCCACACCATTCGAAGAGCATCCATCGTGCGAAGATCGAGGCATTGAAGTTCTCAGCCATCGGGATACGCTTGTCACCCGACTTAAGATGCTTGATGTTGGCAGGCCAGTCAGGGTCATCCTTGTCGGGCAGGCCCGCTGCCTCACGAATGTTCTCCTCGATGATGCGCAGTCGCTCTTCAGCGATGGGCTTGCGCTCCTTGAGTCGCTCGACGTCGATCCATACCCCGCGAATCTCGCTGTCGATCAGCTCGCGCTGGGCAGGCATGGTCTCGAACTTGAAGATGCGGGCCAGGCGAGGCTGAGCAGCGAGCTCCTTGACGAGCTGCTTCTTGATGTGGTACATGTACCAGGTATCGAGAACGTTGTAGTGAAGCACCTCCTTGAGAGGCTTCGACTGCAGGTTACCCGTGTCGATGCCCCAGGGCGGTACACCGAGGCGAGACATGGCCTGAGGCTTCAGCCCCTTTTGCACATTCTCATTCAGCAAGTGGACAGCGAGCATCGTATCGAAGGTCGGGTAGAGGGGGACCCCGTACCAGATCATCCACTTGCAATCGAAGCTGGAGTTGTGGGCAACCACCTTGCGGATCTTCTTGATGTGACGACCGAACCATCGAAGGATGGCCTGCCACTTGTTGCGCCATACCGACTCAGGGTGACTGAGGGGCAGGGCGAATACCACGAGACCCTTGGTGCCATCTGGTTTGATAACCTCACAGGTACCTGCAACAGATACCATCTCGCTATCAGCTTCGTAGTACTCGCCCATCGTGGTCTCGATATCGAAGTCGAGCTCGTCAGTCATATCAAGGATACGCCCCAGCTTATCGAGGGCCTCTTTCGAGTCGACGACCAGGTACTTGGGGTCCTTGATACCGACTGCCTTGTCATTGACCTTGTTGGCAAACAGGCGAAGGTCAGCGATGTATGCGGGCTTCTGGCCGGGGTTGCGATTGACTGCCGAGGGCGAGACCGTCGCCATGACAATGGCATCACCTCGGTCGAAGGCGCGCCCTCGGTACTTGGTGATGCCCGACTTGCCGATGGTAGCCAGCAGCGACTCATTGCCGAGCGCAAGGATAAACTTGGCATTAGGCATGCGATCGAGCTCGGGGATCAGGTACTCAGCCGCGTGATCCTTGAGCTGCTTGTTGGTGAGGCTCACGTCGAACTCGGAGCACTTGATCACCGGGGTGAAGCGCATCTTGGCGGGATCAAGACCGAGCCCACTCAGCTGCAGCTCGAGCGCATCCTGGAAGCGCCCCGACGACTTGCGATTCGTGACCACCACGATCTCAGCATCCATCGAACCGATGCCGTATGTACCTACGACATGGCCCTTGTCACACAGCTCGCAAATGTCATCCATATGACTACCTTACCTTACTGGGGTCGACATGTCAATGACGTTGAGCCCCGCCTGGTGAAGGAGTTCCACACCCGAGGTGAGTCGGTAGGGCGTCCTGAAGTAGACTGTGTTGATCCCCGCGTTGATAATCGAACGAGCGCATGCTGAGCAGGGCGCATGGGTCACGTGCATGTCACCTCGGTTCAGCTCGAGACCGTGCTTGGCAGCGAAGCTGATGGCGTTCTGCTCGGCATGCACAGCCTGAGTGCAACCTCCCGAGGGGCCATCACCTGGTCCGCCGAGCATTCGAGTCATGGTATGACCATCCCAGTGGAACACAGTACCGACTGCGATCTGCTCTTCCCAGGCCTGAGCGTCCATCATCTTATGGAACCACCCGGGGGCAACGTTCCCAGGCCCAACGGTGTACTTCTCGTGAACGCAGTGAGGCAGGCCCTTAGGCGTACCGTTGTAGCCTGTTGCGATGATCCGCCCATCACGACTGACCACCGACCCGACCTGCAGGCGAGAGCAGGTTCCTCGCTGAGCGACGACCTCGGCCATCTGCATCAGCATCTCATTGCGTGCTATTCTGCCCATGTCTGACCCTGACTCTTGATGTACTTGATCCGATCGACGTCCGCGTCGAAGATGTGCATGTTCTGGGTGTGGAAGGTGAGAGTGCCCGACGAGAGTACCGGCGTGTCACCCTGATCACGAAGCAACCCGTTGAGCTGTTCCACTACCCACTGGTTGAGGCGACCCGCCATGTAGATATCGTCCTGGAAGTGACGAAGCAGATCGGTCGAGCGCATGAAGTAACTCATGTGCAAGATGCCATGGCGCATGATGAACCCGTACCCGAGGGTGCAGGGGACTCGCTTGCCCTCGCGCACGGCGGTGAGGTCCTCGGGGAACCAGAGGGGCAGGTAGGCCTGGCGAGTCATGGGCGACTTGTGGAGGATCTGAACGATGTCCTCGAGATCGCCATACTCGAATCGGATACCTTGGTGAGGTGACTGAGTGATATCCCAGACATCGCCCTCGGCATGGTCAACCTCTTCCCTCCCTCCATTTGCCAGCTTGGGCCACATACGTTCGGGGTAGGTGTGACTGAAGGCCTCACCCTCGCTCTTGTGAGCGGCGTTCGTGGTGTTGTCTTTCCTGGCGGCGAAGGGCCACCATGCCTCGCTGGGGGCAGGGTTGAGGGCCACACCCCCGACTCGCTCTTGGAAGTGGTCTTCAGCCCAGGGCAGGTGTGCCCCTGTCTGTCGAGCCAGTTCCTGTCGCGAGCCGGGGATGCGGTAGGAGCAAACCACGTTCAGCAGTTCGCGCATCGGCGTACCGATCTTCTGGCTCTGCCATTCGCCGACGTTGATCGGCTTCTCGAGAAGCAGTCGATCCTGGATGTCACCGAACATCTCCTTGAATGGGTCGGTGATCGATCGCGCTTCGGTGCTGAATGCGAACATGATTCTATCTCCTACGGGCCCTGGGAGCGCTTCTAAGCGCTGGCGGACTGGCGGTCGAGAGCGCGCTGCTCGTTGCTGTTGAGCGTCGCAGCGGCGCTCAGGGCGACGTTCGGGTCCTGGCTCTTGCACAGCTCCTCGAGCGTGCTGACCGCGATGGACTTCTCGGCATCACTCATCGTCATCCTCCTCCTCGTCACCACCGACGAACGGTTCGCCGTACGACCTGCTGATGGGCATGCCGATTGGTGACAGGTCAAGGCTACCAACCTTTACGCTGGGGAGCAACTGGTAGGCCTTATAGTATTCCTTTTCCTGCCCGACCTTGTCGCCCTTTTTCCAGAAGGACCAGCCCTCGAAGCCCTCGGCAGCCTCAAGCCCGAGCACCTCGGTGTGGAACCGCCTCACGATGCGACGGAAGGTGTTGTAGGTCATGTCCCCGTAGGTACGACCCGCTCGGTCATCTTTCAGGATGCCCTGCAGCCACTTGCGCGACCCCTTGATCGCAGGGTGATCGACGATTTCTCGCTTCTCCACACCCTTGAGCTCGGAAGAGGGCTCCATGAGCAGGCGACGATAGTGCACGCGCTTCGTCTCGTCGACATGGTTGAGCATGTAGGCGAGGGACTTGAAGTTGTGCCACTGGATCGCCTGGTTGACCCAGACGAACTTGATGTCCTTGACGTCGATACCCAGCTCCTTGGCCAGGTACCTGCCGATGACCCAGGCGACGGTCAGGTCGAGGGCTCCGATGTAGCCGAGGTAGCTGGTTCGGCTATATAGCGTGATCTGAGGAACCGGAAGGGCCTTGTAGGAGATGTTGAGCATGCAACTTCCCCAGGACCGAGTTTCCTTATTCGTGTGACCCGTAGCGGCACCACCTCGGGGCTTGACGATCTTGGTTCGGAGGACGGCGATGCCTCGGTGCTTGGTGCCGATCTTGCTCGTGACTCGCCCAATCCAGGCCTCCAGATCTTCAGGATCGATGTACTGCCTCAGCATCATGGCCCACCGACCCTTGGTGAGCCAGGCAGACTTCATGTCGAAGTCCCAGTCCATCGAGTCGGCCTCGGCGATCACGTCATGGATCGAAACATCCACCGAGGTGTTGAGGTCGATCTCATCCGGCTTGGCATGGATCAGGCTCTCGACCAGCTGGTCGTAGAGCTCGGTCATGGTGGGTGCGGTGTAGTGTCTCACCAGGCGGCCTCGAAGCTTTCGATCTGGTCGATGGTCAGGGGGATGGTCTTGCTGTCGACTCGAACGCCCGGCTTGGACTTACCCTCGTCGATGATGGGCTGATCCGGCAGGGGCGTCACCCTGCGGTACTCAGCATCGATCATCGTCATGTCTGCGAGGTGATTGCCGGCGAGCCAGTCATTGGCGAGCTGGATGTTGACGAACGGGATGATGATCTTCTTGTAGATCGTACCGCTCTTGAGCTTGATGTTGGCGTAGCAAATCTTGCGGCCGTTGTTATCGTAGCCCATCAGCTGTGCCACCGTCCGCCGCCGACCTTCATGACGCAGTAACCCGACTTGCCGTCGGGCAGCATGGTGCACTTGACGGCCTCGTCGTCGAGAGCCCGGTGGCACTTCGGGCACTTGGTGCTGACCCCATCGTAGCCCTCCTGCTGACGCTTGAGGTTCGTCGCCGCCTTGCGCTCGTAGCGCTCGAGCAGCTCATCGGGGTGCATGTCGACGGTCCCCATGAGGTTCATGAAGAAGTGGAAGGCGTCGACGAGCTCGCCCTTGAAAGCCTCCTCGTTGACATGGTTGCTCTTGGCCCAGGGCTTCCAGCCCACCTCGCCGAGGGCCTCGTGCAGCTCGTCCTGAGCGGCGAGGTTCTGGATGGCGATGAACTGCACCTTCCGAGCATCGGGGTACTCGTGAAGTGGGGTGCCGTCACCGAAGACGTTCACCTGCATCTCCATCTGGTGGTCGTAGGCCTCCTGGAAGGTCATCGGCCTCTTGTTGTCAGTCATTGTACGTTCCGTTCTTGAGTGCTTCGGCGATTCGACCAGTGAAGGCGGGGAGGCCCCAACCGTCGATGAGATCGTGCTCGTAGTCCCACACGAAGGTGGTGAAGAGGATGCTCGCGCGGTCGAGCGAGGCCCGAAGGACGTACGAGTCGTAGATGCTCGAGAAGATGTCGGGGTCAGCGACCACCTTGTTGTCGGGGTCGTCCTTGACGTTCGCCCAGGCAGTCGACTTCTCAGGCAGGCAGTAGATGATGATGGGCTTGATCCTCGAGAACCGATGGATGCGAGGTGCGAGCCAGGTGAGGTCGTTGAACCCGTCACTTGAGCGACCGAGAGCGGGGCCGTAGATGGGCTCCGAGATGAGGCGGTGACGATCGAACAGCATGCGCTGGAATCCAGTAGCGAGGTTGCGATCCACCCAGCGCTGCAGGTCGACCATGGCCTCAGCATCCTTGCTCACCACCCTCGGGGCGATGGGGATGTCGAGCGCTCGGCTCAACTTCTTGATCAGCGTGGTTTTACCCGCGCCATCGGGGCCTTCGATGATCAGCATGGCTACCTTTCTAGGTTGTAATATAACATTATACCAGCCTGTGAACGCGGCTGTCAATGAATCGATTCTTAGAACCCCTGGCCAGTACGAAGGAGTCGCTCGGGGCTCATGATCATCTTCTTACCGATGTCACCATCCTCCATCAGCGTCTCGTACATGAGGAAGTCGATGGTGCCCGCAGCGAGATAGAACTCATGGAAGGTAGGCTTCTCGCTCAGTGCGATACGGTCGGAGAACTGCCTGAAGTTCACCCAGCTGGTGGGCAGGCTGTACCATTGCATGATCGATGCTGCGGAGAGATCAATGGCTTCTCCAGCGGCCGCAGGCTGACCAATGAAGATCGCACCCCCTCGCACCTTCGAGAAGGCCTTAGGGATCGGGGCACGGTCGGCCTGCTTGACCCCGCCATGAATCGAGAAGACAGGTACCTTGAGCGACTTACCCAGCTCCTCGAGTCGGGCGATGTCGTGCTTGAAGTGGGCCCCGATCACGACCTTCTCATCAGCCTCCATGAGGTCCTCGAGTCGGTCGCCGATGATACGAAGCTTCTCAGCCCCGATATTGACGACCCTACCCTCAGGGTGCTGAGGCGAGGGCGTCGTCTTCGTGATACCCGAAGTGATCTGCTGCAGGCGAAGGTTCTGTACCAGTCGGATCGATGCCTCAGTAATCTCACCTGTGTGGATTCGAGCCACCATGTCCTCGGCCATCTGGTCGTACAGCTCAGCCGATTCCTCAAGCTGCACCGGGATGATCTGAGTGGTCTGCTTCGGCAGGTCGTAGCATTCCTCGCGAGTGATGCTGAAGCTATCCTTGTGGATTTGCTCATGCAACTCCTCCTCGTTGCGAGTGCCGAGGAACTTCTCATACCCGTCCATGGCCATCCATCGACCATACCGAGCCTTGAACTCCTTGAAGTTCATGCCGGCGAATCGACCAGGGTTGAGGAACTTCCACTGGCTGTAGACGTCATAGAGCCGCTTGCTCTTCGTGACGACCGTACCCGTCAGGATCAGGCGGTACTCAGCGAGGGGACCGAGGGAATGAATGGCCGTCGACTTCTTGGCCGAGGGGGACTTGATCCGGTGCGACTCATCGAGGATGATCAGCTGAGGGTTCCAGCGCTTGATCTTGTCCTTCATGCCATAGCGACCCCCTCGCTTGTTCGATCGCATGTGGTTGCCATGCTTGTCGAGGACCGGCTGACCCTTTTTCTCGCCCCTCAGGTAGTACCGAAGCTCACCCGGTGTGGAAAAGGCATCATAGTTGATCAGGATGATGTCCAGGATGTCCTTGCCATAGGACGGCATCGTACCCTCTTTGCGACCCTTGCGGTCCCAGATGGTGAGGCGGTACTTATGAGGCATGTTCTCGGCAAGCTGATCTATCCACACCTGAATGGCGACGACGGGCCCGATCATCATGACTCGGTTGACCCCGTACTCCTGGTGAAGGATGGCCGTGTAGTCGATAGCCACCTTGGTCTTGCCGGTTCGAGGCTCCATCAGCAAGGCACCCCCGAAGCCCGTGCTCAGCAGCTTCTTCAGCGCGAGCACCTGGTGCTTGTACGGTCGCTTCTTGTAGCGGTACTTACCCACGTGAGTTGGCCTCTCCTGTTGCCTTGAGCTGCTGGCACCGAACGCAGTCCGGGCGAGTCACCTTGCGGATGGCATAGCGAACCTTGGGCTCATTGCTATGGTCGATCTCGAAGTGCTTATGCAGGGCCTTGACATCGGCCCATTTCCAGTGGGGAAAGCATTCGATCTCCGATGTGTTCTTGAGTATGTAACCCATCTCAATATCCGTTCTGTGTCGGGTACCAGTACCCCTCGGCGGGCTCTTCTTTCCACCCGTACTGACCATAGTGCTCGGCGTCCTTGCGGAGCAGGTTAGCTCGGTGAGCAGAGTGGAACTTCTTGAGGCCCAGCCAGGGCGGCTTGGTCGGCATGCGTCGCTCGAGGGGCAGGGTATCGAACAGGGCTTGGGTTTTCTCCAAGCATGTATCCTGGAAGGGCTTGCCCTTGGCGCTGAGGCGGCTGGTCCATTCGTTGCAGATGGCGACCTGATACGACAGCAGAGCATACTCATGCCCGGCCCACACCTTCGTGGCGGGGTGATTGATCCATCCCACACCCTCGATGAGCGCTCGCATGATCTGCAGGGTCTCGACTCGCTGCTTACCGAGGCGCTTGTTGTCGAGCACCTTGGCCGATGAGGCGAAGTTGCGGTACGGCAGGAATGTCTGCATTAGTCCTTCGATTCGAAGTTGTGAGCACCGAGGGTCGGTGCGGTCAGCCCGTGGGTGTAAAAGCCCATCGACTGCGGCTTGCCCAGCTGATTGACTATATCATACTGAGGCACGCCGATGATGTCAGCGGGCTTGATCAGGTTCTTGAGGAACGACATCACGGGCACCGGGCGTCGGCAGTCGAGGCAGACTTGCCACCCGTACTTGCCTCCTCGCTTCGTGCGCGCCTGCTTGCGAGCCTCATTCACCCATGCCGAGCCGCACTTGCAGAAGTTGCCTGGGCGGGCGAAGAGACCGACTACCCGATACCCCTTGCCGTTGCGCGATGCCACATCAATTTGCTCGCGCAAGCGAGATGCCGTAGCATCATCATCGAATTCGATGAGGAGGTATCTGCCGGCCATGTGAAGGCTCCTATGGGAATGTCGTGGGAATTGATACCTCAATACTATATGACCCAGAGCACCATGTCAATGTTTCCACTTCCTTGACAAGCTGATAGGTAGCATATTAGAGTACTGTATGTCGCTTCAACAAGCTGCACCCACATACCAATCCACACCAAACAAGGAGAACATCATGGTCGCCAAGGCGAAGTCCACCACCAAGACCAAGGCTGCAACGAAGCCCGCCCCCGAGCCCGTCGTCGAGGCCGAGGAGACCGAGACCGCCTTCGGTGTCTCGGACATCGCCGACCTGATCAAGGTCGACACCGGCAAGGAGGTCAAGACCCGCGACCTCCGCACCCTCCTCCGCAAGATGGCCCGCGACGGCCGCCTCAACCGCGAGATCGTCGCCGGCAACCGCGCCCGCTGGGAGTGGACCGGCCCGGAGGACCCCGAGGTCGAGGCGATCATCGAGGCCTACAAGAACGGCGAGCTCGACGCGGACAAGAAGGAGAAGCTCGACGCGCTGAAGCAGCGCAAGGCCGAGCAGCGCGCCGCGAAGAAGGCTGCCGAGGAGGCCGAGGCCGAGGACGCCGAGGAGCTCGAGGACGACGAGGCCTGATCCTCGCCGGCACCTGCTGCATCTAATCGTACCCCCTGAGCTTGGTCGGTCTTGCTCAGGGGGTACGGTTTTGTGTGCGCGCTTCGCAACGCTGACCGATAAATCACTCGACTCATAGGGTGCACGGCGATTGCAGCCCTCTCCCAGCCCTTGCAACATCATCCCCAATCGATCATGCGCACCGATCGGAAAGTCGCCCAACACTAACGAGCGCCCCGGCATGATGTTACTCCCTTGCTACCCGGTTACGCATTGCCTCGTCATCAAACATCGAATCAGAATGGTACGTTAGTGGGTCATGGGGGATTGGCAACAATCCGGGGCGTCGTCGCATACCATACTTACCGGCAAGCCGGGTTTCTGGCGCAGGAAAACCCTATCACGACTTGATAATGTAGTTCAAGGCCATATAGGGCTGGAGCGAGGATTCAGCGGCGGTCACTCCATAGACTCGAGTGTGGTGAGTCATGGCTCGAGAGTCGCTGGCGACCGAAGAACCCGCGACGTGATAGGCGCCCACTGCAGCAGGTCCGCGAGGGTTGAGCGAACTAGCCTGGTAACCGATGATGAGCGAGTTGCCGCCAGTTGCACCGATCGCTGCGGACAGGTCACCCTCGGTGTGGGAGTGAGCCTTGGCGCCACCCACCTTGCCGACCGAGTTGAACTCAGTCTGACCCGAGTCGTAGCCCAAGACCGTCTTACCCCTGAGGTCAGGCAAGATGAACGTCGTCGAGTCGATGGGGCTACCATATCGAAGACCGATGGCGGCATAGAGGTCGGGGTAGGTAGCTCGCTTGAGGAATGCGCCGTTGCACATGAGCCAACCGGGAGGAGCCTGAGTACCGGCGAAGGCGACTATCATGCCGGCGGGCTGAACGATGCTGCCATCTCGGTGGTAGATATCCCCGATCACATCGAGAGAACCCTGCTGGTGATACTTGCCGATTCCCACACCAAGCTTGCCATTCCAGTGCATGAAGATGGTAGCGGTGGGCATCGTCAGGATGGTCGACGAGGTCATGAAGTCATCGGTGACATCCAGCTTGACCTCCCAGGCATCCTCAACCCCGTATCCCGGACCGATGCCTCGGTAATTGCTATAGCTTACTCCGCCAGGTGTGAGCGAGATGACCTCAGTCCAAGCAGTCACCCCACGTTTGCGAGAAGAGACCTTGAAGCTCAGGGCATTCTTCTGCACGTTGTCGACCATCAGTGACTGGACGGCCAGGTTCATATTGACCCGGATGTAGTCGCTCATCTGGTCGGGAACGTTCTGGGAGGTAGCTCGCTGGATCGTAGCGCCGAGGATGCGAGGCGGGCTGTAGTCCAGCACTGTGATGTTCTTGGTCCTCGTCGCCGTACGACCTCGTGAGTCGGTCAGCGTCGTGGTGATCGTGTTGACTCCAGCAAAGGCCAGCGGGGTAGTCTTGGCAGTTCGAGTGGTGAAGACCTGACCATTCACCGTGACCTTGTAACTCGTGATGGTTGCCCCGTACAAGCCTCGGGGGTTGGTGACCGCCAGCTGCAGAGTGCTGATACCTCGAACGAAGGCGCCAATGTTGGCAGCAATTCCCGGCGTACCTTCGACCACCGTCGTGTCGTCCCACTCGGGCAGCACGCTGGGGTTGGGCTGGATGTCAATCCGAGTGTCCTTGATCCCGACAAGCGTAGCACCATTGTAGGTGTACACCCGGATGAATCCGTAGCCCGAAGCATTGTTGGGGATGTAGTTCAGGGTCTCGAGCGGGATCAAGAAGCTTGCTGCGTCGGTCACCCGGTTTGCCACCTGCTTGGCGTAGGAACCGAAGAGCAGGTCGACATCGTGGGTGAAGCTGGTCGATGCGCGGGGCAGGGTGATGTCCTGGATGTCCCCAGCGTTGATCAGCGGGTACCTAAGCGACGCCTGAGTCGCTCGGGGGATTGTGGTCAGTGCGAGGGTCAGGCCCGGCCCAGCGCTTCCCAGCAGCGCAGCATTGACGACCGAGCTTGCTCCAACCGCCTGAGACCCGTCCGCATTGTGAGTAACCTGCAGATCAGTGTTGAGCAGCAGCAACGAATCGACGTTGCGGAAGTCATAGGTGAAGTTGCCCGAGTAGTTGACCCCAGCGACGACCACCGACCAAGTGCTGTTGTTGAAGCTGTACGTCGGCGAGGCCGAGACCTTGACGATGCGGAGCTGGATGTTGACGATGGAGTAGTTACCATCGATGCTCTGGCTCGACTGGTTGACAGTCAGGTCGAGGCGGAAAGCCGACCTACCCGAGAATGTCTGTGACGAAGTTGCCATTAGAGGGCCCTAACCACGGTACCAGTACCGTACTTTTCAAGCTGGTGGTAACCAAGGATAACCTTCTCGCCTACCAGCTGGTCGACGAAGAGCGAGCCGGCATTCCAGTACGAGACCACATTGCCCTGCTCGAGCATCTCGATTCTATCATTCCGGATCGCCACAGCAAAGGGTGAGTCGGGTGTGGAAACTGTAGCACCGTCGGGCCCGAACTCGTAGTAGGTTCGCATCTCAGCGACCCCATCTTGAGCATTGCCTGCAGCAGCAGTGGCGGCATTGACCTGGCCCGCGATGATGGTCACGGTACCATTGGCACTGATGTCCAGGTCCTTGCCAACCGAAGGCGAAAGGTGAGAGACTTGAATCGCTCCCGCCTTGACATTGTCAGCTTCCACACCCCCGACTGCGATTTCTCGCGCGGTGATCGTTCCCGCCATGAAGAGTTCGGCGATCAGCGTACCGACCTGGATCTTACTGGCATCGATCAGTCGAGCCTGCAGGTGTTCAGCGATGACCTGAGCCGCGCCGATCTTTCGGGTCGTGATCGACCCATCGACGATGAGTTCGCCACCGTTCTTGTGGCGCATGCTGAGGCCGTCGAGCCAGATGTTACCAGCAGTGTGGTTGAAGTTGAGCGACATCTGCAGCGCGGTGATGCCGGCAGGAGGTACGTAGGTGTACGTGAGCGGAACCCAGGTATCGACGAAGCGAGGGTTTGCACCATAGGCGACTTGCTGCAGGCCCACATTGTTCTTGTCGCCGAACCGAAGCTTAGCATTACCATCCAGCCCATTGTAGGCCGCGTCAGTTCGGACATACATGGTGATGAGGTATTCCTCACCAGGCACCACGGTGAGAAGCGACTCGAAGAGGAAGGTGTTGACGGTAGCACTGGGCCCGACCCGAAGCGAGGCGGTGCCCTCGTTGACTACGATGTTATCCAACGAACTGCGAGCCGAAGCTGCCAGACCCACCCAGGGGATCAGGTTCATGCTCTCGAAGTTCGACCCATCGAACAGGTTCTCGAAGTCAGAAATCCTCAGCTTCTGGGTGCCAATGCTACTCGCCTGAAGACGGTCAGTATTCACAAAGCCCGCGGTCAGCTTACCCGCGTTGAGGTTGGCGATGGTGGTGTCGTCAAGGGTACGGGCAAACCAGTCAGTGCCGTTCCACTCGTACTGAGCGACGATGACCCCAGTGACCGAGTTGCGCACCCAGGCGATGTCCCCCGCAGCCCGACCCGGCGTCGATCGAGTGGGCAGCGTTGGTGCGTTGAACGTGAAGATGGAGTTCTTGCCGTCAGCCGTGGCCTGTGCCTTGGCTCCGACCGTAACCTCGTTGAATGAAACATTGGCGAAGCCCTGTCGACTACCCGCCGGGATGGTGCCTCGGTTAGGCAGGAAGCCGACTCTGACTGCGGATGTCGGCCTCGGCAGCGAGGTCGTTGCCACCGTAGTCGTGTTGGTGTGAACCCCCGAGATACGACCGGAATCAAGCAGCCAGCCGTCAGCGGTGTTGATCGGCTTGTTGGAATTGGGGTACAGGTAGTTACCACCGGAGAGCGAGTTGCCAACAATCGTACCCGCCGGAATGGTCGGCCCCGTGTAGGGCGTGTTCAGCGTGATCTCGTTGCCAGTGATCGAGGCGTACGGGTAGACTCGTCGGGAGTAGACTCCAGGGCCCCATGTGTAGCCCTTGCCATCAGTCCAGTTCCAGATTGCCAGGAAGCGGTTGGAGGCTTGGATAGCCGCAGCATCTGCCATCCAGCTGTTGCTCGAGGTGAGGTTGACGACCGTATCGCCGCTCTTCAGCTCAGTGGCCAGAGTGGTTCGAGTGCCTGCTCGCTCGGTGTAGTGGTAAGGCAGGATGGCCAGGCCATCCGCATCGTACGGTGCCACCATCGAGTAGTATCGGGGATCAGCCCCGCCGGCAACCAACTGCTTGACCGCGTAGCTGAGCTCGTAGATGAGGGTGGGATCGACGGGAATAAGCTCATCAAGCAGCGCCAGAGTCAGGTTCGTGCTGAACATGCCCAGGGCGCCAGTGGGGTGGTCGCTCGGATCGAAGGTGAACGGCGAGAAGTTCGTGTTGTTGCCGAGCAGTCCCGTGCCGTTGGTGATGAGGTTGAAGCTTCGGGACTGGATGTATGCCTGAGTTGCGAGCGGCACGACGAGCCAGCCCAACGAGCTGAACCTCATCAGCGCACCGTCGGTGGATCGGATGAACAGGTCATCGACCGCCATGCCACTCGTCGGCGGAGTGGGGCCAGTCGGCCAAACCTTGGACTTCGACGCAGCGGCCAGTCGAGCTGCTTCCGCTACCGTCTGAGCATTGTTGGCAGTCGACTGAGCCTGAGTAACATCGATGTCGATCTCGTCGAGGTCGAGGCCCAGCTGATCAATCGCATCCTCGGCAGCCTCGATAGCAGCCTTGTTGCCTGCAAGGTCCGCTTCAAGTGACCCGAGGTCGATGCCCGTCAAGGTGATGTTGGCGATCCCTGACGGCTCTGAGGCGATCCCTGCGACATCCATTGCGATCAGGCGCACCCGATAGTTGGTGCCGACCGTCAGGCCCGCGATATTGGTGCTGCGCCCGTTGCGCTGCATCACCGAACCATTGGTCTGCCAGTTCACCCCGTCGGTGCTGACCTGAGCGTAGACGTATCGGAACTGGCGAGCAGGCTCGGCGTTGCCCAGCAACCCATCCCAGTTGACGGTCAGCAGGCCCATGCTCGAGCTCAGGGTCGGCGTGCTCGGCGCAGGCAGGGGTGTGGAGGGGCCGATCGCCTTGTGCGTAACCCAGGGGCTGAAGGCCGAGACGGGACCATCGACAGTCTGGACGGCTCGAACCCTGAACTGGTATTCCACACCAGGGGCGAGGGGCTGAACGTTAGCAGTCAGGGCCGTCGTGCTTGCGACCACCTGTTCGTCAGCCTCGCCGAGTGTCCTCATCTGGACTTCGTAGTACTCGACGGTGATCGCCGTGTTGGCCGTGTTCGTGAGCACCCTGTCCCAGGAGACATGAGCGATCGAGAGGGGGGCCGACCCCAGCTGGTTCCAGGTACCCTCTGACGTGATCGCCAGCCCAGTCGGCAGCTTCGGCGGCACGGGCATGGCCACCGGAGCAGGCGGCGTGATGGGAGTACCGATCGCCGGCGAGACCCCCGTGCCATTGGCTCGGTCGTTGCCGACTCCGCCCCCAGTCACGTTGGAGATGATCTTCGCCATCTTCTGTTCGTTGTCCTGGAAGATGGTGTCGAACTCGATGGTGTACAGCGGTCGACCATTGTCGCCCTGCTCGACCGAGATCGAAACCACCCGACGAGGGATCAGCAGGTCGTAGCGGTCAGGGGCGAGGACGTAGTCACCGACGAGGTAATCGATCCAAGGCACCATGTCCTCAGTCGTCACGACCTCGTAGGTGGCCCCCTCCTCGGCAGTCGCATACTGCTTGAACAGCGGCTTGAGCAGCGACTTGGCCGTCGATGCCGTGACCTTGGCTGAGAAGGTGCTCTCGAGTCGACCGTACTTCGCCACTGAGGTCGTGTCGGTAGTGGCGGGGTCGATGAGCCAACCCTCGTCAGTCTTGACGGCCAGGGCGTTCTTGATCTTGCCCACACCCTTCTGGCTGGCCTTGCGGAGGTTCTTGCCTCGCTCGAAGACCATGGCGCCAGGGTCGATGGCTCGATTCGATCCCTTCTGCTGACGGATCGTCAGGTCGAGGTTGGGGGTCAGCTCCATGTAGTAGCCGAGCTCCATGATCTTGCTGGCGACCGAGTAGAGCGACTCGCCGACCTCGAACTCCCAGGGCTGATCAGTGACCGGCCAGAGCACCCCATCAGAGTCGCGAGTCGAGGTGAACGTGGGCTTCATCCAGCTCATCGAACGAACGCCTCGAGCCTTGGCCTCATCGATCAGCTTGAGCATGATCGCGCCAGGTGTCCAGGTCGGCAGCATGCGGTTGCTACCAGGGGCGATGTAGTACGACCACCAGGTTCCGCCATCGGCAGGGCCTCGACCCGTCCAGCGGTAAAGCTGCTCGACGTCGTTCACCTTGTGGTAGATAGCAGCCATCAGACCACCAGGGTTGCCAGTCGCGTTCATGCCGTTGGTGATTCGGGCAGTCAGGACGTGATCGCCCTTGGGCAGCTGAAGTTCGACCTTGGTCGGTTCAGCGAAGGAGATCTTCAGGAAGTCAGTGTCGACGATCTTAACCCCGTCAACCCAGGCCTCCATGAAGTCATCACCACCCAGGTAGAAGACCCAAGTGCCACCATCATCGTTCGTCGTGAACTCGTGGCGGAAGATGCTGACCGACCCCGGAGCAGCCTGGAAGGGCGACTCATAGGCCGTAGCCCAGATCCACTTGGCGGCGTGATCGGACGGCCACTTGTCGGGGAGGTTGCCCCAGGGGTCGTAGCCCCAGTCACCCGCCCAGAGTGCAGGCAACCACTGACTCGGGTCGTACCAGTCACCTCGCTCAGTGGCGAAGTTGAAATACCGCTTGTCGGCCGAGTAGCGAGTGAAGCTGCCGTAGGGTCGGACAGTAGCATCATCCAGCCAGCCCTCGAGAGCCGAGGGGCCGTTGACGTTGTAGACCTCGCTGGTGAGCTCGCCCTCGGTGATGGTCTCCGAGTCGTTGCCTCGGATCAGCCAGATGCCGATCTCCTTGTTGTCCACTGCGACTTTGACCACCTGGCGGTAGTCGATGAGCCGAGGGTTCTCAGCGACCTGAGCGTCACTGGTCGAGACCGTGAACGAGCCGCCCTGACTACCGCCAAGCTCTTCGAGGAACTTGGGGCTCTGGCGGTTGTAGATCGTGTCGAGGTACTTGGTGGGATCGTTGTAATCAAAGATCCGCAGCTCGATGCCTTCATTGCTCATAGCCAAGCCGCCTTATACTGAAGGTTGACAGCGCCAAGACCAGCGCCCGTCGAGGTGAGTCGGAGAGTGTTGGGCCCGGGCTTCAGAACCATCCAGGAAGGGTCACCCGTGTGCAGTGCCTTGCTGTTCATCGTGGTCTGAGTGCCCCCAGGCGGAGTGTAGAGGGCTTTGTACTTCTCGACGTCGATCTGAAGCGACGCACCAGCGGGGATGTCCTGGTTGAACTGAGTGACAACGCCGAGCGTGCGGTTGTTGACGATCGGGCTGTTGCGAGAACCAATGGCGTTGATCAGGATCTTGTTGGTTCGACCATCACCAGGGACCACCGTCGTAACATCCGCCGCGCCGAGGGCAATGGTTGTGTATGCCTCATCGTAGAAGTAGGGGTCAGCGAGTCGCAGGTCGACCGTGAACTTCCCCAGCCCATGGCCGATCTTCGAGGGGTCCATACCTCCATCGAACTCGGCAGTCGCAACCGCAGTTCGAAGCACGCCGTCGACGTAGAATCGCTTGCGCAGCTGGATCGGCTCCCCGCTTCGCCAGAGGAGTTGACGCAATGCGCGCATGTTGGACTCGTAGAGGGCTCTCTGAGCCTTCCTGCCGGCAGGATATGCGCCGTCATCATCGGTCGCGCGCACCCACATCTTGAGGTTCAGCACTCGCTCGTCAACGGTCTTGCTCACCCGCTGAGTGCCCACCCGGTGTGGAATGACCACATTGGAACCGCGAAGAGGCGGGGGAGCCATGAGCCCCTCATCCGTCTCGATGTTCCTGGCCAGGGTATTCAACGACACCCCATCGACATCCCAGTAGGTGTCAATCGTGTTAGCCATGCGGTTATCCTACCATATAGGTCGTCTGCCGAATCGCCCTGGGGAGCGAAGTCGAAGCAGGTTCCGGAGCAGGGTTATCGATCTTGACGTCGATGTTCGTTTCCTGCTTGAGGTCCTTGAGCTGGTCTGCCATAGCCTTCATGGTCAGCGTCTGGGTAGCGTCCACACCGAGGGCGGTCTGAGACGAGAGCTCGTCCTGCAGGCTCTTGGTCGCGGCGACCATCTCGTACATCTTGCTGAGGTCGTCGTCAAGGCCCGACTTGAACCCGAGGTTGTCGCCAATCTCGCTGATGCCATTACCAAGGCCCTGAATGGTGCGGACCTGCTTACGCATGAGGCGAGTCTCCTCATCGATCACTCCAGTGATGGCCCACATGGCGTGCTCGATGTAGGACGGCGAGTGGATACCCAGACCATCCTTGAAGCCGTTCCAGAGGCCAGCAGCGAAGTCCCTGACCGCGTTGAATGCCCTAGTAGCCAGCTCCTTGATCGCCGAGACCACTCGACCAAAGATGCCCGAGACTGCACCAGGCAGTCGGTTCAGGGTTTCGGTAATGGTCGAAACGATGCCACTGGCAATGCTGACCGCGGTTGCCTTTGCCTCGTTGAACTTCGAGAGAACGAAGGCCGCCATCTGGGCCAGGGCCGAGAGGACTCGACCAGGCAGCTGCTGGAAGAAGTTGATCACGTTAGTCACCAGGTTGCTTGCGGTGTTGACCGCATTGGCCTTGGTGATCTGGAAGCCAGTCATGACGTTGCTTGCCAGCTGCATCACGAATGCAAGGACCCTACCGGGCAGCTGCTGGAAGAAGCTAATGGCGTCAGTCACGAGTCCAGCGATGTAAACCATCGCCGTGATCTGCATGTTGAGGATCCATGAAGTGACATCGTTGTACAGCTGCATGATGAAGATGATGATCTTACCAGGCAGCTCGGAGAAGAATGTGACAACGTTGTTGATCATAATGGGGACGTTGGTGATAAGCCAGACCCCGATCTCAGTCATGATCCTGACGATCGTACCAAGCAGGAAGCCGATCGCGTAGCCCACCATGCCAGGCAGTGCCTGGAAGAATGCCGCGATGTTCTGAGGAAGCTGCTGGAAAAATGTGATGGCGTTAGTCACGAAGAGGACAATGCCAGTCGTGATGTTAGTCCACAACGTCGTGAAGAACGAAACGATATCACTCCAGTGACTGATGATCAGACCCAGTGGAGTGAAGTTGAGGAAGGCGTTGATGGCCCAGTTGACGAAGGTCAGGATGCCATTCTTGATGTTGTTCCAGGTATCGGTGAAGAAGCTACCGAGGGCCGACCAGATCGTCGTGGCTACGCTTACGATGTTCGCCCATGCTTCACTGAGGAAGCGCATGAACGAGGACCAAGCTTGCTTACCCACCTCAGTCTGGGTGAAGAACCAGATGAGCCCTGCGATCAGAAGCACGATCAGTGTGATGATCAGGATGATGGGGTTGGCCATGAGGATGGCGTTGAACGCTGCGAACGCAGCACCAATGGTCTTGATCACATTGAGCGCCATGATCACAACCCGTAGCCCGCTGAGGACCGGAGCGAGCTGCATTGCCAGGGCAACGATGTTGAGGATGAACCCGGCGAAGATACCGAGCGTACCGATGACCACCAGGAAGGCACCACCGATGGCGATGACACTGAGGATGACGGTCTGTGTGCCAGAGCTCAGGTTGAGGAAGCCCTGGAGCAGGCTAGTGAGCCCCTGCACGATGCTTCGAGCAAAGCCCTGGAAGCCTGAACCGCTCGAGATGAGCAGCGTATCGATGTTGCCTCGAAGAATCTCGATGTCACCCGAGAGGTTGTCGAGTCGCTTGCCGGCAACTTCCGCAGCAGTCGTCTTGCCGATCTCATCGGCCATCTTGCTGAAGCCTTCAGCACCCTCGTTGGTCAGGGCGATCAGAGTAGGCAGCGCACGAGTGGCGAAGATCTGCTGCATGGTTGCCGTGCGCTGCTGGTCGCTCATGCCTTCAGTGGAATCCTGAAGAATCTGGAAGACCTCGCTGAGCGACTTGGCTGAGCCGTCTGCGTTGTAGAACTTGTTGGCGCCATCGTCAGTGATGATGCCCAGTTCCTTGAGCGCCGTTCGAGCCTTCTTGGTGCTACCATTCAGACCCAGCAGCACCTGACGAAGCGAGGTACCAGCAGTCGAACCCTTGATGCCATACTTACCCAGAAGGGCAAGGGCTGTGTTGGTCTCACTGAAACTAACGCCCAGTGAGGAAGCCACACCACCCGCGTACTTCAGCGAGACCCCAAGGTCCTCGACGTCGAGAGTCGATGCATTCGCTGCGCCCGCGAGCTGGTCGGCGACGCTTACCGCCTGGCCCGCACCCAACTGGAACGTAGCCACAGCACCCGTGATAATGTTGGCCGCGGTGTCGAGCGGGATGTCAGCGGCTGCACCCAGGGCAGCAACACCCTCACCGATACCATTGATGATATCTTTGGCACTAACGCCCGACTTACCCAGTTCGACGAAGCTGTCGGCGATCTGGTTTGCCGAGTAGATCGTGTCAGCACCCAGCTGCAGGGCCTTCTCGCGGATGGCATCGTACTCATCCTGAGTCGACGCCGAGACAGCCCCGAAGTAGTCAAGCTTTCGCTCGAACTCCGAGGCTGCCTGGACTGCAACGAGGAAGCCGCCCACCATAAGGGCTCCCACACCCGCGATGGCGGCACCCGACTGGCGCATGGCCGAGGCACCGGAGTGCAGGGCCGTAACCGTGTTCAGGTGAGCAAGTCGGGTCTCAGTGTAGGCCGCCAGCGCCTGCTTGACATCCAGGATAACCTGACCCCGGATGGTACCAAGCGATTCGGCCATTCACCTACTCCTGATCTTACGAGAAAAATGCGCCCGGATCGGCGAACTTTTGAGTCTGTTCCTTACCGAGGTACTTACCAAGCACTCGGGCCCGAGCGGATTCGACCTTGGCTTCACCCTTTGCACGGGTTCGGCCAGCCTTCTCAAGTTCGGATTGGAGCGTACTGCCATAATACCAAACGGCTTGGTTTAGACAGTACGCCTCGTAGCTACCCTCGGTCAGTCCTAGGACATCAGCGGGTGTCTGCCGCATTGCTTGAGACTGCAACCACAGACTCCATACCTGACTGCTGTCGCTGACGAAAGATCTCGAGGTCGCGGGTACCCCCGGAGACCCACTGGAACAGGAACTGCTTGTCGTCGTCGGGAAGCTCGTCCGCGTAGAGGCGGTCGTCCTGGCGGATGTCGTCGATCTCGTTGGCGTACAGCGGGTGCTCAGGCGACTTGTCCGCGTTCCAGGCGTCGACGTCGGCCTGGGTGAGGGTCGGGAAAATCTGGGGTTCGACGATCGTCATGACCGCGACGCTGTCCATCATGCGCGTCATCGCGATGAGAGTATCGTCGTCGATCTTCCCATCCTTCATGATGTCGCTGGCCTTCGGGGTCTTGCCCTTCGAGAGAGCCTTCTGCACCGTGCCCATGAGCTCGTTGGGGATCATGCCACCCTTGAGAAAGGCCTTCAGACCTCCAGGGTTCTTGACTTTGACCACCAGACCCGAAGGGAGCTCCTGCACTCCGCCGAGACGATGCTTGAAGTCACCGACCTGAGAGATCTTGAGCTCTTCGGCCTGCTTGGCGGGGTTTCCGGACTTGCCCATTTGGTCCTCCAGGGGATCGGGTAATGGTTTGTGTTTGTTGTTTCTTTCGTGATGCAAGATATAGCGGGTCTTGCCCGTTTCGTTATGTCGTGCATATGGTGGCTACCATATTGCACGATAACAAATCACGCAACAACCCACGATACCCTGCCATATTCTTGCGGGGGGGCAGCTCTTTCTTTTGTCTACCCCCCCGACTTCATGTTGCAGGTCAGGCCGCGGGCTTGATGGCCTTAGCGGTCTCGTTGTGGATCCAGTCGTACAGGTCCTCGGTCACCTGGTTGCCGTAACCCTTGCCCGAGGCACTGGTCAGGGCGAAGGAGCCGTTGGCCAGCTCGAGCTCGAGGTCGCCGTCGGCCTTGCAGCGGTAGACGACACCATGCACGTCGCCACCGTTGTCGGAGATAGCGCGACCCTCGACCTGGAAGTACGGGCGCTGCTGACTCGTCTTCTTGGTGTACTTGCGGACCATGGCCGGCGAGACACCCGACTCGGTGATGGTACCGCCCGACATGATCTTCCAGATCTTCATCGAGATACCACCACCCTCGAGCTCCCAGTCGACGGTGGGGCCGGCGCCGTGCGAGGCCTCGGTGCGGTCGTTGCCCTGGAGCTCCTCGAAGTCCTCAGCCTCGGTGAAGCTGAAGGTACGCGAGGCGGGCAGAGCGCACGCATCGGCGGTGACGAGAACGCCAGCATCGGTGATCGGCGTGAGAACGACCTCACGCAGACCAAACGGGAGTGCGTAATCCGGGAGTGCCATGTTATTGCCTTCCTGAGAGTGGTTCGGAGAACCTTTGAGTGTTGATTTCTTCCCCAGTCTCGAGTGACAGGGTGTGGATGATTACCATGCCGGGAGCGTAGCCGCACTTACGTCGTTTGCACTTGACCTCAATCGTCTTGAGGTCATCGGAGACTACCCCGAAGAGTGTCCCCTTGCACCTGAGCTCAGTCGCCATTTGCGGGCTCGTTTCCTGTCATCGGGTAATTTATCATGCGGCGCATGCAAGTCGCTTAGAAGTGCATCCCAGCGACGCTCAAGGCAAACCCCTCATGATTCGTGATCAGCTGGTCGACGAACCGTTGCCGCCCGTGGTCGTCGAGCCCGTGCCGGTCGAGGTCGAAGCGGAACCCGTGCCAGCCCCAGCCTTCTTCTTGCTGGCGGGGACGACGGCCTCGGCAGCCACCTCCTCCTCCTCGGGCTTGAAGTACTCGAAGTCGCCGTAGATCGGGGCGTCGACCAGGGCCGCGGCCACGTTCTCATCGACCTCGGTCGGGACGTTGCGGTAGAAGGCCCGCTTGCTGAAGCCCTCCACACCCGAGACCTGCAGGTCGGCGCTCGAGAGCTCGCGGATGTCGGCGTCGCCCTTGAAGACCACTCGAACCTTGTTGCTGCTCGTGTCGCTCATGTCATTCTCCTTCTTTGATCATTTGGAACCGCAGGTAGCGGAACACGGTATTGAGTGTTTCGTCATTGAGGTCTTGGGAGGTCTCGAGGAACGTAACGGTCCAGATGCCCTGGCCGTTGATCTTCTCGAGGATTCGCTTCACGTGGGTGATGACCCGGTCGATGCGCATGTAGTCCGCATTCTTGCCATCGTGGAAGTCGTGCACCCAGACCTGGAAGAACTGGCGCTCAGGGTCTCGATCCTCGGACAGGCCCTCAGCACTCGAGTTGCCCATCTTGTAGACGATGTAGGGAGTCGACTCGATGGAAGAGGTCATCGACTTCTTGGCGAAGACGCGAGGGTTGCTCCGGCCGATCAGGTCGAGGTACTCGGGGTCTTGATCGTTGGCAAGCGCCCCGTAAACTGCAGTGCGAGCAGTCATCAGTTGTTCCCCTTTCGTGCGCTAGCGAGTCGTCGTGCAACCTCATCCATGATGCCCGGGCCCTCTTGCTCGAGGGTCGGCATGATGATGGCGTAGGAACCCGATTGGATGACCTCAAGCCAGAGGCCATATTCCACACCATGCTCGAGGGTCAGGATCACGTCCGTACCTTCGACCGTAGCTTGAGCCCTCAGGTTTGCTCGAGCATCACCTGTCTGATCTTCCCAGGGCGCGTTCTGCTTGGCCGAGCTTTCGACTCGAACTGCAGCGTCGGCGAAGGCTTCGCGGGCAACATCGTCCCACTCAGGGCCATTGAACCAGGCGATAAT
>Ga0265780_10000461_pt1 | contig 63394 bp, 53 predicted proteins | sample P1T30metagenome_FD_192432 | JGI IMG/M metagenome (GOLD analysis project Ga0265780, IMG submission 192432) | Plant litter microbial communities from East Loma Ridge, Irvine, California - P1 T30 | ecosystem: Environmental > Terrestrial > Plant litter > Unclassified | place: USA: California... | reverse complement strand
GGACATCCTCGCTGAAAGGGTTCTGCAGCTTTGGTAGTCAAGGGATTGCATGGAGCCTTTGGTGCGTACTGTATCCGAGTGCTGTACATAAGCTGCGAGGAACCGCAATGTTGTTGACGCCCGATCCAACGGCTGGCTTTGGCTGAAGAAGTATACTTGGTGCAAATGACAAGAGCGCAGGAGCTTATGATACGCCGGTGTGACAGCACTGTCCGGTCTGCATCTGTGTGATAACCCTGCTGTCTCGCTGGGCGATCAAGCCGTTCGGACGAGTACAGCATGGGCCAAGTTGAAGCGGACTGAACAGCGCATGTCTGTTTGTAGGCTTGAGTACCTTAGGAAGACACTGATACCACGCTCTTCTTGCATTCTTTCAAGTCTTTCTTCCACCGCGACCGAGACCATCATCTCAGACACCACTCAAGATATTAACGTCGCCTCAAAAGCGGCCCTCTCAGCTCAGCATCGGTATACAGCATAGCAGGCTGCATGCGCTCTGCGAAACTCCTGCCGTTCCCAAGCAGTTTCAAGGCTCCAAATGATGGTCTCCAAATGGGAGGCACCCGGCGTTTTTCAACCATTGTCTCTTACATTTCCTTCGACGTGAAGCTCTCTTCAGCTATCCATAGTAGACCAGAGCTTGTGTCCAGCCAGTGAGCCTCGACGCGCGCCTCCAGGAGGTCTTACCAAACCGACGCATGAAGCTCTTGGTTAATTGTCGTCAATCGACCCCAGACAGAATCCAATCAACGTTTCACTCCATCTTCCAGAGACCTTTCAAAGCATCCTTGCGGACACTTCTTCAGAATGCCGGAATCCGCGAGCTAGTAAGATGACCAGCAGCTTGCCTCTTATCTGTGAGAAAGAAGGCACCACGATGCTTGTAACCGATAAAATTGCTTAGGGTTAAGTTCCGGGCCTGAATCCCTCGTACACACCAAATGCTGCTGCTAGCCAATCACGCGAGCATATGAGACCGTGCTATGAGGCTCGCGAGGTGATGCCAGTTCGCGTGCAATTGGCTTGAATGTGTTCGAGGCAGCGTGAGCTAGATCCAGCAGAAGCCAGATGATCGGCACCGGATGACTATAGGAAGGATATGCGCTTTTGGTTTGTTGATTCGAGAGGAGAGGATTGCCGGGAAACGAGCGTTTTCGAGAGTCCGACTGAGTGTTGTTTGAGAGGCCAATTGCATGAAGATCGTAGTGAGTGCTAGGTCCAATGGCGTTCGGGCAAGTCAAAAGAAGTGAGCGTGATAAATAGCTGAGCCATTTTGGGATGCTAAGAGTTGGTTGTTGATCCAGTAATGGAGGAAGGATGAACGACTGAGGGATGTTACGCGACGAAACAGCGGGGAACGCGTCGCACGGAACTTCCCGTGACGCTTGCGCTTCACCCCAGCCACGCAGACCGCAAGTGAGGCGAGGCCTTCTGGAAGGACGACGACATAACACCAGACTGGTAATGGCTTGGTGAAATTATGGCTCTGACATCGGTACGATAGATAGAATCGACTCTACTACCCGGCATAAGCTGACCCTCGCAGTGGAAAGCTTTCCGCTTTTTCGATGTCTCGCAAGTCCGGCTGCCTGATGGAGACGGCTCAGTGGCCCTAGATGTTCGTATATGCCCAGACGCTGTTTGCGAAGGGTTCTTGCTGACGGGAACAGCAAGGGAGCGTGAGCTGTGTGACCCCTGGATCCGACAACATCTTCGCCGGCACCCCGGACGGCATCATACACACTCTGGACAAATCGTTCAAATCGGCGAGGTCCTGGAAAGCTCACGATGCCAACATTTCCCACATCAGACACATCGAGGATACGTCGTATCTACTGTCCCTGGCAGAGGATCTTGTCCATGAGCCGGAGCTGAAGGTCTGGACGCTAGATCAGACTGAGAAGAAAACTGGTATCCCAAAGTGTCTCTGTACGGTGACTGTGCAGAATGGCAGGAAAAATTTCCCCGTGTCCGCCTTCGCTGTGACGAGTGATCTAGCTCAGCTAGCAGTGGGCTTCGCGAACGGTGCTGTGACAGTCGTTCGTGGCGATCTCATTCACGATCGCGGCACCAAGCAAAGGACTGTATTCGAGTCCGAAGAGCCCATCACAGGCCTCGAGTTCAGAGAGGCGAACACGACTGCACTCTACATTGCAACGACATCCAGGATCGCTGTACTTTGGGTGTCTGGCAAGGGGCAGGGGACGCCCGCACGAACACTTGCCGAGAATGGCTGCGCGGTCGGCTGTATGACTCTGGAAGCCCAAACAAGCGAGATCATAGTCGCCAGGGACGACGCGATATACAGCTACGGTCCCAAAGGTAAATCATACTCGTACGCCTACGAAGGGACCAAGAAGTTTGTCGGCGTGAGCAAGGATTACGTCCTCATAGTATCACCTCCCAACACCGGTCGCTCGATATCCCTGCGGGCGTTCGGTGGCACGCAGGCGAACGAGATCCTGAATCAAAGCTCCTTCACCATTCTCGACACCGATCTCACGTACATTGCCCATTCAGAGCAGTTATCGAACCAGGTCAGCAACATCTTCACCATCTGGGGCGATATATTCCTCCTCACCATCGATGGCAAGATATACCGTTACCATGAGAAATCTCTACAACAGAAGTTGGAGATTCTTTACTCCCGCGATCTGTACCGTATTGCAATCCAGCTGGCGAGAAATCATAAAGCATCCGCAGTCCAGCTGAATGTCATCCACCGCAAGTTTGGCGATCACCTGTACCAGAAAGGAGATTACGACACTGCAATGCAGCAGTACCTGCACGCCATCGACAACACCGAGCCGTCGCAGATTATCCGCAAATTCCTTGACAATCAACGGATTAAGAACCTGATCGATTATCTTGAAGAACTCCATGAGCACCAGAAAGCGACGTCAGATCACACAACGCTGCTTTTGAACTGCTACGCCAAATTGAAAGATGTTGAGAAGCTTGAGGCTTTCATCAAGCAGCCCGGCGACTTGCGCTTCGATCTGGACACTGCTATTGTGATGTGCAGGCAAGCTGGCTATTACGATCAAGCGGCAGTTCTAGCAAGACGACACGACGAGCATGGCCTTGTTGTCGACATCCTGATCGAGGACCTGAAGAAATACGCCGAAGCTGTGGCTTACATCCAGCGCCTGGAGCCCGTGGAAGCGTACAGCAACTTCATGAAATATGGCACTGTACTGCTCGAGCATTGTCCGACGGATATGACTCAGATGTTCATCGACTACTTTACAGGCACTTTCAGACCCAAGAAAGACGCTGTCATCGTACAGGAGACAGAGGTTGAACAAGAGGGCGGCAGGCTGGGCAGCATGGCAACTAGTGCCGTACAGAATCTTGCAGCGCTGCTCCCGCTCCCATACATGAATGCGAGCGCGGTACAGACACCCTCTTCGGGATCAAACGGCCAGGTGACTAGGAGCCAAGCCCAAGTCGTGGAAACCCTGACTGAAGGCGACTATATCGAATACGAGGTACCCAAACCTCGCATCGCTTTCTCGGCTTTCATCGACCATCCGGAGCACTTCATCACTTTCCTCGAAGCATGCATCGCCAGTGACGACGTCACAGTAGACAACAAGACCGACCTCAACACCACCCTATTCGAAATTTACCTGCACAAAGCCTCCACGGCAAGCACGCAAGAAAAAGCCGAGTACGAGCGCAAAGCAAAAGCTCTGATCGAGTCGGAAGACAGTCACATCGACACCAGTAACGTCCTCTTACTCTCAGACCTCGAGAAGTTCCGCGACGGCACGATTCTGGTGAGCGAGAAACAAGGCCTCCGCTTCGATGTCTTCCGCTCCTACACCACAGCCCGCGACACGCGCGGCGCGATCAAGGCCCTGCGCAAGTACGGCCCGGAAGAACCCGGCCTCTACCCAGCGGCTCTCGCCTACTTCGTGTCCTCGCCCGAGATCCTCTCCGAAGCCGGCGACGAGGTGGCCTCAGTTCTGCAGAAGATCGACGCCGACAACCTGATGGCCCCGCTGCAAGTCGTGCAAACTCTCTCGCAGAACGCCGTAGCGACCATGGGTCTGGTGAAGCAATACCTCTCGGCGACAGTCGAGCGCGAGCGCGCCGAGATCGCTTCCAACCAGCGCCTGATCGAGTCGTACCGCAACGACACGACGCAGAAGCAAGCGGAGATCACGGCGCTCAAATCGCAGCCCACGAGTTTCAGCGCAACCAGGTGCAGCAGTTGTTCCATGCCGCTGGACTTGCCGACTGTGCATTTCCTGTGCAAGCACTCGTTCCACCACCGCTGTCTCAATGTTAGCCCGGGCGAGGAAGAGGATGTTGAGTGTCCCATGTGCGCGCAGCAGAACCAGACTGTGCGGGCTATCAGACACGCACAGGAGGAGAGCGCTACGAGGAACGACTTGTTCGCTGATGCGCTGGGGAGGAGTGGGGAGAGGTTTGGGACTGTGAGTGAGTGGTTTGGTAGGGGCGTGATGGATGTCAAGACTCCGCAGCAGGGGAATTGAGCGTGGGAGATTGGAGGACTAGGAAGATGGCGGCGATTGCAGGCGTAGTAGGCATGACAGCAGGTTACTATGTAAAGATCTATGGAAATACGAACTTGAAAACAAAGACTGGGTATAATTGCGTTCACAGGGCCGCGGAAAACGAATATCAACAGCGCGTTCAACCTTCCCATAATGCTGAGCGACTCGGCATTTGACAACATCAAAATGCCTTTCGCGTCGTATTCGTATCTTCCACACCTCATGTCATCACCGCTTTACTCTTGACGGCCCTCATAGCAGCCAGCGTGCCTTTCTTGCCTGGCTTCCTGCCCGTCTCAACAACGATAAACCGGACAAAGTCCCTGAGGGTCCAATAACTGCTATGCGCACCCAGCATAGTGAGGTACTGGATTTCCAGCGGCCCGCCACCATACTTGACGAAGAAGTCAATTTGGGCATTATCATTAAGCAGCAGCATACGCTTCTCAGCGACTTCCTCGCGCGTGAAATTGTGGGTCTCTAGTTCCACATTTGAAGGCAAGCGAACGACAGGCGGGGCGTGCGCGGAGGCTCGCTGTGCTGCGGCGGACGAGCTACTGCTGTTGCCGAAGATGGAGAACCAGCCTGTGCTGGCGGAGGGGATTGTGACTTTCCTCAACGAGGCGGCGTAGGCAGCGTCGACTGTGGCGTTGAGGCGGTAGGCTACGGGGTCGTAGCCGTTGATTATGTTGTAGATATTCTCTACCGCGAGGCAGCCGTATTGCCCTTGGTGGCCGCATATGGTGTCTGTAAGGGCGGTGGGGTCTTCTTGAGCTGCGGCGGAGTTGGAGTCGATGCGCGGGGTGAGTTGGGCTTTGCGTAATAGGAGGAAGAAGCCGGCGGGAGACCCTGCAAGGATGAGGTTGTGGGTGTTGAATAACAGGTGCCCGAGATTCTCTGCGTCGAGATCGATCTTTGTGGGATCAGCCAGGTGGTCGGGGACGCGGGTCGGTTGCTTTGATAGGATGTCAACGGCCATGACTGATCCTAGAGAATGAGCTATCATATGCACTCTACCATGCTGCGAGAATCCTGGGTTGTTCGAGCACCAAAGCTTGTACACACGGTTGGCTTCTCGGATGACAGCGGCAATCATCCTGGGCTGATGGTGTGACATGTAGTAAGGAATGTCCAGCATCACATCAGATACAATGTTTCGAACGCTGGGCAAAGTATCCGGTGTAATGTCTAGCAAATTGAACTCGTTGTGAGCGGGATCTTCATCGGTCTCACGGTAGCCGCCCTCCTCGAACGAGAGTGCATGCCTCCAATTGATTGGCAGGACCATAATGCCACCCATTCCATTGCGGAACTTCGACTTGCAGTCTTTGGTACCCGTCTCGACGTTGACTTCGCGGCGGAACGCATTGATGGCGTGTGTGAAATGGAAGGATTCCATTCTTTGACTTAGCTTCTGGCCGATACCATGTATCACGAAAATTAAATCCGTGACTTTTGGCCTTTCTGCATTGTCCAGATCCGGATCTCTTCCGCTTCTTGCCTCCGGCGGTGCTCCTGAAGCAGATGTAGAGGTTCCAGCCTCCGCCTTCTGTGTAGTAGGATTGTCAGGCTTCTGCGGGTGCAGTCTATCCCAAATGGCTTGGTCAAACCCTCGGACTACTGCAACGCCCAGCTTGTGACCCTTTCTGATGTAGTTCGAAAGAGGTCTACGGCCGTAGTATTTCGATGGTAACAAAGTCGATTTCAAGATCCTAGCTTCTCTTTCATTGGCATATATGACTCCGTAGCCCGCGTACGATCGCACGGTTCCATAGTTCCCCCACGCGTTCACACCAGAGGCTTTATTGTCCGCGGTGGGTCCAGAAGTAATGTCAATGATATCACAGGCGACATCAGCTGCTTTGGCACGCTGTTGGTCAGGTGTTTCTGGCTCTTGCTGGGCTAAGTTGGTCGCAGCGGTCCGTGCAAGGTTCTCACGTGCCGCTGCGTCGGATCGACTGCTGCTGTCCCGTCTCATGGAAGACGATCTAGGCCGACTGACAAGTTTCTCCGGCCACAGCTTGTGGACAATCTTCATCTCTCCCGCGGCTCCCACTTCCATGGCAGACACCAGCTCATCTTTCCAGGTTTCAGTCCAGCATTGCAAGTCCACATAGCCGGCCTCCAGCATGTTCGCCACAGGTGTCTCGACTGGGAGCATGGTGTCTTGGTAGAACCAGGTACCTCTGGTAACTTCAGCAACATCGCCAACAGGTGCCCAATATATTGGCTCCATTTTAAGATCCGGCATCGCAACCTGGTGAAGCCTTGAAATGCCAACCGCAACCTTGTCCGTCGGGCCGGTTTCCTGCTTTCGCTCGGTTGGTGGAGGACTATGTTCCGCCAGGTGTGTAGGATCGTCCCAATTGTAAGTGTCGTGAGGGTGCAACATGGGTCTACCAGACCTTTCCTTGTTGGTAGGACTTCCATCGTGAATCGCGTCGTGCACATTCCTCCGCGCAGGAGCCCGGATGAAAGGCGTTCCCGTAGTAGTGTTGTCGACCAACTGCGAGGCCTCTGGCACAGAAGAAGGTCCTTCAAATGCATCAGGGCTGGTGTCCAGATCGGAAGGGGTTTCCACATGGCTCAGACTGGTCCTGGGTAATCTTGTCCGCGAAGTGGCAGGCCTGGACACGGATGGCCGCTTGCCACTCTTCGCATCTTGGCTCTCTTTCCTAGTCCGATCTTCACCTGCATGTCCGGCTTTCTCACCCCGTTGCTCTTGATAGTTCAATATTTTCTTCCTCAAATCTAGCCATGCTTTCTCCAGCGCCTCGCTATCGTACTTTGAGAATGGTTTAGGCGGCAGCCTGGCGGGAACGTTGGTCGCGTTTGCTGGAGGTGGTAGCGGTGACAGTGGGTCGTCTATAGGCACAGGACTTGTATAGAAGAATCTCGCATTGACTGGTGGAGGTGGCTCGGCGTGGTGGAGCACCTGGCGTGTGTACTGGTTGACGGCCTCCTGTGAAGCCATAGCGGCGGCGGCGGCGTCTGCAGTGGGCGCGATCTAGCGTGTACTGACGAGAGCGGATGTGAGGGTACTGGACTGGAGTTGGGTGTCAAGGCATGGCGGTTGGTGGTCCTGTCTCAGAGCTCGAGTGCTCGTATGCGTGCAGGGGAAAGCGGATGCCTGTTCGCGTCTGCTGGCTGCAAGGTTGACGTGGCAGGCCCAACGTATCCGTTCGTTTGGCAGACCCTCACGAGCTAACTACTGTACAGTGCCTACTGATTGTATTGACGTGGGAGCAGGAGAAATGTATACAAGTAAAGTGTTGTAGGTGATCGGGACAAAAGGAATGGATCCGGGTAGAAGATCTCAAAAACGTCATCTTCATGTGAAAGCGCTGACGCCACGATGCGAAACCCATAGGTATCTTTCCCTCGATTCCACCTTTTGAACAATAGTAGTGACTTGTCCATTGAAACCAGTGCATTTCCCAAAAAGAAGTGGTTTGCAGATTAAATTACATTCACCCACGAACTGACCATCGTCAAACATTCTCTCCGGCCATCACCCACCGCAAGTGCAACGACCATCGCTTACCGCCCAGACTCCCAGGCTCCCAGACTCCAACCATCAAAACACCGAAACCAAATCAAGCCAACACAACAATGGCCATGAACGGCGTCCGCATGTTCCGCTATGCTCTACTAGCCGAAGCCGGTCTGAACCTCGCGTCCGTGGTCCCCATGCTCATCGATCCCAGCTACATCCTAAGCTGGCTCGTCGCCTCGCCTGAGCACATCACACCCGCTGCTTGTTCCTTAACCCAATGGTGCGGCTGCATCGTCGCAGGTCTAACCGTACCTCTGCTCCTAAGCGTACCTCACACGCCCGAAGCCCCGACGATCCGGAAAATCACCTACCAAATGTACGCCGCGGCGGAGCTCGCGCTCGGCGCTGCTATGGCGGTGCAGTATCTGAATGGTGATAGTGGGTTGAAGATCGAGGCGCTTTGGACTTCGATGACTACGATGTTGGCTTTGGTGGCTGTTCGCGGGTATTTTTTGCTTGTGAAGCCGGGGTATATGGCAGGGCAGGCGAATGCGAAGAAGGTGCAGTGAGGTTCGAGGGTGAAGAAATCTGTCGATCTGTATTTGTAGTATGGAAAAAAACCAGTATGATGCCTCTGCGCAGAGTACAATTAAGCAGATTTGGATCATTTGCTTTCTTCTTTCAAGGAGTAACCGTCGAGCTCAATCTTGTGTGGAGAGCTTTTCATAGAAGTTATGCGGAACGCGCCAATTGCGACTTGTAAGACCTACGTTGTTCTTCCTTATTCTTGCTCTTACTCGACCCACAAATCATGTCGTCTTCATTCGAGGCGTTCGAGGAGATGATGTTGCATGGGCCAGCTCAGATCTCGGTGATTTGGTGGTTCGACCATCAAGGTACCTGCTCGCCAAAGCTATAATTTTGGGTCGTCTTCGACTTTGTTCAGGATCAAAACTTCTTCCAAACACCAATTCATGATGTGGAATCGATCAAAGGCGGATGGACTTGTCCTTGGGTTCGACAACACGCAAGTGTCACAGCTCATCTCCAGGCGAGCAACCGATGCAGTTCGAGAGATTGCCCTTTGAGTTGCACTCTTCAATCATTCGATCCAGTCTCCTGGTGACAAGCAGACTCTATGGCTCAGACAAACCACCAGAACAACTTCCGAGCAACATGGCGAGAGTGTGAGATTGGGAGCCCTCGAGATCGAAAGTGCCATATGACCGAAAGATGCTGAACAGATTTCGGACACGAAGTGGGAGCTGCAGGCAAGCTCAACAACAAGCGACAATCAACGCCATCCGCTGGCCCATTACCAATGGCCCCTTTCGAAATAACTGCTATACCGGACGATTCTGGTTTCACAACATAAGGCTTAAAAAGATTCCATTCGACCGCAGCCTACAGGGAACGGCACCATGTCGGCGATAATGGAGAAATCTCACATGTATGCAGAGCCCTGCCATGGTGTGAGACTTCCAGGGAGCTGGAGCCGTTGAACACTCCAGCCACAACTTTGGAGGGGAAAAGTGACCTTGCGATTTCACGCCGTCAAACAAGAAAAGCATCGCCGCTGATTGTCCAGAACATTCCAAAGGCCATGAAAGAGGAGCGCAAATGCAACCCAAGCTCGCATTTCTATGCGAAGGATTCCAAGATCGCTGGCATCGCTGCATTTGGCCCGCGCATCAGCGCTCGTCCGAGACCAATAGCAACAACACCACCTTCCAGCCACATTGGCGCCTAAGATTCGGAAGTGGAGTTCCGTTTAAAAGCTCGAGATCACCGGGATGGCAAGGCAGCGAAGAGATGATAATCGTCCTGATCGAGCGCTCGCCAGGCGGAGATTAGGTGAGGAGAGGAGAGGGAGAGCTCTGAGATGTCACGAGTACCCTGCATGGACAACTCCAGGGCGGGGTGGCCGTTTGTTTTGATGGGGAAGTGGATCAGCGCGGGGAAAAACCATCTTTGCATGGCCACATCAACGCCTATACTGCGGTTTTGGCTTTGGATCCATGCCGTGGCACGCGTATTTCTGGGGAAACTTTGGCAGCTGGGAGAGCTACCTGCTGTCAGCTGCTATACAGGGCAGGGTCCCGTCCGTGGATCCGAGGGAACATCCCTGCGATGTTGCGTGGATGATGCGGAACCGATTGACCACAGGTGAACACGGCTCGCATGGTATGTTGACCAGGGCTGTTGTCAGCTTCGACTAAGAGCAGATTGGAGAACCCGACTTTTGCCGTTTGCTTGACAAGGGCTTATGCAAGAGACTGAAGCTTGACTTCAAATCCGTGATGCAAAAGGTTGTTCCTTAGAGCCGGAGGGTGGCATTGCTGGGCTTCCAGATTATTGTGGCTTCAGTCCGAAACCACAGGAGCCATTGGCCGACCTAACTCAATGCCCCTCCTTTGAAGTGAGGCACATGTGGGGTAGACTCGACAACAGAGCATGCCTCGAGAAACATAAGAAAGACGTGATCTGCTCTGATGAGAGTATTTTTCTGCTCGACACCAGGATTCGCACGTTCGAACTTCCAACAATCAGCAAGCATCAAAACACCCGTCAACAACCGACCAAAATATCACCAATATGGCGCCGTCAATCCCCTCCAAGCAGATGGCTATGGTTATTGAGAAGACCGGCGGCCCCGTTGAGTACAAGGAGATTCCCGTCCAGAAGCCCGGTCCCGATGAGGTCCTCATCAACATCAAGTTCTCTGGTGTCTGCCACACCGATCTTCACGCTGTGAACGGAGACTGGCCACTCGCGACCAAGCTTCCACTCGTTGGTGGTCACGAGGGTGCCGGTGTTGTGGTGGCAAGGGGTGACCAGGTCACCGACATTGAGATTGGTGACCACGCCGGTGTTAAGTGGATCAACGGCAGTTGCTTGGCCTGCGACTTCTGTCAGCAATCTGGTATGTTACCATGAAAGCACTCCTGCACATCATGAGCAACTCAAGCTAACCAAGTCCGTAGACGAGCCTCTTTGCGCCAAAGCTCTTCTCTCCGGATACACCGTCGACGGAACTTTCCAGCAGTACTGCATCGCCAAGGCAGCTCACGTCGCCCGCCTCCACAAGGACATCGCCCTTGATGCCGTTGCCCCAGTACTGTGCGCTGGTATCACCGTCTACAAGGGTTTGAAGGAATCTGGAGCCAAGCCTGGCCAGACCGTCGCGATTGTTGGTGCTGGTGGTGGACTCGGATCCCTCGCCCAGCAGTACGCAAAGGCCATGGGCCTGCAGGTCATCGCCATCGACACTGGAGATGAGAAGAAGAAGATGTGCATGGAGCAGCTCGGCGCCAGTGCATTTGTCGACTTCGGCACCAGCAAGAACGTGATCAAGGACGTCCAGTCGGCGACTGAGGATGGCCAAGGACCCCACGCGGTCATCTTGGTCGCCGTCAATGAGAAGCCCTTCCAGCAGGCCGCAGAGGTGTGATCACCAGCTATGGACCATGTGTTTTTGAAAGCAGCGCTAACATTAAGACACCAGTACGTCCGCCCACGCGGTACAGTCGTGTGCATCGGTCTTCCCGCCGGTGCGTACCTCCGCGCGCCTGTGTTTGAGTCCGTCATCAAGATGGTCACCATCAAGGGCTCGTACGTGGGCAACCGCAAGGACACCGCAGAGGCGCTCGAGTTCTACCGCCGCGGTCTGATCAAGTCCCCTTACAAGGTCGTCGGTCTCTCTGAGCTCCAGAAGGTGTACGACCTGATGCACGAGGGCAAGATTGCCGGCAGATATGTCGTCGATACTTCGAAGTAGGTGGATACTGGACAGGATCGAGCCGAGACACGTATGTGTGGAGCATTGGATTGTAAATACCACCTGCAAGTAGCTGCTTTAATGAAGTAATGACCTGAGCTTCTATGTCAGTATCTTGTCAGTACCTTGTCAGTGTAGCTCAACGGCGTCCTATAGCGAAGGTTGTGAACATGTTTCATATGTCCAATAAGTCGTCGCCAGTGGAATGGACCTTCCAAGCAGCCAAAGAGGCATGTTCCCAACGTCACCTGCAGAGGGACTTCACTGCCGCAATTTGCAGTCTTTAGCCCATCCGAGCCGAAACATCGATCATTGATGGGTAAATGGTGTAGCAATGGTGTCTTGGCAGCCTTGCGTACTTGAGTCTTGTAGCGTCGGCCTTCGCTAACGGTCTGCAGAATTGTTTGCCAATCGAGAGCACCAGACGAGTCAGATGATTGTAGATGCGGTCTCGACCTCGACTGCTACGCGAAACGCGACATCTCTTGAGCAGGTAGAATCAACGTTCCGGGCAGATTGCATTGTTCGTTGACTGCACACTCGGAAACACCGTGGCTCGATATCTTCGAATCGAGGGGCCATGCCATGTTGGATGTCTGGCTCAGATACTCGAATTGTATCGCCAGCGAATCACTTGTGCCCAGCAATTGAGACTCCCGATATGAGAAATAACAAGAAGTCTGTCGTTGGTCTGGCGCTGCGAACACCAATAATGAGGCGGCCGCGTGAGTGAAATGAAATGAAGCAGAGAGTCGGCAGCGACGAATCAGCAGCGTTGGGACCTTTTTCTCTAGCGCGCTTCATATACAGACTAGCGCGAACTCTAAGCTCTGTAACCGCGCGTTCTCAAACACGGACTTCCTCCAAGTCGATGAACAGCACCTGGATCTCTGACAGAAAACAGCAACAACCACCGTTTGCCGAATGATCTACTCATCTCTCTCACACAACCTGTACAGCTGCCTCTCTTCAGGCGGTTGATCTTGTCTCAAGTGTTGAGCGGATAACCGTAGTGGTCCATGCAAGCCGAAGCGAACACGGCAGCTTTGACAGGTGTGACGCCAGAAGACGAATGGATGGCAGAATGGTGAATATGAGGCGGTCCCTTGGTACGGTCGATGCCGAGGCCGAGGCCTTAGACGGACAAAGACGAGCAAACATGCAGCACGCGAGCATGGCAAGCACTCGGTTGGTAGTAGGCAGGAGCACACGAGCATGGTCAGTACCGCGACCCCAAGCAAGACCAGAGCATGCAGCGGACACAAGCGAGCTTGTCAGTAGGCAGGCGATTTAATGTCATTGTTACTAAGTACTGTAGTAGTACCCAGTACAGCAGTAGCACAAGCATTGGACTCTTAGCCGAATACAAGAAACGAGTGTATAGTGCCCAGCCGCGCCTTGTTTGTGCCTTGTTTCTGCCCCGTGCTGCGAAACGGTCCTTCACGTTTCACCTTCTCTCCCTCACGACTCCACACCATCTCCGTCTGCTAATGATCAATTGATCCTCACTCACTCTCTTTATCTGCCCTCGTCCACCACCAACTCGCTCGTGTTGCACCCACCCGCTCCCACAGCAAACTCATTCTCTCGTCCCTCTCCTTCGTAGCAGCCGCAGCCTTTGACAGGCCGGTCATTTGCTCCTCTTCTCGTTCAATCGTCCACTCATTCAGACCGCACGCTCACTACAAATAGCACTGGGTGCTATTACTCCACCGCTCTTCAGCAACAATCGCCAAACACAATCACCATCAACTTCACTCGGCAACATGCTTCGCTCACTCGTCCTGCTCATCGTCACTCTCGCCGCCTTCGCGCTGGCCGCACCGGCACCCAAGCCTGCCTTCAAGCCGTTGGAAGCCCTGTCCAGCTTGAGGAACGGCTTGAAATCTTTCAAGTCTTTGTCCAGTGGACACAGAGGCAACAGAGACCCTCGCACCGAGCTCTCGCGTGTCTACAACAAATTCAACTGGGCCATCACCGCTTCTTACAACGGTCAAGACTACACCATTTCATGGCCTCCTCCAGCACCGTACTCTGATGGTGAAAGCTCATCTGTGGACCCATCCGACCCGGCCACTTCGGACAGCGCTCCTCCTGCTTCTTACGGCTCTGGTACTTCGGATAGTAGCGATTCGAGCGATTCGACTGCCGATGCTGAGTCTTCCAGCGCTACCGCTCCGTCTTACGGCGACCAACCATCATACGGCGCTCCCTCTTCCTATACCACCGAGCCAGCCGCGTCCCCTGAAACCTCTGCTGCTGCTGCTGCTAGTGACGCCGTTGCATACAGCTACGCCACTGAATTCTCCGCTGGCTTTTCCACTGGCTTTTCCACCCGTGTCTCTGCTTCTGCTTCTGCTTCAGGTTCGGCCTCAGCTGCATCTGCTACTGTCTATGCCTCTGCTACTGCATCTGCTTCTCCGTACAGCGAAAGCGACGGAGAGGGAGATGGCGAGGTTCAAGCTCATCCGGAAGAAAATGAATCCGAGTACCTTTCACCTGTGACCATTGGTGGCCAGGAACTTAACTTGAACTTTGACACCGGCTCCGCTGATCTGTAAGTATTCGCTCCCTGACTACAACTTGCATGTAACTGACTATAGATAGGTGGGTCTTCAGCACAGCTCTCTCGTCAAGCGAGCGTGGCGACCACGCTGCTTTCGACTCGAGTAAGAGCGATACTTGGGAGGAGTATGAGGGTGCATCTTGGGACATTTCGTACGGTGATGGGAGCGGCGCCTCTGGCACTGTTGGGTTTGATCAAGTCGACGTCGGTGGTATTACCGCGACCAGGCAAGCCGTCGAGATCGCCACGGCCGTCTCCAGCGCCTTCGTCTCTGACGAGAACAACGACGGTCTGCTTGGCCTCGCGTTCGGCGTAATCAACACAATCCAGCCCAAGAGCCAACAGACGTTCTTCGAAAGTGTCGCCGACCAACTCGAAGAAAAGGCATTCACCGCAGACCTCGACGTCGATGCCGCCGGCACTTACGAATTCGGCAGAATCGACACCGAAAAGTACCAAGGCGAGCTGCACACCACCAAAATCGACAATAGCCGCGGTTTCTGGGAGTTCACGTCCAACGTCTACAGCATCGGCGGCAAAGACGTGTCAAACCCCAGCGCCAGCACCGCCATTGCCGACACCGGCACCTCCCTCATGATGGTCGACGACGACATCGCCGAGGCTTACTACGCCCAGATCGAAGGCTCTTCCATGGACAGATCGGCTGGCGGCTACGTCTACCCTTGCGACGCCGACATCCCTTCGTTCGGCGTGGCGATCGGAGACAATGGCTTCATCGCCCATCTCAACGGCTCCGACATCGAGTATGCTCGCATCAGCCAGAACACCTGCTTCGGCGGCGTGCAGGGCAACCAGGGGCAGGGCATCCAGATCTACGGCGCCGTCTTGCTCAAGCAGTACTTTGCCGTCTTCAACTTTGGAGACCTCACCTTCGGCCTGGCGCAGAAGAACTAAGTGAGAGGTGGTTGACGAATTGCGACATTCCAGGGGAGCCCGCCCTTGATGATCAGGGTCCCCTCTCGACCTAGAGACTTTCGCTCCTTTCCCTTTTTCTCTTCTTTCTCTCAATCATGGTCCTTCTTTTCGCCGCTAGATCAGCTTTTCGACGAGAGATGTTTTTGATGTGATGCTGCACACAAATAGATAGCCGCCTCTCTGGCACCTTCACGCCACGGGCTCGACGCTTCACTTTACGAGAAATGGCAATACCTATATGCTTCAGTTCTGCTGTACCTTGCTTCTGTGACACTGTGATAGTTAAACCCTGAACCTAGATATCGATTTCCAGTCGCAGCTCACCGTCACCGCATGCCATCAGGATAATCCAACCGCCAGACAGGACTCTAGAAAGTCTACCAAAGTAAGCGGGGGCGTTGAGAGGAAATGTACTGGAAGTTGTTGTTCGAAAATAATTGTCTAGGTATCATTGCAATGCATCATTTCATCCCACTCGTTCGTTCGCTTGGAAGGAAAAAAAGTCTTTTATATCTTCTTCATCCCTTCGTTCTCAATTATCCCATTCATTGTTACCCAAACTTACGCATCCTCGGGTCCGTAGTTCTCGGTCTTGATATCCCTCAAGCCCAAGTCCTCCTCTTCCTCCTCAGTGCGATCGTACTCTTCGACCTTGATCTGAGGATCAGGCTCGGGAGCCGTAAAGCTCTGGACGTAGCTGGCAGCCAGTGGGTCCTCGAGAACGAGGGTGAAAGTCTTCTTGCCGGCGATGGCCTCGCCGACGTCGGCGAAGAACGACTCCCACGTCTGCTTCGACTGGCTGGTCATGCTGTCGCCGCCCTTGTCTTCGGGCACAGGGGCGTCGCCGTCGTCCAGACCGAAGACTTGGGCGCGCAGGTCCTTTTTGATGTTCTCCAGGATGCCCTCGACGGTCGTGAAGCGGCCGCCCATGGTGCCGGGCTCGACGCGCAGCTGCAGTTCCGGGCAGAAGAGGGCGGCGGACTCGGACTTGAGGACGTCGCGGGACAGGTCCTCGGGGGTCTTGACGTCGAGGGTGATGCGGGAGCCCTTTTCGGGCACGGCGCCGCCCGTCTTGACTTCGTTGGAGCGGTAGCCGCAGTCGTCGCAGACGGTGCTCATCACGATCACTTGCTTGAAGTAGGGAATGTTGACCATCTTCATGTTGGTAGCGCAGGGGCGCGTGCAGCCCGGGCAGGATGCGGGGAATGAGTAGACCTGGTTCTCGATGATGTCGTCGTCGTCGACATTGTTGCCCTGCTTCTCGCCGTCCTTGGGTAATGAGTTGGCGCCGACCAAGCCTTCTGCGTGGTATTCGGGTCGGATCTCCGTGTCGGGTGCTGTGACGCCGTCCTGCTGGGCGGCGGGTTGGGGTACGTCGTCGCCCAGACCGAGGGCGGCGTTCTGTGCGGGTGTGCGGTTGTAGTCGTGCTTGGCCCACTTGCCGGCGGCGTCACCTGGCCTGGGCTCGAACCAAGAGTTTCCTGAAGGGTCGTCCAGGGCGATCATGAAGGGGTATCTGTTTCCAAGAACCATGTCCGACACACTCCTGATAACCTCGGCAACCTTCATTCCAACTTCTGGCATCTGCTTCATGCGCGCGTCCTGATGTTGCGCAAGGTCGTCTCTGATGGTAGAGAGCACACCCTCGACGTTGGTGTAACGGCCCTTTCCAGGCGGGATCTCCAGGTCCAGCTCCTCGATGCGGAATGTGGCCATGTCGGTCTTGACGACCTGGCGCTTCAGGTCCTCGTCACTCTCCACCTTAAAGGCGTACTTGGCCGCCTTTTGCTGGATCTCGCCGGCGGACTGGATCTCGTTGTTTTGAAGACCGCAGTGCTCGCAGGAGAAGGACATGATGACGATCTCGCGGAAGAAGGGAATCTTGGTGAGGAGCAGTCTTGTGATGCCGTTCTCGTGGCAGTTCATGCACAGCGACTCCATCTCTTCCGTGACCTTGGAGTCGTCCTCCTCGCCCTCGAGTCCAGGTCCAGAGTGCATGTTTGCGACCTGGGCGCCCATGTCCTTGAAAAGGTCCTTTGCCAGCGATGTGCCGGTCAGGCGCGTGTTTCCTTGTTGGTCGGCCATGATTGTGTGATGTTTGTGTTATGTTGTAAGTGCAGAGCGATTAACAGAATGCGCAAAGGCAGGAGAGGCCTAGTATAGGCGAATGTCAACAACAATTACTAAGGCAATGACTCGAAATCTTCACGTGAAATCTGCCGTCCACCGTCTTCCAAATCTTTCTCTTGACGTCGTGGGGCAAGAAAGTGAGGGACTTATCTAAGCTTATCGTAGCGTGCGGGTGGTGCCGCTTTCTGGAACTGGGGATCGTCGGCAAAGTGCCTGCCAGCCATCAGAGTGAAAGCCGCGCGACGAAGCCGCAGTGCTAGTAGACAGCCGTCTGTCGCGTACTGATTACTGTATCTACCGCCCACCATGGACGACTTCGAGGAGCTGGAGAGGCTGTCACTGGTCAGCAAAGTCTCGTCTGAGCTGCAGAATTACCTCGGCGTCGCAGACTCGACCATCGCAGAGTTCGTCATCGCCGAACATGAAAAACATCGCGATGCGCCGGAGGCCTTCAAGCGGTCGTTGGAGGAGTACGATTTTCCGGAGAGTTTGACGACTTCAATCGACCGCCTGGTTAGGACGCTCCACCCGAAATACAAAAACGACGCAAATGCTGCGAACAACGACACGAATGGCCATGGCAAGGAGGACAAGAGCAAAAAGTTCAAGGGGCTTTCCATGCCGGATAAGGTGCCGACCTTCGACGATGAGGAGCCGGAGGCTGGAGGAGCCGAATTGGACGACACATTTGCGTTGCTGGAGTCGATGGCTGGCGACAAGAAACCGACAGCGAGCCGGAAACGCAGCGTAAGCCCCATCGCACAGTCCGACCCTCACGATCGTAAAAGGTCGCGCAGATCGCGTTCGCGTTCGCCTAAACGGAACGACGACTACATCTTTCAAGACGAGTTTGGCCGCTCGAGATCCTACCGGCCAAAGGAGAAGGAGCACCGCCGAGAGCGTTCGCGCCACCGAGACAGGCACGACAGACACGACAAGCATGACAGGCACGAAAGGCGGAGCCGAAGAGATCGGACACCAGAGAAAGTATTGGACGACGAGCCTGTGCAGTACAAGGTTTATGATGGCAGGGTTACTGGTGTAAAGGACTTTGGTGCTTTCGTGACGATCTTGGGCGTCAAGGGCAAAGTCGATGGCTTGGTACATGTGTCTGCTATTGCAGATTACAAGGTCAACCATCCATCCGACCTTCTCTCCAGAGATCAGCCAGTAAAAGTGAAGGTGATGAAGGTGCAGGATAAACGCATAAGTCTGAGCATGGCAGAAGTAGATCAGGTGTCAGGTCAAGATCTCAACCCCGGCAGAGGAATCGCAGGTACAGGAGCAAATGCGGTGGGGTTGAACGGTGCTGGTACTTTTGATCCCATCGCTGGTGTGCCCGTGGTCGAAGGTCAAAACGTGGTACACAGACAGAAGAAGCGAATGACCAGCCCGGAGAGATGGGAAATCAGGCAACTCATTGCGTCTGGAGTACTCAAGTCTGCCGACTATCCAGATCTTCAAGACGACGACTACAATGCTGCACTCAACGGCGAGACTATCGAGGAAGAGGAAGATGTGGACATCGAGGTTCGAGAAGAGGAACCGCCCTTCTTGGCTGGTCAAACGAAACAATCGCTGGAACTCAGTCCCATTCGTGTCATCAAGGCTCCGGACGGTAGCATGAACAGAGCAGCGATGCAGGGAGATGTCTTGGCCAAAGAACGTAGGGACATGCGTCAGCAGGAAGCGCAAGACAAAGCAGCAAAGGAGGCTGCGAAGACGGACTTGGGTCAGGAATGGGCAGATCCAATGGTGGCACCCAGCGAGCGCAGATTTGCTTCCGACCTGCGGCAACCACAAGATGGAACGCGCGCTGCAATCGATCTGCCAGAATGGAAGAAAATTGCCACTGGAAAGGGCGAGCTCGGCAAGAGAACAATGATGTCGATGAAAGAGCAACGAGAATCTTTGCCCGCTTTCAAGATGCGCAAACAGTTCCTGGAGGCAGTCCGTCAATATCAACTGATGGTCGTAGTCGGAGACACTGGCAGTGGAAAGACCACACAGCTCACACAGTACCTCGCGGAAGACGGATTTGCAAACAACGGTGTCATCGGCTGTACACAGCCACGTCGTGTTGCCGCCATGAGTGTGGCTGCACGTGTCGCCGATGAAGTCGGCTGCCGAGTCGGCGAGGAAGTTGGCTACACCATCCGTTTTGAAGACAAGACAAGCAGCAGCACTCGAATCAAATACATGACCGACGGTATCATGCAACGAGAGATCCTTCTGGATCCTGAGCTCACCCGGTATAGCGTCATCATGCTTGACGAGGCTCACGAGCGCACTATCGCTACAGATGTTCTTTTCGGTCTCTTGAAGAAGACTCTTAAGAAACGCCCCGACCTAAAAGTCATCATCACATCTGCGACTCTCGATGCCGAGAAGTTCAGTTCCTACTTCCTCGAGTGCCCGATTCTGTCCATCCCAGGTCGGACATACCCCGTCGAGATCATGTACAGCAGAGAGCCCGAATCCGATTACCTGGACGCTGCCCTCACCACCATCATGCAAATTCACCTGACGGAACCTCCGGGAGATATCCTACTCTTCTTGACAGGAAAAGAAGAAATCGATACGAGTTGCGAAATCCTATTCGAGCGTATGAAAGCGCTTGGTCCAAGTGTGCCAGAGCTCATGATCCTGCCCATATATGGCGCATTGCCTAGCGAGATCGCCTCTCGTATCTTCGACCCGGCACCAGACGGCACGCGCAAGGTTGTCATCGCTACCAACATTGCAGAAACCAGTATCACAATCGACGGTATCTACTTTGTCGTAGACCCTGGGTTCGTCAAGCAGACCGCCTACGACGCGAAGCTAGGCATGGACAGATTGCAAGTGACTCCCATCTCACAGGCTCAGGCGAAACAGCGTGCAGGACGTGCTGGTCGCACTGGGCCAGGTAAGTGTTTCAGATTGTACACGGAGGCGGCTTTCCAAAGCGAGATGCTGCCAACGACCATTCCCGAAATTCAAAGGCAGAACCTCGCCAACACGATCTTGATGCTCAAGGCAATGGGCGTGAACGATCTGATCAACTTCGACTTTATGGATCCTCCGCCCACGAACACCATGCTTACAGCACTCGAGGAACTCTACGCTCTATCCGCCCTCGACGAAGAGGGTCTCCTCACTCGTCTTGGCCGTCGCATGGCCGACTTCCCTATGGAACCCGCCCTCGCCAAGAGTCTTATCATGTCCATCGACCTAGGCTGCTCGGACGAAATGCTTTCCATCGTCGCCATGATTTCCGCCGTGCAGACCGTCTTCCACCGTCCCAAAGACAAGCAACAGCAAGCCGACCAGAAGAAAGCCAAGTTTCACGACCCGGCCGGCGACCACCTGACCCTACTAAACGTCTACCAAGGCTGGAAGCGAGCCGGCTCGACGGATCCCTGGTGCTTCGAGAACTTCATCCAGCCCAAATCGATGCGCCGCGCCGAAGACGTCCGCAAACAGCTGGTGCAGATTCTCGAACGCCACAAACTCAAGATCCTTTCGTGCGGCCGTGACACTACTCGAGTACGCCAGGCGCTCTGTTCGGGCTTCTTCCGCAACTCGGCGCGCAAAGACCCGACCGAAGGGTACAAGACGTTGGTTGAGGGCACTCCTGTATATCTACACCCTTCGTCTGCCCTCTTTGGCAAAGCTGCTGAGCATGTTATATACCACAGTCTGGTCGAGACGACGCGCGAGTACATGCACAACGTCACAGCTATCGAGCCGAAGTGGTTGGTTGAGGCGGCTCCGACTTTCTTCAAGGTTGCTGGTAAGGAGGGTGGGTTGAGTAAGAGGAAGAAGGCTGAGAGGATCCAGCCTTTGCATAACAGATTTGCAGGCGAGGACGACTGGAGATTGAGTGCTCAGAGGAAGGGTGGCAGAGCGGGTGGTGGAACTTGGGGTTGATCTGTTGACGATTTATAGATAAATATGTGCCTTGTACAAGCGAGAGTACTTCACGTGCACTAGAGAGAGCGAACATACTGCAGTTGGGCAAGCATCATACCCGCTCCCACGTAGAATCCACCTCGACGCCGGATTAATGCTAGATAATCACAACCGTTACTATCTCCAAACTCTGTGGACACATCATTATACTGATTTACTGATCGGCCGAGAACTTTCCGATGAACACAATACATCAGCTATCGAGTGTTCAATCTTTTAGCGCTATTCAACAAGACCGAATTCAAGTCGACCTCTCATACTTCGACCGACTCCGCAGCCACTCTCCGTAGCGGAGAAACAGAAAAGGCACAGGCGCCAACAACAAAGCGCAAAATCCAAGAATACTAGTCGCCCATCCAACTCCCAGCCCTTTATACAATTGAAGAGCGAACAGCGGGAAGGCGGCCGAGAAAGTGTAGCGCGACAGCATCGCCGCGCCAGCTGCAGATGCGCCATACAGCGGACCGTAGGCGTCGATCATGTAGAGGTTTGCGGGCGCGTAAACCATGAGGTTGCAGAGCATGGTCATTCCTTGGAAGAACATCGGGCAGATCCAGTGGATTGCCGGGCGCGTTGTCCACGCAAAGATGAAGAGTGATGCCGGCAGGCCGATTGAGGCGAGCATTGCTGGGTAGAGACGGTGCTCTGGCGGGTATTGCGTTCCTGGTGGGGAGACCGCATTAAATGCGCGGAGTCGGGGTTGGTAAAAGTATTGGTCGATCAGGATGAGTGGGCACGGAACGATCACTGTTCCGATGATTAGACCCAAAAAGGAGAGGTTGACTCCTGTGGCGTTGAAGTCGTAGTAATGCTGGTACACCCATGGTAGAGCGATGATGAAGGTGTACATGAGCCCGAAGATGAAGCCATTGTATAGACAGACGAACCCGACGATTGGTTCTGTGAATAGCATATGGACCGGTCGAACCAGAAGTGTCGTGGCAAAGTAGCTAACATTCTGTATCCAGGTCTTGTTTTCTTTGATTGGTACCAAAATGCCTGCTTTCTTCGCGCGGCGCTGGAGGATGGTCTTTTTGTATGTCTCTCGGGTGAACAAGATGGGAAGGTAGCATCCTCCAGCACAAATCAGCACAACCCATTGTGTCCATCGCCAATCTCGGGTTTGGACGACGAAGCCACCCACCTGCGAATGCAAAGTTAGGACCACGTTCAATACGTACGTTGCCTGCAGCCCTCGTGCTTGGTTATTACAGTAGCCTTCCGGATGGGAAGACCTCTGAGAGAACGTTACATGTGTTTCGAGGGAATACATACTGTGAGGAGATCAGCATTGATTCATGATGGTTTATTTGCTTTCTATCCCATACCCAACGGACCCAACGACGCCCCGAAAGTGGGGACAGCGTAGTAAAAAGCCATAGACACCGCCCTCTTGCTGCCAGATGTGTAGTCGCAGATCGTCGCTGAAGCATTTCCCACAGCAGGAGCGGCACATACACCAGCAAAGAAACGGCAGACGGTCAGGGAGACCACGTCGCCCGCCAATGCCGCTCCCAGCGTGAAAGCCATGAACCTAATACTATCGTTAACGCTCTTAAGGAAAATTTATAGGCACTTAAAGAGAGATATCGTACCCCGGCGTCGTGACGAGAAGAACTATCTTGCGGCCATATGTTTCACTGAGCGGCGATCCGAGCATCGGACCCGCAGCGAGACCGAGATTGTAAAGCGAGAGTGGAAGTATAGCGACAGAACGCGAGACGCCGAACTCTGCAGAAACGCCATCGATGCCTGGGCTGTAGATTGACGCCGCGAACGCTGTCACGAACGCCAGGACGGTCACGGAGATGGTCGAATAGACGCGTGTGCCGCGAGAAAAGTTCCTCGAATTGTCCGGGTCGTCGATCCAGGTATCTCGAATGGTATCGGTCTCAAAGTTAGAAGCGAGTTCGGTTTCGCCACCCATGGTCAAGAGATGGCTGTCAAGGAGGTGTATTGAGGTTGATCTAACGAGTCGATGAAAAGCAGATGTACATTGAGCCACTTCGAAGATGACCTTGGGCCCATTTTGATTTAATGGTAATTGTGTCCGAAATGTACTGAGTGTTGTGCTTGCCTTGTCTGAGAGAACGCAGGGCGTGGTCGGATGCGGACTCCGACCTCGGACAAAAGATGTCCGCATGCACCGGTCGTTTCTACATATCACGTAGTAGTTCGTGCAGATGGTACGCGGCTCGAATTATTGAAAAACAGTATCTGTTTGGTCCAATTCTCAAATAATGATTTGCGAAGCTTGAGAACCCAGGCCGTGACTGTCACAATTGATTCATTCCCAGCACAAGTGACATTCGGCTGGATGTGTCGTGTCTGATCAATCGTTGGGCTATGTATAATTTATAGCATCCCCCGGTTTTCTAGCAGGCCAAAACATGATCAGCCAGCCGATGAGAAGTGAGCAGTCAATCAAGTGAGTCGTTCGTGGCTCATAACAACAAATGGTACTCGACCTCGGTCAAAAGATGTTCTGGTATGAGAGGCACCAACCCCAACCCTAACCCTCACAATCTGAACATATCCCTACTCAACTGTCACACACGTAAAACATGGCGGTAAGCTATCCAAATCCTACCATTATCTCAAGAACGAACATGTCGTACAACAACCTGTGACGCAGTCAGGCGCGTGGGTACTTGCAGCATGTGCTGTGCGTTCGTGCGTGCATGCATCTACACCTCCCAAACAACCATACATGTAACGGTACCATAGATAGACGCATATGCTATATGTATACATGCATACGGTGGTACCAACGACCCCAACTGTGCGACACTTCGAGATGATCTGGGCGGCTTCCATTGTTCTCTCCTGCATGGGTTGCCTCATGGTTGCACGGCGATGTGGATCAGGGGTAGTTGAAAAATTGAGAGGCTTCGTGTTACGGATGTGTTAGAGTGTTCTGAGACATTTTGTTTTTCTTCCGATGCTGCATCATCATGCAGGGAAGAAGTGAGGAATTGGATACGTAGGTACCTCTGGGAGGCTATGCGTTGTATGCGCATGAGGGTGGAAGTGGTGATGGACTTGGTGTGTTCAGTGATGAAGTTGTCCGTAGTGAAGATTGGACGAAGGTGGCACGCGAATTAAGACGAGGTCGATAATTTCAAGAGACGAGTTTCGAACTCTCTGTAATATTTTTTCTTCAATCTTTCGAATTGTTCCATTAAGTCACCCCTCCTCTTCAAAGTCTAGAAGGAAAGAAAAGAGATGGCCATTATGTAACCATTCTTGCCCTCTCCTCCCGATATAGCCTGTAATACTCATACATTTCTTTTATGCCTTTTCCTCCATCCCAGTCCCATTGAAAAGGAAAGAGGTGATGGAGGGAGGCGGTACATTCTTTGGCGCGGATTGGTAGCAAGAAACAGAAAAAAAAAGAGAAAAGCATGCGCTCTTCATCCAACGACCCCGAGGCAGTGATGATCTGTAGCAGAGAGAGAGAGAGACAAGGAAATAAGAAATGAGAAGCACGATTGTGCTTTCCTGTGTGGGTAGCAACACGCTTTGCAAAAAATATGCTGGTATCTGATGATGGGAATGCGGACGCTAATTGACTTTGTTGGGTGCTCGATGCTGCTGTTCAAAGGTGGCAGACGTCGGCCAGTAGGCCGACTTTCGTCGCGCAGATCCCGTCTATGCCCTTTCTATTGGGCGTACTGGGGGTGCTGGACGTATTGTTGCTGCTGGTAGCCCATGTGCTGCTGCTGGTAGTGCTCGACACTTGATGGTGGGGTCGGCGTGCAGGCTCCCATGCGGGCCTGCGGCATACCGTAGCTGTCTGCGTTGTTGTAATCCTTATCCGGGGTGATGGGAGGAGTCAGGACGCCAGTGGGTGCTTGCTGCATGTAGCAGGCCTTCTGTGGGGTCTGAGGGCCCATGAAGTGCGAGTCGACGGGCGACGCGACTTGTTGGACATGGATCTCGGGGGTTGCAGCTTGCTGTGCCAAAAGAGCTTGCCTCTGGAGGAATTGCTCGATTGTAGTAGCGACAGCAGAAAGATGAGGCGAGCTGTACTTCCTGACGAGTGCCGCAGACGGCTGTGCGAGGTAATTGGAAAGGTTGAGCACCACTTGAGGGTCGTAGCGAGCGGCCCACTCGGAGTACCGAGGTTGTTGGCGGCCAGTGATGCATCGGGCGAGTGCGAGGGCAGACCTTGCCATGACCGAAGGACGGATTGAGATGAACTCCTTGTGGTAGAGAGCGATCTCGGTGAGGTACCAGGACATGTGCTCGAGCTCGGGGTCACATGACACCTCGGACATCGCAAGCTGTTGGAAGCTTGTAACAGTCGGGTGGCCGACCATCCAGTTAAGCGTCTGCAGCACGTGCCATTCCATCTGTGTGAACATGTCATCATCGTAGAGGGAGCAGCACATCGACTTGAGCTCCCGGATGGTGGGCACACGCTCCTTGCGGTCGCCGTACTTTGCGGCGATCAGAAGAGCAGCACATCCGACGAGTTGATAGTGGCGCTTGTATACGACACGGCGGGAGCAGTAGCGGTCGAGAAGGTTGACAGCAAGGTGGAGGGTCTCGGGAAGCAGTTGAAAGGCGTGGTGGGCTTCAAGCAGGAAGTCCAACAGGTATGGTCGCATGAACCACTGGATCTCAGTCTGAATCTCAATTGAATGGATGTCAGGCATTGTCTCGGCCTGATGAGAGTTAGCTAAGTTGTCGGAAGGATAGCCTTGGCAGAACATACCTCCATGTGCTCCATGTGATCAAGGACGTCCTCTTGGTACTCCTCGGCGGTTGCACGGGACAGTTCCTCGCCAAGAGCCTTTTGCTTGATTTTGTTGATTTGACGAGCGCTCTCTCGCTCTGCCGCAGCACGGGCATAGACACCCTCATCGTTGCCTTCGACGAAGAACGACTCACAGTACCCGTAAGCCGGGTACTGGCGTTGAACCGGACGGAAAGCCATGTTTATGTTGTTGTGTTGTTGGTTGTAATGAACGGAAGTCAATTCTCCTGGATTGACGAAGTCGTTGTCGGTAGTCGAAAGGTGCAGGTTGCGTTGTGCAAAGACCTATTGACTGTCGAGCGAACGGTATTAAAGAATGGTTGGTCGGTTGTAGAAACCGAGTAAAAGGATTGTAATTAGTTGGAAAAGTGAGAAAAGAATGGGTGGTCGAAGAGCGATGGCGTCTCTGACAGGGTGGTAGTCCGAGAGGCTTGTAGTAGATCCACCTAAAAATGGTCAGCCCATTGGTCGTGCCTGGGCCTCAGGGTCAGGTAAGGCTTCTCGAAGAGACCATGCATACCTGGTGAATTAAATTACGTTACTGGACGAATCGAGCAGTGCTCAATCGCGACGAGACTTCCTTGCGAGCTGAAGCGAGCAGCTCGATTGGCAGACAGAGAACTAAGGTTCTGCTGGTATGCCGGTGCAATCTGCAGAGAAACGAACTAACGCCTCCACGATGGATTGTCAAGGTCGGTACGTGCCGAAAATATCTAGCCGGCTCTTCCAGGGGTGACCTAGGAAGGGTCTGAAGAATGTTAGTGATTGGCTTGCGAGGATGAGGGTGTAGAATCGAGTAAGGGTGAAGCGTGCCAATGGACGATTGCAATTTCGACGTACCGATTGAGAGTAGGCTCAGATATGCTGGGAGATGATGGGACTCGAGTAACGAGGTCACGGTGATTGCTGTACAGTTCGTAGTAGCAGAACGCTGAAAGACTATAAGAAGGGATGGTCAGCTGATGTTCGAGGTATGCTCCAGACCGATTACGACGATGGTTGCCGGCAGTATTGGATGTCCCGAGATGACGGCTCCTTGCCAGGGAGGCAGGTAATCTTGCTTGGAATTAAGCACAGACGCGTGGTGGACTCGGCTGTCAAGGAATGCGGAGCGAAGTCCTGACGACCGCGTACTTCTAGTGTAGGAGTCCAGAGCCAGCGCGATAGTGTTGTTTTCCGAATTCGTTGTTATGTTTTACAAGTCGAGTGGTCGTCAAACATAAGTTGGGAAGTCGGTGGTTGATGATGAAGAGATTGTTGCATGAGCGCCCATGATCAAAGCCGGCCAAAGTGAAGATGTATGTGCTTTCCCCAGCAGCCCATCAACATGCATGTGATCGCTGAGTAAGGGTTGGTGTCGAATGAATACATTGCAGCATGCAATGCTTCACTCGGGTGTGTTGCTCTTTCTCCGCCATGTCGTCTCGATGCTCTTTGGTTTTCTTCATTTTCCCTTCACTCTTTCTGCAATTTCTTCACCCCGGCTTTCCACAGCCGCCAGCACGAAAATCAGAAAAAAGAAGCCTCTCCAGATTTGCACTCTCCTTCCAATGCAGTCGTGTGGTGTCCAGGTCCAGTCCGAGATGCTGTCTCTGTTGGGCGGGGTTCCGTCCGGTGGGTGGGGCACACGACACACAAGTGGGAACTCTTACCTTTTGATCTGGACAAGACAGACGCTCGGGATGCTTTGTACGAGGAGTGGTAGATACAGCAGTCGTGGGTGGGGTGGGTGTGAGAGGTTGTGAGGAGGGTGTGAGGTGAGGAGGTTAATCCGGTCGAGAAGCTCTGCGGTCAACGAAGAGGAGAGGTCGACGGATGGCGGTCAGGGTTGGTAAGGCGGTGGGTGAGTGTCGAAAGAGTCGGGGTGGACTCGGACGAGGAGTCAGTGCCTTATGACCAGGGAGGCAGGCACGGACGGACGAGATGAGGCGATGAGGTAAGGTGGTGAGGACGAAGCGATGGCCAGGGGAGGTTTGAAGACGCCGGAGCCAGGTCGCGTAACGGGGAAAGTGGGAGATGGAGTAGGAGAGTGAGTTGAGGCAGATGGAGGTCGCGGGTACTCAACGCTCCATTGCACGGGTATGATGAGGTCGAGGGAGAGAGGGAAAGAGGAGTCGGGTGGAGGTGAGGGAGGATGAAAAGCAAGACAAGGCTCTCAGGCTCTCTCGCGAGGCTTCACGACACACGTCGGGATGTGTGGTCTGTGGTCTGTGGTGCGCCGGCGGGCGGCGAGTTTGGGTGGAGATGGGCTTGCTGCTGGGCTGCTGGGCTACTGGACGCTATCCACGGCTGGACGCGCTGACTTGCATTTGCCTCTGCCCGTCGAGCCAGCGTGAGCCGGTGCTGGCAGCTGCTTGTCTCAATTGAACGCTAACCCAGGAGTGCCGCCAATCCGTTTATTCGTTTCTGATGGGCGATACCTACTGTGATCACTGATGGGCTGATGAGATTGCTACTACTGTACTGCACTGCTGTACTGTAGGTAACTAACTACAGTACCTGGTAGAGAGATGACAGGCAAGCAATAACCCACCACCCTTGACCCTGCTGCCGCTGCCGTGTCCGCCGTGGTAGTTTCCATCATTGTCGCTACTCTTGCTTGCTGGTATTGGCATTTCCACCGCGGTACATCGGTACATGGTATCAAATACTACTTCTCCTGTACTGTGCCATATTCGACGCTCTTACAGGCCACTCCTGCAGATCACTGGCTGGCTGGCTGGCTGGCTAATGGCACCTGCACCTAGCACTACTGCTGCACTGCCAAATGCTTCACTTCTAATCTGACGATAGATACGATACGAGACGAGACGACAATCCCCGGGGCGCCCGCTCGCTCACAGTGCTCACTCGCAATCTCGCTCTCAAACACATGCACGCACGCGTAGTAGTGTCTCGCTGCCACGGGGCGCTCTCAAAGCAAGTCTCAAACCCAACAATCAGCAAATCAGCACCGCAGCACTGCTCGCCGCTAGCTGCAACGCAAACCAGCATCTCACCCACCTCTCAGCCAGTCAAACCGCTGCAAAGCATCCTCTCTCTCACCTCCCTCCTCCTCACGTCGCCTCTTCCAACCTTTCCAAGCCATCCATCCTTGCCGGCTGCATGCACGCTTGCGCTCGCTTCCGCCGCCCGCTCCAGGAGCTCGGTAGCCACAGCCTCAACTCCGTAGATAGCTTGCATACACCAGACGTGATCCACCCTGCAAGCTCCACGCTACAGAGTTGCCCTCGCGTTTGAGAACGCATGCATTGGGTTGTAGTAGCAGTAAGTTACGTGGTAGGTACAGTAGTTACAGCTCTCCCATGACCCAGCCGCCGCCGTTTCGCAACACCATCGTACAAGCCATTCGATATGGCGTCCGCGAGCGTTTGGTCCGTCCATCAATGTAAGCATCATCGTGAGCATCTCCAGGACGGCCTGGGCTAGGCGCCACATGTCTATCTCTGACCTCCAGACACGCGGGCGGCGGTACAATGGGACATGGGACATGGAACATGGAGCTCATATCTCGTGTGAAGGCATTACTGCCTCCGCCGTCCGACACGCAGAGACGCAATGTTTGCTCACATTATGCATCACCGCCTCTGCCCTTCCTTCCTCACCGTCTTGCCGCTTCGTACCGCAGCGCGCCATCCGTAACACCATGCCCCGTAGGAGGGCCATTTGGATGTTCTTCGGCGAGCACAAGGCAAGTCGACACAGCAACCGCAAAATTCTGTTTCTGCATTGCCGGCCTTCCGCTGCTGGCTCGAAGTACAGGCTAGCAGCACAGCATCGCGATGGCTTGCTTGCTTGCTATTCTGACTTTCTTCCTTTGCATCCGCTCCGCCTGTCTATCCAGCGGCAGCATGCAGCATGATGCCTCCTTGCGCAGACTCGACCGCCAGCAGCGATTGCGCTGCCGATCTTGTATACCTTATGTATGTACACCCGGCACCACCGTTGAAGCCGTTCCAGCTTTGGCAACGACTCCCTGCTAGACGCCGAGCCCGCTGCCCGCCAGACCCAGGAGAGGTCTGTGTCTGTGGTGGTAGATGGCGAGGAGCGAGGAGGCTGCTGCAGCGCAACGCAACGAACGCATCACTGAGACACGACGCCTGACCTTGGGCTGTGCCCAGGAAGTACATACGCTACGACTATCAGCCGCCGGTCTGTAATCCGCAACGCGCGCTGGTGGGAGCTGTCGCGTGCCAATTATTGCAAGAGCAATTTGGATATTATCGGAGACGTGCAGGCCCTAATAAGTGACGTCGAGACTCGGTGGTAACATTACTCCACACACGTGTCCACCAGCCTCCACGCAGAAAAGAAGTTCTTTACAGGCGTATAGTGGATGCATATTGAAGAAACTGCCTCCGCCATCGCTTCGGGAATGACATGTCAGGAATCTCACCTTCCAGCGATACAGACATTTAAAGATCTCAATCTCTTACACGTGCAAATCACCAGAGCACCTAGACTCGCACATGCAACGACTAGGGTCCCGCGGTGGCTTCAGGAACCCCTCGCCTCTCCTGAGCCCATATTGGGCACAGAGGGCTGGATCAGCAGCATGACGGAATATCACTGATGGATTGTGAAACTCTTGTCCGCCTCCCCAAGACTCGGAGATGCTCTGTTTAGACTTCCATCTCCACATTGGTCTCCCAAGGCTTGCTCTTGTCCTAGTTGATCTCGTCTCGCCTGGCCTGGTCAAAGGAGTCTGCCGTGCTTTCACCGGCGCTCAAGTAAATTCCATCCTTCATAAAGTTGGCGCTACACTCAGACCCCACACAACTCTAATGAAAGCCGGTATCTGCGGAGCAGCGCTAACACCAACACGGGATTTCCGTTCACTTTCCGATCTTGCACGTCGAGAATGCCAGTTTAGCAGTTAACTTAACCTTCAGATCTTGTGCGTCCCTGATGGCTGCAACCACTTTACGAGACTGAAATGTTTGAACATCACTTTTCTCAGTGAGTACTGCTGCTTTCAAGAAGCCCATGCTCGACACATCCGTCTGCAGTGGCCCAGCCTCGGCTGGGCACACCTCTCGAGTCTCCACCGAGCTCATGGAACATCGCAATGACGTTCCGGAAGCCAATGGTCCACCGAGATCCGGGCAATACCAGCGGCATCCCAGCCCAGACGCGTCTTTCTGGCGTCCTCGACCGCGTCTTCCACGCGCCATTCGCCGGCAAGCCAGAGCTCCACCGAAAGAAACTTGAAAGTGAGAAGGATGAAAGCAGCTAGAGCCGTGGCATGTGGAAACGACGGCGTTCTCCTTCCCCTTCCATCCATCTGAGCTATCCACCCGTCAAGCCAAACCACGTGAAGCCACGCTTTTAGTGCCTCCTCCCACTACCGTGTACGCCTAATTATTCTCACACGGGCGATTTGATACGAAGCCCGCCAAGCGGCTGTGCCGCGACCGGACGTGTGAAGGAACATGTATGGGTTACGGTCGTTACGAGGCCCGACTACTGCTGCGCAGGCTTGAATCAATCATGTGCGTTCCCCCGTTCGCTTGCCAGGTATTATTTGCTATTTTCCGCCGAACTACTTGGAACGCCGCCCGGCCACTCCGGGGGCTTACCTTAACACATCATCAAACGCGGCGATGGACAAAGGTAGGTTATTATGCGGGCTGTTTCGAGCAGTCAGTGCTTCGGCCGTGGATCTCCGATTTCTCGATCAAGAAGGTGAGAATATAGGTTTCGCAGGATGATTGTTATTGCTGTCCCCTTCAAATTGAGTACGATGAGAGCATCATCATTAGCACGTCTCCTTCTGAGCTGAGTGTTTCGGCTGTCACTCCTTGGTTACCACTAGAGTATTGCGAGTACAGTACACGACACGTCTGCCAAAGGCAAACAGAGAAGATCCTTAGGGCTGTTGTTACGACGCCTCGATGACTTGACTCTGATCCAATCTTGCCGTTTGAGTTTTTGCCTACAGCAAAGTCATATGTCAAGCTGTTCGACTCCACTCGACGCAGAAAAGCATAACCTCTTTCAGACATTTTTCACGTCATCTGTCCTGTCTCTGTGGATACAAAGCTCTTTCACCACGTCGGAGCCTGGCGATACTTACATACAAGGTCTCCACCCAGAGCCACCTTCGGGCGCTCGCTTGGGACATGCAGCCTCGCACCCGCGGACTTCAAATATCGAATTCTTCCGCACTACCGAGGGTACGAGACGAGGATTGCCTGTGCTACTACTACTCCACCAAAGAAAGAAAAATTTCACAAAGAAGATGCTTATGGCTTTGCGACATCCGCTCGAAAGAAACAGTGTACTCAAACTGTGCGACAAGCCTTGTCCATCGCTCAAGGGCTCAAGTCCTACGCAATAATGGATGTTGGCTTCCACGCAGACAAAACGTCCAACGGCGTCTCCAGTCTCCTTCTGGCCAGCGCAATCTGCCGCCCTGATACATCTATTGATACATGTATACACATGGGCTTGACGAACGTTGGTTGCATCATTGCGCGTAATGACTACGATATATGGTCACGTCATGTTGTCTACCGCTACTTAACCAATCCTATACCGCAACCACCAGGTCTCACTCTCGACGACTCCAATGATTAAACACTGCACGACCTGAACCCTGGAATAGACCCCTTGGCCCATGCCAGCTCAAATAACGATGTACGCCTGATGAAATTACACAGTCTCCATCGCTACCATGGCGCTGGCGTTCGTGTCCTTGACTGCTTGCGACTTTGTACGAGGCATCCTATCGTCGATGTGGTCACGCCGTAAGAGGCAAGAGGCACAAGCAATACCACCGACTCCTACTCGGTTGTACTTGAGAGCTCATCAATGGCATGTGGCTCCCATGATAGCGGTATACCTCTCGCGGGCTCTTCAACACATAACTAGATGATAACAACAGTGAGTACCCGTACTACAAGGACATGTAGGTTTCTTCTTATATCTATCTATATATTCATCCATCCACCCTCTGGCATGATTCTCTATGTACGTCTCGAACAGACTTCCTATCAACTCCTAAAACAGAACTTCCCAATTGCTATGGCACATTCCTCAACACCAGCAATGGGCAAATCGTGTCCGCCCTCCAAAACTTCGACCTTCACGTTGTCTCGCCCCAGCGCCTCGACAGCATCCGGACCAACTTCATCAGCCACAATAACGCTATCATCCTTGCCTAAAAGCATGAGAACTCTGCCCTCTCTCAGCCCCTCCCTATCTACAGCCACAGGGTCGTCCGGGTTCGCCCTCTGCGCATCGAGACGAGACCCAACGAGCCTCCAACGCTGCTGCTGGCCACTAATAGGCGAATTCTGAATGCTCGAGATGAACGCACCAATAAAGCCCGGGTGTGCATCGACCTGCCATGCCACTGAAGTTCCAACACTGAAAGGCGGTCTTCCACGAAACAGCCCGCCGCCCGAACTTGATCCTAAATCTCCATCCCCATCCCCATCAGGACCCTCGGCCTCAGCACCCTTCACAATCCCCACCTTCGTCTCCTCCGGCTGCTTTGACGAATGACCACCACCAGAACCCACTAACCGCCTCCCAACCAATCCTTCAACAACACTTCTCGGCAACCACCCTCCATAAACAACCCGACTCCAAAACGCCACCCTCTCCCCCCTCAACAACCCCGCCGGAGCAATCAACACCAACCCCTCGACAAACTGCGGAAACCAAGAAGCGAAATCAACCGCAATGCCGCCCCCCAACGAGTATCCCACAACCGTGACATCCCCTCCCCACCAGCTACCACTCACTCCCCACACCGGAGCAGAAGAATCCCCCAACACAAATGCAATCTGGCTAGCCCACAGCCTCCCATCCTGCGGGACTTCAGCCGGGTCCGGACAGTCCGAGTACCCGCGCCCGAAGAGATCGAACAGTAACACGCGGGCCCCGTGTGCCTCGACGAGCGACTGCGCTAGAGCTGCGAGCGAAATGCACGGCGTGGAAATCCCGTGGATGAAGAGGAATTTGCGGCCTTGAGGGTGTCCCCATTCGTAGGCGCGGATGGTGCCGTAGGGGGTGGGGATGTCTCGGGGGTTGGGGAGGGCGGTGGGTGGGTACGGGCAGGTGGTGTTGGTTTTTTGGTGGTTGAGGTCTGAGAGAGTTGGGTGGCGGGGAGGCGAGGGGTAGATTTTGGTCTTCGACTGTTGTTGCTGGCTTTTGTTGGAGGATGCAAGGAGTTTGCTGAGGGCGTATAGTGCTGTTGGGGCGAGGAGGCCGGCTGCTATCCAGGTTCGTTTGTCGATTAGGAGCTGGGTGGTTTTGGAGGCCAATGATCCATTAGAGGCGTCCATCGGACAGTTCCTTGGTGTAAACAGGCAGGGAGGCAGGCAGAAGTGCGAGCCTGGCTTATCTCTTCTTTACTTTAACTTGTGATGTTGAGGTAAACGAAGACCAGGAACCCGACTTTTCTATTCGCAATGCAAGGTGAGTGCGAGTGGAAAGGTCCATAAAACGCCTGTATCTGTGTTTGTTACACGTATTGAAGACCCGGATGGACAAACGTAGAAACAGCCGTTAGTAGTCAGGTAACCTTGGGTGGACAAACATGTACGCATACGGATGATGTGATGTGATGATGAGATGGACCTCGGTCCGACCCACCGAAATCGATTCGCGTCAAAGTGCCAGCGTAGATCGAATCTCCACCATCATGTCGTGATCCGCAGCCATGACGAGACTGCCTGAGTGGTATGATACAAATCGATGAACCCGCAATCATGTAATTATTCTTACTTGTGCTATACCTGCCCGCGACAATAAAAAAAAGAAAAAGGACGCAAGGGTATCTCTTGTGAAAAAAATCGAATTCGAGGCCGCTTTACCCACTTTCTTTCTCTCACTTTGTTATTTTTATTATGTCGGCCGTTGATCATTTCTCTTTGCGAGAGTTTCTTCAATAATGCTGTGATCTCTGCGATCGATGTCCCTTCGATATAGTTGCTCTCACCGACGCTGATGCCAATGCTCAAGATCGGGAGGCCGACCATTATCCGCCTTTGCTATTCTGTACCCGCCAGATGCGGAAGTATGTGAGGGCTTGTCCACTTCGATCCCGCTGTCTCTGTCACCTCCTTCGCTACCTTCGAAGCTGCCACCACCTAGACCAGACCAGACATCGAGAAACACCTTGCTGGGATCGCTCGTCATATCGGCATCTCGCAACGTATCGTCTTCGATCTCAATGTCCGGCACTGAGTTATCGTGGTCGTCGTCGTCGTTGTGGTGGTCGAAGTCGTGATCGTCATGGTCGGTGAGAATGCGACCCCCTAGCTTGATGTCGCTGACGCGGACGTTGTATTGTAGCGCTTTCTTGCCGTCGTTGATCATCTCCTCGGTTGCATACATGCATCGCTTCAGGCTTTGGTTCATCATCTGACTTTGGACGAGAAGCTCCTTGTGCTTCTCGATGTCGACCCGTAGTCTTTGCTCGTCCTTGGCCAGGCGGGCTTGTTCCTTGCTTTCTCTGGCATCCGGAGACAACGGCTCACCACCAGAAGTGACGCTGTCAATCTCATCATCGTCACTGAAATCAGCGTCGACATCTGGCAGACCTAAGGGTCGATGTTCCGAGTAGTCTTCCTCTTCCTCTTCCTCTCCCAACGGTGACAACCCTTCAGACAATCTTGCAGTGCGCTCGTCAGGCACAAAGCCAAATTTGCCTGCGCGTGACAACCGTCGGAAGCGTTTCAACTCGGCCTTTTGCCTGCGAACTTCTCGTTCGAGGCTCGAATTGATGGCAAGAAGAGAGCTATTCGAGATTTCGAGATCCAAGACTTTCCTCTCCCTTCGTGCATCCGCGGCCAGTTCCGAGACACTCTTTGTTGGGCTCATAGGTCCATCAGCTTGAGAAGTGGATGCGTCTTCCTCCAGTGAAGCATCGATTGATGGCATGTCAACAGGGGCCTTGCCGATGCTTAGCCTCGGGAATTTCTGCATGCTTGTTTCTTGGGAGAGCGGAGAGGAGGCGTTCACGTTGGGATCCAATGTGGTTGCTGAGCGGCGGCGCGAATGAGCCGAGTTGCCTGAATCGATTGACGACAGACTTGTCGACTTCCGATGCGACGTCAGGTAGGGCTTGTGCTCCATGCTTTCTCGCCGTTGATCATTTGGACTGGGATGTTCGGCAATCGACATCGACGTTGGCACGGGAGACGGCCGAATACCGAATATCTGCGATGCGCCTCTCCTATAAGACAGATGGATATTTTCCTTACTAGGTGATGGTGGTCTTGCTTCGCCAGTCGGAGGCAGCGGAGCAAAGAAGGGCGACGACGCCATTGATATGGAACTCAGTGTTGGAGAAAGCAACGGAGGACTCGTAACAGGTTCGGGTTCTGTATCTGAGTAAGGCCATGGGTTAGATGATCTTTTAGGCGTCACTGTTGAATTCGCACCAGATCCAGCTCCGGCTCCAGCTGCGGCCATCTGCGCTTCGCGAGATCCATCCGCATAGAAAAACACGGAAGGTCTCTTGGGTTCAGGCTTCCGGACTGCGGGCTCTGGCCGTGTCGCATCGCTTGCGTGGAAAAAGCGGCTGTTGACAGTATCCGGTTGCGAATGTCCCGATTCGCTGTGGCCAGGCGAGCGGACAAGAGGGATGTGTGCCCTGGTCGAGCCAACATCACTCCTCGCTTGTGCAACTCTTGGTCTGTTCTGGGCTCCGACGCCTATACCCAGCCCTACGGAGCTTCCGCTTCTATCCTTGTTGCTGCCAGGTGCAGCCAACGTTGGCCTTCCTCTCAAGCTGTTGGAATTCACACCTGTTGACGGTGGAGGTATCTCGCTGGGACTGTCTGTACGGGCTGACCTAAGAATCGGGCGCGGTGCAAGATTTCCATTTCGATCTCCATCTTTGTTGGCGGTGTTTGCAACTCTCGGAGCAACTTGCGGCAGTCGTGGACGGGGCGCAGTACTCGGCGGATTGGATCGAACAGTGGGTGTGCGAGGGGTGCCAGTCGGAGGGGTCGCGTTGACGGCCAGGCGGGGAGTGAGTGGTGCTCGAGCGGTGCGCGGTGTGGGCAGAGTCGGCTTGCCAGGCGGTGGCCGCCCCTGGGTGTTGCGGTCTGAGGACATTGCTGACCCGAGAGGCTAGCGTGGCGGACACATAGAGGGTTGATGTAGAGCGGCGTAGAGTAGAGCGGCGACGAGGTGTTGAAACAGAGTGTCGTCGGTGGTGGGCGGAGGCAGGGGTGGTCAATAAGATGAAAGGACGGAATCGAGATCGAGGGGTCTTGGGCCGGGAGTGAGGTGTGAAGACGACCCTGAGGCAACTTTAATTCTTAGTCGATATTAGAGGTGGTGAGTAGGTAGCAGCGGAGTGGCTGCATTCATTGCCGGGACGAGGGTGTATCGAGGGTTGCTTCCTGTGGGAGGAATTAAGGTATTATTGTTGTGATGTTTCTTCTGCACCAGCACCAGCTTCCCCGGCGAGTCTCTCTACGATGATGCACGCGCTTTAGACAGGGCTGGGCTTGCTAGCCCCAAGCACTAACGCCTCGCTAAAACAACCGACGCATCCACTTTGCCGGTCCCTTCCTTTGACACATCACGTGGTGCTCGTGTGCCGTTCGCGATCTGACTTTCCGCGTCAGTGATTGCTGCAGACTGCCTCTCCGCTCCACCGTCGACCGCATCACACAAAGCATGCGGTAGAGACATGTCTACTACAACGCCATCATGCCGCGCCACAATGAAGATCTCGCGGCCGAAGCGCAGGCAGCGAGAGACGACGCCACCGCGGTACCAGACGCGAGCCAACACCATTCCCTGAAGTACCATTTGCTTGGGCCTTCCCTCACAAAGTCCGGCCAGGATGGCGTAGACCAGAAGAAGGTTTCGGAGATCATATACAATGCTTCCAAGGGCAGCCGGTACTTCAACAACGAGGAAAACAAGGACAAATCCCTCACACTCAAAATCGACCGGATCCTGGCCAAAAAGCGCGAGCTCGAGCGCGTCGAGGCGCAAGGAGGGTTGAAAAAGGACCTGAAGCGGGCGGACGAGTACATTGCGGAATTGGAGCTCAGTCGTGATTTGAACCAGGTCTTGGTACATGTCGACTGCGACGCATTTTATGCCGCTGTGGAAGAGCTCGACAGGCCGGAACTCAAGGATGTTCCGTTTGCTGTCGGCAAAGGTGTTCTTACGACTTGCAACTATCATGCCCGAAAATTTGGATGCCGAAGTGGTATGGCTGGCTTCATCGCTGACCAGCTGTGTCCGGGCCTGATACACGTGCCACTCAATTTCGACAAGTACACCGCCAAAGCTAAGGAGATCAGGAGTGTGCTTGAGATATACGACCCACGCTTCCAGGCTGCAAGTCTTGACGAAGCATATTTGAACATCACAGAGTATTGTAAAGAACACAACATGGAACCAGATGAAGCAGTCAGCCAACTGAGAGCGCAGGTGGAAGAGGTGAGCAAGATCACAGTGTCCGCTGGGATTGCTGCGAACGCGAGACTGGCCAAGATCTGCAGTAACAAGAATAAGCCAAACGGGCAGTTCCGTGTGCCATCGGACAGGGCGAGCATTTTAGCCTTCATGCGTGATCTTCCAACCCGGAAGGTCAATGGTATTGGGAGAGTGTTTGAGCGTGAGCTGGATGCGATCGGCGTGAAGACATGTGGAGAGATCTACGCGCATCGCAAATGGCTGAGAGCTCTCTTTGGTGACAAAGCGTTTGATTTTCTCATGAACATACATCTTGGCCTGGGACGAACCGATGTGCGACCTGCAGAGGAGTTTGAGCGAAAGAGCGTTGGTACTGAGAGTACGTTCCACGATATGTCTGATCCGAAGGAACTTCGCGAAAAGTTGCGTTGGATAGCAGAAGAGCTCGAGAAGGATCTTGAAAGGACCCAATTCAAAGGCAGGACTTTGGTGTTGAAGGTGAAACTTCACTCCTACGAAGTCTACACTCGACAGTTTCAACCGCCGAAAGCCGTGAACAAGGCAGATGACCTGTATCACTTCGGCTTACAAATGTTCCAAAAGCTCGAGAAGGAAATCCCGAAGTTGAGTCTAAGACTCATGGGTCTTCGATGCACCCATCTCGTATCGACGAAGAAAGGCGAGCTGGACTTCTTCGGCCGCGCAAGGAATCCAGCTGGTGGTTCTCGGGAGAACACAGACGAGTCCAAGACCTCAAAGATCGAGCTGGATGATGATGGGTGGCAGAAGTGGCCCGATGAAGAGTTCGAGGATGCCGCTAGGCAGGAACGCCAGGACGACATGGACGAGCTTGAGCGTCTGTCGCAACAACAAGAGCAGGACGATGCAATGTACGAAAATGACGATGACGAAGAGCGTAAGGCCTTCGAAACACGCAAACATGACAACGGATTTGCATGGCGGCTGTTGCTTGAAGAGGAACGGGCAAAAGCTGAAGAGGAAGAGCGAGCGAAGAAGCCTCCCTTGGAACAGTGGGATTGCCCGATCTGTGGCCACCCTCAGACGGCGGAGGAGAAATCCTTCAATGAGCATATCGATGGTTGTCTGTCGCGGCAAACGATCAAGGAGATCGTTCAGACTGCTGACGAACAGCCTTCAAGCAGGCTATCAAGTCCTGCGCCTACTAGCAAGAAGCGAGGACGGCCACGAGGAGGAGGCCAAGATCAAAGCCAGGCCGAACCGAAGAAACCAAAGAAGGCATTCTTTGCATGAAATTAACACGACTTTACGATAGCTACGAACAAGATTCCTGTACAAACATGCATATTCCGCGCTGGAGAAACAACCACAGCCTCTACCCTCCCTCATCTACAACTTGGACACAAACCCACTCTTGTCAATCTTCGCCAGGTAGTCCTTGGTGATCTCCTTGACATTCATCACACCAGCCAGACCCATGCAAAGCCTAAATTCATCGCTCAGAATCTTGAGCATAAGCTTCACGCCCTCCTCGCCCTTGTAAGCCAACCCCCAAAGCGTAGGCCTGCCCACCCAAACAAAGTCAGCCCCGAGAGCCAGCGCCTTGAAAATGTCCGTGCCGTGCCTAACACCTCCATCGACATGCACCGGGATCTTCCCCTGCACCGCCTCAACGACTTCAGGCAGGGCATCCAACGTCGCCAGCGCGCCGTTTAGTTGCCTTCCGCCGTGGTTCGACACGACCACGCCGTCGACGCCGTGATGCACAGCCAGAAGCGCATCCTCCCCTGTCGCGATCCCCTTGACCCACACTTCCATCTCCGGCTTGCACACTTCCTTGAGCCACGCGATGTCGCGCTCCCAGTTCAACGTCGGGTTCGGCGCGTGTGAATGGAATGTCACGGGGCCCGAGGGAGACACCCACTTCCCATTCTCCACGCGGCCAGGCTTGGAAGGTCCCGACGAATCCGACCGCTTCGGCGTCTTCTCCTCCCCATCCACAACCTCATCCTGCAACGCGGGCTCCTCGTCCTGCGCAAAATTCGCAACCTTGAAGTGCGGCGGCAATTTGAACTGATTGCGCAGCTCGAGATTCCTGCGGCCGAGAAAAGGCGTGTCGACGGTCAGGAAAACGGCTTTGTAACCCGCTTTCTTCGCCCTCTTGATGAGTTTGATACTGTGCTCGCGGCTTTCAAACAAGTACAGCTGCAGCACGTTCGGATTAGCCCCACTGACTTCGGCCACTTCCTCGAGCGTCTTGGTTGCAAACGAACTCAGGCCCATTGCAATGCCCGCATCGCGGCAAGCGTTCGCGGTGCCGATTTCGCCGTCCGGATGGGCCAGACATTGCATGGCGGTCGGGGCGACGCCGAAGGGCGAGGAGTTCTTGTGGCCGAAGATTTCGATGCTGGGGTCTAGGGCGGAAACGTCGCGGAGGACTCGCGGGCGGATGCGGTATTTGGCGTAAGCGGAGAGGTTTTCGCGCAGGGTGCTGCCGGAGTCTGCGCCTTCGTTGTAGTAGTCGCGGGTTTGCTTGTCCATTTTGTCGTGGGCGATTGCTTCGAGCTCGGCGATGGTGAGGCAGTTTAGGTCGAGGTCGGCGGTTTTGGAGGCCATGGTTGCGGAGTTTACAAGTGGAGGTGTGTGGTGGTGGTTCGATGTCCTTTTCCTCTTCCTGTCGTGCAGTGGATCCCAATGCTCAAGGTGTTCTGATACGCCACTCGAAATAGTACAGTGGTGTTCCAGTCACGCGAATGCAATCGGGATATACGACAGCCAAATGGTAAAGTTAAAGATAATGTTGTTGGTGATGATGATGGAAGATCAATTAAAAGAACAGCTGCAAGCGAAAATATCGAGAATCTGAGATTGAATTCCCGAGGATCTGAATCCTTCAAATAACTATCTACTCCTCCGTCGTGATATCGTGCCGATGTCCGGCGATAATGGGTCGATGACGACGGAGAACATGTCTTTCCCGAGGCCGTTAGGCTGGACGAAAGCTTGTTCCTGTCCATGTGGGGTCTCTCCATGCGTTGATCCACCAAAATGTTACCGGGCGAAAGGCAGGGCGGCTCTGCTTCACTTCTGATGTGTTCCACTCTTTTGCCATCACTGTTTCTACTCTATGAAGATTAGATTGAAGATCACATAACTTTCGTTGCGTGAATCCTGTAATTTGTTGAAGTGCCTACTAGTAGACACCGGCAAGCGCAACTGCCAACCTGTATTTAGTGCGTCAGTTGCAGGACGACAACTCTGATTTGGGACATTGATAACAGAACGCATTTGCGCTCACAATGTGGCTCTTCTATACAGTAACGTAGGTACTATAGCCGAAGAGATCTGTCGACTATGCATAATGTCAACGAATCTGGTGGAAGTCATTGTTGCACGTTTCACACCATAAGTACCTATCTTCAGTCCTTAGATCATCTACCCAAAGCTTCGGTACGCCTAGAAGTATGTCCAATTTGCTGACCATCCGTCGAGCCATCGTCAGAAAAACTATCAAGATCCCAACCACGTCACACTGTATTCACATGCGACAGCCTATCGATATGTCAAACCTCAGCTTGAGCTCTTTCGACAATAGGCCAGGTTTATGCTTAATTTTAAGCGTTCCCAGACAATTATCTTTCGAGACCCACTAAGACAACATGTATACCACGATTGAGTGGAGAACAATTGGTCCGGATGGAGTTGGTGATTTCTGTGTCATGAGAAGAATGATGGTCCTCTCGACTGGTGTCTTTTTGCGCGTGGCTGTCGTCGCTGTCGCCCAATCGCTGTTACATGTACCCGGTCCTCCTCCTCCTCTTCTTCTTCTTTTACCTCATCTTCCTCATTTCCATCTACTTCTGGCACAGAAGCCCAACATCAACATGCCTAAATCATGCGACAACCAGCGAGCATACCCTGAGGGCGAACCTGACCGAGTGACCGCAAGCACGACTGTGAGTGAAAATTCCCCAGCTCTTTTTCGTCTTCCCTTCTTCTTTTCACTTTTGCGAACTTCACTTCAAGTGAAGCCCAAGGCGAAAAGGAAGAGAAAAATTTTGCGCACGCCGAGATTGCCTTGACGCGCCGCCTCGCCCAAACCAAGCCCCAAAATCCCATCCAACAACACTGACGACACCTGTACCAGACTCCTCTCCCCACGAGAAAAAGGGACAGTTCCTCGCTCGCTACAATGCACTCCGGCACCTGGGTCTGCCCGGCAGAGCAAGCCCGGATCATAAAAGAGCGATACGCAGACGGCACGCTGGTGCGGACGATGGCCCGGAATGGCTGGGAGAGTACTACGAGAACCACCCCGGAGACCACGCCATGGATCTAGAAGCGGCTCTCCAGGATTACCTGCAGAAAGCCGAGCGAGACGAGTTACGAGAGCTATTTGCGGACGCCAATTATGCGCTCAATGTCCTCGATGGGAAGGGAGATGCCACATCTCCTGCCCAGGACAGCGGTCGCAGTCGCGGTCGGTCGGAGTATACTCCTTCTTTGTCGTATTATGATTCGAGCTCACTGGAGGATATGTTGTCGCCGGAGCCGCCTGCTGTTGTCAATTCGTCGGTGCAGCGCTTGGTGGAGGACAAGAATGCGTGTGGGTCGCCAGACCGAGTTCGCAAACCTCACGGCCATGGCTGGTTTCATGCCTTCAAAAATCATGTGGGAGCATTGCGGTTCCGCAGATGGTCGCCGAGAGGGAAGAAGTGTGTGAGATGAAAGAAGGCGGAAGACAAGGCTGACGTTAAGCCTGTTTCCGGATCGGAGGAAGAGGGGGGAAGGCGAAAATGAGTGCTATTGTTACTCTTCTGTTTTTCTGTGTGTTTGCTTAGCGGGTCTTGCGATATACCCATGATTTTTATTTTTTTACCTTGCTAGCCCACCAACCGCGTAGGCATCTGTCGCGGTGTCACACCGACCACATATGAACTCGGACTCATCAATCTTAATTACCACAATCATCGCCGTCCACGAGTATCGCATTTGGTACCGCATGGAGATATTACTCCTTAGGCTCGCAGAGAAACTGCTGAGCTGATTCTGACCGTCGTACGACAGCACTGCCCTTGCTTGTCGTAGAGATCTGGTAGATTGGTTCATGCAGTCAGCCAAATCTTGAACAAACCACGTGCGGCGTAGGTATGCACGCCAGGATTGGACACCCTGGACATCAATGACTGTCACCCTCAATAATCATGGTACCGAGACCTGTTCTCGAGGCGAGCAACAACCCAACGGCGGTATTGCTGTGCTGTCGCTTGACGCTGGAGTAAGCTGACGCCCAAGGTATACATGTACACTTTTTCGGACCCGGCGGCAATCCACCAGTCGCCTGGTGTGAGAAACCCCCAAGTCAGCCTGGCAGTGCCTGACAGCGACGTGAAGGGTCAATTATCCGGCAGTACCTGCATGTGACAGTGTTCGGTGACAGGGAAGGTACGGGTTTTTCTTCAGTCTTACAGTGCTCTTCGCCATGCACCGTAAGCACTGCGTCTTCAAGGACATGTCGACCGCTGCGTGTTTGAGGAAGCAGGTTTCGTGCGGGCAAGAACAGCGGAGCACGTCGGCTCACCGCAGATTCAGAATGAGACAGGACGGGATGGCAACCTTGCAATACTGCGGCGATATTCGGGACGCAAGTATAACAGGGCGCCACCACTTGGATAGCAACCACGTTTCATGCCCCAGGCCCCCATGCCTCTGCCGATGGTGCCGATGGCGTAGGGCCAGTCAACCGTTCGCTTGGAGATTGGCGAGATGTGTCGCTTTGACTTGTCAGATGCAGGTCGCCAGAACACGACATGCAAAATCGGTGTTGCGGGCTAGACTGCACGCAAGTGCAGGGGTCAAGCGAGAGGCCAGCGCCCGTTTGTGATCCGCCGGCGTCTGCCAGCGAAATGGCAAGTCACTCGACATGCACTCGAATATGCACCTCCCCAGACCAATCGACATATGCAATGCAACCAGCAGGCCAATCGAAACGCCCGCTCACCTCGCACATAACACAATTGTGGCGGGCGGCTCGCTGTCAGGATGTGCCGGTGGTGGCACAGGGGATCCGGCTCGATGGCGACACCCAGGGCCTCGACAGCATCGTGGCGCGGCGTGGGCGTTTGCAGATTGGTCTTGAGACAAACTCAGCTCTCTCTGCATATGCAGCATGCAATCGTGTGGGTTCTGCTGAAATGCCCGTGATTCTGCTCCAAGTCGGCTATGGCTCAAGTCAAGCCCTCGTGGAGTCCTCGAAATCTCCATCACCCTCCAATCCCTCCAACCATTGTGCTATCTTTGTCGTCCTGCGTTTCACCCGTGATTACAGATACCCGGAGAGCAAACTGTGTCCCTTCTTGCCGTCGTTGCTTTCCTGTTTTCCATTCATCGACATCTGCCTTGGATGATTCGTCTGAGATCGTTCTAAACCCGCCACCGTCTTGCGATTTGAACTCCGCATTCACAGTACAGCGCGAAAACAGGGCTTAGTGAAACAGGAAGCGATTGATATGCCTACAACTTGGCGATACTGCTCATAATGGAGAACTCTCAGGTATGCCGCACTGTCATCCTATACAACGACCATGGATCTCTCGCTTGAACTCGGACAAAGCATCTATCACGAACGTTCCACACTCAGACTAACATCTCCCAGCGAAACCCACAACGGCTATCCGCTCTATACCAATACCACAATGCTCCAGAAGTCGCCCCGGCCCATGGACTCGAATACGACGAGACCGTCCACTCCACATGCTCCGACAAGTATCCCGTCGTCCACAACGCCAGGAACTACGAACCACCACAAAGCAGCAAAGTCTTCGACAATGATCGCCCTCCACGGATCATCTTTGGAATGAAGATCCGGACTTTCCTTCTCGTCGCCACAGTCATGGTGCTTGTGGTCATCGGAGCGGCTGTTGGTGGCGCGGTAGGCGGCAAAGGCATGCATGAGAATACGACGACTGGCGTGTGGCCGGCCAATAATGAGAACAACGATGACGGAAACAACGCCAATACGAGCAACAGCAATGACGACGACAACAACAGCACTAATACAAGCACAAGGTAGGCTTAATCCACATAAAAAGACTCACGAATAACCCGAAGCTAACCGATAAAAACAGTTCCTCACCACCTTCAGCAACGATATCAGCAGCAGCGGGGACATACTCAGGCGCAGTACCAACATATCAACCTCTGGACTCCTGCCCAGACGCAAACAACACATCCTACACATCTAATTACGCCGAAACCAGCGATGGCAGCAACGCCGCAAATCAGACTTTCACCCTCCACTGCGATTTGGAATCTCCTCTCGTCGGCGAATCTGACGTTGCAACGCTGTTGGAAGCTTTCGTGTACAGTCTTGACGACTGCATCGAACTGTGCGCTTCGCTAAACTTCTTGGCCAGCAATGGCGATTGCAGTGTCGCGGCTTACGACGCCAAGGGCAGTCGGCCGGGAAATTGTTGGGCAGGGAAGGCCGTAGGCTTGAATGTGGAAGATCTGAAAGAGAAGGATGGCATGGCGGTTGCTGTGCTTGGGATTTGAAAGACGACGGTGTTTGTGCGGATTTCGTACGGCCATGGAAAATATTAGCCTACTCGGTATGTGTTGGGGGCAAAAACCTGACGTCTGGCAAGGCGTGCGTGATTGATTTATGGTCTCTCTGGCTGGGAGATAGTCGGTGTCTCGGTGTCATCTGATAGCGCAAAAGCGCAAAGATGCTTCTGAAGGGTGTCATGGGAGATCAGCCAGACCTCATCGATCTTTACGCTTCTTTCGACATGTATACATGAAAATACACGCAAATCCACAAACCAGCGGTCTGATTCGACCTCTCCCTACTATTGTAGATTTCTGGCGAAACTCCAAAACGACCTTGAGTTGCGCTCGCTGCTGCTGACTTGTAAGCACCTAGGCAATTACAATCCCAACGGTGAACGACCAAAGAGATGCCACCGCCAAAGGAAGCGATCAACGTCATCTACCAAGCACGAAACTCCCGACTCGAAACGTGCAGCAAGGATTGTTGGAGTCTTGGTACAGTAGTGCATCCATCGATCCTTCAACGCTCATTGCCAAGAACCTTCTTCTCGGCGCCGGATCTTTCGCCTGTCGCCGACGTGCAATCGACATCACGCAATACTGCAGTACAGTACTCAACAAGCAACATGTACATATAGTTGGACTGGTCACCGAGGTTCCAATTCAGACAAAAAGAAACATACTCACCGTCGCCTCCAAAGAACACAAACAGAACCATGAAAATCGTAATCATAGGCGCCGGGCTCTCCGGCCTGACAGCAGCCCTCGCCCTCCAAAAATATCTCCCACCTAAGCTCCCCAGCAACGACCCTCTGGAAATCAAAATCTACGACGAGTCCGAAACCAAAGCTCCAGGAACAGTCGAGTACAGCTGGCGCGACCACTCCGACATCCATCGGCAACAAAAAGCAGAACAAGAAAGCGGTAATAAAAAGAAAAACCAAGGCGCAGCCATAAGCCTACAACAAAACGCCTTCAAATCCCTCCGCGAAATAGATCCTGACCTTGCCAATCGCGTCCACGCATCTGGGTTGCCTTGCAAAGGTTTCACGTGGAAGAGTCGCGGGGATTGGCTTCTGGGAAGAGAGGATTTGGAGGCGTGCTTGATTTCTAGACCCGTGATTGTTGGGATTCTGATGGAAGCTCTGTGTGAGAGGGGGGTTAGGGTGGTTTACAGGAGTGTGAGGGAAGTGGAGTGTAGGGAGGGAGTGAAGCCTGTTGTGAGGTTTCTTGGCGAGGATGATGAGGAGGAGGTTGCAGATCTGGTTGTCGGGGCAGATGGGATTAGAAGTGTGGTGAGGAAGAGTGTTTTTGGGGATAGGGAGGGGGTGAGACCGGTCTATCTGTATGTCGTAATGTTCCCTTGTTCTTCTGATTCGCCTCCTCTGCTCTTCGGACCTGGCACTAACCACCACCACTACAGCGGCAACTGCGCCGTCGGCGGCGTCCTTGACCTCCCCAAGTCCACTCCTCTGCCAGAAACCTACTTCGCCGACCCACGTATAACCTTCATTCACGGCCCAACGGGGACCTTCGGCTACGGCGGCCTGTCCCAAACCTCCCCCAACAAAATCATCTTCTTCTCCTTCTACGACAGCGACCTCCCAGCCCGCGGCTCGAAACCTGACCCGCAGCAGGTAACAGAAGCCCTTCGCAAAAGGCATCAGGGCTGGGCAGATCCCATGATAGCACAATGTCTAGCCCAGACAGACGCAATCGACACTGTCTACCCCATCTTCTATATGCCGGATCTACCTTCCTGGGGTAGAGATGGGTGTGTTCTCGTCGGCGACGCTGCGCATGCCATGACGCCGGCTACAGGGCAAGGAGGGTCTCAAGCAATCGAAGACGGGTTGACGCTGGCTTTACTTCTGAGAACTTTCATCGAAGTCCGAGAGGGAGATCACGAGACTGCAATCCGGGATATTGTTCCGGGGTTGCATGCCATTCGGGCTGAGCATGTCTATGCGATCAAACGGGCTGGTTTGGCGATCAAAGAGCCAGCGAGGCCTTGGGGTTGGCTTACAACGCTGGCGGTTTATGGCTTTTACTTTGTCATGACGAAGGTCAAGTTGATTAAAGGGTTATTTGGGGAACCAGTCTATCCAGCGCATCTTTTCGATGTGAGAGGGGAGGTGGAGAGGTATGTTGACGCTAGGTCGCGGTGAATGAGGTCGGTTGTGGGTGACTTTGGAGATGGTGCTGTCCGCAAGTCTACCTCTTCTATCCCTCACATCTCACACTCTTCCCCATCCAACCTCTCTCGATCGTCGCGCATCCCAATTTCTGCGTCTTGTTAGAAAAACACGCCTTCGCCCAGCATCAGCACCAAAGCACAGCATCGCCTCTACGCCAAAGATGTCCACCGACACCACCAATTACATCGCCAACGGCACCGAGGAACCCAAACCAACCTGCAAATGTGGCCAGATCTCTGAGCCGTACGAGCCAGACCCCCCGACCATGCCTGAACGTCATGATTGGTGGGCCACTTAGTCAAGGCCCGCAGAGGACCGCGATGGGTATCTCTATCTCGTCCTGCTTCTCTATGTGTTGTGCTTGACGCTTCTCTTTCTCCTTGCATGGACTACCTCTTGACTCGCGGGCTTGATCTAAGATAGATGGATCGACTGGCTGATCGAGAGATGAGGACAGTGGATCTCGAGGGAAAATGAAGCGAAATCGTTGGTGTTCGTGGATGGTCACACGCGGACAACGGGTAGTCGTAGAGGTCAGCAATCAAATTTTCCATTGAAAGATGACCTTCATCTGCAACAACGAGTGCTTATTACTCATTCCATCGGCTCTAGGCGTCATTCTTGCCCAATCCATACATAGCCTCACAAATCCATTTTTCGCCGTTCAGTCAATCCATCTCTTCCTCCTTTCCACCGCTCAAGCCATCCTTTGGATGCCGTAGATCTCTTTAGATCAATACATAGCACAAAACATCGACCTCAACCTCAACGTTCGCAGGACCAACTTAGACACCATGGACTTCACTGACAAACCCAAATACACCTGCGAATGTGGCCAAGTCTTCGATTTGTACGAGCCACGTGCCAACGCCATGTCTACAAACGCGACGCCCACGGCTAACGGTGTTGGCACGCAATCTCGGAAGGCGTATCCCACACACGTGCGTTATTTCTTGGAAGATGCGCTGCTAGTGTCTTTCGGCATAGCGGCGGTTTGTTGGACTTACATGATCTACGACTACGTCAGGTCGTTCTATATTTGAAGGCTTGGTTTGGACTAGAGGTATTTGCGACTGGTTTGGGGAAAAAAGATAGAGCGGCAGATCGCGAGAGAAGAAAGTCGAACCTGGGGGTGACTGGGGAGACGAAGAGGTCGGGAACCCTTGTCAAGTCAGTCTTGACGGTCATAGTCATGGTCTTGATTGATCACTGCTCTTCTAAAGCACCAGGACGGGCAGGGCGAACTTCCGGTCAAAGGAGAGTGTTCACTTGCCGATTGACGAGGTCCAGTGATTTGATTGTGATGTATCCAAAGAGGCTAGTGACTTCGAAAGTTTTTTGTCTGGGTATCTACATCTTACAGCAGCTTCTGTTGCATCATTCGCCGGCAAGTGGCAGTCACCGGGCAAGGTACGTCATTACCTTCCTCCCACAGTGATCCGACCCATTTTGATTGCTTTTGATTGCGCCGCGGTCACGTGAGGTATCTTGGAGGGGAAAAGAGAAAAAGAGAAAAAGAGAAAAGCATCAAAACTCATTGCTGCAGTGCCCACAAACGCCGGTGATAGTACATCCAATAGAGACACAGGCGGGGGACAGCGCAACTGATCAATCGTCGTCAAGGATGATCGCGCCGTGGCTCCTGCCAACGTGAGCCTCGACGTCAACCGCGTCTGGTTTGGCGCGCTTTTGCGCACTCTGCATTTCCTCGGCGAAGTCACGCTTGCGCTTGGAGCCTACCGCTTCATCTTCTATGGCACCTTGCATCTCTGCGCTATGGCCGTTGGTTGTTGCCTGCGTAGCCTGCGTAGCCTGCAAAGCTTTTTCTGTGGGCAGGACGTCGCTGATATTCGCGTCGCCAATTCTGAGATCGTTGGCGCTGACTTCGGCTTTGGGCTTGAATGGCAGTTCTTGAAGGCCGGCAAGGTCCAGCTCGACACCACCACGCTCCTCGGTGTGTGGGCTAGTGCTGAGGATGAGGTCAACACGCGGTTCATCGCTGTCATCTGTGACTGTGATGAAGCCATTGCTGTTCAGATCAACCCCTAGGTCACTCAAGGCGCGAGCCAAATTGTCATCGAGATCAGGCTCGTAGACTACACCGATAGATGTGCTGATCTGGAATTCTTCGTACTTGAGCTTCGCGCTGATTTCGTCTACGAGGTGTCCCAATGTTGGCTTGGTGTATCTCGGTATCCTCAGTCGGGCGTAGACCGGAGAGCAGACTGGACAGCGAGGATCTGGGTGGCCTAATCCTTGGGTTGTGATTACACGCTCTGTACTCTTGGAGTTGAGGAAGACCATCTTTGAGCCACCGAGCGGTGGTTCGTCTTTGCCAGAAAGGATAGTCGTGGGAAGGCTGTTGTTCGCTGTAGGCTTGGCCATAGCCTCACTCCTACCGACCTTACTCCTCAGGACTTTGTATGAAAGCATCACGGACAAACTTGCAGTCAGTGCGTTAGATGTTGCGATCGCTGGGATGATGTTGCCGGCCATCTGCTTGATTTCCCATTCACTGTTCGTTGGGATGCCGAAAACGTGCGATCGCAAATTCGCGGCTGCTGAGACGAAATCGAGAGTGTCCTTGTCGTCTTTGTCGAACGACATATCTTGCTCACCAGATTGAGCACGGCTGCTCAGGATGTCCAGACTGTAGCAAAATACGGCGAGATTCTCCTCCACGGACCAAACCCGCTGATCCTGCAATGCTAACGCCTGGCCTTGCTTGATTAGGTCCGTTTCTGCCTTCAGACTGTCGAATTTTAGAGACTCTGGGGGACTTCTGCTCTGCCACATTTCGCTCATCGATCGCAACCGCTCAATGTCGTCGCAGAAGACTTTGTCGAACACTGCTTGTGCAAACTCGCCGGTTCCCATCAAAGATCGGATGTTTTTCAGTGCCTGCGCCTCCTCCCTGAGCTTCACAACTTCTTCAGCGTTGTCGGCGTCGGTGACAGCCACGTCTGTGTCACCCTCACTGGTTCCGAAGAGCTCGGGGAACAGATATGACTTGGCCCACACGATACAGTGTATGGGCTGCGAGGGCGTAGATCTGATGGTGCAGATGGGGAAGCTTTTCTGCACGGGCTTCGGGTTGCAGTCATAGCACTCTGTGATTCCCTTTTGGATCGCCTGCACCTGGCCATTGAAGCCGGTGGTGCCACTTTCAATGAGCGGCACGCCGGCAGCCATACACATCCTGTTGCAGTGCTGACGAGCCTTCAGGTTGTCCAGCGCATTGAAAACAATGTCGAATCCTTGGAAAAAGTCGACGTTGAACTCAGCGTCGAAGATGTCGCCGTGGCGGGCGTCAATGTTCACAGCCGGGTTGAATTGACTTGCAGTTTCTTTGGCGACCATCGCTTTCGGCTTCTTGATGTGCTGTTTCCTGAACAAAAATTGACGGTTCAGATTGCTCAGATCGATTGTATCCAGGTCGACGAGTACAATACCGGGTGGGCGCGACTCAGGTGATGTGAGCGATCCGTCATCTTGCGTGGTGCTCGCGCCCAATTCAGTCTGAGTGGTTCCAGAGCCAAAGCCGGCGCAAACCAAATTCTTGAGCAGCTCGCATCCAATTCCACCAGCGCCAATTACCAGGACCCTACTGTCCTTCACGCGCCTCGCGAGTGGTAGGCCCAGTGCCTGTATCAAGCCGCGATCCCTCTTTTGCATGTCGGGCGTTTGTGTTGGCGCTGTGTCGTTTGACGGTTCCAGAGTCGATGGCTATGTTACCGGTTGGAAGGAGGATGTACGCGACGCACCAATCTGAGTGCTGTCGTTTGTGAAGGTGACAATGTTGCAAAAATTGCACGTGATGGGCGAAAGTTAGGCGTAGCAATTTGTAGTGAAGTGTCGCAGCCGAGAGGCGGCAGATGAAGCCGCGACAAGCTGAGGCGCGATGTCGCAATGTCGCAATGTCGCAAGCGTAGGTTGACGCGCAAAATGGATTGTGGTGGATTTAGAGGTGCGGTAAAAAGGTGACGAGAAGGGAGAGCGGCGATCTTGACTTGTCCCGGCGATGAGGCTCTTTCGTACTGGAGTCAACGCGTGGATGTTGGTCGCATTGGACGAGACAGCACAGAGAGCAAGAGCAAGCGAGCCGGCCTCGGGTAATGGAACGCCGCCTTGGCTGACGTAATCATACTGCTTTGGGATCTCCCGCCCTCAAGCTCCCGCCTCGTTTCAATTCACTTCACTTCAATAAGGTTCGCTCCATACTTCACTTCACTTCAATACATGTAGTCCATGTCACGTGCTTTTTCGGTTCTGTCTACACAGTGGAAGTGGAGGCATGTACTCAATCCTTTACATGCTTTGAACCAAAACAACATACGCCGTGGTTAGCTAAGTCATCTTTCAAACAAGAGTTGCTTCAATCCGATACCACTTTCATGTTAAACAACATGCCTTTCTTATGGTTCCCTCGTCTCCTGGTCGGTACTAAGCTGTATGGCTACATCGGACAATGTAAAGTCAAATGGACGACCGACTCATCAATCTCCAGCCTCGCCTCGCCATGTCCTCCCAGGTCCTTCCAACACAAAATAATTACTATCGTTATTGACTAGCACGATCAAATTACTCTCTATCATTTATGACCAACGGAGCACAGCCTTGACAAGGCTGAGAATATATCTGGCGACCAGCCCCGGTGACCTAGGGGCAGTGAGCCTTCCATGCTGGTCCCATGGCTCCTCCTCGCTGGCACGATCTCCTGGTCAATGACTCAGGTCAGGCGCTGCGCTGGCTACCTACCATTGCTGCATTGCCTGCGTACTCTCGCTATATCCTCCTAAGAAACTCAACCTTGGCCCTGTAACACGCTTACCAAACTTCCCGAGACTGCCATTCTATTACTTGACACATTCAATCTTCCTTGGCCACTTGCGCCACCCACCTCGACCTACTCGTTAACGTAGCACGCGGTACGGAAGCCAAATTACCCAGTATCTGCAATCTTCCAAACGCCCTTTGATGGACCCTCGGGGCCATGTGAGCGATATCAACGATGCCGAGCGGCAAGCAGCGCCGCCTGAACAACAGCAGCAAGGCTTTACCGAAGCGGAGGGAGACTTCGGTGCCCAAGGCTATTTCGATGCCGACTTTATGTTCGAGGCTTATGATGACCACACTGGCGCGGTCGGGGCAGTGCAGGACGAAGCAGATCTCGAGGATGCAGACTTCAACTTTCCAAAATCCGAGGATTACCGATCAGGAGTAGATGCGAATGCGGGTATACCTTCCGGGTTCGCGTGCGGTCATTATCATCAGCATAGCACCGCAGTCAATGACCCTGAAGATGCCGTTTCTTGGGGTATCTTCGGCGATCCAGGCATGCCTGATGAACAGCAAACCATCGCCAACGCAGCAGCATACGATTCAGTCGATCCGCGTCTCCAGCACACTCTGCCACAGATCGGATCTGCCAATCCCACAGATCATCCAGCCTTCACCTTCCTAGACAGCTTTAATACGCAGAACTGGCCCGCATATCCTACGCCACAGATGGGTCTCACAACCAGAAATCTCATGAATCCGACAATCTCAAGAGACATGGCTTCCACATCCGCAGCCCTCCCGCCAGATCCACTCAAGCGAACACGAAGACGTCGGCGCGAATCTACCGCTTCAGCAGGGGGCCCAGATGCTTCAAGAGTCAAGAAATCGTGCGCTGGATGCGAAAAAGCCTTCTACACATCAAAGGATCCAGAGCGGCTACGCTGCACTCGGTGTTACGATAAGCATGTGAAGCACACGGCAGGCCACACAACATACACATTCAACCCGGACATGAGCATAGATCAGGCTTGGAACCGCTTGTATCCTCCTGTTGAAGCCCTCTCTCCCAAGGGCGACGATGTCGAGACAGCCAGGGCAAACGAGCAGGATTACGTCCGCCGCTTGGTAGAAGCTGTGTCGACGCCTTACACGAGCGATCAGAGCGGTTCGAAAGAGGACCAACAACGAGTGGCTCAGCAGTCGAAGTTGAACAAGAAGCCCTTTGACAGTATCCAGTATCGCGACGATCTGGTGAATGCGCGGATTCGCTTCTTGTTCGTAAGTAACAGTCCACTCCATATTCTATGAACATTGCTAATGCTTGGAACAGCATATCGCCCTCAGCGCTCATGCTGGCGGCCCATCACACTATGACATCGGAGGCGACAACTCAGGCTACGGAGAAGACAGGTCTATGACATTCTCAGCTCGGATCGAAAGGATCATCAAACTCCTTACAGTGAGTTTTGCGGTTCTAACCCTTGCGCACTTCCAGTTGGCCGCGACTGACATAACATTACAGCTCGACAAGGATATTGCCATGGACGTCATCGAAGGTCGCGGCGTCAAGGCACTCGTATATAACCCGAATAAATACGAGCGGGTAAGTATCATCCTACGTGTCGCATCTAATAGTGGCTAGATTGACTGATTCCGTTCAGCGCAAACGCGACAACAAGAAGTCCAATGACACCAAGCAGGACTTGCAGGAAAAAGGCAAGCAATACGACATGCTCGAAGCCAGTGCCTCCGGCAGTCCTCCTCCTCCTCCGGATCATGGACTGGGTCAATACAGAGGCCTTCAGGCACGACTGTCGGGTGATACTGGCGGCATTGCTGGCCTGCTTCTCACACTTTCTGAGAACAATGGTGACGATGGCGGCGGCGGTAATGCGGGCTACATGAGTGGCTATGCGCCTGCTCGACTCGACTGAGATAGAATTGTTTTGATGTCATGATTGTCAGCGAATGATGTGAGGGATATTTCTGTTTCATGAATATGGTTGGCACCAGTCATTTGACTGTATGACGGCGTTTGGGTTTTGTTCTGTACAATTTGATCAGGACCTCATGCTAGACTATCAACTCCGTTACACTTGGATCAGACTATCTTGTCTGCGTGACAACATGTGATTTCTTTGCAATGGGGAATTTCCAATAAGATCTCGCCATCAAAGACCTCACTTGTACAAATAAAACGCCAAATCTGCCTTCGGGTCATATTCCCTCTTCGTCCTTCCATTCCCCATAAACCTAAACCGATTCCTCGTCCTATACACAACCTCAAAGTCTTCCGGCCGAATCTGGTCAATCATCTCTTTGTACCCGATAACACTCCCCGCCCAAACAGCAGTCACCTTCCCGTCAACCCTATGGTTCTTGTACCAGCTCTGACACCCACCACTCCACACCAGAGTCTGCATGATCTCATCTGCATACGCATTGAACTCGTCGACGGCAGCCTGCTTGGGCACGACGTACTTGATATCTTCGGCGGCGATCTTGCGCAGCCACTGGCACATCCAGTCGGCGCTCCAGCCGAGGCCGGCCATCAGGCTGCCATGGCCGACGGGCGCGTTGGGGCCGGAGAACATGAAGAAGTTCGGAAACTGGGCTGCCGCGAGGGACATGTAGGAGGCGGGCTCGGTTTCCCATGCTTCTGAAAGGGAGAGGCCGTTGAGGCCGATCAAGGGCCAGGGCGGGCGGTGCGAGACGTCGAAGCCTGTGGCGCAGACGATTGCGTCGAAGGCGTGAAAGATGCCGTCCTCAGTGCGGATGCCGGCTTCTTCTATTTGGCGGATGGGGGACGTGGTTAGGCTGACGTTGTTGCGGGTGAAGGCTTCGAGATATCCCGGTCCAGGCGTGGCGCGGCGGCAGCCGACTTCCCAGTCGGGTGTGAGTTTGTGGGCAAGCTCTTCGTTGTCGTCGAGGCGCTTCTTCATCATGGCTGCGGTATGCTTGCGGGCGAGAATTTGGGCTTCGGAGTTCTTAACGAACATATCGAAGGATCTGTTGCTGCCGGCTTGGATTTTCTTGCGGTACTCGTGCAGGGCCTTTGGGTCGTCTCGGAATCGCTGTTTCTCTTCTTCGCTATAGATGTGCTGTGTCTTGCCGCCAATTACTGCCGAGCCCAGTCCTGGAGTGATGTATGTGGGACTTCGCACGAAGTTGGTCAGATGATGTACTTTTTCCACGAGCTGTGGGAGGATCTGTATAGCAGAACTTCCGTTGCCTATCACGGCGACGTTCTTGCCGGCGAAGTCGTAGTCAGTGTTCCAGACAGCACTGTGGCAGAGATTGCCCTTGAAGTCGTGTAGTCCAGGGATACTCGGCCAACGCCAGTGAGAGAGGAAACCAGTGGCCGATATCAACACGTCACATTCATCATGGACAACTCCATCCTTGTTTCGAATCTGAAGCTCCCATTTCCCCTTCTCCTCATTGAAGACCGCACTCTCGACTCGGTGTGAGCACTTGACATCACGGGTAAGATCGTATTTCTTTACCGTCCGATTGAAGTACTCCAAGATCTCACCACCACTAGCATAGTACGCACTCCAGTCCGGGTTGGGCTCGAATGGGAAAGTGTAGATATGCGCCGGGACATCACAAGCGACTCCAGGATAGACATTCACGTACCAGGTCCCGCCGACCGAGTCCCGGGCTTCGTAGATCGTGTGCTCCAAGATGTCACCAAGCTTGTGTTCGTGCTGGAATTTGTGTGCTAGGCCCATTGCACTCAGGCCTGCACCAATCGTCACAACTCGCAACTTGCGGGTTGGCGTTCGCATGGGCTTGCGGTAGAGAGGGATCCATTCCTTCGGCAAAGGTTGGCCGTATCGCAGTGGAGGTTCAGGTCTGGGTCCATTCGCTTCATCTGGGTTACTGGTTCTGTCGATGGTCGGATCTTTGGCGTATAAATCTTCCATTGAAGGGCCATCAGACATGTACGATCCTGCCATCGTCGCTCAGTCTGTTCGTGTATAGCTTGAAGCAGTGAAAGTCTCTCTGTGAATGCAGCGATCGTGGAGACGAAAACAAGTATTACACCTATCAGCTACATGTCAAGGCCTTGCTTTAGAGACATGATAAGCAGGTCCAGACATACTACAGACGCATAACCGACATCGCATGACGACTGCATCATACAGTAGGCTTACCTCGCCTTGAACATGCTCTTTCGTGCCGTATCCGAGAAGTGAGGGGAAGGACATGGACGATCTGCATGGAGTCTTCGAGTGCCGCCTTGCCACCTTTGTCGCGCTCCTGTGGTCATCGAAACAAAAGGAAAGCTTTCGCGAACGCTCACTTGGTTGAAGCGAGGGCAAAAAGAAAACGAAAAAGATATTTGTCGATGTTGGTTAGCCAACACCGGAAGACTTTGAACTTGAAGAACTGTCATTTCTGAGATGCTCCTCAACAGGGAATCGAACCCTGGTCTCCCGCGACTTGTCGTGAGTAATCACTTGACAACTGGATGATTGTTAGTGGGTGTTGATGAACGCCGGAGATAAGTTGATGCTTACGCGGAAATCATAGCCACTAGACCATTGGGGATGTGGTGTACTAATTGTACACCAATGGATGGTGAGATTGCCTGGAAAAGGGTTTATAAAGCTCAATCTGTTTTGCCAGCGTGATCATCGACGACATTGCCATCTCTCCACCTAGGATGTCTGCACTTCAAACTGACCGAGTGATGTTTTTTCCGGCCTTGTCTCTAGAACTTCACTCACGCACTCTGTGTTGCGGCAAGCCTGAGCGTTTAACGATATCTTGAGGGTTAGGGTTGGGGTTAAGCAGGAGTACCAAAGGTAGTTCCCATACGGTATATCATACAGCAAATGTAACGCGAATCGGTTCAACGGACTCTCTTGTCATCCCTTGCAGCAGTCGTGTCGTTCTGCCAGTGGTACATGCGACGATACATGGGAATGATCAAGCACAGTCGATCTTGCCGAAACGCCTCGGCAACTCACCATACACATGAAATACCTCACAACCCGTCCGTCCACGAACCTGCGACACTTGATCAAACTCACATTAGAGAAAGAACAACGGCATTGAATCAATCCATGGCCGCCTCAGAAAGAAAAATGCAAGCCATCCTAATCCCCAAAGCCTTCACTTCCGACCCATCAACTCTCACTCCAACCAACGTCTCTCAGCCTGTCCCAAAACCAACCGAATACCTCGTCCGAATCTCCCACTGCAGCCCCCAACACGCAGATATCCTACACGCCAAAGGGACTCATCAAAACGTAAACGCCAAAAAAGGAAACGTGTACCCGCCCTTCATCCTCGGCTATGACTTCGCCGGAACGATAGAAGAAGTCCCGTCATCATCTGCTTCATCCTCTGGAAAGAATGGGAATCGGCTGAAAAAAGGCGACAGAGTCTTTGGCGCCAGCATCGGCGCCTTCGCCGAATACATTGCCGTCCCAGCGACTCGCATCCGTCTCATCCCCACAGGAGTAAGCAACAAGATCGCATGCGCAATCAGCGGCCAAGCGGTCTCCTTCGCCGCCGTGTCCCACGTAGCGAAAACTCAAGCCGGGGACACAGTCCTCGTCAGTGGCGCGAGCGGTGGCCTTGGGAGCGCATGTTGTATGGTGGCGAAAGCGCTGGGGGCCAAGGTGATAGCTCTGGCGGGGGACGAGAGGAAAGCGGGCGACATGCGGCGGGATATGGATGTTGATCTGGTGGTTGTGACTGATTCTGAAGGGTGGAAGGAGAGGGTGCTGGAGTTTACGGGAGGGCAGGGGGTGGAGGCTGTCTTTGATAACACGGGAATGGTCAATGACGCTATTCGTTGCGTTGCGTATGGGGGCACGATTGTGATTTTGGGGTTCGCGGGGAGGCACGGGGTTATGGAGGAGGTGAAGATGAACCGGTTGCTGCTCAAGGGGGTGACGCTTGTTGGGTATAGGTTTGGCGAGAATGGTCGAAGATTCCCGAATGAATTGGAAGAGATATGGGACGGGTGGATGAAGATTTTGGTTGAGAAGAATTTGAAGCCTTTGATATATGGGAGATACGATGGCCTAGAGTCGGTGGGAAGGGCACTCGAAGATCTGGCCCAGCGGAAGGTGTATGGGAAGGTCGTAGTGTCTGTCACTCCGGATGAAGAAAAGGCCCGTCTGTGAATGGTAAGGATCTCGCCGGAGTTACCACTATTGAATACAAATGATATGTAACATTACACGCGCTCAAGCACGCCTTTGTCCGCCACGGCCACGGCTCTCCTCCGCCGGCCGTTCCACAACGACAACCTCAAGGACATCTTCGCCCTTGCCACTGTCGTCTTCCAGAGGCACCATACCTAGAATAGGTCTGTACTTGAAAGTGCCCCAGAACTTCCTCTCGTACTCTCCAGAGGCAGCGACATTGTTGGCGTCGTCGCTTCGCAGACGGGTCAATTGCAGACCCTCTGCGTCTTCATCGTCGTCTTCCATAGCAATATCGCCATCGTCGTCGTTGTCGCTTCGCATCGCAAGGGCGTCGCCATTCTGTGATGTGACTTTGACGCTTCCTGCTTGTCCGGGAGCACGGTGCGCCACGGGCATCCTGCTGCCTGCTCCGCTGCTTGCGCCCTTGATGCGCTTCATCGCACCAAAAGCGTCTTGCTCGTATTCGCTAGGACGGCGTCTCTTGTTCGGCAATATCAAGCCATCGTCGAGATTCTGGCCAACGTTGAGCATGAAGACCCACGTGCTACCATAAAGCCAGATACGTTCGCGTTGTGCGCTGGCGTCCCAGACGGCGCCGACGACACGGTCACGAATCTTGGTGAAGTCGTCGGGAAGTACGGCGGTAGGGTTGCGACGGCTCCAATCGCTAAGTTTGCCGGCCAGGATTTCAAGCTCGTACATTTGGTGTCTTGCGGTGACCACGAAAAGTCTGTGCGGACCTTGAGGAAGGGCGTGGGAATGAGCGTGAGGATTTGAGCGAGTCGAGTGGACGCCAGGGTTGCCGTTGACTTGGTCGTCTGCTGCCACCTTGGCTTGAGGTCTGAAAGTGAGTACTAGTGGTGTGGAGTCGAGCTTGGGGAGTAGGTGCCCGTTGGGGTTGTCAGACCAGTGTTGTCCGTAGAAGACGGCGACAGCATCATCATCGTCATCCGAGTCTGTAGAAGAGTCAGAAGCACCATCATCTGATCCCTTGTCAGAGTCATTCTTGGCAAGGTCGAGTTCGGGCGCTGTCGTGTCCTCGTGACCTTCAAGGACCCATGAATCCAGGTAGCCAGTGATGTCGCCCGTTACGAGCACGGAGCCTTCGTCGTTGAAAGCCATGCGTGTAATGGCATGGTCGTATTTGTTGTAGCCAGATACGCGCTGAGACTTACGACGAGGGCGGTCAAGATCGACAACACGATCGATGATCTTGAAGTGCTTGGGCTTCTCGGCGTCCGCAGTAAAGCGCACGATCTGAACCTCGCTCTCTGGTGATGCGGCTGCAAGCCACTTTCCGTCCTGGGAAAATGTTACAAGGCGTGCTCCAGAGTCTGCAAGGTCTTCGGGCACATCGAGCCTTCTCACAGCGAGACCGTCAGAATCTATGCGTTTCCGGAGCTGGAATGCTTTGACCTCGGAATTTGTCGATGCGGCGAGCAATTTGCCATCCGGTGAAATCGAGACACTGGTCAAAGGATCCCTAGAATCAAGACTGATCTTTGCAACGAGCTTTCGGGGTCTCTGTTGCTCAGGAAGAGCCTCCAGAGTGTATTGCCTGGCAATGCGCCAGATGTGAATTTCCTGGTCCCACCAGCTGACCAACAGCCTAGCTTTAGGTGCGCTGGTGACGGGAGACTGTGATGGCAAGCTAGGCAGACCACGAACGTTCTCCTTGCCGTACTCGCGCAATGGGGTGACCATTGGCGTGATGTCGTTTCCACCAGATACGACAACACTCAGGTGTTTGCTGTCGAACGAAGCCATGGCCTTCACTTCGCCATGGTGGACGCGTCTGTGGCTGCCCTTCGCCCATGTCTTGCGACCATTCTGCTGAATCGACTGCCTGTAGACTGCGATCCTTCCATCCAGGCCACCAGAGAACACCGACCTGCCGTCGTTGCTAACAATGAGATCCAGGCAGTCTGCGTCGTGTCCAGTGAGACGTTGCGAGAGAGAGTAAGACTTTCCGTCCCAGAATCTGACTTCGCCGTTGGAGTCGGCGGATACAATGTCGCCGTTCGGGAGGCACTTCACTTGCCAGATCATAGCGGTTTTCGGCGCACCAGGAATGCCGACTCCCAAGCTCATGTTACGCAGCAGGGATCCATTCCTTGTGTCGAAAATCCTGATCATGCTGTCGGCGAATCCGGCGACGACAATGTCTTGGTCCTTGTATGCGACGGACATGCATCGCGCGCGCTTGCCGCTGACTCTGGCAAGGAAGCGCTTGAACTCCAGGTCGTCGTTTTGGGTCGACAGCAGAACGAGCGCACCATCTCCGCAACCTCCAACAATGTCCTGCGCCTTTTGCTCTTCGTCCGAGCTCTTTCCAGGTTTCGGTTTCGGCTGCGCTGCGATGCACCAGACTTCGCTGAAGTTGCCGGTCGACTTTCTCTTCGGTTGTCCAGTCGCAAGATCCCACTCGGTCACGGCAGGTGACGAGGCAATGCTGAAAAGCCTCTGCTGTCCAACGACAACATTTCCTTCAACGTCTTTTTCGTCCGGGTCCTGGGTCCAGACCAGAGCATCTACACTCTGATTCTCGCCAGCGAAAACGACCTCCTGGTTCCAGAGTCCCTTCTGGGGATCCCAGATCTCTATGCTGCCATTTTCGCGACCGATGGCAAGCTTAAGTGCCGGAACGACACCAGAGTAGCCGCTGTCGCTGTTTCGCGAGAAGGCGACGGCGCTGATGGGTGAGGTTGGGTAAGGCACGAAGCGGGAACGGTGGACGTCCATGGTGTGAGTCGGGTTTGCAGAGAGGATTGATACAGATCAACAAGCCTCCATTGCCTGTATGTACAGTGGTATATAGCGAGTCGAAGGTGAAAGACCGCGTTCAGAGCACGCCGGGCCAGACATGAGAGCGCTGGCTGCGAGGACCTGAACTTTTTTCGTAGCGCGCGGGTGGAACCGACGCGCATGTGGAGAGAAGGAAGGGAGCTTGAAAGTGACGAGACCATATTTGATTGATTGAATCCACACACGAACACGAACTGCATGAACTGCATACATGTACCTATCACCTCACTCACATTGATTGCACAGACATACCACCAATATGGCCGCAACACTTTCGTCAGCTTGTATCAAACGCTGTATCTAGCCTCGCATTGCTCGTCTCCACGAGCTTCGGGTGGTCATCGACGTGCGGGACCAACAGCAGCTCCCGAAATGTCACCAATATACCAACCCGGCCAACGACGCCTTTTCGAATTACCATGTTGTCCTGCTGTATTTACTCAGGCCGCTGGCTTCCTATAGTAAGTATGATGGACCTAGGCAGGATATCCTTTTTGTCTCTCGTCACACATCTTCATCTGCTGCCTCACCCAACATCTTGTTCCGAATCGCCGCAATACGCTCTCGAATAGCTTGAATACCCTCCCCTAACCTTTAAACACTTCACCATGGCTACTGAAGTATTGCAAGAACGCCACCTGGACTCTAAGCTTGCCAAGATAGGTGATAATACTTTACCTGGACTTCCCGTCGAGTTGATCGATGAGATTGCAGGCCGTCTCGACTCTGCAAGTCTTCATAACCTCCGCAACACCACAAAATGGCTTGCCGCCGCAGTCGAGCACAACTATGCCAGACGCCATCCAACTCACGCCATCTGTCACCATGCGAAGCAGCTGCCTGGGTTCTTGAATCAACTTAGGATGCCTGCCATTTACACACATATCAACTGTCTCGAAATGACAGGTGGTATTTCAGCTATGGCTTACCCAGCGTTTCCTTCGACATTCTGGCTTCCACATCTCAGTAAACTGGTCCTCATGGACATCGAGATGGACGATATGTATCTCTTGAACATTTGCATCTACCACCGACCAATTCTTAGGAGTCTCAGCATTCACAACGTGTGTATCAAGAACTTATGTTGCTGAGAGACCTTGCTTTGGGCCATTGTGCGAATGCTGAAGCTGGACGTCCTACAAGCGAAAGGTCTCTCGTACAAATCCAATTTTACGAGTCTCCCGAGCAGGGTATATTTCCCGTTGGAAGGTCGAACCCGTGGTCTGGACGGGGCTGAAGGGATGAAAGGCAGCGACGAGATTAAGCGGGTCATGAAGCAATACTTCAGCTCACGCGGCAAATCGGATTTTAAAAGAGAGGGGGCTCAGGTCGCACGTATCATGCGTGAAGCAAAATCCGTAC
>Ga0265780_10000460_pt1 | contig 63427 bp, 48 predicted proteins | sample P1T30metagenome_FD_192432 | JGI IMG/M metagenome (GOLD analysis project Ga0265780, IMG submission 192432) | Plant litter microbial communities from East Loma Ridge, Irvine, California - P1 T30 | ecosystem: Environmental > Terrestrial > Plant litter > Unclassified | place: USA: California... | reverse complement strand
ACTTCACGTAAAAATATATAACCAGTCAGCAGCGTAAAACAAATGGCTGTAGTGCCAAATTGCTGGCTAATCAATTTCAGATCTGTTGTACCGGTGTTTGCAATATGCTTATAGGAATGACCAGGCAAAAAAAGTGTAACTGCAGCAAGTACGGAAGCAATAACCACAAAGCTGGTTGTAGTCCACACTATGGCCACCGTATACCGCCGGGCGAACCAAAATTTGGGTACCAGTATATGATTGATAACCAAGAAAGCAATATAAGTGATAAAGCCGACCAAGAGGTTAGGCAAAAGATACCCTGACAGATTAAAATAAATGTGATTAGCTATGCTTCTTTCGGCTAGCCGGTAGCCATGGTGCACATAGATCACGGTGTAAACAGTCATCAGCAGGGTTGCTGCCCAAAATTCTATTTGATGTATCTTTTTCATAAAGCGGCCTACTTGATCAACCGACGTTCTCCATTCGTGCTAATGGCATACAATGATCCCTTTTGTACCAGTAAGGCATGCATGAAGCCTTTATCACTGGTTTTCTGGTGCGGCAAGTCAATGGCAATAACCTTTCCGTTGTAAAGAGACTGGATCTCCGGTTGAACGGTATGTCCGATGATCAATCTTTTGGCCTCTAAATATCGCATAATTTCATCGACGTTGGCTGAATCCACTTGCTGGATGGCTAAACATCGGTACCAGTAAACTCCCTCTCTTCCCATGATTAGATCCTCAGCCTTCGGGCGCGCGGCATTGGCTGAATTGAGATAGCTCCTGACTGCCTCGTTTATATGCAGCAAGCTTAATTTCTTTTCGGCTAGCTGATAGCTGATACCTCCATGTGCAAACACCAGATCGCCAATTTTTTCCACTACGTTTTTGGTACGCAGCCAGCGGCCTAATTCAGTATCTGCAGTATACCATTTACGGTACGGCACTTGAATAAGCTGTGCATTTTCCAGGTATTTTTTGCGTACGTACCGGTGATCGTTAGTTAAGTTCATCACTTCGTGATTCCCTAAAATAAAATGCACTTTGCCGCCAGCTTTTTCTGCTTCCTGCTCTAATTGGTAAATCAACCATAAGCACTCCGTCACCTGCAAACCACGGTCGAAGAAATCACCAACCAACACCAGATGACCTTTGCCATATTTCCATTTCAGTGATGAAGTAATGACACCTGACGACACCAGCATCTGCTTAAAACCTTTGAAATTACCTTCAATATCGGAAAGAACCAGCATCTCATTAGCAGCATTGTAAACGGCAGGCTCGGCTTTTAACGTATCTTTCAAACGAAAGTCGAAATTATCATTAGTTTCGGCTACCCGGCAGGTCAATACTGCTTTATTTTTATTTGGCAGTGTTACTGACTGCAGTTGTAAATGACGGTTATTGCTAACTAGGCTTCTTACAATAACGCTGTCATTTCGATAGAACACCCATGGTCCATCGATTGCAGCTACAGAACTGTCCCGGTCATTTTTGTATTTGATGTAGGGTTTGTAACCTATGGGCCACTTGTTCAGTACACCGCTGTAGAGCAAACTTGTTCCTGTGAAAAGGTAAATGACCAGTACCATCAGCATGTATTTAAATATTTTCATAAAGCAAGATTAACTGCTTTTGAATTGAATTGAAAAATATGGGACAGACACCGTTTTACTGGGATGAAACGGTACTTTGAGGTTTAAAATGGAGGGATACTTTTTGAATAAGCTCTCAATCCTCCGATTTTCAGATTGATGAACTTAATTTTGAATGTTAGCTTAATGACGAATTGATCGGTATTTATATTATTTCTACAGACAAGAGCTATCCGTTTCTATGTGTTTTCTATAGAATCAGATGGCACCGAATATCTGCAGATCGATCATCAGGTGGTTCGACTTTAGTCCGATTGAGGCTGGCTGTAAGTAAAAAGCCTCTTAGATAAGACTGAAAGGCTTTTTGTTTTCGATGTGCTTTCTTAAATTCATTCTATCATTTATAGGCACTTTTCTGGTCCGAGTCCTATTGCCATTGTCTTATGAAATCACACAAATGCCTAATGTTATAGTATAGAAATTTCACTGCCAATTATGATATTTTTACCGCTCTATTTTATAACGTGTAAACATAGTATAGTTTCAAATTAGCAACCCAGACCTGCGAAACAGTAATCGCTAAATTTTAATATTAATCTTTTGAATTGGTCTCAGCAATAGATAACTAAAAGCTTTGATGGGCGGCAAGTAAAAGGGAGGAGCCATTCACCTGATTTTGCTTGGGAAGTATTGTTTCAGTATCTGCACGGCTCTATTGTATCGTAGCAACTTTTGCTATATGAAAACTTTCCAGGACTAATACTAAAAAATCCGCCATTGTATCTATGGCGGATTTCATTTTTAATTGTTAGATTCTTATGCTCTGTTGTTAAGTTCCTCTTTTTTGTAATAAGAATCAATGAGCATGCTATAATTCAGGTACTTGGAAAGGCAGGTCAAAGTTTAAAGCTAAACCAAAATTATCAATAACCTGGAAACCAACTACCTACCGCTGGTAGCGGCCAAATAGTTTGATCAATTTATCAGGATAATTAGAAATAATACCGTCTACCCCGAGTTTGCTCAAAGCAATCATATCTTCTTCTTTATCCACAGTCCACGGAATAATCTGCATTTTTTTATCATGGACTTTCTTTACCATTTCTGCATCCACTCCGCTATAATACGGACTGTATATATCTGGCACAAAGCCTAAATTTGCTAAATCATCATCCAGGCCGCCTTTTTTTGAGTTCACTTGCTTAAGGTAATCGGCTACCTCTTTGGCAGACATACCGTACTTTTTAAGTTGCTCTTCAGATAGCTGCATTTTCCCGCTAACCAGCAATGATAATCTTACCTTAGGCTCAGTTTTATGCAATACCTGTAATGTTCTTACATCAAAAGATTGGATCATAACCCTATTCCTGATCCCTTTTTGATTGATGACATCCATCATGGTTTTTACAAAAACATCCGGTGCCGGGTTATACTTTCCATCAACAACAGGCGAAGATTTAGTTTCGATGTTGTAGTAAACAGGTTTAAGTTTATTGGCCTTTACATAGGCTTCTACACTGTCAATCAAATCGCTTAGCAAAGGCTTATGGGTTTCTAATTTCAGCTGCTCAGGAAACATTGGATGTGATTTTATTCCTGATTTATAGCGGCTGATGCTATCATAAGACATCTGATACAAAGCCAGGCTTTTCTCTTCTTCCTTGGTAACAGAAGAACCGTCCGGTTTGCTCATAAAAGCCGCAGACATGTAAGGGTCGTGCGATACAACCACTTTGCCATCTTTAGAGATAACGACATCCAGCTCCAAGGTTTTGGCGCCAATTTTTACGCCGTTTAACATCGCCGGAATCGTATTTTCTGGCATTAAAGCCATACCTCCGCGGTGAGCTTGCGCATCTAATTTTTGTTGTGCTGATGCGGAGAGCATTAAGCAGCACAAAGGTAGTATGAATAGTCTTTTCATGATGTTATGGCAATAATCTACTTAAATAGAAGTGGTACAAACTCAGTAAGGTAGCGGCGCCACACTTGGTAACTATGTACGCCTTCGCTTTCTTTATATTGATGTGTGATTTTTTTTGTTTTAAGCCAGTCAATAAATTTACGGTCATACGGGGCCAGGTAGTCATCTTTGCCAATAGCTATCCAGGCCAGCTTTAACTGTTTGTTTACAGATTCATTTAAGTTTGGAAATGCCTTATTAAAATCAGGATCAAGGAGTACCACGGCAGGACTAAACGACCCCATATAATCAAACATATCTGCATGGTTAAATCCTACATCGAGTGATTGAGCGCCTCCCATAGAAAGGCCGGCAACAGCACGCAACTTCTTGGTTTTACCTACGTTGTATAAACCTTCTACCATAGGTATCACCTCGGTTAATAAAGCCTCTACAAAAAGCTTTTCATTTTTCTGATAAGCTTCTTTGGAACGTTGCCCTGTAGCCGGATCAAACATTTCGGGAGCGCCATAACCAAGAGTATTGATAATGATCATTGGCTTCGCCTTTCCTTGTGCAATCAAATTGTCCATAATAACGTTCTCACGGCCGGCAGTTACCCAGGCGCTGGTTTCATCAGTAAGGCCATGAAAAAGGTAGAGTACCGGATATGGTTCCTTGCGTTTAGGGTCATAACCCGGTGGAGTATATACACGAATGTCGCGATCGTCACCAATCAGCTTCGACTTAAAAAAATGCTGGCTTAATACGCCGTGAGGCACATCATTCAGCTCCCAGCTCAAGCTTGAGGGGCCAGGCACATGCGCAAGGCTTTGCCCCAGCGCTCGTTTAAACAAGGGCTTAATGTATGGGTTGTTTGGATCGGGCAGCACATTGCCATCTACTGAGAAGGTGTAACGGTAAACATCGGGCGCAAAAGTCTCCGTATACTGCCATACACCGCCGGTATCTTTAGTCATGAGCCGGGGTTTGGCGTCATCCATTATAAGCGATACTTTTTGTGCGTTTGGCGCCAGGAACCGGAATGTTACCGAACCATTTTTTTCTATCTGGGGCGAGTGTATATTTTTCTGTGCCGGTGCGGCAGCAGACTGTGCCTTAACCCCGGTAAGGGCAAGGCACAGCATGATGGTCATTATATATTTCATCTTTGTGATCGGATATTAGCAGATTAGAATCCGTAACGTAAACCCAGTTGGAATTGGTAAGGGTTACCGCCTGGTACAACCACACCTGCAGTTGGGTTAACTCTATAGTTATAGTTGCTGGTAGCCGCATTAAAACCGGTTAACGCGTAAATAGTGCCATTGGTTGATGTAAGATTTTTTGTTAAGCCTTTATCTTTATTCAGCAAATTGGCTACGTTGAACAGGTCACCTGATATTTCAATATATTGTTTTTTAGTAAATGTCCTGAAACGTTTCGCTATCCGGATATCCCATTGGCCGTAAAAACTGTTGACGCCAGCGTTTCTTTCGGCTACTTTGCCCGTGCTTTTACGTATATAATCTTTAAGGCTCGAGCTCACATCAGGGTTATCCAACAATGCTTGTACACCTGTGCGTATGGCTTGCGGTACTGAAGCGTTGTTTGGGTCAAAAACATACGCCAGATCATTGGTAGCCACAAAGTCGCCGTTTACGTTACCACCGGCAAGCAGGGAATAACGGGTACCGCCAATACCGGAGTAGCGAAAACCAACGCTAAAGCCATAAATAGTTGGCAGAGTACCATAAAATACAATCTTGTTACGGAACTGATTATCGGAAGCAGTCATCTTGCTTAAATCGCGCGGATCATCTTTTACAGGTACGGATAGGGTTGCTGAGTTTGCCACGTTACCGTTGTAAGATGTATTATCTTTGGTATCGTTGTAAGTGTAGCTAAACGATACTTCGCCATCTTTCCAGTAACGATAGGTCCCGTCAAATACAAAGGCATACTGGTTTACTTTACCATCACTGTTCAGTGCCAGTACGCGCCCTACACGGTTTGTTTTCCTGCCTTTGGTCCAATCGGCTGAGCCGTTGGCAAGAATAGCAGATGTCGGAACATAGACGCCACGATTATCTTCATTTGAAAGCCTGAAGTAAGGCTGATCGGCCATGTTAGCGTCCGTATACATATAGTTGTTGCGGGCCAGCGTCATGTAAGCGCTCACCCCTAATCTCAAACGCTCCGTTACAAAACGGTTGTAAGAGAAGTTGGCTTTGTAAACTACGGGTATTTTTGCATCCTCACGGTTGAGGTTGATGGTAGACAATTTAGCAATGCCGGGAACATTGAATAGCTCCGCACCCGGTGTTTTGGATGGATCGGCGCGATACAAGGGGAAATTCGGTACAGGTACGAGGCTTGTGCCACTAGCTGGAATGCTGATATCTACAGCGGCCAGTTTAGTGCCGTCGAACACCATATTGTTGATCATGGTATAATTCAGGATATCAGAACCGAAAACACCTGCACCCAAACGAATAATATCACGTTGACGTTCGCCAATATCCCAGGTAAACTGCACACGTGGCTGTATTTGGAAGGTGGTGAGCGAGCGATCCGTTCTCAGGCCAAGATCGTCAAATACCACCTGGTTAAAGTTTGGTTTGTTTAGATAATTAGTATAGTCGGCCCGGATGCCGGCCATCATATCCACACCTTTGGCCAGCTTGGTTTGCATTTGCGCGTACAAACCGGTATTGATGAAGTTCTGGCGTACGCTGGGATCTTCCACCAGCGGAATTTCACGGGCATAGCGATAGGCAAGCAAATTGTTGAAGTTATTAAGCCCTGCTGAACCATCTACATAAAACCTTCCGTTTACCTCACTGCCATATCTCGAATTCATGTGAGTGTACATGAGGTCTGTACCGAAAGTAAAGTTAATCTTATCTGTATTATAATACAGGTTGTTGGTAAGCTGAGAAACGTTGCTGAAGAAATATTCGGGCGCATAACGCTGGCCACCCAACTGGAGTGTGGCATTAAGGGTCTTCCCATCAACCGTTGAAGGTAGATTCATTAACGTTACACGCGGAAGGGTAGCAGTTCCCTGCGGTAACTGATCGCCTGGCAGACTTTCTAACGAAGCTGACATTTGCTGAAACTTCAATTCGTTGGTCAAACGCGGCGACAGTGTTGAACGCAGGGTAGCCAGCGTACTATTACTTTTGTTACGCGTAGATCCATACGTTTCATAAACGGCAATGCCGGCATTGTCACCAATGTTCTGCTTGTTCAAGTCATAAATGTAGTTATTGCTTACCGTCAGCAAGTTTTTGCTGTTCAACTGAATGTCTACCCTGGCATACAAGGCAGTGGTGTTTTCCTTCTTATCGAATGAGCCGGTTTGTGGAGAAGATGCTAAGCCATATTTACTACGTCCAATCTCCAAAAAACTGTTTAAGTTACTTTGGCTAATTCCATACCGAGCTTCATCAGTGGAACCTTGAATATCCGCTATTTGAAGTGGCCTGGAATCGCGCTGATTGTCAAAGGCTACAAAGAAATGTGCCTTGTCTTTGATAATTGGTCCGCCTAATGAGAAGCCATACTGGTAAGTAGAAAATGGCACGTCACGTTTATTTCCACGAGTATCATAAGGCGATGACAATTCATTCGCTCTAACAAACGTGAATGCACTACCGCTTAATGTATTGGTACCCGACTTGGTGGCCGTGTTAATAAGACCACCACCGCTACGGCCGTATGTAACATCATACTGGTTAGTTACCACCTTAAATTCACGTACCGCTTCAATAGAAATGGAGTAAGGCGAACTTGGTGCTGCCGTACCGCCAAATGTTGGGTTTTTGGCTGTCATACCATCAATGGTAAAGTTGGTTGACGTAGCTAACTGGCCCGAAAGATTATTGCCGCGGCTTAGTGGAGATAAATCGATTAGCGAAGTAAAATTTCGGCCGTTTACCGGTAGTTTTTGAATATTCCGGGCATTTATTGTCGTAGAAGCTCCTAAGTTAGGAATGTTATTTTGCATGCGGTTGCCATTGACCTCCACAACATTTAAAGTGTTATTTGTTGCTTGCATCTGAATGTTTAGCTGTAATAGGTCGCTCAGGTTAAGCATGTAGCCGCTTCTTTTCTGCGCACCATAACCTACATAGGTTACATTAACAGTGTATGGGCCACCTAAGGGCACCTGTCTAAAAACATACTCACCTTTTGGACTAGTTTGGGTGGTGGTAGTAAAGCCGGTTGACTCGTTGCGAATTTGTACAGTAGCACCGGGGATGCCTTCTTTCTTTTCGTCTGTAACCGTACCGCTGATACCGGCTTGTGAAGTTTGTGCCCACACGGCCGTTCGGCCGAGACAGCATGTTAATAGTAATACCATTGTAATAACATGGCGTAGTTTTTTAAGCATAGTTGAAGTATTTGATTTGCGGCAAAAGTAGAGCTGTGGTATTAAGGAAAAAGCCCACTGATGTTATGGAAATAACAATATATAGATTTATTTAAAGGAAACTTTACAACTTAATGCTTTCAGTGTTATCATAAATTTAATAGATGAGAGCTTATAAGTTTAACTTAATTGTTAAAGAAAAAGCAACGTAGAGAATTTTAACAGTATAATTTACCAGTGCAATTACATTCACTATTATAATTGGTAAGATTGAGCGGCAGCGGATTTAAGAAAATTGGGTGCGGAAATAATCAACAGTCCAAACTACAATCAATTGAAATATTCGGTAGGCTTTAACCTAAGTTTGGAATAGAATATGTTTTCGCCTGATTAAGCAAGTGATTGGTGATGTGTCATGTAAAGTTTCTACAAATTTACCATCGATAGTCAGGCAAAACAGGATTCAAACCTGTTTCCGATTAAAACTGATTGTTTTTGCCAGATAGAAATAAGACTATCCTTTATATTGTTTCAGGTTCTTTAAATATGGAAAGCTTATACTGAAAAATTATCACCCAATTATGCATATAAAAACCCCACTCGCCAAAGTGGGGTTAATCATTGATGTTGCTTCCCAAACTAGGCTCGAACCATTATTAGATATTTGAGAATTTCTGTAAATCCTGCACCAAGCGGTTCGATAATAGTCCGATTGGGGCTACCAAGTAAAACTTGTAAGTCGACTGTTTCAGGTAGCCCTAAAGGTTCGAATGCCAAAACAACATTGAGGATTCTGTTTTTTTATGCTCAGATCGTGGACAGTATTTTAGAGTAAAGGTTACATTTGAACCATTTTTTGAGCTCTACTGAAATACATTTTGCTAAGCTAAAATATATCAGTACCTATTCCTTCTTTTATTTAAATGTGCTGTATCATCAGCTATCGATTCAGGAAAGCGGCTCAGGCTTTTCTCTACACGAGGCTGTAATAGCTCATCGATCTTGTAATCAGGCAGATCGATTAATTCATCATAACTAATCGCTTGGAGGAACCGTGCCTTTTCCAATAGTATTTCTCGGTAACGGTTACCATACCCGAGCTTAAATTTTATAAAGGTTTCATCTTTCCATAAATAGTCGCATCATTTTTATTAGGTCATAGTAAAGTGTCCACCAAGGAAGTGTTTTATGCGAAGGTACAAAGGGATCGCGTATTGACGCACCTTAGTAAGATTTCTAGTTGATAGTTTAAGCTATAATGCTTAATTGCGATTCCCAGGTTATACTTCATAAAAAGTGAATTCTTTAGAATAGCCTCTAACATTTTAATGACGCTTACGACTTAAAAATAAGGCCAGCAAATAATCAAAATATTGGTATATCAGGCATTAAATCATTGTTGATTGGACAGGATCTCGTATATTTAAATAAGCTTTTAAAGCGGTTCTTTGCTATCCGAATACCTATCTTGGAATGTTCGATTTAAATTGTTGTTAATCAGATTATTAAAATATAGGGTTATCGTCCTGCCATCCCGACAGAAAGCGATACCTAAGTAAAAGTCCTGTAAATTTATTTTACAGGGCTTTTTGTTTTAAAGTTTTTTTTTTGAGTAATGACGGAGGCGCTTTACCTGTTGTTTAAATCTATCATCACGCTTAGTATAGTTTAAACCGTACTGGTCCTGAAATCAAACCTTTATTTAAATTTTTGCGTTGTTTTATCATGGGATTAAGCAACAAGGCAATATTACTAAAAGCGAATGCTTTTGTTACCGCAGGTGACAATGAAGGTTTTTTGTACTACTGCACGGAAGATGTGCATTGGATATTTGTAGGCGACCAAGAGCTGAAAGGAAAGGAAGCTGTTAGGGCTTATATGAGAGAAGCTTATATAGAACCGCCAATTTTCGATGTAGAAAAGCTCATTGAGGAAGGTGACTTTGTTACCGTAATAGGTAAAATCAGCATGAAAGACCAGAGCGGAAAATTACTGAACTATGCTTATTGTGATATTTGGCGTTTTCGAGATGATAAGATGGCCGAATTAAAAGCATTTGTAATTGAAGTGTAATCCTATCATATAAAAAGCTGTTCTAATATTTAACAAGCCCTGTAAACTTAGTTTACGGGGCTTGTATTTTATGAATATTTTTGGTTCGTGTGAGTATGAATAGAGCAATCCGCATCTTTTTCAAACAAACCACAGCTATTTCGTACTATCTTATTAATATTGCGTATACCGCAAACGCAATATGTCATTTAACTACCGGCGCATTATTATAAAAATTGGTTCAAATGTTATTACGCAACCTAATGGCTTACCCGATGTAAGCCGAATAGCGCATTTGGTAGACCAGGTTGCCGAAATTAAAAAGCAGGGTGTGGAAGTGATCTTGGTTTCTTCGGGTGCGGTAGCATCGGGCAGGAGCCTGATTACGGTAGCCGAAAAAAACGATGCGGTAGCCATGAGGCAGTTGCTGGCCTCCATAGGGCAGGTTAAACTAATCAATACCTATTCTCATCTTTTTGAAAAGTACGATATGCTTTGCGCCCAAGTGTTGGTAACTAAAGAAGATTTTAGGGACAGGCAGCATTACCTCAATATGAAAAATTGCCTGGAGATACTCTTGCAGCATCATGCTATCCCGGTAATAAACGAGAACGATGTGGTTTCGGTTACCGAACTCATGTTTACCGATAACGACGAGCTTGCCGGCCTCATTGCATCCATGCTGAACGCCCAGGCGCTAATTGTGCTGACTAATGTAGATGGCATTTACAATGGCGACCCTAAATCCCCGGGTTCTGCTGTTATTACCCAGGTAACCGACAAAGGCATAGATCTTTCATCGTTTGTGAGTTCTGGCAAATCGCAATTTGGCCGTGGAGGTATGATCACTAAATCAACCATTGCCCTAAAAACTGCAAAGCTGGGTATTGCGGTGCATATAGCTAACGGCACTACGCCTGATATTTTAAATAAGGTACTGACAAACACGGTTGTCCACACGCAGTTTGTGCCTAACAAAAAGGCCTCGGGTAAAAAGAAATGGATTGCTCATTCAGAGACCGCTGCCACAGGCGTTGTGCAGGTGAACGACGGTGCTAAAATAGCTTTGGTTTCTAACAAGGCCTCTAGTTTACTACCGGTAGGCATAAGCCAGATCGTGTCTGATTTTAAGAAGGGAGAAATTATTAAAATTGTAGACGAAAGCAATAAGCTAATAGGCCTTGGCCTGGCCGAATATGGGTCTGAAAAAGCCAAAGAATGGGCCGGTCAAAAAAAGCAGCGTCCGTTGGTGCATTATGATTATCTTTATTTACAAGCTTAATAATGGATTATACACACTATTTTAAAGACGCTGTAGCAGCAGGCAGGGCGGGGGCGTTATCACCGGATGCAGTTGATAAGGTATTAATTGACTTGGCAAATACTGTTGTACAACAAACTGCGTACTTGCTGCAGGAAAATAAAAAAGACCTGGAGCGTATGGATTCAGCCGACCCTAAGCATGACCGTTTAACGCTGACCGCAGAAAGAATTACCGCTATTGCCAACGATATTAAAAGTGTAGCCGCGTTGGTTAGCCCCTTAGGTGAAACCATTTCCGATAAGCAAATGCCAAACGGGTTGAAAATCTCTAAAGTTAGAGTTCCGCTTGGTGTGGTTGCAGTTATTTATGAAGCGCGGCCTAATGTAACTTTGGATGTATTTGCGTTGTGTTTTAAAACAGGCAACGTATGTATTTTAAAAGGTGGGAGCGATGCTCATCATTCAAACCAGGCAATAATGAGCGTTATTCATGAGGTGTTGCAGAAAAACAATATCAATACCCAGGTTGCCACCTTACTGCCGGTTGAACGCGAGGCAACTCATGCGTTGCTGAACGCTGTGGGGTATATAGATGTATTGATACCACGCGGTAGTCAGGCTTTAATTAATTACGTACGCGAAAATAGTAAAGTGCCGGTTATTGAAACCGGTGCCGGTATTGTTCATACTTACTTTGATGAAAGCGGCGACGTAAATAAGGCTGTTGCCATTATTGATAACGCCAAAACAAGGCGGGTAAGCGTTTGCAATGCATTGGATTGTTTAATTATTAATAGTCAGCAATTAACACATCTTGCTCAAATTACAGAACCACTTAGCTTTAAAAAAGTAAAATTGTACGCCGATGAACAGGCTTACCAGGTTTTAAAGGATACATATCCAGCCGAACTATTGGAGGAAGCGAGTACCGGGCATTACGGCACCGAATTTTTATCAATGGCTATGTCAATAAAAACGGTAAATACGCTTGAACAGGCGCTTGATCATATTGCTGCACATAGTTCCAAGCACAGTGAGGCCATTATATCCGAAGATGAAAGGCATATTGAAGAATTTTTAAATAGGGTAGATGCTGCTGCGGTGTATGTAAATGCCTCTACGGCTTTTACAGATGGAGCGCAGTTTGGTTTAGGAGCAGAAATTGGTATAAGTACTCAAAAGCTGCACGCCAGGGGGCCAATGGGGCTTCAGGAATTAACCAGTTATAAATGGATAGTGCGAGGCAATGGCCATGTGCGTGCATCTTAAATTAAACCAACCGCTTAATATATACTTATATAAAGCGGTTGGTTTACACATTTAGCAATAATCTAATTCGTGTTTACGGGGTAAATGCTGCTTAACGGTATCAAGCAGGTTGGTAAGCTCAAATGGCTTAGCCACAAAAGCATTGCAGCCGTAATCTCCAAGCGATTCAATTACCCTGGGATAGCCCGACATTAATATCACAGGCAAATGCATGGTTAACGGATTGGTTTTAATCTCGTGGCAATACTCTCCTCCGTTTATACCGAATAACAAGTAATCCATTAAAACAATGTCTGGCTCCAGTTCCAATACTTTTTGAATGATGTTATCGCAGTGGTGCAGCGTAGTTACCTGGTATCCTTCTTCGTTAAATGCAAGTTTTAACGCGTCTAAAATACCTTCGTTGTCGTCTAATATCAGGATGTGGTTATTCATGGTTTATAATTGTACAAAGTAAAAGTCTGCATTTAAAGAAATTGTTTGCTGCGGATTATCTTTGTGTAGTGCTATTAAGAGTAAAACTTCTTGTTAACAGGTGATGTAAAACCAATGGCGTTTACAGGCAGCTTTATTAAAAACACTTTCCTGTATGTAGGTTGAATGTTGACTTAACTTTATGTTAACATTCAAAGGCTACTTTTGAATAAATAAGCTATTAAGTAGCTTCTGTATCAAGTTATAACATTACAATGTTTCAATTAAAAAGATCCGGCGCGTATCAGCCTTGTATATTATTAATTTTAATACTGGCAGTTGGCAATTTGTATGCGCAACAGCCTACCAACAACCCAAAAGCACAGTCTGTTCTGCTGCCAAATGGTTGGTCTTTAAGCCCGGTAGGCCGCTCAATACCTTTAGGTGATTTGCCATTGAACATGGTTTTATCGCCTAATAAAAAGATGCTTGCGGTAACCAACAATGGGCAGGGTAAACAATTCATCCAGCTTATCGACCCCAAAAACGAATTACTGTTCGATCAGGTACCTATTGCTAAGTCATGGTATGGTATCCGGTTCAGCGATAATAATCAAACGTTATATGTATCAGGCGGAAACGACAATATTGTATTGGCCTACCCTGTAAACACCTCAAAATTGGGCAAAGCCGATACTATAAGGCTTGGCAAAGCCTGGCCTAAAGAAAAAATAAGTCCTACAGGTATAGATGTGGACAACAAGACTGGCTGTTTATATACCGTTACCAAAGAAGACAGTGCTTTATACATTGTTAATTTACAAACAAAAGCAGTTATAAAGCGCATCAATTTAAAACATGAGGCGTATGCCTGTCAGCTAAGTCCCGATAAGTCAAGATTGTACATATCGTTGTGGGGCGGCGATCAATTGCTGGTGTATGATACCCGTACCGGTAGCATTAGCGCAAGAATACCCACGGGCAGTCATCCAAATGAAATTCTGTGCAGTAAAAACGGCAAATACGTTTTTGTAGCTAATGCAAATGATAATTCCGTGTCGGTTATCAATACCAGTTCAAACCGGGTTATCGAAACCATTTCGGCATCACTCTATCCAACTACATTAACAGGTTCAACAACTAACGGGTTGGCGTTATCGCCTAATAACAAAACGCTTTATATAGCCAATGCCGATAATAATTGCATTGCGGTTTTCGATGTTACCGAGCCGGGTAAAAGCCGATCTAAAGGTTTCATTCCTACAGGTTGGTATCCTACTAATATAAAAACTATTGGCAACAAAATACTTATAAGCAACGGTAAGGGGTTTGCCTCTATGGCTAATCCAAATGGCCCGCAACCGGTAAAAAAAACTGACAATAGTGCCCGCCATACCGGGGTTACTAATACCCCTGAAGTTCAGTATATAGGCGGATTGTTTAAAGGCACCTTGTCAATTATAGATCAGCCGTCGGATGCACTGCTTGCTGCCTATTCTAAAAAGGTTTACGACAACACCCCTTACAACAAAAACAAAGAGAAATTAGCGAAAGGGGAAGCAGGTAACCCGGTACCACAAAAAGCAGGAGCGGTTTCGCCCATTAAGCATGTGTTTTATGTGATAAAGGAAAACCGCACGTACGACCAAATTTTGGGCGATATGAAAGAAGGTAACGGCGACACCAGTTTATGTATTTTTCCGGAAAAAGTAACGCCTAACAACCACGCGCTAGCCAGGCAATTTGTTTTGCTGGATAACTTTTATGTGGATGCAGAAGTAAGTGCCGATGGGCATAACTGGAGCATGGCTGCTTATGCAACCGACTATACCGAAAAAACATGGCCCATAAGTTATGGCGGCCGTGGTGGAACTTATGATTACGAAGGAAGCCGTAAAATAGCTTATCCTAAAGATGGTTATATATGGGATTATTGTAAACGGGCGGGCATCAGCTACCGTACTTATGGCGAATTTGGAGAAGACGGTAAGGCGAATATTAAAGCTTTGGAAGGCCACGTTTGTCCGAATTTTGCCGGCTTTAACCAGGACATTAAGGATGTTGACCGGATGAAAGCATTTAAGCATGACCTGGATTCCCTGCTCAGTATTGGCCAGGTGCCGCAGTTTAATACCATACGTTTGGGCAATGATCATACCAGCGGACAAAAGAAGGGTAAAATTAGCCCAACATCGGCTGTTGCAGATAACGACCAGGCTTTAGGCATGCTGGTTGAGTATATTTCAAATAGCCCAATATGGAAAGAGTCGGCCATATTTGTTTTAGAAGACGACGCACAGAACGGGCCCGACCATGTAGATGCTCACCGTTCGCCTGCCTTTATTATAAGCCCGTTCATTAAACGATCGGCTGTAAACCATACCATGTACTCAACGTCGGGCGTGTTAAGAACCATGGAGCTTATTTTAGGTTTACCACCCATGAGCCAGTACGATGCTGCCGCTTTGCCGCTGTTTGATTGCTTTACAGCAACGGCTGATATTACGCCTTATAAACACAAGGAGACACAGGTAAGTTTAGATCAGCGTAACGTGGCATGGAACGGTAGTGCAAAAAAATCTGAAGCATTTAACCTGGCTAAAGAAGATGCCGTGCCCGATCTGGAATTGAATGAGGTGGTTTGGAAATCGGTAAAGGGAGAAAACTCCATAATGCCCGCCCCAAAAAGAAGCGCGTTCATCAAGCTTCAGCAGAAGAAAAAAGACGATGACGATTAGAGGTTGTTGAACTGAATAAGTAAATAAAATTAGCTGTAGCCAATGATGATATCTAACCATGACTTTTCAGAGGCTACCGGTACAACAGTGATACCGGGCCTTGCTCCGTTTTTAATGAGGCTGATGAAGATTGAAGCTTTCAATCATTTGATGCATAAAGCAGAAGGGCTTGAGGGCGTTGCATTCGCCGATTATTTACTCAAAACACTGGGCATCACCGTACAACTGAATAAAACGGATCTCGAACATATACCTAAGCAAGGTGCGTTTATTGTGGTGGCCAATCATCCGTACGGTGCTATAGAATCATTAGCACTGCTAAGTATTTTGGTTAAGCAGCGGCCCGATACCATGTTTATGGGCAACTTTCTGTTGAAAAAAGTACCGAACCTTGCCGACTATATTATTGCGGTTAATCCTTTTGAATCGGTAAAGCACAGCTCTAGCATCAGCGGGTTAAAGAATACCATAAGGATGCTTAAGGAAGGTACTCCGGTAGCCATATTTCCGGCCGGTGAGGTATCATCGTTTGACCAGCGCAGCAAACAAATTACAGATAAACCCTGGCACCCAATTGTAGGTAAAATTATAGCTAAGGCTAAAGTACCTGTTGTCCCAATTTATTTTCATGGCAATAACGGGCTATGGTTCAGTTTACTCAGGTATATTCACCCATCGCTTCAAACGGCTATGTTACCCACCGAACTCTTCAATAAAAAAGGCCACGTGTTACGTGTATGTATTGGGCAGCCTGTTACAAATGACAACGTAAATGATAATCATAATAGCGATATGCATTTGGAGCACTTAAGGCACACGACTTACGCTTTAGCTAATTCAGATAGATAAGAAAGCTACCGAACTTGATTTGCCATTACCGTTTCATTGTCGAGACGGATGTTTTGAATAAGCACGTTTTCTTCACAAATAGGGCAGTTAACTACTAAAATTTTAACCGGGCTGTTAAACGCATCAATCAGATCTTTACTGGGCACTTCAATTAAACCCTGATGTTCGGGGCAAAGTATTTTCATAGCTTCAAAGCTACAAGTTGATTGTAAGGCTAACTTTATTTTAACGTTAAATAATTTGTTTGTAGTTATTGTTTAAGGCAATACAACCGCACCTTGTTTGTAATAAGTTCCGATATATTTTCGCAGGTAACCACCATCGTCATCAGCTGTTTCATTCAACCCGGTTGTGCCATCGCCTTTTGTATCCATAAAACTGGTGCAATCATGGGCACCTCTGCCAAATAAAAAAGCAATAACACCTGCTTCGCCGTATTGCTTTATTCTATCCACATTGCTGCGTTCGGCAACAGGCTGCAGAAAGTATTCCGCTTTGTTATCTTTATAATGTCCGGCCGAATTATTACATGTAGCGCTAAGCGTATTACCAATTGGTATTTGCCAAAGAATTATTTTTTGATCCGTTAACCGGTTTAGTTTTTTTAAAAAGCGTCTGAAACGTTCATAATCGCTTAGGTTTCCATTGCTGGTATTGCCCTCGGTAGACCAGGTTGTATTCAATTTCTTATTTACAATTTCATCATACCCGGCATCCCGGTCAGAAAATTCGGAAAATATGAGATCGAAACGTGCATTCAAAGACTTGTAATAAGCCGCCGTTTCTATGGCTGCCTGCTCAGGATTATGTTTGCCTTTAATCACATCGTACCCCGTTGCCCATTGCGAAGCGTGCCAACCCAACAATACATTAGGTGCGTAAGTATTACGCATGCTTACTATTGCTTGTGAAAATCCTTTTGCGTCGTTTGAGAAGGCTTTAACATCTCCAAAGTTACTTTCACTAACCTTAATAGTTGCTTTGGTTGGATCGTTTTTAAACATTTGCATATAGCCCAACAAATCGGGTTCTACATGTATAATTACTTTTTTACCGTAATTATGGCATATCTGTAGTAAGCGTTTCCAATCCTCAAAATACTTGTTCATTACTTCAGCATCGGCTAAATTGGTAAAAGCCGGATCTTGATTTCGCTTTTTAGCCGGTACAATGTTATAATAAGTAAACACCGGAATTCTGCCCGAGCTACCTATCTGTTCTAAAAATCTCCTGGCAAAGTCGCCGTTAGGTGAATTCCAGGTTTGCCAACCGTTCGAAAATATATCACCGGCTAAATATTGGTATTGATATTCAGTTTCATTAATGTAGTTGGCACTATGTGAAATGTCTCCTTCTGTGCCAAAACCCACATGCCGTGGCAACCCGAGTGGTACGCTGGAGGCATCAACCGACATATCTTCGGTTTCTTCTTTGTCTGCATTAATAGGAATTCCTTTTTTACAACCTGTAATATTAATCAGCAGCGCAATCAAAAATAAACCCAAATAGTGTTTCATGCAATTAGTTCACTTATTAGTAAGCAGTACAATTGTAGTATGGCAATAAAGTACGAAAGATAGTTATTTGATCAATTAGTTCAAGGTTTAAAAGCTCAATAAATATAGTGATGCCTAAATAAATATTTAGAGGTTTTTAGAGGGTTAATGCTTTAGTTGTTTCAACATCTTATTAACTCTTGCATTATTCATAGAGTACTTTAAATAACTGTTTCAGTCTTTTGGTAAAGCCAATTTACTTACAGTTTCATCTATTTTAAAAATATTGTAACTTAATTAAAAACACGCCGTATAAGGCAAGTATGAAGCTCCTTGCATTGAAGAACAACGTTAAAAGAAATTTGAAGCTAATCTTTATTAATTCGAAAGTGATAGAGGCAAACAATAAAATTAATGACCAAAAAATGCGTGACGTGGCAGCTCAATTAAAGGCTGAGATGCCTGATTGCGGGTTCGCCTTGCTTGCTTTTAATATACAGGATAACCAAACTCATGCAAACTATGTATCTAACATAGAAGATGATTTTATGATTAAGGCATTGGAAGTTCAATTAAACTTGTTAAAAAGCAAAAGATCAGCGGCTGTTGCCAATGCATTAAGATCGGGCTCTAATTAAACTTCGATAACTTCATTTTTTTTCTGGATCCGAACTCATTTGCAACCCTACTGCCGGATCGTTTTTATGATAATATTATATATTAATAATATATAATTCTAACTTCTTTTCAATTCTTTTATTGGATAATTTTTTGCGTTGAATATTGTATGTAAAATTGTACAATATAGCGTTCAAAAATAGACAAACTTTTTATTCATCACTTGTAACTTTAATATTTTTTTAGCGTAAACGTCTGAATAGTAGCATAAAGTAAATGCCATTAATTGTTTAATAGAAATTTACTTACTGCTCTATTGTAAATAGAAATGTATTTTATTTAGTACATATAAAAACGTTAAGAGATATGCGTAGTGTTGTAATTGATATTAGAAAAGGAATTAAATATAGTTTGTTATTTATTGCAACGGTATTATTTTGTAATAAAACATATGCTACCAGTTATTATTTTTCCAGTACAAGCGGTGACGATAATTATACCAGTTTGCAGGCGCGTAATCCGGCTACGCCATGGAAATCGCTCGATAAGCTGAACTCGTATTTTAAAAATGTTAGTACAGGCGATTCAATTCTATTTAAAAGGGGCGATGTTTTTTACGGATCTATCATTATAACAAAGTCGGGTACTGTTTTCGCACCAATTCATTTTGGTGCTTACGGCACAGGTAAGAAACCAGAGATAAGCGGACTTGCAACATTAAATAAATGGAAGGCAGTTGGTAACGGAGTTTACGAAAGTAATTGCGTAAATAACACAGGTGCACTAATATTAAACGGAGTGCAACAAGCCTTGGGTCGCTATCCTAACAAAGGCTACTTGAATTTTGAATCGCATAGTGGCAATAATTCTATTACAGATAATCAACTAACTGATGCCATTAACTGGGGTAGCGGAGAAGTGGTGATCAAAAAAACAAGATGGATCATTGACCGTAATACCATAGTTTCACATAAAGGAGGCACTATTACCTACAGTGCCGGAAACACTACTTACACACCTACAAACGGTTACGGTTACTTCATACAAAACAATGTAAAAACGCTCGATCAGTTTGGCGAGTGGTATATGGATTCGGTACGCCATAGCATGATGGTATACTTTGGTTCAAAAAACCCTAATAATTACGTAGCAAAAGTAAGCACTGCCAGTAACCTGGTTAATATTCGCAGGTTCAATTATTTAACTTTTGAAGGTTTGCTGTTTACCGGAGCAGGCAAAAATGCATTCAATATCGTTCAATCTAAAAATGTAGTGATCAAAAACTGCAACATTAATTTAACAGGTGCCGAAGCTATCATTGCTTCTTATTCTCCCTTTTTAACGGTTAAAGATTGTATCATAGATCATTCGCTTAGTGGCGGTGTTAACATGGATGCTGGTTGTGTGAATGCTTTCGTATCTAATAATATCATTAAAAATACTGCATTAATAGCCGGTATGGGCAAAAGTAACTCAGGTACTTATGAGGCAATAACCAGTTTTGGTGACAATACTAAAATTGAGAAAAACAGAATAGACAGTGTAGGTTACAATGGTATTTATTTTGGTGGAAACACATCGGTAGTGAAAAACAACTATATCACTTATTTTTGCCTGGTTAAAGACGATGGCGCCGGTATTTACATTGGCGACTGGTCTAAAACTGTTAACAAGAAAGTAATTGGTAACATTGTTTTGCACGGCATTGGTAACAGCGAGGGTACGGCACATACTAATTCGTTGCAAGCAGAAGGTATTTATATTGATGATAACACCGAGAGTGTAACCATTACAGGTAATACAGTTTCGTTATGTGCCAACAATGGTCTTAAAATTCATAACGCTAAAGACATCGATATATTCAACAATACAATAATTGACAATGGCGTACAATTGAGAATGGAGCAGGACCATTATATTGCCACAAGCAGCTACATCAGAAATAATAATATAAGGAACAATACATTTTTCTCCAAAAAAGGTACCCAACAAACTGCTAAATTCTCCACTCACCAGGATGATATAAACGCTTTTGGCCAAATTGACAGCAACTTCTACAGCTGCCCTAAAAGTGTAATTGCAGCTATAAAAGCATCGAGCGTTAAAAACGGGAAAATGGTTAACGCTAACTACACATTGGTTAATTGGAAAGCCAACTCTGGTAAAGATCATTCATCGAGCGAACTGCCTACGGATGAAATATTGTTTGAATATAATGCGAGTAATGAAGCAAAGACAATTACTCTAAAGCAAACATATACTGATGTGCGTAAGAACAGTTACAAAAACAAAGTAACTATAGATCCTTACTCATCAATTATTTTAGTTGCTGATAGGAATTTAACGCTGGCAAGTAACTAATCAATAGCTATAAAAGCCACTTTAATTATTTATTTGCTTAATAGATTTTTTGAAGATCGTTTTTTTAACACGTTCTTTAGCGATAATCCAGACGAATATTGGACCGTATACAAGGTAGCGTCTCCATAAGCGTTTAGGTTCTTTTATCAAACGACCTAACCATTCTAAACCCAAATCAATCATGAAGGTGCTCGGCCTTTTAACGGTACCTGCATAGAAATCGAAAACAGCGCCTACAGTACAAATAATTTTAGCTTCAATTTTATCCTTATTTTCATAAGCCCACTTCTCTTGTTTAGGAGCAGTCATGCCAATAAAAAGTACGTCGGGCTGAAAATTATTGATCTCCTGGATCATAGCCTGGTTTTCACTGGTTGTAAATACCTTTTTATAAGGTGGAGAATAGCTTCCAACTTTAATGTTAGGATATTCGATCGACATTTTAGCCTTGATTTGATTCAAGGTTGCGTTTGATGAACCGAGGTAAAAACAGCTGCCGCTTTTGCTTTCTAAATCCTGCAATAAGTGCTGATGTATATCTGCACCAGATATTTTTTTTATGATTTTGCCGGTCATTAAATATTCAGCCGCTACTACCGAGATACCGTCGGGCAATAATACGTCCGACATTTGTAATGACTTCTTAAAGCCCATATCCTCGTTTGCCATGCAAAAAGAATATTGGTTAATGGTATTAACTAAAAGGGAAGATTTAAAAGGAAGTTCACTTAATGATTTAGTGAATATAGGATAATCTATAAAATTTTCTATATCTTCTGTGTGTCTCATATAATGTACAGTCTCTACGTAATTAACCTAAAAGTTACAATGTGTTAATTAATCGTCTTGTAAAATGCATTTGAAGTTAACTTAAATAACTCAAAATGTGTATTTAAAATACCTCTATGTAACTCTTAAAAGATTTACTTGCTTGTATACAGTTACTTATAGAAGTCTGTAAATTAATCTATACTATAAAAGTATAATTAATGAGCAATTTTAGCATCTTTATGCCATGAGTTAGCACATAGCTTTTAAAAAATACATTTGGGTATATCTAATACCTCAATTAATACATTACTCTAAATATTAATGTATATGCATCGTAGTAGGCAAATTTACTGCCATGCTATTGATAATGAGTGAAAAAACTGTATATTATCTTCCAGGAAGATACTAAATGTATTAATGGATAAATATAAGCTATTTAATGAAATTTAAATGCTTTTTTAAATCTTCTGGCGTATTGAAGCGATCTTTGATTTTTTTAGCCGGCACACCGCCATATATGGAGTACGCTTCAACATCTTTAGTTACCACAGATCCAGCTGCAATTATGCTACCTGTTTTAATGGTTACTCCGCTCATAATAGTAGTTCCATAGCCAACCCAAACATCATCTTCTATGGTGGTTACATCATTCAGGCCAAGCCAGTTGTAATCCTTATCGCGTATTTGGGATGCAAGACGTATAGGTTTACCAATTTGCTGATAATGATGGTCGTATCGTCCTACCAAAGCTACCCGATTAGCCCAAATAACGTTATTTCCTATAACTACGTCACTTTCTATAAACGAATCGCGCCCAATGTAAAAGTTCCGGCCTATCACTACTTTTTGCTTAGCCCATATTCTTACCCTAATACCACTATGAAATCCAGGGCCGATATTATACTTTCGATAGATAACCTTCCTGAGAAGTTCATTGCGTAATTTTTTGATTGCAGTGCTTATACCCATTACTTATTGGTAATTTGTTCAATAATTTTGGACAGTTCTTCAGCAACCCGGTCACAGCCAAATTCAACTCCCTTGGTAGCATTATTTTGCTTCATGGTGTTCACTAGGTTTGGTGATTGTAGTAATTGATGCAATGCCATACTAACACTGTTAAAGTCTTGAGGTTCAACCCATAAGCAATTGCTTGGTTGCTGTAAATAATCTGTAGCGGCACGGGTAGGAGTAGTTATAATTGCCATACCAGCCGCAACTGAATTAAACAGTGCCATTGGAAAGCCTTCGGGGAAGTAGGTGGGAAATACTAATATATCGCAATTAGCGTAAAATTGTACTACATCTGCTTCGGGAATAAAACCGGTAAAAATAACGCGATGCTCAAGTTTAAGTGTTTTTGTTATGGCTTTTAAACCTTCAAGTTCGTGCCCCCAACCCACTATGAGTAAGGTAGATTCCGGATGCTGATCTGCCACCTGAGCAAAGGCTTTTACAACTTCATAAATGCCTTTCTCATTTATTAACCGGCCAACAAACAGCAGCAACTGATGATCGGGCGGTATACCCATATTTGATTTGAAGGCAGCATCGGTATTAAAGTGATGGGTACGAACAACGTTCTTGGTCACAAATACTTTGTCGGCAGCTAAATATCCTGTTTCAATAACTTTTCTTCTTTCCTCGGTCGAAAGAAACAGCCATCCGTCTATATTTTTCTTTAGGTAAGGCAGTACTATTTTACCAAAAAATCCTTCTTTGTTGCCAAGTACGTCGATATCTGAACCGTGAGATTTTACAACGAAACTAACTTTACCACGATAACAAATTTTGCATATGGCTATGGTTATAAGGTCGCGAATGCCAGCTAACACCTCCAGCCGTGAATTAAAGTATATTACGTCGGGATTAAACTTACGTGCTGTTTTTACTAACGTAAGGGCATTTTGCACAATTACCTTCAAGCGTCCTATTTTGGACTGCACTCCTTCTTTGGCGGCATAGGGGAATTGCTCACAAGAGTAGCCAAGCTTCTGCAACCCGGTTAACTCATCTAAGGCAATTTCTACGTGATGCCTGGTGGGTACGCTAAATAGTATTCGGGGTTTGCTCATTTTTTAACATTATCTCGTGCCAATCTTTTCTTTTTCGTTCTACTCCTGGGTTGCCGGTAACTACACAGTAGGGAGATATATCTTTCACCACTACTGCTCCGCATCCAATATTTACATGGTCCTTTATAGTTATACTGCCTATAATGCACACATTACTACCAACATCAACAAAGTTACCAATAACAGGGGAGGTACTAAAGCCGTCAGCTGTTTGCCTGTTGCCTATGGTGGTGCTTTGTCTTAATGTACAATCATGCCCAATAACAACCTGATTTGTCATTACCAACGCCTGACCATGATACAGCCTTAAATTTTTTCCTATCCTGGTATTCCACGGAATTTCAATGCTAAAAAACCACTCCACCGTTATACGGTAGAACAGTAGGTACAAAAAACCAATGTAGTAGTAGATCCTTTTGCGGGAGCAAAAATTAGCTATCCGGAAAAGAAGTAAGATAATGCGGCCTTTGATGTTGCCTTTATTTACCCGCCAGTCTTGAAATATAAACTCGAAAAAGTTCATCTTATCCTGAGATGTATTTTCCATAAGGCAATTTATTAATGATGTAAACAATTGCGGCACTAATAGCTAGGCAGATAAGTGTAGTTAAGGGAATGCCTATTGCAGGTGTTATCAAACTGTAATTAATCTTAAAGTGCGATAAAATGCTGATAACAAGCAGGTGCGATAAATATATTCCATAACCATAACGGCTTATAAAATTTTTCACCAAGCTTGGGGAACCATGGGTTTCAGTTGCCTGCTGGTTTTTCATGAAAATGAAAATTCCAATAGAAGCCAATAACACATTTAAAGTTAAGTATTCATAAAAGGCATGAGAAAAATAACCTTGTTGAACTGTATAAATGTAAGTGCCAGCTAAAGTAAAGATAATACCGGAAAAAAATAATAGAATTGCTCCGTATAGTATTGCTTTAGAAATTACTAATCTTTCGGCAATAAAGTAACCAAGTACGAGGTAACCAATATAACCCGTAAAATAACCCAGGTCCAGTGGTGAACTTACGTTGAAAAGTTTTTGCTGGTGAAACAGCAGAGTAATAAACCATATTCCTAAGAAATAAAGCAGGGTCTTGTTGCTCGAAACGGAAACCCAGGGTTGAATAATGGGGATAAACAAATACAAACCTATAATCATATACACGTACCACAAATGTGGAGCAGCACCGTGTGCACACTGGAGCATTAACCACGGAACAATGTTTTGAATTGCCGACTGTGCACCTTCGTCCCTAAACTTTAAAGCTAAGTTAAAGCCAATGTATATTAAGCTCCAGAACAAAAATGGGAGCACTATGCGATTAAGCCTTTTTTTCAAAAAGTTGCCTAACCCTATGGTTTGCGTTAACAGTAACGCGCCTGTAAGCATCACAAAAACTGGCACACAAAAACGGCATGACGAATCGTAAAGATTGCCTATCCACCAAATGGTGTTGCCGGAGGAGTTGTTAGGGGAGTACTTGGTGAAAACAGCAAGATTAGCTACATGAACCATAACTACCGCAATTGTGGCAATTACCCTAATATTGTCAATCCATCCCGATCTATTGTTGCTATCTTTCAATCAGAGCTCTCCTGTCAATTTATAAGGATGTGTATGCTGTTAGCACAGTTGCCATGCTATCTTCCCACGAACTCAATGAGTTACTCCTCACCACGTTGGCTTGCAAATGCTTATAATGATCATGTTTAAGGGCCAAGGCAATTTTTTCGCTTAACAATGCCGGGCATGCAGGTGAAACTAAAAACCCGTTGAAATTATTAGTAATAAACTCTGGGAATGATCCTACATTGGTAGCAATAACCGGCTTGTTCAGCGCAAAAGCAGTCATTAATACACCGCTTTGCGTAGCATCTAAATAAGGGCAAACCACAAATTTAGCATCTTTTATTAGTTCGGTCAATTCGTAATCAGCTATATACCGGTTAATTACCTGTACGTTGTTTCTGTATTTTTCCGGGAGGGTATCGTTCAACGTATAGCCATTGGTGCTTTTTCCGGCAATAACTAACTTAATATCCGGATACTCATCAAAAATAGCAGGCATAGCTTTCAATAGTACATCTACGCCTTTGTAAGGTGATATTCTTCCAAAAAATAGAATATGTTTCCCCTCTACAGCTAATTCAGCAGGCAACTGTTTAAAGTAACTGTACGGGCGCATTTTAACCAACAGTTTATCTCCACCAACTGATTTATAACTTTCGATAAAGAGCTTCCGTGCAAAGTCAGAATAGAATAGAAAGTATTTTTTAAAAGGCAATTTAAAAAATAAAAAATTTGGCAGGCTAATCTTCCAGCTGTTTTCCCCGGTGTGTGGTACAGGATCATGAATGGCTAAAAATACTTTTTTAACCGAAAAAAGAAATGGTAGCATCCCAACCGTTCGTAAAGTGTATCCTTCAAAATGAATAACTTCCGGCTTAAACGGTTTTATGTATTTCCAGACTGCTAATGAGGCTTGCAGTGTAGACCATGAAAAGCCGGTACGGTGCTCATGTATAACAAAATGCGTACTTATAGTACCCTCAAAATACGGAGCAAGTAATGGTAAGCTGCCGGCACTTAATACTTCGGCCGGAGTGGCTAAAAGTTTCCCTTTCGGAAAATCTTCAATTTCTGCAACAGTAGAGTTTTTTGACGACGATGTAACCTCAATAAACACATGGAGATCGACCTTTTCCTTCAATACATTAATGATATCAAGCGATAGGTCTAAAAAAAAAGTTGAGGTATAATAAACTACGGTCATAACTGAGTTTTGTAGGTTGGCCTGCGTTTACTAACATAGAAAAGTGTGATAGCTGATGAAAGCACAACTAATATAAACCCTAAGAAAAACAGGTATGGGTTTGCATGAGTACCAAGCCGGTAGCAAGCTAGCACCGTTGCACCTAATACTGCGTAGAACATTATACAGTGGATAACGGTCATTATCTGCTTACGGATGAGCGACACATCCTGCAATATATGAAAAACCAGGAACGAGAAAAATACCGAATAGTTTACAACAGCTAAGTCTTTATAAAAATACAAGCCAATAAAACAGCCAGTCAAATTGACTATCAAACTTAAGATATTGAACCACATATCCAGTTTTTCGAGCCCTATTGCAACCAGTAAATTTGCTTGCAGCAAAACTGTTGGTAATAGTAAATAGGTAAGAAACATTTGCTGCATGCACTCAACCGCACCAGGATAGCCATTACCAAATGCCAAAGGGATAATTAAGCCTGAAAACGAATACATAAAGGCAAAGGTGATCACTGCAAACAGCGTGTAACCCGTAAAAATATTTTTATAGAGTTGTTTCAGCTCATTGGTATTACCTTCATTGTAATGCTTTATAAACTGTGGGTATATGGTTGTTGATGCAATAACCGGCATAATTTGCAATACCGAAAATATGCGGAACGATACCTCATAATCGGCAACGTTGGTTAATGTAAGTAACTTGGAAATAATAATATTACCAATTTTCCAATAAATTATAGAAATGCTGCCAATTACTATAAATTGCCAGTTTTTGATAATAAGCACTTTAATATCGGCGTAAGAAACATTGGCAACCCATAGCGACATTAAATTGATACTGTTTGATGAGCCCAGCCGCATGAATAAGCCCAATGTTAATATCCGAACTACAATCATTGCCGCCGATAATACCACAATAGAAAACGGGTAGATAAATAACATGCAACCAACTAAAAGCTTCAAAAAACCATCTATTATTAATATAGTAGCTGTTTTGCGCTGCTCGTTTTGAACCACGTTCAGGCTTTTAATGGCATTAATAAAGTTGTCGAAAATGATGTTGGTTCCTAATATCAGGCACAATATCCTGATTTGATCGGTAGGGTAAAGTATATAAGCCAGCAATACATTAACAAGATAAAATATAATACCTAAGCCTAATTGCGTTTTTAAAAATTTACTGGTGAAGGTTAGCTGGTCATCCTCTAAAACATACTGCCGTATAAACCACTGCCCAAGGCCCATTGACGAAAATGCCGCTACCAGTTGGTAAACGGTTGTAGAGATCAAAAACTGGGCAAAGTTGGCCGAACTATATTTACGGGCAACTATGGCAAAAAATAAAAAAACAAAAGAGATTTGAAGAACATTGGCCACAATTCCCCAGGCGCTATTTTTTACCAGCGACGACTGCGGTAATCTAAACTTCCTTGATCTCAGGGATTTGATTGTCATGTTCGTAAGCAGGGTAGGAAACGATCAAGACGATCATGCTAACCACCATTATTAATATTCGGTAATCGTAAATGGAATATACTGTATTGAATGCAACTGCCCAACTAATTAAGCAAGCCATAAAAAAGGCTACTCTTTTATCAAAGATGCCCTTTATATAATTGATAAATCCTTTAAACAATGGCACAAGCAAGAACAGCACAAATATACCAAAACCAATAAAGCCCAGCTCCGACATTATTTTTAAATAACCGTTTTCGGGTTGGTCAAAATATACCAACTGGCCATCAGTTAACTCCAAATACTGTCCCTGCGCGTGTCTTATTACAAAGTTTTGGTAATTACCAGATCCTATTCCTAAAAGCGGATGCTTTTTAGAGATTTCAAAAGCCTCTTTCCATATACTTTGACGGAACAAAAAGTCATCTGATAAACTTTTGGCTCGGTCAAACACCCCGTTTTGAACAGAAATATAGGTGAAAACCACATAACCCAAAATCCCAACAATTAATCCATAAACCCTATATTGCTTAGCAGCCATAAAAAATACCACTATTAAACCTACGGCAAAACCGCCAAAAGCAGCCCGACTACCAGCCATGCTGATACCTAAAATGGCAACAATAAATACCAGGTAGCCAAAGATGTGTGTGTTACGCGAAGCACCTTTTTCGTTATATAAAAACAGGAAACTTCCCATAGCCAGGTATTGTCCACTGGCTTGCGAATCATAAAACATACCCGGATACCGGATGATCAAAAACATTGGATCTATAGTATTAGGGTTAAGTTGCGGGTAAAATGTAAACCTTAAACCTACCACCCATTGTATAAGTACAAACGATAATGCAATTAAATATGCAATTTTTAACCCTTTAACGGCTTTAAGTTGAAAGTTTGGGTCTTTGTAACACTCCGTAAGAAAAAAGCGCGCAAAAATAAAAATGGGCATTATCTTAAAAAAGTTTAGATAAGCCCTGGAGGGAAATTCGGAAGCTAAGCCGCCTAAAAGTACTATAATAGCAAAAAGCACAAATAGCAAAAAGTAAAAGTTATTAGGGTTATAGCGGTTTATGGTTGTAAAATCTTTAAGCAAAAAAACTAAACTATACACACAGATAGCATCAAACACCTTAAATCCGCCCCATGCTTCATTAGTGATCTTCAGATCCATTAAAGGCAATAAAGTAAGTATGAACAACAGGCATGATTGTACTGTATTACCTTTAAAATAAATGTTTAAGGCAAAAAGCAGTAACGCTATACCGGGTAAAATATAGATTAGCTTATCCAGCATTAATTAGTTGATATTGTAATGGGTAAAAAGGAAAATGTTAAGCAGATTAAAATCTGCTTAACATTTGTTTCCATGTACTTTTGAAAGAGGCTTTTTTAGGTTTGGCATTATAATAACTGTTATCGTAGTTATAGCCATAGCCATACTTGTTCTTTTTGATACCGTTGAATACAATGTTTAGGTTAGGCAAATAATTGGCCTCATGAACTTCACGTAAAAAGTTAAGTTCTTCTCTGCCTGTAAAGCCTTGTCTGATTATATATAACGAAACATCGGCTTGTTTAGCAATAATCATGGCATCAGTTACCAAATGTAAAGGAGCTGTATCAATTACTACATCGTCATATATATACCTTAACTCTGTTATCAACCTGGCTAAAGCATCTTTTTCTAACAGCTCAGATGGATCCACCGGTATTTGACCAGTACCAATAACGTCCAAACCAGAAAAATTTTCTGTATGCTGAATAATGTTGGTGACAGGTATATCACCTTTTGACAAGTATTCGCTAATACCAGGATGGTTAGATGGTAAATCAAAAATACCTGTAACCTTAGGCTTGCGCAAATCCATTTCTAAAATTACTGTCTTTTTACCCGATGCAGCCAATGTAGTAGCCAGGTTTGTACTGACAAAACTTTTACCTTCCTTTGAAATGCTGGAAGTTAATAAAGTAACTCTGCCTTTAGGTTCCGAAATTTCTCTATCAGTATATGAACTTTGAAACTGCAAATCGGCTATCTTACTCTTTGTACTTTGATGAAGATAGTTGAGGTTTGTTCGTAACGATCTGAATTGCTCGCCAATAAGGTGATGTTTGTTGTTTACCACAATCACTTCCTTATTCAAATCCTCGTAAGATAATTCGGCCAGTACAGGCACATCCAAAGCTGTCTCAATATCACGGCGGCCGGTAATTTTATTGCTGAACGACTGCCTGAAATAAATGATCATAAACGGCACACCTATACCCAGCAGTAAAGCTATTGCTGAAATTAAAGAAGGCTTAGGCCATTTTTTGTCGCCTATGTTAGCCTTATCAACAATACGCGCATCTACAAACGTTGAAGCATAACTTAATGCCAGCTCTTCGCGTTTTTGCAAGAGGTACACATATAGGTTTTCTTTAATAGACTGCTGCCTTTTCATGCCTACAAACTGTCGTTCCTGAACAGGTATATCTTTTATTGAAGATTCTGTTTTGTTATTGACAGATTGCAGTTCTCTTTTTGAATTTAACAAAGATGATTTAACGCCTCTTACCGTTTCGCGTATGGATGCTTTAGTTAACGCTATTTGTTTATTAATTGGCTCAAATAGCGGGTTGTTTTCTGGCGTGGTAGCCAGTAAAGCGCTTCTTTTTAATTGCAGATCAGAGAGTTTCTCAATAAGGCTGTTTAACGCCGGATCAGTTATACCAATTGTTGCAGGGGCGTTAGAGTTGTTTGACGAGGAGTTAACATAACGCTCAATGCCGTCAATTACGTTCAACTGAACGTTTACCTCGTTAAGCTTACTATCGTTAGCTTGTACATTTTCAAGGTAAACCTTAGCCTGCGAGTTAATGTCGGTTAATCCCTGGCTACTGCGGTAACCTTCTACCTGTTTTTCGGCACTGCTTAATTCACCTGTTAACGATGCCAACCGGTTGTCAATAAAGTCGATGGTGCTTTTGGTAGTGCGTTTTTGCTCTTCAGATGCAGCTTCGTTATAAGCGGTAATTAAGCTGTTTAAGAAATCTTTACCACGTTGTGGAACCTCATCGGTAATAAATAAACCAATGGTTGGAGCAAGTTTATCAAGCAGGTGAGCATCTAACTCCTTTAGGTAAGAGTTGCTTACCTTTTCCGGATCGCTAAGGCCTACGGTTACGGTAGCACCTATGTACTGATCAAGTAAGTTAGTAGGTTTAAGCAACCAGGTACCTAAGCCGTTTTTAAAGGATTGGTTAAATGCAACCTTTTGTTTTTGACCGCTCAGGTTTTCAACCTCAAAATAATTTTTATCCTTTATTAAAACGCTTAACTTATCATCATCAATAATGCCTTTTTGAAGCAGTATAAATTTAAAAGGAGCTGTTTCGTAAAGGTCTTTAGTTTTAAAACCTTGTTTGGTTTTATAGGTGGTCCATAACTGTAAGTTATTAACCACCCGGCTTACCAGGTTTTTAGAACGTAAAATCTCTATTTCAGATTCTGCATTTTTAGGAGAGCTGGATTGCTCCAGCTCCGGTAATGCAGCTTTTTCTGTAGGAGATTTTTTTTCGTCTTTTACTAAAATAGTAGCGCTAACCTCGTAAGCCGGTGTAGCATTTTGCAAGTACATGTAGGCACCTGCTGCAGTAATAATTAAGCACAGCACAAAAAGCGGCCAATGATAAAAGTATTTGGCTAATACAGTTTTCAAATCAGAAAACTGGTGTCTATCGGCTTTATTATGATCTGTTGGCTGCCTGGTGCTCATGATTAGTTAGTGAATAATGAAACTGCAATTGCAATTAACGAAAGGGCTGAAATAATTAAGCTTGCATTACGGTAACCGGTATCAACAGTAGCTAACTTTAACTTTCCTGGCTGCACAAACAATAAATCGTTCGATTTCATGTAAAAGTAAGGAGACTGGAATAATTTTTTAGAAGTTAAGTCGATAGGGATGTAAGTTCTTTTACCGTTGATCTCTCTAACCAAAGTAATGTCATCGCGTTTAGCAGTTACATTCAAATCACCAGCTAAGCTTAACGCCTCGGTAATGGTCAATCTGTCGCTGGTGCTGCGGTAGATGTTAGGGCGCAATACATCACCTAATACAGCTACTTTGAAGTTTACAATTTTAACAGCTACATTGGGCTTGCTTAAAAAAGATAATAGCTGTTGCTGTAACTGTGTAGATAATTGTGCACTTGTTAAGCCGCCAACCTTAACTACACCTAACAAAGGTAAGGTAACTTCGCCGTTTGAATTTACAACGTAACCGTAAACTGGGTTTTCTGCGTTAGTACCAGAGTTTTGGATGTTGTTGGTAAACACGTTTGCCGCATCCTGATTTAAACTGGTAACGCTGATAGAAATTTGATCTTCAGGCTGGATAACCAAAGAAGACATGTTATTGATATCTTCGGTAACAATTTGTGAACGGTCAAGATCCTGGAAGTAAGGTATCTTTTTATACGACGCGCAAGAGGAGAATATTGCGGTTGCTGATAGCAGCAATACAAAGAACTTTAAAGATTTAGTACTAATTTTTGCATTCATGGAGTTTGATTTTAATAATTATAATTTGTTTTTTTGATATACGCATTTAACAATGTGTGGTGTTGATGGGCATAACACATTATGTTATTATTACACCATGCCTCTAACACGGTTCATAAATATTAGTTTCAAACAATAATTATAAACAGGTTTTTGCCGAGTAAAGATATTATATTTCACAAACACTCACGCAAAATCTATATGGCTTTTGGTTTTAAACCCCAATATAAATAGCACATATATAAATATAAACTGTATAGAAGCAGGTTTACACGTTTGTCAACTTTAATGCCAAAGTATTTTTTAACACAAAAAAATTAAATAATTGTTAACGCAGCTCATATCTCGATATTATTTTCATAACATGAAGTGGATTTATTTATTATTACTTAATATTATAAGCTTAAGCACGTTTAGTAAAAATTATTACGTAAGCAGTAAAACCGGAAATGATAAGTTTGATGGATTGAGCACTTCGAATCCTAAAAAGAATATACAGCAAGCAGCCAATGCAACAAGGCCCGGCGATACTGTTTTTGTTATGAATGGCACTTATGTTAATGATTGTGATGTTTGCAACGTAGTTAATATAACCAAAGGCGGAAAAAAGGATAAATATATTGTTTACACCAACTACCCGGGGCATAAGCCGGTAATCCGTTTTAACGGCTGGGCAGGTATACTAATGACCAATGGCGTGAGCTATGTGAAAATTGCTGGTTTTGAAGTAATAGGAAATAATGCTAATGTGAAGTTGGCCAAAGCACTCAGGCAACCTCAAAGTTGTGCTAACAAAAAGGGCCAGCTCGATCCCCGCTATAACGGAAATGGTATCATCGTTGAAAGCAAGAAAAACAAGCGTTCGCACCATATAATTATTGCTGATAATACCGTGCACGATTGTGGTGGTGGCGGTATAGGCGCATCACATTGCGATTATGTTACGGTTGAAGATAATGTGGTATACAATACCAGTTGGTATACACTATTTGGTACAAGTGGTATAGCATTTTATCAATTTTACAACTACGATAATGGCAAAGGGTACCACAATATTATTAGAAGGAACAAATGCTTTAATAACTGGTCACTTGTACCGTGGATTAAGATGTGCAAAATTTACGATGGTAATGGCATCATTGTAGATGACTTTAGAAACAAGCAGAACGGATCGAAATTGGGAGACTACAGGAGCCGCACTTTAATTGAAAACAACGTATGCTGGTTTAATGGCGGTACCGGTATTCACGCCTTCCAAAGCGATCATGTGGATATTATTAACAACACAGCTTATTGTAATTCGCGTACCCCAGGCTTTAATCCCGGTCAAATTTTAGTAGGTGTAAGCAACGATAACAGGATTATCAACAATATTATGGTGGCCAATTCGCTGGCAGTTATTAACTCCAACTACCAAAATACAAACCTGCTTTATGAAAACAATCTGCACTATAATATAACTTATCCTGATAAGGCAATAGTTAACGTTAATAGCCCTTCGTGCATTAATGGTAAAGATCCTGGATTTGTAAATCCAGCAAAAAACCTCAAAGCCAACTTTAATTTAAAACCAAACAGTCCTGCTGCAAACCGCGGAAATACTTCCATCTACAGTAAAAACGACTTCGATGGTCGTTCCAGGCTAAAAAACGGTACTGTTACCATTGGGGCATTCGAATAAAAAGTATTAATTTCTTGAACGCTATTACAACCATATTTAATGTGGTATTAAGCACAACATGTTATATAGCGTTCAAGAACAGTACTTCCTGTGTTAAACGGAGCATTACATAACTTTTTTGCAGGTCATTAACAATTCACCCTGGTCATAAATAAGCAAATTGCCGCCTTTGTCAATTTTATAAAGCTCCAGATCGTTACTGATATTAACGTACCCATTGGCCGTCTTTCGTAATTCCGTGGCCGAAGATTCAATTTCCGGCACATCGCTTACCACCAATTTGGTTCCCGGAAAAGCAACCGCTTGTATAAAAATTTGCTTGTCTTTAGCAATAATTACATAAGCTATTTGCTCGCCCTTTTCCGATTTTATTTGCTCATCGTACCATACGCCAACTAATTTTCCTGTTGCTTTTTGTACAGGTGTGGGTACAACTGCGGGCGCAGGAGTAGCTTGTTTTACTTCCGTCTCCTTTTTAGGCTGATTATCGCACGCGCTGAATATTAATAGTGATGCTATGCCGGTTGCCAAAATACTTTTAGTCATAATTTGATGGTCTGATTAAAGCTACAAAAGTAAGTAATTAAGCTCAACATACTTATCAGCAACTATGAGCGCTTTATTAGTGTGTTGTAAAAGCCATTTAAAACGGTAGTTTTTAGCACTTAATACCCGGTTTCTAATTATATATTTGTAAACTTTTTTGGAGAGGCATTTGTTTAATAATCAACTTGTTTCTGCGCTTTAACATTAAAATCTGGGAACTCTCGAATGAAATCGTATGAACTGGTGCATCAACTCCTCAACTTAGTAGAACAATTTGAGAAGGACAACCCTCAAAATGATGTTTCTATGCAAAGCTTTGCGGGTTTTTTGATGAACCATTTGGATCAGTCGGCCCCTGCAGATAATGCTACTGACATACGTTTCGGCGAAAATGAGGAACAAGCACAGGCGTTAGCCTACCAAATAGACAACAGTATAGCGAGGCTATTTATTTACATGAGCCGGTATGCAAAATCGTATATTAAAAAAGCTTTAGAAGGAACTCCCCTGCAAACCGCCGAAGATTTCACTTGTCTGGCCATCTTGCTCACGCACGATCATATGTCTAAAGGTGACCTTATTAGCCGCAATCTTCAGGAAAAGACTTCCGGTACCGAGGTCATCCGCCGTTTGCTTAGTGCAAATTTGGTAGAACAGTGGAACGATGATAAAGACAAACGGGGTAAACGCATAGCCATAACCCAAAATGGCAGGGAACTGTTGTACCAGGTTTTTAATGAAATGAACCATGTAGGTAAAATGGTGACAGGTAATTTAACACTGCCCGAAAAGCTGATGCTCCAGCACCTGCTTCAAAAATTAGAAAATTTTCATTACCATATTCACGAAAATAAGATCATTGTAACCAAAGAGGATTTGGTGACCTTCGAAAAATAAAGCTAAAATATTAGTTCAATTTTATTCTAATTAAACTAAATTGGTGCGTAGTTGTATATATTGCAACCATGCTATCTATGCCAAGTTTAATAATTGACATTGACGATAATTCGGGATTTTGTTTCGGTGTAATTTACGCCATTGAAATGGCCGAAGAAATTTTAGAAGAACAAGGTTATTTGTATTGCCTGGGTGATATTGTACACAACGATGAGGAAGTACAACGGTTAGAGGCAAGAGGTTTACGAATAATTGATTATCATCAGTTTAATAATCTTGCTAACGAACGGGTGCTCATTCGTGCACACGGCGAACCGCCATCTACCTATCAAACCGCGCTCTTAAACAATATTCAGCTGATTGATGCCTCGTGCCCGGTGGTGCTCAAGCTGCAAAACCGCATCAAACGCACTTACGACGAGCGGAAGCCGGTTTACATATTTGGTAAAGAAGGCCATGCCGAAGTAATTGGTTTAAAAGGACAAACAAATAACGAGGCCGTTGTATTTGGCAGTTACGAGGAAATGAGCACACATCGTTTTCCGCAGGAGATAACTTTATATAGCCAAACCACTAAAAGCACAACGGAACTATATAATATTAGGGACGCTATTGAGGCCAGGGGTACCAAGGTAGAGCTAAAGGATACCATTTGCAGGCAGGTATCCAACCGCGATCAGGAACTGAGGGCGTTTGCTACCGCGTATGATGTTATTGTATTCGTGTCGGGTTCCAAATCTTCCAACGGTAAAATGTTATACAATGTATGTAAGGAAGCCAATCCCGAAACTTATTTTGTATCATCGGTAAATGATTTACAGCAACAGTGGTTTACACAAAATCAGCGTGTTGGTATATGTGGTGCCACCTCAACACCAATGTGGCTCATGGAAGCAGTGAGAGAGCACATCAAAAACATATAAAGCGGTAAATGCCATTGTATTTATGTGGCGGAAAGCTTTACTTTGAAAAGTTAGTTTCATTTCGTTTTGAAATTAAATACAGCTTTGTATGAATTTTAGCCAGCACACTCCTTTAGATATCTTCCTGAATATGCTCTTTGAGCGTTACCAGGAAAAAGTTCCGGCCGTACGAAAGATTACGCATGCTATGATAGGGCAGGGCATAGTAACTTCTCAACAGCAAATTGTGAATGATCATATTGCGTTCCGTACGTTGGGTGTACCTTATTTGGGTATTCAATCATTCGAGAAGATCTTTTTGCACCATGGTTATACTAAACGCGATTACTATTATTTCGAAGGAAAGAAACTGAATGCTTACTGGTATGCGCCGCCTACAGCGGCTTATCCGCGTATCTTTATGAGCGAATTGGTGGTTGATCAGCTATCTGCCCAGGCACAAAAGATCATTCATCAATATACGCATCATATTACTGCCGACCCGGTAGGCGAGCTTGACCTCAACAATGGTCAGCAAATAGGAGAATTTTTTCACAGATCGCTTTGGCAACTGCCCACCCGGAAAGACTATATTGATTTACTGAACGAAAGCGAATACGCCGCTTGGGTAATTTACAATCGCTATTATTTAAATCACTACACCATTAGCGTACATGCTTTAAAAGAAGGTTATAACAAATTGACGCAGTTTGATGACTTTGTAGAAAGCTTGGGTATAAAACTTAATACAGCCGGCGGCAAAATCAAAACAAGTCCCGATGGCTTATTAAGTCAAAGCAGTACTGTAGCCGAAATGCAGGAAGCCACCTTTGCCTGTGGCGAAACCATGAGCATTGCGGGTAGTTATGTTGAATTTGCTGAAAGGGGCGTGCTGCCTCAGTTTGCACATTTGCCAGCCGAACAGATAGAAGCCCAGCACCGTCGCGATGGCTTTGAAACTAACAACGCCGACAAGATCTTTGAAAGCACCTATACAGGCCAAACCAAGTCCTGATTTTTTAATGGATCGCAAACTTCAGCAACTGGCCGTACAATTGGAGGGCGAACTTTTCGCCGATAGCACCATGCGTACACTCTATGCTACCGACGCTTCTGCTTATTCCGAAATGCCGTTGGCTGTTGCTATTCCTCGGTCCGTAAAAGATATTACAACGTTAATAGCTTTCGCCCGTGAGGAAGGTACCTCACTTATCCCACGAACAGCCGGTACTTCGCTGGCAGGGCAAGTGGTAGGCAAAGGTATTGTGGTTGATGTATCTAAACATTTTACGCAGATAATAGAACTTAACACAGCCGAAAAATGGGTGCGGGTGCAACCTGGTGTAGTGCGCGACGAACTGAACCGCTTCCTCAAGCCGCACGGCCTGTTCTTTGGACCCGAAACATCTACCGCTAACCGCGCCATGATTGGTGGAATGGTAGGTAACAATTCTTGCGGCTCTAATTCTATCATTTATAAAAGTACACGCGAACATACGCTGGAAGTAAAAGCAATTTTAAGCGATGGGTCAGATGTGGTGTTCAAAGGTTTAAGTTTTGATGAGTTTATTGCAAAATGCTCAGGCGATACTTTAGAGGCTAATATTTATAGATCAATTAGGAGTCAGTTAAGTAATTACGAAAACCAGGTAGAGATTAGGAAGGAATTTCCAAAGAAAACGATTGAACGCCGAAACACCGGATATGCGATTGACGTACTGCTCGACACGGCACCGTTTACTGCAGATGGGCCGGAATTTAATTTTTGTAAGCTCCTTGCCGGGTCGGAAGGAACGCTGGCATTTACCACCGAGATCAAGTTAAATTTAATGCCGCTGCCGCCTAAAGAGGCGGGCTTACTCTGCGTACATTTCAACACGGTTGATGAAGCTCTTCGCGCAAACCTGATCGCTCTTAAATATAGACCCAGCGCAAGTGAACTCATAGATCATTACATCCTCGATTGTACAAAAGATAATATAGAGCAGCGCCAAAACCGCTTCTTTGTACAGGGTGATCCGGGTGCTATATTAGTAGTTGAATATACAAGAGATACGCGTGAAGAAGTCACCGCTATTGCTGGGCAAGTAGAAGCGGAAATGCGTGAGGCAAATTTAGGCTACCATTTTCCGCTGTTGTTTGGAAACGATACTCAAAAGATCTGGACGTTACGCAAAGCTGGTTTAGGTTTACTAAGTAACCTGCCTGGTGACGAAAAAGCTGTAGCGGTAATAGAAGATACCGCCGTTGCGGTGGAAGACTTGCCCGCTTACATCCGCGATTTTAACGAGATCCTGACCCGGCACGGATTATATGCTGTGCATTACGCACATGCCAGTTCGGGCGAGTTGCATTTGCGGCCTATCATTAATTTGAAAACGGCTGGAGGTAACCACTTGTTCAGGGTAATAGCCCAAGAGATTGCAGCTTTGGTTAAGCGATATAACGGTTCTCTAAGCGGAGAGCACGGCGATGGCCGGTTAAGGGGTGAATTTATTGAACAGATGATAGGCCAAAAGAGCTATCAATTGCTCAAAGACATCAAGCAAGCCTGGGATCCGCAACACATTTTTAATCCGGGCAAAATTGTAGATACGCCGCCTATGAATACCATGCTGCGCTACCAGCAAGGGCAGCAAACACCTGCTTTTAAAACCGTTTTCCGTTATCCCGGTCAGGATGTGCTGAAGCATGTAGAGCAGTGCAATGGTTCGGGCGACTGCCGCAAATCGCACTTGATGGGAGGAACCATGTGCCCATCGTACATGGCTACCCGTAACGAAAAAGACACCACACGGGCGAGAGCCAATATATTACGCACGTTCCTAACCAATTCTGATCAGGCAAACCGGTTTAATCATCCCGAAATTAAGGAGGTGATGGATTTATGCATCAGTTGTAAGGGCTGTAAATCCGAATGCCCATCTAATGTAGACATGGCCAAGCTAAAAGCTGAGTTTTTGCAACATTACCAGGATGCTAACGGTGTGCCGTTTCGGTCAAGGTTGGTCGCCAATTACGCCAAAGCGGCTAAAATAGGCTCGTTAATGCCCGGCTTGTACAATTTTGCTATGACCAATAGTTTGGTAAGTAATTGGGTTAAGCAAATAGCTGGCTTTGCTACACAGCGTTCCATGCCTGAGCTTTATAAATTTACGTTGCGCAAATGGTTTAAGCAACATAAATCAGCAATTGACAATAGCAAAAAGGTATATCTTTTTTGCGATGAATTTACCGATTCCCAGGATGTGGAAATAGGTATAAAAGCTATATTATTGCTCGAACGTTTGGGTTATGAGGTGATGATACCTGAGCATATAGAAAGCGGTAGGGCGCATATTTCTAAAGGATTACTACGTGAGGCTAAAAAAATTGCCAGTGAAAATGTAAGGTTATTAAGCTCATTGATTTCTGATGATGCACCTTTAATAGGTATTGAACCGTCGGCCATATTAACTTTCCGTGATGAATATGTGGACCTGGTAGATGACCATCAACTGGCCGATGCAAAACAGTTGGCCGCTCATGCTTTTTTGATAGATGAGTTTTTAGCCAGTGAGATTAAAAAGGGGAACATCAGCCCAAATCAATTTACTGCCCAAAGAAAGCTCATTAAGCTGCATGGGCACTGCCAGCAAAAGGCTTGGTCGGCTTTAGGTGCTTCCCAACAAATTTTGGCGTTGCCTATGAATTATACGGTGGAAACTATTCCATCGGGCTGTTGTGGTATGGCCGGTTCCTTCGGCTATGAAAAAGAACATTATGATTTATCTATGCAAATAGCCGAACTGGTGCTGCTGCCGGCAGTTCGCAATCAACCGGCAGAAGTAATCATAGCTGCAACAGGTACAAGCTGTCGCCATCAAATTAAAGATGGGGCAGCCATAAAGGCCTTGCACCCGGTTGAGATTCTGTTTGACGCCTTGATATAAAACCAGCGTTAACGAGCTTTAAGGTAAAATATCTTGAGCAAAATGCTACCTGCCGAACTACAATAACAAAACATCAATGCGGTGGGCATGCACGGTCTGCAATTTTTCCGACCAGGCAAAAACAGTAAACTGCCCGTCTTGCGAGGCTACAAGCGCTATGGCATTGTGCTGGTCATGCACAAATTGGGCTGCGGCCAAATGCCTTGTACCGCCGTTTTGAGCCGGATGAACTCTACTGGCCTGCACGCCGGCAACGGGTTCGGTAATAATAATTTGGCCAACAGGCACACTGGTGTCGGAGCGCGCTACTTTAGCACCAAATGCCAGCAAATCGTATTGCTGGGTAATAACTGTTGCACCATCTACCGCGGTAAAGCCACCAATAATATCAATAGCCTGTAATAAGGATTCTTGCCATTCAAATTTACTTTTTTCATCCTCGCTATGCTCCATTAGGTCGGCAATAACGGTGTAGGGAGGGGTAACGGCATATTTTATGGGCTGAACAATGGATCTTTCCCATTCGGTTGAGTTACGCGGGACTATCAAAACCAAACCACCCCGGCGGTGAATGCGCACGGCGGCGGCTAATTGCAATAGCACATTAAATGATTCGCCCATGAAAGATGGTAACGACATACTCGCCAGCGAAGCCAGTAGCGCCGGGCATTCGGCAATACCCATTGATTTTTCATCAAGCACTTTAATTTGGTCGCCCTGCAAAACGGCAATGTTTACAAACTTACCAAAGCCGGCCAGTCGGCGGTGTTTGATGACTAACAAACCCGGTTCTACCACTTCCAAAACAAAACAAATACCGGGCACAGTATGGGTGGTACCCCAAATGTATAGCTCATCGTTTTCGTGCCAAACCCCTAAATGGATGCCGGGTTGCTCAACGGCAGGAGCCAGTTTAACCAGGTTATGTGGGGTAAGCCGTAAGCGCTGACCAAAAATCAAAGGTTTTCCGGCCTGGTCGGGTCGGAGCAGTGCCAAAGATATGCTGGGTGAATGTCCTTCTTCGCGGCGCAAGCTGGCCCAAAAGGCAATATCAATTACTGCCTCAATAATGTTAGCGTCTAATGCCGAAGCCAGGTCCTTTTCGCCAAGTTCGCGGGCAACAGCCAGGTGTTCGGCAAAATGGTTTTCAATGGTTTCGGCTACCATGCGCGCAGCCAGATACGAAGGTTCGGAAAACATACAGGTTGATATTTACACAATGATAACGATGCATGGCGGGATAACAAAAGTATTAGCGCAATGCTTGTGTAAAATAATGCTTAACGAGGTTTTAATTGTGCTTATACATTTAATTGAATACACCAATTCCATAGTTTTATTGTGATTGAACGTAGCGTTTTGTAATTTTTTAATTGTTTTTTTATCGGATTGCTGTAGCTCAAACTTGATGATCTGTAAATACAATTTGTTGTTTAAATTAAGTTTTATCCGCATCTTTCAATTGCTATCAAAGCGTATCAATAAACCGTAACTACCTGTAAATCAAAAATATATTTTCTTATTTCTATTGACGGCATCATAATTAATCCTGTAATTTGGTTCAACCAATTAACACGGCTCAGCCATTATTTAACTATAGCTTTAAACACTGCTGTGCATCAGCTGGCAGTACAAATGTTTTTGCTGACAGAATTTTTGAGCCCTTGTAAAGCAACAGCCCACGCTGTTTTATCGAACCTTTATTTAACCTGTATCTGTATGATTTACAAAGTGCATGATCTGTCCGTTGGCCGGATTTTTTTAATCAAATTAACCGTATTGGTAGCCTGCCTGTGTAGTTACAGCTGCACACCGCATGAACCGCTTAAATCACCAAAAGCATTTACAAAAATCAAAACTCAAAAGCTCGACCAGTTTATTGAAAACTTCCGTCAAAATTTCCCTATACCAGGTATTGCAATAGCTATTGTTAGTAACGATTCGGTGTATTATACCGCTTCGGGCTTGAGCGATGAAAAGAACCATCCGTTTACAGCATCAACGCCTTTTTTGGCAGGGAGTGTTTCGGAACCTATGCTGGCCACAGCTGTGCTTAAACTGGCAGATGAGGGTAAACTTGACCTGGACGAACCGGTGATTAAGTATCTGCCATATTTTAAAATGGGAGGTGATAATTACAAGAAAGTTACCGTAAGGCATTTGCTTACCCATACATCGGGCGTGCAGCATTACAATATTATGTGGGATGCGCCCAGCTTTAAAGCCAATGCATTGGAAGTAACTACCAGAAGCATATCCTCGCAGCAACCCCTGTTTAAAGTACCCGGAACCAGGGTAAGCAGGTCACCCTATAACTACGATATTTTGGCTGATGTAATAAGCAAAGTCACCGGCAAACCCTTTGAAGTGTATTTAAAAAGCGAGGTTTTTAACCATTTAGGAATGAGCGCTTCTGCGTTCAGCAAACCCAAAACAACGGCCATGCCTTTCCATATTAACAACTGGCTTACCTACACTACAAAGCCCGATAGCCTGTATCCTTACAACCGGGAAAATGGCGGTAGTGGTGGCTTTCATACCACCGCCAAAGACATTAGTAGCTGGATGTTTTCCTTATTGAACAGAGGCAGGGCCGGAAGCACTGATTTTGCAGGCGATAAGGTTTATGAACAAATGCTTTCTGCTCAGTTTAAAACCGGGAAAAAGTCGGCCATTGGCTTTGGTTGGGAAATAAAGGAAGACGGTAATCAAAAGACCTACATAAAAGGCAGCCAGTACGGGGGCTTTAGTAACCAGGTGATTCTTATACCGGGTAAAAAAATTGGAGTGGCCGTTACCAGCAATGTAGCGGGCGACTATAATCCTGCTAACCTGAGCCGACTTGTTGCAGCATGGTTAAACGGCGGGCAACTGCTTGTGCCTAAAATACCTGTTAGCATGGCAATGGGCAGGGCAATGGCCAAAAGCGGAAACATTGAGGATGCTTTTAAAACTTATATAAACTTAAAAAGTAGCGATCCAGATAAGTACGATTTTGGTTCGGCGGCTTTAAGTCAGTTTGGGGTGAACCTGCTGCATCGTATTCACAACAAAAAAAAGGCACTGCAAGCATTTCAATTTTGTGTGGCGCAATACCCTCAATCGGCCTATGCTTACCTTAACCTGGCCGAAGGGTATGTATTTATCAAAGACGTTAAAAACACCCACATAGCGCTTATTAAAGCTAAAGCCCTGCCCGATGATTCGGGCGTGAAGGCGAGTTATGTAGCTTACCTGCAAGAAAACCTTCAAATTTTAGAGGAAAAGAAAAGCTAACCAATCAGTACTCAACCAACACACATAAAAAAAACAATCAATTATGAATTTTAAGAAAAACATTACCAGAACACTGGCGGCATCCCTGTTGCTGCCAGCCCTGTTAACCTCTTGTAAAAAGGAGGCCAACAACCCCATTGCGGAACAACCTGTTGAAGTGGTAGATGAGGATGCCAAAGCAACTCTTGCTATCAATTCGAGCAAATCTACCGGCTTCACCCATTCCGATGGTACTTACAGCCTATCTGAAGCAGTTGCCGATATGGGCGACATTGTAGGCACCTGGCAAAACACCGAGATATACAGCAACCAGGCACGCGTGCGTATCCCGGCCAACTCGTTATCAAACGGTAACATTGTACGTATTGATGTATCTGACGGTACCGAATACGAGTTAACCTTTAAAGTACGTTTCGGACCAACATTTTACTGGAGCCGTGGTGGCAAGCTGGGCTTTGGCTTCCACATTGGTAATGGCTTTACCGGCTGCAACAAAGCCGATGATGGTACCGGTGGTACCGCACGTATTATGTGGTACAATCCTAACGGTACCAAAACCAGCAGCAGCAGCGATGCGCCATACTTTCGCCCTTATGTATACTACAAAGATATGCCCGAAGATTGCGGTAATAACTTTGGCAAACAAAGTCAAACACTTAATAAAAACCAGTGGTACACCATTAAAATCCGCGTAAAAAGCAACAGCGGTACCAGCACCAATGGCAGTGTATTTTATTCGGTAGATGGATCTACTTTGTTAAGCCAAAGCATCAGATGGACTACCAGCGATACTAACCGTAAGATCAAATACATTACATTCCACACTTTTCGTGGTGGTAGCCAAGATTATTGGGAATCATCATCAGATGGTTTAGTATACTATGATGATTTAAGCTACACCCGTATAGCCAGCTAAGTAAATGTAACGGGGTGCTCTGGTTGAGGGTAGCCTTTTGTTACAACCAATAAAAAAAGGGTTTACATGATCGTTATCAAATAACGATCATGTAAACCCTTTTAATAATATAGGTTGACTTATTTACTCAACTCGGTATAGTGCTTATAAAACAATGGAATGGTTTCTATTCCTTTATAGTAGTTATAAATGTCGTATTTTTCGTTAGGAGAGTGTAGTGCATCGCTGTCGAGCCCGAAACCCATCAATACGGTTTTGATGCCTAATTCAGCTTCAAATAAGGCTACAATAGGAATGCTACCGCCGCCGCGTGTTGGTATAGGGTCAACTCCAAAAGCTTCACTGATGGCTTTTTGAGCTGCTTTGTAAGCTATACTATCGGTAGGTGTTACCACAGGTTCGCCACCATGATGCGGGGTTACCTTTACTTTCACATAAGGAGGAGCAATGCGGGTGAAATGCTCGGTGAATAACGCCGTAATTTTTTCGGAACTTTGGTTGGGTACCAACCGCATAGATATTTTAGCATTGGCCTTTGAAGGTAAAACAGTTTTAGCGCCTTCGCCAATGTAACCGCCCCAAATGCCATTCACTTCCAGGGTAGGACGTGTACCGGTGCGCTCCATAGTAGAGTAGCCCTTTTCGCCCCAAACCTCGGCAATATCCAGGTCCTTCTTGTATTCTTCTTCATTGTAGGGTGCCGAGTTTAAAGCTTTACGCTCGTCATCGGTTAAATTCACCACATCATTATAAAACCCGGGAACATTAATACGATTATCTTCATCATGTAACGAAGCAATCATTTTGGCCAGTATAGTAGCTGGGTTGGCCACTGCACCACCGTAAACACCCGAGTGCAAATCGCGGTTTGGACCAACTACCTCCACTTCGAGGTATGACAGGCCGCGCAGGCCGGTTTCGAGTGAAGGCGTTTCCATGCTGATCATCGATGTATCGGAGATCAGAACCACATCGGCTTTTAACCGCTCTTTATTCTCTTTAACAAATATACCCAGGTTGTTGGAGCCAACTTCTTCCTCACCTTCTATCATAAACTTGATATTGCAGGTCAAAGTGTTGGTTTGCATCATGAGTTCAAAGGCCTTTACATGCATGTAAAACTGACCTTTATCATCACATGCACCGCGGGCATATATTTTACCATCACGAACCGTAGGCTCAAATGGTGGTGTTTTCCACAATTCCAAAGGGTCTGGCGGTTGCACATCGTAGTGACCGTAAACCAAAACCGTGGGTTTTGTGCTGTCAATTATTTTTTCGCCATAAACAATAGGGTAGCCGGCCGTTTGGCAAACCTCCACATTATCGGCGCCTGCTTCGCGCAGTTTGGCAGCTGTATAATCGGCCGTGTTTAGCACATCGGCTTTATACTTCGGGTCGGCACTAACCGACGGGAAGCGCAGCAAGTCAAACAACTCGTCCAGCAAACGCTGTTTATGGTCTTCAATATACTGTCTGATAATTTGCATAATTAATTTGCTAAACAGCAAATATATAATTTATATGCAGCCAAAGCGGCAAATAAATCTATGCAAAATAGCAGGCTGATTAACTGGTATGGGCTAAAAAACGTGTAATGTGAGCCAAATATGTACCAGACTTCTGATATATAAATGCCTGACAGTACGCTTATTTTTGCATACCAATTAAATATTAATTAACTTTAAAGCTATTGAAATAATATCATATATAGCTCTATTCAATTCATTCTCAACGTAAATTAACCATGTGTAATTTAGTTATATACCACCATCGGCAGTACCTAAATTGCTTTTCAAATTCCTGGTATTGGCTTTACTTAAGGCCGCTTTAGCTTCAGCTAATTTAATAGCTGCAACAGTAGAAGCGGTAGTGGTAGCCGGTTTAACCTGACAAACCTTACTTAAAGCAATTGGACTTCCCGAAGCGATAAATATAGCCGAAGCAATAAATATATTTTTCATGGTACCAGTATTGAAAATTTAGATTAATGACGAGTTTAAAAGAACAGTAACTAATTATGGTTTTCTTACAGGGCGATCAATGCCACCATCACCAGTACCTAAACCACCACCAGTTTCAGTGTCTTCGCTATTTGTAGCTACGGTTTTGGCTGTTGGAGCAACATTATCTTTAGTGCAAGAAGAGATTAATCCAGTTGATAATAAAAAGGCTGCGATGATGAATAATTTTTTCATAAAATTTTGTTTTATAGTGAATTATGCGTGTTATATAAAGTAACACTGCAAATGTAAAGAAGTTTTTGATGATTCAAAAAAAAATTAAAAATATTTTTTAAAGCTATTTGACTGGCTTTCTGATTATCTTTAAAACATTTACTGGAATTTATCGTAATACAGTTTTAATGAAGAAGATTTTTACCTGCTTATTTCTTGTTTTCATTGGCTTTGGCTGTTTTGCTAAAACAGCCTATCTTAAGCCAGAACAAGATTCAGCAGAAGTAATAAATTTGAACATCCGGGGTTTTGATATGCGTTTAACAGACGCTAAGCAAACCATTAGATATGCCAACAGAGCCTTAACCATTGCCAAAAAAATTGGTTTTAAAAGAGGAATTGCAGATGCCTATAGAGTTAAGGGGCTTGGTGAACGATATTTAGGTAACGGGGAACGGGCAATTGAGAATTACTTACTGTCGCTGGCTGTTTTTAAAGACCTGCATAGCAGTATAGGCGAGATCAGGATCTATCTGAATATTAGCTCGCTGTATCAGGAAATTGATTACGATAAATGTTCCGAATATTTATACATGGCCAAAGATCTGTATGCTGCAGACAAAATTAACGACCTTAATTTATTGGCTTCAATATATCTTAACCTGGGTAACCTGAGCCAGCTGCAAAAGAACTATAACAAGTCGTTATCTTATTACAGCGAAAGTTATGCCCTCATCAAAAGACTCAATAACCCCGATCTCACGGTAACAGTTTTGCAAAATCTTGGTGCTATATACGCCACTATTGGTAATAACGTTAAGGCTAAGCAATATTTATATCAGGCATTAGATCAAGCTAAAGCTTTAGACTTAAATCAGTCTATATCGCAAATTAACCTCACTATTTCTGAAATATATATTGCCGAAGAAAATTTCAAGCAAGCTGAGGCCAGTTTAAATGAAGGTAAAGCCTATACCGAATTGATTAACAATGAGGATATGCGACATAGTTACCAGCTGAGTTCTTACCAACTTGAACTTAAAAGGAAAAACTTTGAGCAGGCTTTAAATTACCTTCAAACTATTTATAAGCAAGATAGTATTACGTATAAATCACGTAACTCAGCAGCGCTTAGTTTATACCAGGCAAAATACAGGCAGGAAGAATTAAGTCGCAAAAATGAGCAGATTATGCTCAGGCAAAAGTATGACCGCAGTATAGTAATAGGTACTATTATACTGGCGGCTTTTTTAATATTGGTTATAGTATTGCTGTTTAGCAATGTTAAGCGAAAGGCTGATACCAATAAAAAGCTGACAGAGCTTAACGCAGAAATTTCCACTCAAAAAGATAATCTAGATCGTATCAATCATCACCTCGAAGAAATTATTGATGATCGTACTAAAGATTTGCAGCTGAAAAATAAAAAGCTGTCTGAATACTCATCTCACTTATCGCACCAGGTAAGGGGACCTATTGCTACGTTGAAGGGTTTGATGAATTTAGAACGGGAAGGGCTGGTAAGTCAGGAAGAGTGTATTCAAATGATGATCAAGTGTGTATCGGAGATTGACGACAAGATCATAGATATGAGTGATATGCTCCACAACCCCGAACGTGCAGGACTGTGAAGCATTGTTGTACGTTATAATCTTAAGCCATCTTTAATAACGGCAGGCTCGAATGTATTTGCGCCTCTAACAAGCCGAGATAAACACAATACCAAGCAACCATTTCCAAAATCAACAATTTGCGGTGTTTACGGTAACCCTGCGTTTCAAATGCAAGTGTTTCGTTAGCCGCGGTCACAAAAAATCTTACCTCTCCTTTACGAGGTTTAAATTTAGATTTCAGCAGGTCGACCACAGTTACCTTTAACTTGGTATCCGGATCATGTATGGTGCCTAATTTTAGGTCGGCGTCTGGCGATGTGGATAGCAAATAATTCATTTGTAACTTGTTGTTAATTCAAGCTCACAAATACAATTATTACTCCAAAACGCTATTTGGATTATCAAAAGCTAGAAATGCCTCAATAATTGAGTAAAAGTAAACGTAATTAACCTTACGTTTAAATCAATTGCTACAGCAATGGCCTTTCAATGTGCTATTTATCTAAATTAGACAACACTGTGTCAATTAAATTAAACACGACCGTATTTATACGGCAACCGCCTTCCGGTTGTGTAGTTCTTCGTACAATTCAATTACTTTACGCTGCAGGTCAGCAATTTCCGTTTCGCGATCATTTAATTTCTTTTGAGCTGCACTCATGCTTGAGTATTGCTTTTCAGTGTCAGTTAATCCTAAGCCCAATAACTGCACTACACTAATTTCATAAATGTTAGCAATCTGCTCCAGGCGCGATAAGTTAACATCAGTAATACCGGTTTCAATTTTTGAAAACGCAGGGATAGAGATGCCTAAACGAGTAGCAATATCTTCCTGACTCCAGCCACGCTGATGACGTAATGTACGAATGTTGTTGCCAACTGAATTGACAGCTTTGTTGTTAATTAAAGGACTCATAATATTTGTTTAAATACCCATTAGGGAAAAGGGTAGTACAAATATTTATTCAAAGCATATGCCACTTACAGCAATACCTCATTTTAAGCCATTGAGAGGGCCTTACAATACTTAATAGTTAATTTTGTGGATTTTTTTCCCCGTTTAATGGGAAATATTCGGATAACATATTACTCACATTGAGATAATATATATCCTAAGTGTTACCTTAATTGCCTTATTATTAACAGAATTATTTCAAACAATGCACATATGTTTCGTGACCAGTGCACATCAGAGCTTTTATAATATTTCGTTAAAAAACAAAAGCCAGCCTTTATGGCTGGCTTTTGCTGCGTATACAATCAACAAAATCTTGCTATTCTACAATACGCAGCTTGGCAAACTTAAGCAGTAATTGTTTCTGACCAATTTCATTAAAAAATATGGTGGCTTTAATATCTGGCTTGTTGCCTTCCATGTTAAGCACTTTTCCATATCCAAAGCGTTCATGTTCTACTTCCATACCCACTTGTAATTTAGCTGTATCAGAAGGGGCAAAGCCTTTTGACGGTACGTGAGCTTTGGCCAATAGCGAGGTTGTCTTTACCGGTGGCTTGCCGGCAGCAGGTGCCGTGGCTGCTTTAGGTTTCGAAAACGTATCGGCATTACGGCCCCAGGCTTTGCGCTCATCGTCAAAAAATGGGTTGCCGGTTTGGGGTTTGGCTTTAAAATCCAATTCCAGGTATTGCGCGTCAATCTCATCTAAAAAGCGGCTTGGCTCACAATTTATGAGTGTGCCAAACTTAAAGCGTGAGGTAGCGTAACTAATGGTCAACTTATTTTCGGCGCGCGTAACGGCCACGTAAAATAAGCGGCGCTCTTCCTCCAGGTCGGTACGTGAGTTAAGCGACATTTGCGAAGGGAACAGGTTTTCTTCCAGTCCCACTACAAATACGTTAGGAAATTCCAGCCCTTTAGAGGAGTGAATGGTCATTAACGAAACAGTATCGGCGTTTGGATTCTTATCGTTATCGTCGTTTGTCAAAAGCGCCACATCCTGCATAAATATGTCCAGCGTGCGCTCTTCAATATCTTCCCGTTCCGAAAACTCTTTAATACCGTTTAAAAGCTCCTGGATGTTTTCATAACGGTTCAGTCCTTCTACAGATTTATCTTCGTACAGGTCTTTTAATAAACCCGAATGCTGTGCAATATGCAGTGCGGCATCGTACGCTGATAGCGTTTTGGTGATTACCTGGAAACTCTGGATCAACGTGGAAAACACCCCTACATTAGCCGAAATACGACCATCCAAAAATTTAGCAGGTTCTTTAACTACTTCCCAAAGTGTAGTATCATGCTGACCGGCACTTAGTATAATACGATCAACCGTAGTATCGCCAATACCGCGGCGCGGGTAGTTAATTACGCGTTTCAGCGCTTCCTCATCGTTGGGGTTGAACGTAAGCCTAAAATAGGCTATCAGATCCTTGATTTCTTTACGCTGATAAAATGACAAGCCTCCGTAAATTTTATAAGGAATATTGAGCTTTCGCAAAGCCTCTTCCATAGAACGCGACTGGGCGTTGGTACGGTATAAAATGGCAAAATCGTTCCATTTTTGCCCGGTGTTACTGCGGTCCTGCATTATAGCTTCGGCCACAGTTTTACCTTCCTCGTTATCGCTGAATGCCCGGTTTATTTTGATCTTATCGCCATGGTCTTTCTCCGAAAAAACATTTTTTTTAAGCTGCTCTTTGTTGTTAGAGATGATGCTGTTGGCAACGTTCACAATATTTTGGGTCGACCGGTAGTTTTGCTCCAGCTTGAAAACTTTAAGATCAGGATAATCCTTCTCAAAGTTCAATATGTTTTGAATGTTGGCACCACGAAAAGCATAAATACTCTGTGCATCATCGCCCACCACACAAATGTTTTCGTTAATGGCAGCCAACTTTTTTACAATAAGGTATTGTGAAAAGTTAGTATCCTGGTACTCATCCACCATCAGGTATTTAAACTTATTCTGGTATTTGTAAAGTACGTCGGTGTGTTCTTTTAACAAGCGGTTGGTTTGAAACAGCAAATCGTCAAAATCCATAGCGCCCGATTTAAAGCAACGGGTAGCATACATTTCGTAAACCTTACCTAAATGGCCACGGCCGTTTGCGTTATCATCCGACTGGATCTGTTCATTTTGCTGATACTCCGCCCACGATACGAGGTTGTTTTTAGCGGCAGAGATGCGGTTGTATACATAATTAGGACTGTATAACTTATCGTCCAAATTCATTTCCTTTAATACAGCGCGTAAAACGCTTTTGCTGTCGTCGGTATCATATATGGTAAAATTGCTGGGATATCCAATTTTTGTACCTTCAACCCGTAATATTTTGGCAAACACGGAGTGGAAAGTACCCATCCAAATGTTCTTAGCTTCGGGGCCTACCACTTTACTAATCCGCTCGCGCATTTCTTTGGCAGCCTTATTAGTAAAGGTAAGCACTAATATATTAAAGGCATCAACACCAGTGTGTACCAGGTGAGCCACACGATAGGTTATAACCCGAGTTTTGCCCGAACCTGCACCGGCAATAATCATCACAGGGCCCGCTATTTGCTCTGCGGCAGCCCTTTGCTGCGGATTTAATCCCTCTAAGTAATCCAAAATTTTTTTCCTCTTTTCTTTGAACTGCGAAATTAAAGTTTTAGGCCGAAAGCGGAAAGGATAAAAAACTAAAGGTTTTAGGAATGTGGTAACCTGTAAGATTATTCTTCTTGTTTATGAGCCATGAATGCGTATATCAATTGGCCTATAACTACAGTATTGATTTTTCTTTTGACGAAATTTTGTTAAACTAAAGTTTGCTTTTCAGGTTGTTTAAGTAATAAATATAAAAACACATGACAACAAATAAATATGCGCTTATTACAGGCGGAACAAGCGGTATTGGTTACGAATTGGCTAAGCTTTTTGCAAAGGACGGCTATAACCTGGTAATTGTAAGTCGGAGCACAGAAAGGTTAAATGCTGTAGCACAAGAGTTTGGACAAGAATTTGGCATACAGGTTAAAATTATTGAAAAAGACTTGTTTAAAGCTGGTGCTGCCAAAGAAGTTTATGAACAAACCAGCCAGTGGGGCATTAGGGTTGATGTGTTGGTAAACAATGCTGGTCAGGCCGAATATGGTGCTTTTGCCGAAACCGACCTGGACCGTGATATAGACTTGATCCACCTGGATGTAATAGCCCTGGTAAGCTTGACTAAGTTTTACCTGAAAGAAATGGTAGCCCGTAACGAAGGTAAGATACTGAATTTGGCTTCATCATTAGCCAAATCGCCTACACCTTTAATGGCCGTATATGCCGCTTCAAAGGCATTTGTGCTTTCGTTTACCGAAGCTTTAATTCAGGAAGTAAAGGATACCAACGTTACTTTAACCGCCTTGATGCCGAATGCTACTGATACCGATTTTTTCCATAAAGCCAACGCAACTGATACGGTTGCCTACAAAAAGTTAACCTTTTACAAGCCTGAGGAAATTGCAGCAGCAGCGTATGAAGGTTTAAAGGCCGGTACCGATAAAGTAGTTCCCGGTGTAATTAATAAGGTACAAACGTTCATAAACAATGCTTTGCCCGATAGCGTAGTAACTGCTATGACAAGTGGCATAACTGCCGAAAGCACCAGCGGTAAAGAAGAAACCGAACATGCTGCATCGGCCGCAGAACGCGCCACCATTAATGACCGTACTGGTAGTAGCCAGGGTGATTATAAAGGTCATGATGGTCACGTGCACGAGGGCTAATCAAAATACTATACACATAATGCCGTGTTGCGTCATTGCAATACGGCATTATGTGTTTTTAAGAGATAAGCTTTAGCTTAGCCCGGTAATTAATATTAACTACTTAAATTCGAAATTGAACATTCGAAATTAAAAATCAAAAGATGAATCGTCTCACCAACTCTGCCTCGCCATATTTACTGCAACATGCCAATAACCCTGTCGACTGGTACCCCTGGGGTGCCGAGGCTTTGCAAAAAGCTAAAGACGAAAATAAACTTATATTGGTGAGCATTGGCTATTCGGCCTGCCATTGGTGCCACGTAATGGAGCATGAAAGTTTTGAAGACGAAATGGTAGCCAACTTGATGAACGAGCATTTTGTGTGCATTAAGGTGGATAGGGAAGAGCGGCCGGACGTGGATCAGATATATATGAGTGCGGTACAGCTCATGACCAACCGTGGCGGCTGGCCCTTAAACTGCATTTGCCTGCCCGATCAGCGGCCCATTTATGGCGGTACCTATTACCCCAAAGCCGACTGGATGAACATCCTGATGAGCCTGGCTGATTTTTATGCAAACCGTCCCGATGAAGCTATAGAATATGCCGTGCGCTTAACAGAAGGTATTCAGCAATACGAAACTGTAGACCTGATAACAGAGCAGCCCGAGTATCAATTGAGCGACCTGCAAACCATTGTTACCAACTGGAAAAAATACTTTGATGATAAAGAAGGCGGTTCGGGCCGTGCACCTAAGTTCCCGATGCCTAATAACTGGCAGTTTTTAATGCGGTATGCTCATTTAACTAATAACGAAAGTATTGCCGGTCTTACCCGTTTAACATTGCACAAAATGGCTTTCGGTGGAATATATGATCATATAGGCGGTGGTTTTGCCCGTTATTCGGTTGATGGCCGCTGGCACGTGCCGCACTTTGAGAAAATGCTCTATGATAACGGGCAACTGGTTAGCTTATATGCCGAAGCTTATGTTTGGAACCCAGATCCATTATACAAAAATGTGGTTGAAGAAACTATTGGTTTCGTAGAGCGGGAACTGATGTCGCCCGATTTTGGTTTTTATTCGGCTTTGGATGCCGATAGTGAAGGAGTGGAGGGTAAGTTTTATACATTCTCTAAAACTGAAATTGAAGCAATTTTAGGCGAAGAGGCCGATGTGTTCTGCATTTACTATCACGTTACCGAAGAAGGTAACTGGGAAGAGGAGCAAACCAATATCTTTTTCAGAAAAGAGCAGGACGAGATTTTGGCTCAACAATTAGGCCTGAGCGTTGAAGAGCTTCAAAGCAAAATAGCCGCGGCAAAAGCAAAGGTTTTCGAAGCACGCAGTTCGCGCATCCGCCCGGGATTGGATAACAAGATACTGGCCTCGTGGAACGGATTAATGCTCAAAGGTATCTGCGAAGCATACCGTTCCTTTAATAATGACATCTATTTGGCATTGGCATTAAATAACGCGAACTTCATCCAACAAAAACTCATCAACAGTAACAACCGTTTGGCTCGCATCTACAAAAAAGACGTCCACCTCGAAACAAAACCTGTTGCCTTTTTGGATGATTATGCCAATGTGATTGATGCTTTCATAGCGTTGTACGAAATAACCTTTGATAAGCAATGGCTGGACGTAGCCCGTGAATTGACCAATAATGCCATTACCTATTATTACGATGAGGCCGAAGGCATGTTCTACTATACGGCTAACGATGATGAACAATTGATAGCCCGTAAAACTGAAATTATGGATGGGGTTATTTCTTCTTCCAACTCGGTAATGGCGCGTAATCTTAAAAAACTGGGAATGTTGCTGGAGCATCAGCAGTACGAAGATATATCCGCACAGTTGCTGCGTAATGTAATGCCTTATATGGTTAAGTACGGCTCATCGTACAGTAACTGGTGTTTGTTGTTGCTGGAAGAAATTACCGGTTTATATGAAGTTGCCATAACCGGCGACAATGCGGAGGCTACACGTAAAGAGCTGGAGCAAACTTATATTCCCAATAAAATTGTGTTGGGCGGTAATCAGGAAAACTTACCTTTACTGCAAAACCGCGTAGCGGCTCAAACGCGTATTTTTATCTGTAAAGATAAAACTTGCGGGCTGCCTGCTAACTCGTTAACGGAAGCCTTAAAACAAATTGCGCTTTCATAGCTTTTAAATAAAATTATTATCCAATGAAGATTGAATCACAACACGTCGTATCGTTAACCTACGATTTGTATGTTAACCAGGAAGACGGCACAGAAGCTTTGGTTGAGAGTGCAACCCAGGAGCAGCCATTAACATTTTTGTATGGCGCAGGCCAAATGTTGCCTAAGTTTGAAGAGCATTTAAGTACGCTTTCAACCGGCGATAACTTCGACTTTCAATTAAGCGCAGAAGACGCTTACGGTGAGTATAACGATGAAGCCGTAGCTAACCTGCCTAAAGATATGTTTGAAGGTAACGATATGCCCGAAGTAGGTTCTATATTACCACTGCAGGACAATGAAGGCAACCGCTTTCAGGGCCAGGTAGTATCGGTAGTAGAAGACTCGGTTATTGTGGATTTAAACCACCCGATGGCTGGTCAGCAATTGCACTTTAAGGGTGAGATCATTAACGTTCGTCCGGCTAATGCCGAAGAGCTTTCACATGGCCACGCACATGGTGCCGATGGTGATCATGCTCACTAAGCAATTTTTATTATAAACAACAAGAGCTGCCTTAAATATCTAAGGCAGCTCTTGTTATTTATGGTAACCTAACCTGGTCCGACTTATAAAAGTAAACTGGTATAATAATACGGACCGGCACCGGCTTATCGTTCAGCTTTCCGCCAACAAATATCTTGTCTTCTTCATCCATTAAGTTGAGGTTAAGGTTTAACGCAACTCCGCCTGATGGGTCTTGCTCATTACGGCTCCTGATACGTATTTTGAACTCAGCAAGCCTGCCGCCCGGGCTTACCAATAGTTCCATAGCGGCTTGTTCGGTTTCGTTATTGAGGTTTATTAAATTGACCGGCAGCTTTATTAAATTGGTGTATTTTAAGTAGCCGTAAAACCTTCCGCCTATACGTACAGGTCTGGAGAACTTAAAATCGGTTTTGAGCGAATCGTCTACCACATATCTTACACCCGATGTACTGTCTTCGGGCGCTTCATACACAAGGGTGCGGTTGGTATAATCAAATCGCTGGCAAACCACTCCCTTGCTGGTAAAAAAAGTCCATACTCCAATTTTTTTATTGTGGTCATACCGCCCGGCAGCAACAAGGGTTTTTTTCAAATATGCCGAATATAAACCCTGCATAACGGAGTAGTCGGTTTTGAGTGCCTGGTATTTTTCTTCCACCAATGGTGTTAATTTGCGGCTGCGTTCAACCGTTTCCTGGGCAAAAGAAGCACATCCTGCAAAAAGCAGCGCGGTGAACAATAAGTATTTCAACATGTAATATTTAGTGTGGTTTTTTTGGAAACATAACGGTTTAAAATCGTTAACAGCCTCCAATTGGTTAACGCAATCACCCTGCAAATAGTTTATCATCAGGAAGCATATTTGCTCGCCACTCAAATATTAGTCTATCCATATAATGTAACAATTTCGCGAATATAACTTTGTATTCAATTTATTACCTGTTACTTTTCAATATATCAGCAGTATAGCACTAAATTTGGTAAGCACAATCAAGCGGGCCATGTCTGAAAAATAAAGTGCATCCTAATTATAAACCAATAGTGAAAGCTGGTGTCATACACCTGATTTTTCATTATCAACGCTAAACTTTAACATAAACTTATGCAGCTTAACAAACTGGTATTTAAAATTTGCTATACGCTTGGTTTTAGCATTTTGTGCAGCAGCACTTACGCACAAAAGAGCGTAGATATAACAGGAGGTGTTAAGGCACCCGCAGGAGTTAAAATTGATGGTAAACATACCGAGTGGGGTACATTGCCTGTATACAACAAAAGCACCACCCTGCGCTATACATTGGCAAACGATGCCAGTAACTTATACCTGGCCATTACCACTACCGATCAAAATAACATAAATAAGCTTTTAGGCGGCGGCTTAACCCTTACCATTAACAAAGAGGGTAAAAAGAAAGAAAAAGACGCGGCTGTAATTACCTATCCTGTTATAACAGCAGGTGGCTCACGTGCACGCATGGGCGGCCGTGGCAGGCAGGGAGAAGCTGTTGATACGGCAGCATTGGTAGCAAGCCGCAAGCAAGCCGTTGCCGGCATGAAAGAACTCAGCGTAACCGGTATTAAAGAAATTACAGATACACTGGTATCTATTTACAATACATACGGCATTAAAACAGCTATATCGTTCAATGCACAGGGGAGTTTATTTTATGAACTGGCCGTACCATTAAAACTACTCGAACTAAACGCCGGCACAGCAACCGAACTGGCATACAATCTCAAACTAAACGGCATTCAAATGAATTTCGGTAACCGTGAGGGCGGTGGCAACCGTCCCGGAGGCGCTGGTGGTGGCGGTTTTGGCGGTGGTAATGGTGGTGGCGGCTTTGGAACAGGCGGCGGTGCTGGTGGTGGTGCCATGATGGACCTCATGACGCCAACTGATTTTTGGGGCAAATACAAGCTGGCCAAACCTTAAGCCTCGTTTGCGCTCCTATATAAAACTTACAACCTTACACACATGAAAAAAATTATACCTATCCTTATTCTTACTTTGTTAACCTGTACGCTTTTTGCGCAGGTGCCCGGCCGTGGCGGAGCGGCCAAACCGCCTTTACCATTGCGCGAGGTAAGCGGCATTGTGAAAGACAGTACCGATAATGTGGTGATAGGTGCCACCGTAAAACTAAAAATTGGAGCGGATAGTTCTACCACCATCACCAATACCGATGGGATTTTCGTATTCAGAAATGTAAAATCGGCCACATTTGTAATTAGTATCAGCAGTATTGGCTACCGCCCGTTAATACGAAAGATGTTAAATAATGATGCAGTAGCCCGTTTGGTACTTGATCCTATCATACTCAATTCTCAAGCTAACCAGCTAAACGCAGTTATAGTTAACGGTACGCCCAGCATCACCTACAAAACCGATACGGTAGAATACCGCGCCAGCGATTATAAGGTGCGCCCCAATGCCGCGGTTGATGAATTACTGAAAAAAATGGAGGGAATGGAAGTAGGTACTGATGGCTCTTTAACCCACCAGGGGCAGCAGGTAACCCGCGCCAAACTGAACGGAAAAGAATATGCAGGCGGCGATTTGGCCCAGGCCATTAAAAACTTGCCGGCCGAAATTGTAGAAAAGATACAGGTGGTTGATGATTACGGCGACCAGGCTGCCCGTACGGGTATAAAAGATGGTGATCCGCAAAAGGTATTAAATATAACTACCCGCGCCGATAGATCAGTTGGTAATATAGCCCGTTTAAGTGCAGGCGGTGGTAATAACGACCGCTACGAAGGCCGTGCTTTTTTACAGCGTACCAACGGTAACCAGGTTATAGGTTTAATAGGGAATTTAAACAACACGGTAAACGGTGTTGCATCAACCGGTATAGCTGGCGGGGCAGATGGTAGCCGTAACGGTGGCAACGCCGGTAACGGCAGTGGTGGTGGCAACGGTGGTAATGGAAGTACCAACAATAACGGCAACAGCGGCAGTTCGGGCAGTGGGGGTACTACCACATCGGGCAGCCCAACCTTTACCTACCGCGATCAGTGGAGCCCTAAGTTTGAGGTAAACATGAATTACCGCTACAACTTCAATAACGTTCATTCACTTAATAACAGTTACGGCCAAACCTATTATCCAAACCGCTTAAATCCGGGTTCTACAGATACCTTGGCATTTATAACCAATAGCGACAGGCAAAACAACAACAAGCAGCACAATTTTAGCTTCGAAATGGAGTATAGCATTGATAGTGCAAACTTTTTAAGAGTAACCCCCAGCTTTTCGTTAAGCAGCACAAACGCTATCAATTCATCGGCCCGTTTCGATAGTGGCTTTCAGTTTCAGGACAATACAGGTAAAACACAGAGCAGCAATAGCACGCCAAACGTGGGCGGGATAGTTTTTTATCAGCACATCTTCAAAAAACCGAGGCGTAATGCTTCCGTACAACTTAGTTATACCAACACCAATCAAAAGCAGGATAACGAGCAGGAAAATGTAACCCTCTACAAAAATTCGACGGGTGCTACTACGGGTACCCTAAATACACACCGCTTGGTAACCCGCGATAACCTTACCCGTAATTTTCGTACCAGTGTTACTTACGTGGAACCCTTATCGCTAAAATCGCAGTTTGAGTTTAATGCACAGGTAAATTACCGTGGTTACAATAACAATGCTTTTACCGATAGTATAGCACCAGGCAATAACCGTATATCTATTGATTCGTTAAGTAACGTTTATAACTATTCCTTCACCGAAACCCGTTTGGCCTTTAATTACAGGCTTAACCAAACAAAGTACAACATGTCGTTAGGGTTTACGGCTGTGCCAACTAACCTGAGTGGTACCAATGTAAGCAGGGGAAACATTACTACAAACCGTAACAATTTCAACTTAATACCTATTGCCCGTTTACAGTATGTATGGTCGCGCCAGCACAGGGCCTCTATTAACTACTCGGGTAACCCGGTGGAACCGTCGTTCACTCAAATACAACCCGTGCCTGACTATTCCAACCGCCAAAACCCAATTGTGGGTAACCCTAATTTGAAGGTAGCGTTCAGGCATACGGTTAACGCACAGTATAACAACTATCTCGCTAACTCCAAGTTTAACATATCAGTTAACCTTTATGGTAATACCACCAAAAATCAAATTGTCACCAATAATGTGCGCATCCCCGATCCTAATAAAGCAGGTGCTACCATTAACCAAACCCGGTACGTAAATTTAAACGGATCTTACAGTACAGGTGGTAACTATAACGTTGCCAAGCAACTGGCCGACCGTAAGTATAACCTATCGTTAAATGGTAGTGTAACTTACAATCACACAGTTTCAATGGTTAACAACCTGCAAACCATTACCAATGGCTGGCGGGTAAACCAACGCTTCGGGCCACGTATTAACCCGTCTGAATTTGTAGAGATCAATCCCTTTGTGTCTTATGACTACACTAAAACATTGCTAATTGTAGGAAATACGTCTACAACCAATTTAACCAGGACAGCTGTGGCTATAGAAGGTCGCTTTTATTTTATGAAAGAGCGTTCGTTAACCATTGGTTACGATGCCAGCAAGAATTTTATTGGTGGTAATATTCAGCAAAGCGTATCGAGCAATCCACTGGTGATCAATGCTTATGTGGAAAAGAACTTTTTAGCTAAACGTAATCTTACCTTCAGGTTGCAAGCTTTTGATATTTTAAAACAAAACAACTTCACTAACCAGGTAATTAATGATAATGGTTATACCAACACGCTTTCAAACGCCTTAAGCCGTTATTTTATGTTTAGCGTGCGGGCTAACCTGCAAAAATGGAGCGGTTCTCCATCACGCAATGGCAGGCAAATGCGCCGTAGGGGAGATGGCAGCTTTTATTAATAGCTCAACCTCACCCCAGTCCTCTCCAAAGGAGAGGGGGCAGAAGCATTTCTTATAAGTCCTCTCCTTTGGAGAGGATTTAGGTGAGGTTTCTTTGGAGAGGGCTGGGGTGAGGTTTGAGCCTTTTAACCCAGATTTATTTGCTCGCCAAAGCTCTGAATATCGTCGGCGCTAAAGCCTCCGTCGTCATTGGCGGCCCAGGTGTATAAGGTATCTTTGTAGATGCTTATCGAAAAATCGTCGGTTGTAATATCATAATGAGTGGTTTCACCTTCTACGCGTTCGTGTACGGTGGCGGGTATTTGCTGGCCATGAATGGCTAATGTTATTCCAAAATCTTCCATAATAAATAGTAACATTTTTTTCATCACAAGGTTGTAAGATATTTAGAAATAGTCTAATTAATTTACCTACCTTACAGCCCACTAATTAATTGTAAACAGATACTTATTATATGGCATTTATTGATAGTGTGTTAGAACAGCCTTCTTATGGCTGGAAAGATGAAGAAGGGAATTTATCAAAGCCAACTCCGCAGCAAATTTTCAAGGAGTTTTTTAGCCGACTTAACGTTTTTAAAAACCGCAAAAACTGGCTCTCGTTCACCAGTTGGATGATGATTGTGGTACTATCGGTAGCATTAGGGTTCTTTATTTTTAAATATTTTAGCCTGCAGTTGCTGCTGGTAGCCTTTGTTTACAGCATGGTGGTTATGGGTTCGCACGGTACGGTTTGGTACCATAGGTACTGTACCCACAGGGCATACAAGTTTCGTAACCCGGTTTGGCGTTTTATTACTCAAAACATTACCCTTAAAATTATTCCTGAAGAAATTTATGTGATATCGCACCATGTGCATCATTCTAAAAGTGATGAGCCGGGTGATCCATATAACGCACAAGGCGGTTTTTTATACTGCTTTTTGGCCGATGTTAACCATCAACCTATTGCCCGCAATATGGATGAAAAGAGCTATAACCGTTGTGTAACCTTAATGAAGCATACCGGTCAAATTTCAAACACTTACGCCCAGTACCAAAAATGGGGATCACTGGCTAACCCGGTACGTACCATTGGTGGTATTATTTTAAACTGGGGTTTTTGGTACTTAGTATTTTTTATGATTGGCGGCCATGCCTTAGCTTGTACCATATTTGGAGCAGCTGGTTTTTGGGCAGTAGGCGTACGTACCTTTAACTATGAAGGCCATGGTAAGGGTGAAGACAAACGCCAGGAAGGTACCGATTATAACCGCAAGGATATGTCTGTTAACCAGCTTTGGCCAGGTATAGTAGCCGGCGAATGGCACAACAATCACCACTTATATCCTAATAGTGCACGTTCAGGCTTTTTGCCTCACCAGGTAGATTTGGCTTGGGTATACATCAGGTTTTTACACCTTATAGGTGGCGTAACCGAGTATAAAGACGATAAGAAGAAGTTTTTAAAAGACTACTACAAACCCCACAAGGAGGCGAAAGTGGTTATGCCAATGAAACCGGTGTTAGAAACCGCCGAATAATATTTGAAGAGACATGCTGAAAAGTATGTCTCTTTTTAGTTATAGATGATGGGTTGTTGTAGATGCAAACACATTATATGCACCTGTCCAAATAAGCTTCTCTTAACTATTAAGTTTTCGCTCACCAAGCCACTTTGCCATAGCCGGATCGCGGTGGTCAAAGAAACTACTGGTTTTATTATCTAATGTTTTAATTTCTTCCATCTCCTCTTTAGTTAGCTCAAAATTGAGGCTGTTCAAGTTTTCTACCATACGTTCTTTTCTTACTGATTTAGGAATGGCAACTATACCACGTTGGGTAAGCCAGCGTAGCACCACCTGTGCAACAGATTTATTGTGTTTCTCTCCAATAGATTTCAGCAGTTCATTATTAAACAGATCGTTTTTGCCTTCCGCAAACGGACCCCAAGATTCAATTTGAACGTTATTATCTACCATGAATTGCTGCGCTTCGTGTTGCTGATGAAATGGATGTGTTTCAATTTGATTCACAGCAGGCACAACATCATTATGTACAATCAAGTCCATTAGTCTGTCCGGATGAAAGTTACTTACACCAATTGCCTTTACTTTGCCCTCTTTGTACAGTTCCTCCATGGCTCTCCATTCGCCATATACATCACCAAATGGCTGATGAATCAGGTATAAGTCCAAGTAATCCAGTTGCAGTTTTTTTAAAGAGCTTTCAAATACTTTTTTAGTTTCTGCATAACCGTTGGTTTGTATCCAAAGCTTGGTCGTTATAAACAATTCTTCGCGTACAACGCCGCTTTTTTTAATGGCTTCACCTACTGCTGCTTCATTTGTGTAAGCTTGTGCTGTATCTATAAGCCTGTAGCCGGTTTCAATAGCATCTATGACACTTCTTTCGCACTCTGCCAAATCAGTGACCTGGTATATTCCAAATCCAAGAATTGGCATTTCTACTCCATTGTTTAATGTTACCTTTTTCATAATATTTAAATTGAATTAAACCCTTAATTCTTGCATTGAATATAGTGTCATAACATGATATAATTCCTTTACTTCAATACGTGTCTTGTCCTGAAATAGGTTTACACTTTGTAAAAAGGAGTAAACAGAATGGATAAGAAAAAAGAGGCTCAAATAATACATGAACATATTGTAAAAGGGGATAGTTACCGTACCTTGAGTAAACG
>Ga0265780_10000459_pt1 | contig 63428 bp, 43 predicted proteins | sample P1T30metagenome_FD_192432 | JGI IMG/M metagenome (GOLD analysis project Ga0265780, IMG submission 192432) | Plant litter microbial communities from East Loma Ridge, Irvine, California - P1 T30 | ecosystem: Environmental > Terrestrial > Plant litter > Unclassified | place: USA: California... | reverse complement strand
GTGCCCAGCGGGATGTAGGTCGACTCGTTCTCGGCCAGCAGGATGCTCTTCTCGCCGCAGGTCACGCGCGCCGTGCCCGACACCACGATCCAGTGCTCGGCGCGGTGGTGGTGCATCTGCAGCGACAGCTTCTCGCCCGGCTTGACGGTGATGCGCTTGACCTGGAAGCGTTCGCCCGCGTCGATGCCCTCGTAGTAGCCCCACGGACGGTAGACCCGGGTATGGTGCAGGTGCTCGCTGCGCGCCTGGCCCTTCAGGTGCTCGACCACGTTCTTCACGCGCTGCACCTGGTCCTTGTGGGCGACCAGCACGGCGTCGTTGGTTTCCACCACGACCAGGTCCTTGACGCCGACCACGGCCACGATACGGCTCTCGGCGCGCACCAGGGTGTTGCTGGTGCCGTCCAGGTAGACGTCGCCGCGCTGCACGTTGCCGTTGCCATCTTTCTCCTGCACGTCGGCCAGTGCCGACCACGAACCGACGTCGCTCCAGCCGATGTCGCTGGCCACGACCACGCCGTCACGCGTGTGTTCCATGACCGCGTAGTCGATCGAGTCCGACGGGCTGGCGCCGAAGGCGGCTTCGTCCAGGCGGCAGAAATCGAGGTCGCGGTAGGCGTCGGTGACGGCCTTGGCGGCGGCCTGGGCGATCTGCGGCGCATGCTGTTCGATCTCGGCCAGGAAGCGGTCGGCGCGGAACATGAACATGCCGCTGTTCCAGTAGAAACCGCCGTCGGCGACGAAGCCCTCGGCCGTGTTGCGGTCGGGCTTTTCGACGAAGCGCTCGATCGTGTAGCAATCGTCGCAGCCCGGCAGCGGCTCGCCGCGGCGGATGTAGCCGTAGCCGGTTTCCGGGGCGTCCGGCACGATGCCGAAGGTGGCCAGCGAACCGTCCTGCACCAGGCGGGCGGCGCGCTCGACCGCCAGGCGGAAGGCGTCGTTCTTCTCGATCACGTGGTCGGCCGGCAGCACCAGCATGACCGCGTCCGGATCCTGGGCCTTCAGGTACTGGGCGGCGGCGGCCACGGCCGGGGCCGTGTTGCGGCCGGACGGCTCGAGCAGGATGCCGTGCGGCGTGATGCCGACGTCACGCAGCTGCTCGGCCACCAGGAAGCGGTGCTCGTTGCCGCACACCACCAGCGGTGCCATCAACCCCGGCCAGCCGCGCACCCGCAGGGCGGTTTCCTGCAGCATGGTCTTGTCGGTGACCAGCGGCAAGAGCTGCTTGGGCATCACTGCGCGCGACAGCGGCCACAGGCGGGTACCGGCGCCGCCGGAGAGGATGACTGGGTAGATCTTCATGCGTTGGCCTTCTCTAGGTTGGTATCTGTCTCTTCGGCGATTTCCCTGCGGCGGCTGCGGCGGCGGTCGCGCGCATTGACCCACTCTTCCGAGGTGTATTCGGAGGTGTGCTTCATCTCCCCGGCGCGGTCGATGCTGTAGTCCTTGAAGACGATCGTTTCATGCAAGGTGACATCATTGAGCACACGAGTGTACTCGAAAAGCACGCTGCGGACGACTTCCGCGCCCTCGCAGATGTGGCTGCCGTGGCCGATCCAGGTCGGGCCGATGATGGTCGAACCGGCTTCGATCTTGACGCCCGAACCGATGTAGACCGGGCCCTTGATGGTGGTGCCCTTCCAGTCGATGCTGGTGTTCAGGCCGACCCACAGGCCCGGCTCGATCTGGATGCCCGGCACGTCCATGTGGTTGACTTCGCCGGTCAGCACGTTCTGCAGCACTTCCCAGTAGTCGGACACGCTGCCGATGTCGAGCCAGTTGAACGGGCGGCCCTGGGCGTAGAACGGCATGCCCTTCTCGGCCAGCAGCGGGAACAGCTGGGAACCGATGTCGAATTCGACGCCCGACGGGATCAGGTCGATGACTTCCGGTTCGAAGATGTAGATGCCGGTGCTGATGAAGTTCGACAGCGCTTCTTCCTGCTTCGGCTTTTCCTGGAACTGGGTGATGCGGCCTTCCTTGTCGGTCACGACCACGCCATAGCTCGACACCTTGTCCCACGGCACTTCCTTGGTGATGACGGTGGCCATCGCGCCCTTGCGGCGGTGTTCCAGCAGGGCCGCCTTCAGGTCGAGGTCGATCAGGGCGTCGCCGCACAGGACGATGGTGGTGTCGTCGAAGAAGCCGCCGAATTCCTGGATCTTCTTCATGCCGCCGGCCGAACCGATCGGCACCGCCACGACTTCGCCGTCTTCCTTGGTGTAGCCCTCGAAGGAATAGCCGATCTGGACGCCGAACTGCTCGCCCTCGCCGAAGTAATCCTCGATCTTTTCATGCAGGTGGCTGACATTGACCATGATTTCGGTAATGCCGTGCTTGCGCAGGTGTTCGATCAGGTAGGCCATCACGGGCTTGCCCAGCACCGGGATCATCGGTTTCGGGAGGTCGTAGGTCAATGGGCGTACGCGGGTGCCTTTGCCTGCTGCGAGAATCATCGCTTTCATGTTCACTGTCCTTGTCTCTTCATTTTTGGGTGATCTGGTAGCGCCAGGAGTCGGCGCACATCTGGTCGATATTGCGTTCTGCGGTCCAACCCAGCTCTTCGCGCGCATGGGTGGGGTCGGCGTAGCACTTGGCGATGTCGCCAGGGCGCCGATCGACGATCTGGTAGGCGATCGGCTTGCCGCATGCCTTCTCGAAGGCGTGCACCATTTCCAGCACGGAATTGCCCTTGCCGGTGCCGAGATTGTAGGTGACGATGCCGGCGCCCTGCGCCAGCTTGTCCAGGGTCTTGACGTGGCCGATGGCCAGGTCGACCACGTGGATGTAGTCGCGCTCGCCGGTGCCGTCCTTGGTCGGGTAGTCGCCGCCGAACACCGACAGCTTTTCGCGCTGGCCGTTGGCGACTTGCGCGATGTAGGGCACCAGGTTGTTGGGGATGCCGTTCGGCTCTTCGCCGATCAGGCCGCTTTCATGGGCGCCGACCGGGTTGAAGTAGCGCAGCAGGGCGATGTGCCAGTCCGGCTCGGCCTTGATCAGGTCGCGCAGGATCTCTTCGATCATCAGCTTGCTGCGGCCGTAGGGGTTGGTGGCCGACAGCGGGAAGTCTTCCTTGATGGGCACCGAGGCCGGGTCGCCGTAGACGGTGGCGGACGAGGAGAACACCAGCGTCTTGCAGCCGGCCTTGGCCATCGTCTCGAACAGCGCCACGCTGCCGTAGACGTTGTTGTCGTAGTAGCGCAGCGGCTGCGCCACCGATTCGCCGACCGCCTTCAGGCCGGCGAAGTGGATCACGGCGTCGATCTTGTGCTGGGAGAATACCGCTTCCATGGCCGCGCGGTCGCGGATGTCGCCTTCGACGAAGTCGAAGGTCTTGCCGGTGATGCGCTGCACGCGCGCCTGCACGGCCGGATCGGCGTTGTACAGGTTGTCGTACACGACCACGTCGTAGCCGGCGTTCTGCAGTTCCACGACCGTGTGGGAACCGATATAACCCATGCCGCCAGTAACGAGAATTTTCATTGAGAACTCTTCTTTCTTTAAAGGTTGGCGCCATGCCCTTCATGGCTGGCGCTTTGTTGTTATGGCCGGCAGCTTGGCGCCGGCTTCCCTGTTTCGGTTTCCCGCTTCACCCACTCGGTTATCACTCAGCGGTGGGCGAATTCCTTGATGAACAGCCAGAAAAAGGCCATGTCGTCGATAAAATAGCGCCGGAACATCCTGCGCGGTTCCTGCAAAAAACGGTAGAACCACTCCAGCCCGGCCTTCTGCATCCACAGCGGGGCGCGCCTGACGCGGCCGATCGCCACGTCGAAGGTCCCGCCCACGCCCATCGCGAACGGCACCCGCATCGCGGCCTGGTGGCGGCCGAGGAATTCTTCCTTCTTCGGCGAGCTGATCGCCACGAACAGCAGGTCGGGCCGCGCGTCGCGCACCAGTGCCGCCACCTGCGCCTCTTCCTGCTCGCCCAGCCAGTAGCCGTTGCGCCAGCCGGCCAGCACCAGGCCCGGGTACTTGCGCTGGTAGGTGGCGGCGACCTGGCCCACCACCTCTTCCCGCGCGCCGAGCAGGAATACGCGCCAGCCCCTGGCGGCGGCGTGCCGCATCAGCGCCTCGAACAGGTCGACGCCGGCCACGCGCTCCTTGAGCGGCTTGCCGAGCAGGCGCGAGGCCCACACCACCGGCATGCCGTCCACGTTCACCAGCGCGCAGTCGTTGATGATGCGCCTCAAACCGGCGTCGCGGCTGGCCTTGACCAGCTTGTCGACGTTGACCACCACGTGCTGGTGCGGCGTGCCGGCCTCGATGAAACCTTCGACCCTGCGCAGCGTTTCTTCCATCGTCAGGTTGTCGATGGCGCAGCCCATCAGCGTGATCCGCTCGTTCATGTCATGCCTCCGCCGGCTCGCCGGCGCGCTCATTGGCCAGCGCATCGGCCAGGATCGCGACGATGCGCTCGGCCGCCTTGCCGTCCCACAGCGCGGGACGGCGCCCCTGCCTGCCTTCGCCGCGCAGGATCTTCTGCGTCGCGCGCACGATGGCGGCCGGGTCGGTGCCGGCCAGCACGTTGGAACCTTCTTCCACGGTCACCGGACGCTCGGTGTTCTCGCGGATCGTGACGCAGGGCACGCCCAGCGCGGTGGTTTCTTCCTGCAGGCCGCCGCTGTCGGTCAGGACCACGGCGGCATCCTTCCACAGGTTCAGGAAGGCCATGTAGGGCTGCGGCCCGGCCAGGGTCACGTCCGGCCCCAGGTCGATGCCGAAGCTGTCCAGCCTGGCGCGGGTGCGCGGGTGCAGCGGCAGCATGAGCGGCAGCGCCTGCGCGATCTCCCTCAGGGCGCCGGCGATGCGCGCCAGGGTGTCGGGCACGTCGACGTTGCTCGGCCGGTGCAGCGTCACCACGCCGTAGCGCTGGCCTCGGGTTTCGCGTTCCTTCTTCCAGGCGCTGGTCTCGAAACCCGAGGTATCGGCCTGCGCCAGCTTGTCCGCCTGGTACAGCAGGTTGTCGACCATCACGTGGCCGACGTAATGGATCGCGCGTTCCGGCTTGCCTTCCCGGCGCAAGTGTCCGACCGCCGCCGGTTCGGTGACGAAGAACCAGTCGGCGATGCTGTCGGTGACCAGGCGGTTGATTTCCTCGGGCATGCGCATGTCGAAGCTGCGCAGGCCGGCTTCGACGTGGGCGACCGGGATGTTCATCTTCTTGGCCACGATCGAGCAGGCCAGCGTGGAATTCACGTCGCCGACGACCAGCACCGCATCCGGGCGCGCGGCGCCGCACAGTTGCTCGAAGCCGATCATGATCTTCGCGGTCTGCTCGGCATGGCTGCCGCCGGCGGCCGCCATCGACACGTCGGGCCGGGGAATGCCGAGCTCTTCGAAGAACACCTCGTTCATGTCATGGTCGTAATGCTGGCCGGTGTGGATGATCTTGTAGGACAGGGTTTGCTGTGCCTGCAGCGCACGCACGATCGGCGCGATCTTCATGAAGTTCGGCCGTGCCCCCGCAACAAGATAGATCAGCATGACTTCCCCCAGGCCTGTTCCAACATCACTCCCTGCATCTCGAGAAACGGCGCCCGTCCCGAATCGTTAAAAAAACGTTATTGTAAACCTGCACTCGACTGGGACGGCGGACGATACGGTGCTGATCTTGAGCACGTCGCATGGCTGCCTGGATTCATAGCTGCGCGAATACCAGCCGAGCGGCGGATTTTCGTTGGCGCGCACCAGTTCCATGCTGAGGTCGGCGCCATGCGCATGCATCTGCAGGGCAAAGCGTTTGCCGCGCACGTGCAGGCCGGAACTGTCCAGGCGCACGCTCAGGCCGGGCGCGAAATGCCAGAACAGTTCGGCCTGGTGATGTTTCTTTGCCGCAATTTCATCGCGCACCACCAGGGTCGCGCTGGCGGCGTCGAAGCGCACGGTGCGCATGTGGCGCACCGGGTCGGCCAGGCGCGCATAGCCGTCGTGCGAGCCGCGGAAATCGAATTCGTGCGGCGACTGCGGCATGCGCTCGATCGAGGCTTGCGCCTTTTTCAGCCACATGAAGCGCCCGCCCGACACGGACTGGTCGAGCCCGTCGATGCGCACCGTGTTGTGGGCCGAGGTGCCGCGGAAGTAATCGCGCCACTTGCTCTCCTGCCAGTAAGAATAGGTGCCGGGATCGACCAGGCATTCCTCGCCGCCCACCGACAGCGTCAATGCCAGCGCGTCGGCATGGCCGTGGGCGGCGATGCCGAGGTAGCCCAGCGGGCCGCAATCGACCATGCCCTTGATCTCGTCAGGCTCGCCGAAGCGCGCACCGAACAGCAGGTAGCCGCCGTCAGGGAAGGCCCAGCCGGTGTCGGATTCGTGCGGATCGGCTTCCGGCCGCTGGCCGGGCAGCATGTGCAGCAGCCAGCGCACGCCCAGGTGCCGCGGTTCGATGCGGCGCAGCACGGCGTCGCCCAGCGCCAGCAGCTGGTCGGCACGGTCGCCGCCCGGCGCATCCAGGCGGAAGGCGATGCCGTCGTCGGCGTCGCCCACCATCGGCACGTTGCCGCCGACGTCGCGCACCGAGCGCAGGAAACGCAGTGCGCGCTGCAGGCTGGCCCAGTAGGCGCGCGAGAAAGGTTGTTCGCGCGGCCCGGCGCAGGCCTGGCCGACCAGGCCGGCCACGAACAGGCATTCCGAGGAAAACACGTGGTAGGCAAAGGCTTGCTCGCGGTTGACGCCGTCGCGCGAGAACTGGACCTGGGCTTCGTGTTCGAGTTCGCGCCGCGCCTGCTCCTGCCAGTCGCCCGACGCCTTCCAGCACGGCCACACCGAGGCGCCGACGTAGAGGCCGGCCAGTTCGCCGATCAGGTGGTTGTTGGCCGACGAGTGGCGCGACAGGTGGCGCGCGATGGTGCTGCAGTGGGCGTGGATCGATTCGAGCCAGTCGGCGCGCAGGCGCTGGCCATCCTCGCCGGCGAACAAGCCGCTGTTCTCGCCGCCGACCAATTGCCACACCAGGCTCCAGTTGATCAGGCGGACGCCCATTTCCAGCGAACTGGTCCAGTTGGGACCGGTCAGCGGCGGGCACTGGTCGAGCCAGCTGCGCAGCTGGTGGTGCAGCGCATGCAGCCAGGCGACATCATTCGTCATGGTCCAGGCCTGGGCCAGGCGCACCAGGTGCAGGTGGCGGTTCAGTTCCCACACGTGCTTGATGTCGCCGACCTGCTCCGGATTGGCCACGGCGATGTCGCCGGCATAGATGGCGGGGCCGACCACGCCGGTGTCGGGATCGCGGTTCCAGACGGGCGGCATGCCGACGTCGAAGCGGCGGTTGGCGAACAGCACCACGTGGCCGGCGCAAATGCTGTCGGCATCGGCCAGCAGGGCCTCGCGCTCCGCCGGCGACATGACCGGGGCGCCGCTCACGGCGAAGGTCCTGGCCCGCGGCAGCGGCGGCGCGGCGCGGCTGCGTACCCGCTTCGCCACGCCCTTCACCGCCGCCTGCTGGATGCGGTAGCCGACCTCGGCCACCGACATGCAGCGCAAGCGGTTCACCAGCCAGACCATGCCCGTCGCTTCACTCATCATTCTGTCCCCGCGAGTTCTCGGTAGATTGCGGACAATTGCCCGCAAACCACCTCTGTTGAATAGTGCTGCTCGATGGTGGCACGCGCGCCTTGTGCCAGGCGTGCGCGCAGGGCGCCGTCGTCGATCAGGGCGGCCAGCGCCGAGGCCAATGCCCTGTCGTCGCGCGCCGGTACGAGCAGACCATTCTCGCCGTCGCGCAGGGTTTCCGGGATGGCGCCGACGCGCGTCGCAAGCACCGCGCGGCCGGCCGCCATCGCTTCGAGCATGGCCATCGGCAGCCCTTCCGCGTGGGAAGGCAGGCAGAACACCGACGCTTTCGCCAGCTCGGCCTCGCGTCCGGCCGCATCCAGCCAGCCCGGGCATTCGATCCGTTCGGCGATGCCGAGCTCGCTGGCGCGGCGGCGCAGGCCGGCCAGGTCGCCCTCGCCCGCGAACACCAGGCGCAGCGCCGGCACGCTGCGCGCCAGGGCGGCCCCGGCCGCGAGCAGCTCGAACACGCCTTTCGACGCCTCGATGCGGCCCAGGAACAGGATGCGGCCCGGGATTTCGCTGCCGGGCGCCGCCGGCGGCGGCAGCGGCACCGCGTTCGGCACCACCGCCACATGCGCCTGGGGTGCCAGGGCGCGCACGAACTGGGCCCAGCCTTCGGACAGTGCAATCACCAGCGAGCTGCGCTCGAGCGTGTGCCGGATCCAGCGCCGCATCAGGGCGCCGGATTCTTCCAGCGCATAGCGCCGGAAAGCGCCCCCGTGCAGGTGGAAGATGGTCTTGCAGCCGGTGCGGCGCGCCACCAGCAGCACGATCGACTTGCGCAGGAAACTGGCGTGCGAGGCCGCGTGCACGTGGACCACGCCGGGTCGGGCCGCGCCGGGTCGGGCCGCGCCAGGTCCGGCATGCAGGCACAGCCGCGTCACCTGCCACAGGCCGGCTAGCGCATGCTTCGCCTTATTCAGGCGCGAGCCGTTGGCATGGGTGGCCACGTAGCGCACCCGCTCGCGTTCGAACAAGCCATGCCGGCGCAGCACGTCCACCACGGCCGCCACCCCACCCCTGCCTTCGAGGGCGGTGCCGACCATCAGGACCCGTGGCGCACGGTTTGACATTGTTCGTTGTAACAAAGTACACGCTCTTATAAAAGGTGCAATATTTCGATCATACATGAATGAAATTCGGCGCATGCGCACAATTCACATTTCCGTTGTGTTTGCGATCGCGACGAATTCGAACTTCCCGTTCGGGCCGCGCGGGATCGCATCGACCCGCTCCACCCTCACCCCCACGCCGGGCACCCGCAGCAGGAATTTCTCGACCAGCGCGCGCGCGTCCGCCTCCGTGAAACCTGCGGCGGCGACCACGCGCAGCACGAACTCGCCTTCGCCCCGGTACAGCACCTGGCCCTCGACCAGGCGCCGGTCGTGTCCCTGGAAGATGCGGTCCAGGCGTCCGATCAGGCGCCCGTCGGGCAGCGTGACGATCTTTTCCTGGCGCCCGATGACGGCCTGCACGGTCGGGAACACGCGGCCGCAGGCACACGGCGCATCGGCGGGGATGACGGTGTCGCCGGTGCGGTAGCGCGCCAGCGGCATCGCCGCATTGTTGAGCGTGGTGCCGACGATCTCGTGGCTGCCATCGCCGGCGCCGGTGTCGAGCAGGGCCACGCCGGAATAATCGGTCAGCACGTGGTAGCTGCCGCACTCGCAGGTGCCGATCGCGGCCACGCGCTCGGCCTGGCCATACCAGTCGAACACCCGCACGCCGAAGGCTTGCTCGACGGCGCCGCGCACTTCCGGCGCCAGGGTCTCGGACGAGGTCATCACCCCGCGCAAGGCCTTGCCGCGGTAGCGCCGCCCGGCCGCGTTCAGCCAGGCGGCAAGCGCCGCGACCGAGGACGGGTAGGCGTGGATCACGACCGGATCGAAGGCTTCCAGGGCATCGACGTAGCGGCCGATCGTGTGCTTGGACAAATGGTAAGACGACATCATCAGCATCTTGCCGACCCAGTCGCGGCACCAGTAGCGGCCATCCGCCGGCTGGTCGGGGCAGACGATGTCGCCACGGATCCAGGCGCGGCGCTGGCCATGGCGGTAGCCGATCCAGCGCAGCTGGCGGTAGACGAAGCCCTCTTCGCGCACCAGGTTGCCGACCGATTGCACGATGGTCAGCGGCGAGCCGGAGGTGCCGCTGGTCTTGATGGTCGTGCGCAGCCAGGAACCGCGTCTGCGCGGGCGCACCAGGCGTTCCGGGTGCTGGCGCACGGCCTGCTTGGTCAGCAAGGGGGTGCCGGCGGCGGGATCGAGGCGCGGCAGCGTGCGGCCATCGCCGTCGAGCGGCACGCCGAGGGCGGCGGCGCGGCGGCGGCGGTAGGCGTCCAGGGCATCGGGTTCGCGCTCGTTGCGCGCCAACGCCGGATAGACGAGGTGGCGGCCCCAGAAATCGCGCAGCGCTTCGCGGGCGAGCGAACGCAGCGAGAACTTCAGGGAATAAGCCCACATCGACATCGTCAGCCTTGCTCAGTCAGGATTTTCTTGTAGGTTTGTGCAACATTTCGGCCGAGAATAGCATAGGTCCTGTGGCTTCTTACGTACGCTGGACCACGTAAGGCAGCCTGTTCCGCGGCGTTTCGATCGTTCAATAACTGCAGGGTGGCGGCGGCGAACAGACCCACCTCCATCGGCACGCACAGGCCGCAGCCGCTGGCCTCGATCACATGTTTCTGGTCGGGAATATCGTTGGCGACGCAGGGCATGCCCAGCGCCAGGTATTCGACCAGCTTGGTCGGTGAGGAGACGTCGAACAGGGTACCGCGCGGGATCGGCGACAATCCGACCTCGGCCCGCACCGCATAGCCGAGCGCAACCCGCTGGGGCAGCCAGCCGGTCAGCAGCACGTGATCTTGCAGGCCGCGCGCCGCGATCTCGGCGCGCATCCAGGCCATTTCGTCGTTCGAGGGAGCGTCGCCGGCGATCACGAGCAGCAGCTCGGGCAGCGTCTTGCGCAGTTCCAGCGCGACGTCGAGCAGGAAGTCGGAGCGGCGCGAACGAGCGATGCGGCCGAGGTAGAGCACGACGCGGCGGCCGTCCAGGCGCGCATCGCGCACCGGATCGACTTTATCGCGGTCGAACACGGTCTCGTCGACGCCCATCGGCACCGCCGTCATGCGGCGCCTGTCAAAACCTTGCGCGGCCAGCCAGCCGGCCATCGCCTCGCTCTGCACGAAGATGTGGCGCGCGCCGGGCAGCACCATCTTATATATGAGAAAACGCGAAGCCGCGGCCCGCAGCGCGTGGGCGCACCAGCGCAGCCTGCCGGCGCCCGCCTGCCGGATGGCGTCACGCCGCACCTCGAAGCCTTCGACAATGGGGAAGGACATCCAGTAGACGAAGGGCACGCCCAGCACGGCGGCCACGAGGCGGCAGGCCAGGCCGCTGGCGATCTTGTCGCGCACCTGGATGCAGTCCGGGCGGCGCCGTCCGCGCAGGGCGCGCAGCAGGCCGAGCAGGTCCCACAGCGGCGCGCAGACGCTGGCGAAGCGGTGCTCGAGGCTGCCGACCACGTGCATGCCGCCGGCCGGCCAGGGTGCGCCGGCGTGCGGGTTGCCGCCCTGCCCCACCAGTTCGGTGGCCACGCCATGGCGCGGCATTTCGGTGCCGAACAGGGTCAGCACGTCGGCTCGGACCGGCGGCAGCGGGTCGCGCACGACGTAGGCGATATGGAAGGGCTGGCCGGACATGGTTATATTGCAATATCGACAAGTTCTCGTATCGATTCTAACCCAGCGTAGGTGATGCACAGTTGCGGGAATCCGGATCATGCCTCATCTTGTCCGTGAAATATTATTTCAATATGTGCTTCAATTTGAAATATTATTTCTCAGCGTTAAGAGCCGTTTGACAAGCTCGGCACTGGCCTGGCTGTCGATCTTGCGGCAAAAGTGCGCCTGCGAGGCGGCGATGCGCTCGAAATCGTCCTCGACCAGGATCTTCGGATGGCGCGTCCCGCGTTCGGGCCACTGGATGTAGCGGAAATTGCGCCCCAACACGCGCGGGGCGAAGTGTGAATTCATCACCAGGGTCTGGAAGAACATCTCGTCCGGATTGGCGACGCGGCCGAAGAAGCGCAGCAGGCGCGGCTCCCGGCGCACGCGCGCCAGCAGCGCCGCCACGCAGTCGCGCGACAAGGCCCACCAGGACGAGCCGCCCCAGGGCTGCAGCGCGCCCGGCATGCGGCGCACCCGGCCGGTGGCGCGCATCAGGCGGTTGACCAGGGCATAGGCCAGGCGCAATGGGCGCGGAGAATGTGTCTTATAAAAATACTGGTAGCGGAAAGCGGCGGGCCACTGCCCGGGGCCGCGGCCGAGGGCGACCACATCCAGCAATTCGCGCCCGCGCAGCGTCTCGAGCTCGCGTTTCAGGCGCGCATTGGACAGCAGCGGAAAGTCCTGGGCGCTGAGGAAGACCAGCTTGTCGAAGTCGGGCACCTCGGCCAGGATCTGTTCCAGGGCATTCAGGACCGCCTGCACCTGGCTGAAGCCGCCCCAGTGCACGTCGATGCGCCGCCGCACCAGGCGCGCGTGCGGCGGGATGGCGGCCGGGTCGATGGCGGATTTGCGGTCGAGGTTGACGTAGACCAGGAAGTCGTCGTCGCGCAGCTGTTCCACCAGCGCGGCGAGCTGGCCGGGATCCTTGTGGGCCTGGATCAGGAACACCTGTTTCACGGCAAGCCCCCCCAAAAAAACCGGCGCACCAGTCTAGCACTGGTGCGCCGGCGCGTCAGGCGGCCTGGTGGCTTGGTTGAAGCTCAGTTGAACCTCAGTTGAACATATAGGTCTGGGTCCCCACCGTGACCGTGCGCGAGCTGCCCGAGCCCGTCACCTTGACCGCCGGACGCTGGCAGCCGACGTCGAGCAGCACCAGGAACTCGGCGGTCGACTTGCCGTCGTTCTTCAGGTAGAAGGCGCCGTGGTCTTCGATGACGCCGCCCTTGGCCGCCGGCCCGCTCCAGGTGGCGAACGGCGCGTTGCCGTTCAGGTCGCGCACGCACACCGACTGCCCGCCCGCCGCGATCTTCACGTTCGACGGGTTCTCGATCGTCATCGCCGACGGCGCGTGGATATTGAACTCGTAGGTGTGCGGCACAACGGCCGCGAGCTTGTCGCGCACCACCATCGTGTTCTGGCCGTGCAGGTACCAGATCTGGCGCTTCGCCATCGTCAGCTGGCCACCGTAGGACGGGGTGGCGTCGCCTTCCGCGTAATCGTAGCTGGCCTGGGCCGAGAAGCCGGTGATCCTGCCGTTGCGCTGCAGCTGCTCGCGGTAGCCGTCGACCACCTGGCCCTTGCCGCCATCAAAAGTGACCGCGTTCTGCGAGCGGGTCTGGTGGTACCAGTCGTTCCACAGCGGCGAGCCGTACCAGTCGTACCAGCCGGCCTTGACCAGCAGCGGCTGGCCGGCCACCGACAGCAGCAGCCCGTTCTGGTCGCCGTGGCTGTGGTTGAACGAGCCGTAGGGGCTGGACTTGAAGTAGAACGAAGTGCGCCCGGTCGAACCGATGTCGCTGTGGATCGCGATCCAGCCGGTGCTCGGGTAATAGGCCGAGTTCGACGGCGGGATCTTCAGCGTGGTGCCGGCCACCGGCATCGGGTACGGCGCTTCCATCACCGACAGCGAATCCTCCAGGCCCGGCAGGTTGGCCACGTACCAGGCGGCGCGCGGCGACACCATGCGGTTGGAAAAAGCGCGGAACACGCGCGGATCCGGCCTGGTCTCGGAACCGTCGCCGAAGGCATGCACGCGCGAGCCCGGCGGCGTGAACTGGGTGGCGAAGTCGATGAAGCCCAGGGTCCAGGGCTTGGCGTACATGTTGACGCCGGTGGCCTGGACGATCGGGTCCCACAGTGCGACCATGTAGCCGGCCGCGTACTCGGCGTAGGCGGTGCCGTTGGCATAGCCGCCCTCCGGGCCGGCCCACGGCGACGGGCTGTTGACGTAGGCGCGGAATGTGAAGTCGAACCATTTCTGGGCGTCCGGGATGTCGCCCAGCGCCAGCGTCGAGATCAGCGCCATGTAGATCATGCAGGTGTTGCCGTGCGAATCGAAGGGAAACTGGTCGAGGCGGCCGTTGTCGCCGGCCAGGTTGCCGTACATTTCATTGGTGCGGGTGGTGACGACGTTCAGCCAGCGCGCCTTGCGGCCGGCATCGAGCTCGCCGGCCAGCATGTCGACCGCCTTCACCAGCGACAGCGCGATCTGGCGCGTGGCCTGGTCCTGGCTGGCGTAGCTGGTCGGGCCGGCCGTGTTCAGCGAGGCCAGCTGGTCGCCGCGCTTGAGCGCTTCGTTCAGGAACACGCGGTCCTTCTTGGCCAGCCACAGCATGGACGCGGCTTCGAGCTGGCGCGAGGATTCGTTGATGCGGTTGCGCACGTCGGTCTGCTGGGCGGCCATGGTGGCGGTCAGCGGCGTGCTGATCGCCACCGGCCAGCGGCTGTCGGCCAGGTCGGGCAGCGCCGTCATCTGCAGCTTGACCTCGTTGGTGATGCGGCTCAGGTAGGGCTCGAGGTCGTTCTTCTTGGCCGTGCTCCAGGTCGAGTACGGGGTGAAGGACGGCGCCAGCGAGCGCGGACGTGCCTTGGCCAGGATGCGCGCGCGCAGGGTGCCGTTGTCCGGCACTTCGAAAACGGTCGACTTGGCGGTGATGGCGAAGGTGCGCGGGCTCGACCATTCGCTGGAATTCGACGGCCGCACACGCCAGGAGTAATTGCCCTGGGCCAAGGCCTTGGTCGGCAAATACCAGTTGCGCTCGACCGTTGCCGTCACCGGCGCGCCGCCGGACGGGGTGATCTCGATCGTGTAGCTGGCCGGGCCGGTCGCGTGGCGGGCCCAGAAGAAGCCCGGCGGATTCTGCGCCTGCACCGCGCCGTTCGACGGGTTCGGCTGGACGACGAGGGGATCGGTGGATTGCGCCCAGTCGGCGCGCGCGCTGAACGAGCAGCCGAGCGCCGCCATCGCGACCGCAAGGGCGACTCCATTCCGACGAAAATTCATGTTGTTGCTCCGAGAAAGTGGACAGACGTCTGACGTGATCCGCCGCTTTGCGCGACCGACCGAAAACCGTTGCAGCGCTTCGATTGCGATTGAAAAGCGCTATGCTTGATGGGTTAAATAGTACCGCAAGTCAATTGAATTGCGGAAAAATTCCCTTAAGAATCAACGATTTTCCTGCTGAGCTACAACATATTTACCGACCAAAAGTCAACTTAACAATATGAACATTTACAGGCAGCCAAGAGTCTTTCCTTGACTGGAAAGATTGTCTGCAAACTATGGAGGTAATACGGAAACACTGCGGCAACGCAGCCGCAAGGCGGGCCGGTCAGCGCGTGGCGTCGGCGCGCAGTTCGCGCATGCGTTTGAGGTAGCGCAGGCAGTAGATGCCGAACGCCAGTGGGGCCTGTTTCAGGTAGCGGCGCCGGACCTGGAATTCTTCCTGGCGCGCGCGGATCTTGTTGCTGGACGAGACGCTGCCGGCATGGTCGCGGAACACGGTCAGCGCCCGGTCGACGGTGGCCGGGCGTGCGACCCGGCCCAGGCGCAGCCACAGGTCGACGTCCATCGCGTACTTCAGCGTCTCGTCGAACATGCCGACGCGCTGGAACACGCTGCGCCGGATGAACACCGCCGGGTGGGCGATCCAGGCGCGTCCGGCGGCAAACGAGCGGTAGCTGAACGGCAGCATCGGATAAGGCGGCACCAGTTCGCCATCCCTGAGCACCTGCACGGTGCCGCAGACCCAGTCGACGCGCTCTAGCGCGAAGCGCCCGGCGACCAGCGCCAGCACGGCATCGAAGGCGTAGTAATCGTCCGAATGCAGGTGGGCCACGTACTCGCCGCTGGCCGCTGCGATGCCCTGGTTCATGGCGCGGCTGATGCCGCCCCCGACGTCGTGCAGCACGCGCTTCCGGCCCGGGTAGGCCGCGATCATCTCCAGCGTGGCGTCGGTCGAGCCGCCATCCACGAAGATGTGTTCAAGGTCGCGGCAGGTCTGGCGTTGTACCGAGTCCAGCGTGTCGGCCAGGGTGGCGGCGCTGTTCCAGGTGCAGGTGACGATGGAGAAGGCCGGCCTGTCACTCATCATAGAAACCCAGTATCCGCGGCAGTGCCTGGAACACGTCCATCGGGAAGGTGTCCGGCAGGGGTAGCGTGACCGGCATCCGCCCCAGTTGCTCGACCAGGCACTGGACCAGGCGCGGCATGGTCTCCAGCAGCTGCAGCTGGCCGTCGTAATACTGGTAGGCCGCCAGTTCCGGCGTGCCGCCGCGCGCCAGCGCCAGGCATTGCTTGCCGAGCGCCAGTGCTTCCAGGATCGTGGTGCCGCAGGGCTCTTCCCACACCGACGGGATCACCAGCAGATGGCTGCACGCCGACATGCGGATCACCTCGTCGTAGGGCAGCCAGCCGAGGAAGCGCACCTGCGGGCCGGCATAGCGCTCCTCCAGGCGCGCGCGCAGCGGCCCGTCGCCGACGATGCTGATGCGCGCATGCGGCGGCAGCCAGCCCGCTACCTGCGCCAGGAATTCGCCGAAGCCCTTGCCGGCATCGATGCGCCCGACCAGCAGCACCTCCCCCGCCTGGACCGCGCCGGCGCCGGCGGCGCGTTCGCGCAGGTAGGGGTAGCGGATGAAATTGTGGATCACGCGCGCGCGCGACAAATCGGCGTCCGGCACCGCGCGCAGGAAGGCGCGGCGCAGGAAATCGGACACGAAAATGGTTTTATGGCGCGCGAAGGAATGCGCCGATTCGCGCCGGTAGCGCCTCACCGCCATGCCGGACACCGAGCGGCGCAGCGTGTTAGGCGTCGGGTGGATGCAGGCGGCGCAGTCGCGCGCGTCGAGCGCCGTGCACACGTGGTCTTCCTTGAAGCGCAGGTGGATCACGCATTCGCTGCCCTGGTCGTGGCGCGTCTGCACGAAGTTCAGGCCTTCCGGCAGGTAGCGCCCGGCCATCGGCAGGTGGCCGTGGTAGTGCACGACGTCGTAGCGGGCGGCCTGGCGCAGCATGGCGCGCGCGATGCTGCGCGCAAACCACGGGCGCTTGACCGGGTTGAAGAAACCCAGCTGCGACTCCTTCCAGCCGGGGCGGGAAAAGTCGAAGCCGGGCAGCACCCGGCCCCGGAAACCGATCTCGGCCACGCTGCCCGCGTGCCAGCGGTCGCTGCGCCCGAGGATGTCGACGGCGTGCCCGGCGTCGAGCAAGGCATTCGACAAGGTCACCACGTGCTTGCCCAGGCCCCCGACCTGAGCGCCCGGCAAATCTTCCGAAACCATCAAGATCTTCAAACCGTCTTCCTCACCGACAATAAGCTTTTCACACGCGCCCAGGCCAGGTCCTTGTCGCCCTTGTCGATGACGAACAGGCTGCCATAGGCCAGCAGCAGGCCGCAGGTCAACAGTACCAGCAGCGCCAGGTCGAGCGGGCCGCCGCCGAACAGGCGCTTGCCCGCATGCGCGGCCAGCGCCACCAGCGCCACCCCGGACACGCCCGGCAGATAGGCCTTGCGCGCCAGGTCCGCCAGCCGCGTCGGCACCGTGCGCCCGTGCACCACCGCCAGGAAGGCGCAGGTCAGCAGGACCGACGCGACCAGGTGGCCCCAGGCGGCGCCGTCGATGCCCCAGCCCACCACGCAAAGGTACACGACCAGCAGGCCAAACGCCGCACGCGACAGTGCGAACAGGCCGGACAGGCGCGGATGGCCCATGCCGTCGTTGACCAGGGACGGCAGGCTGGTCAGCGAATCGATGAATTGCGACAAGGCCATCACGGCCAGCACGACCTGGCCGATGCGCGCGAATTGCGGGCCCATCCAGTAATACAGGATCTGGTAAGAGAACACCGCCACCAGCACCAGCACCGAGGCGTTGATGAACACGACATAGCGGGTGGCCTTCAGGTACAGCAAGTCCAGGCGCTCCAACTCGCCGCGCGCGGCCAGCGCGCTGGTGGCCGGGAAGAACACGCCGGACAGGCGGTAGCTCAGGCCCAGGATGCGGTTGGCCAGCGTGGACGCCACCGTGAAGTAGGCCAGTCCCGTCACGCCGACCAGTGCCCCGATGACGAGTTTGTCGGCATAGGCATACGACATGCTGGCGAAGTGGCTCAGGAAGGAATACGCTGAAAACCCGAGCAGTTCGCGCCGCACCGCCGCGCCCGGGCGGCGCCAGGACAGGTCCGGCAGCAGGCGCCGGATCCAGCGCCACAGCAGCGCGCAATTGACGGCGCTGGCCGCCACGCGCAGCAGGATGACTTCGTACAAGCCATGGCCCAGCATCAGGACGCCCACGGTCAGCAGCGGCACGCCGGTGCCGAACAGCATTTCGATGCGGCTGGTGATGTCGTAGCGCATCAGCGACTGCGGAATGCTGTTCAGGTAGCTCTGCAACTGGCCGAGGAAGAAGCCGAGCGCGGCCAGCCTGAGCGTGGCGGCCGCCTCCCCCGCCAGCGCCGGCGGCACCGCGAATACGTGGCCGACGAACCAGTCCGCGCCCAGGTAGATGCACAGCCCGCCGAGCACGCCCAGCAAGGCATACACGGTCAAGCCGAAGGCGACGGTCTCGTCGATGCGGCGCTGGTCGCGCCGCGCGTGATACGCGGCGATGTATTTGACGGAGCCGGCGGTGACGTTGATGTCGATCACGGCGAAATAGCCGACGATGGCGGTCACCAGCGAATACATGCCGTAGCCGGCCTCGCCCAGGCCGCGCACCACCAGCGGCACCGTGCCCAGTGCCACCACGGCGGGGATCAGCGCGCCGAGCAGGTTGGCCAGGGCGTTGCGGACCAGGTTCAGCTTCATGTGCGTTCACGCCTGGGCCGGCGTGGTGGCCGTGGTGGCCGTGGTGGCCGTGGTGGCCGTGGTGGCCGTGGTGGCCGTCTGCGGCCGGCGCCAGGCTGCGTGGCCGGCCGCCCGCGCCGCGGGCAGGGTGCGCATCGCCGCCAGCGCGACGTAGGGCAGCGCCAGGCACACGGCCAGCATCTGCGTGGTGCGCACCTGCGGGAAGGGCGTGCCGATCAACAAGTCCGGCAGCATGAAGGCCAGGCCGGCCGCGCCCGCCGTCGCCAGCCCGAGCAGGTCGGGCGGCAGCGTGCGCATGGCGCGCCGCGCCACCAGGCAGAAGGCCCAGATCGTGCCTGCCAGCAGGATCAATCCCGGCAGCCCGGCCTTGAGTGCGATGTGCAGCACGCCGCTGTGCAGGAACAGGCCGGCGTCCTGCCCGGTCTGCCATGAAATGTGCTGGTAGCCCGAGTAGCGGCCCCAGCTGCCGATGCCGGTCAGCAGGTGGTTGATGAAGTCGTTCAGCGCGAGCTTCAGTTCCAGCACGCGCTCGCTTTCGGCGCCGAAGCGGTTCGAGCCCATGTCGTAGAACAGGCCCGACAGGCCGCCCGCGCCCTTGGTCTGGCCCATGCGCCTGAAGGCCGCGTAGAACAGGCCGAGCCCGACCACCGGCAGGCCCAGCAAGGCCAGTTGCAGGCGCCGCCGCAGCGGGAAACGCAGCATGACGACCAGGACCGCCAGCACGAAGCCGATCCAGGCGCTGCGCCGGTAGGACAGCACGATGCAGGCGGCCGTCGCGCCCAGCGTGGCCCAGTCGACCAGGGTCCAGAAGGCGCCGCGCTTGACCTTCGCGACCTGGAACAGATTGACCGCGGCGATGGCGAACGCGAGCGTGCACAGCAGGCTGTCGTTGATGTCGAAGAAGGTCAGCTTGATCTTGATCGCGTTCATGTTCGCGTAGATATTGTTTGGGTCGCCGCCGAACGCAGCCCAGCGCGCCAGCCCGAACAGCGCCCGCCCCAGGCCGAGCAGCCCGATGAAGCGCGCCAGCGCGATCGCATCCTCGCGCGTGCGGAAAGACAGCAGCATGAGCGACACCAGCGGCGCCATCCAGACAATGTTCGAAAATCCGGAAGGCGCCAGCGCGTCGGCCAGCTTGACGTTGGAAAACAGCGCCACCGCCACGTGCGCGCCCAGCAGCAGGGCCCAGGCCAGGAACCAGGGCCGCAGGTTGCACGGCGGCGCCGGGTAGCGCCCGAAGCTGGCCGAGAAGCTGGCCGAAATGCGTGCGCAGATCCAGGCGCCCAGCATGCACCACAGCAGCAGCGGAAAGAACAACAGGCCCGAGCCGCGGCTGTAGACGCCGCCGGTGGCGAACATCGAGAGCGAGCCGTAGCTGGTCGAATTCATGCAGAAGAACACGCCCAGGTAGATATAAACGAGCCAGCGCGGCCGCACCATGCCCACGCCGATGCCGGCCACCGCCAGCACGCACAGGACCGCGACGGCGATGAAGGGCAGCGCCGTGTAGATATAGACGAGGACGTCCTGCATCGCGGCGCTATCCCTGCTTGCCCGCGTGCGCCGTGGCCGCGCCCAGCAGGCGGCTGCGGTCCGTGGGCGACAGCGCGTCCAGCATCTGGTTCACGAAGCGGTCCTGGACGCGCCAGGCCTGGGCCGCGTCCGGCCCGATGGTCGAGACCCGCACCAGCATGCCGTCCGGGATCCTGCCGCTCAGGCCATACACGAAGCGCTGGTATTTCTGGCCGAGGCCGGACAGCACGGCCTTGTCGCCGATCGTGATCCAGTAGGTGATCGGTTCGTTGCGTGCGTTCTGGCGCGCCACCAGGCGTTTTACGGGGAACTCGCCGAAGCGGGTGGCGAGTTGCCCCGCTTCGTCCCTGACCATCTGGAAGCCTTGCGCCACGTAGCAGACTTCGGGCAGGTGCAGCTGCAACTGCTTGCTCTGGTCGCCGCCATAGGCGATCGACAGCATCACGCGCTGCCCGGCGCCGTCGACGTAGGTGCGCGCCAGCGTCTGGTCGTACAGGGCCGCGATCATTTCCTGCTGGCCGGCATCCGGCGTCAGGGGCGCGATGCTGCGGTCGACGCTCCAGCCGCCGAAACGCTGGGGTATCAGCTGCTCCAGGCTGAAGCGGTCGCGGCTGTCGGCGACCTTGCGCGTCGGCGTCAAGGCGCCGGTCAGGGCCGAGGTCGCGGCCATCGCCACGCCCAGCACGGCGCTGGCGAGCAAGGCGCGGTTCATTTTGTTCTCCTGCGGCGGATGCCCCACTGCAGGGCGCTGTCGAAGGACAGGATCAGCACCAGCGCCGTCACGAACAGCACCATGCCGGCAAAGCCGTGCAGGAAGCCCTGGCCGGCGGCGTCGCCGAAGTAATAGGTGATCAGGGTCAGCACGATCACGCGGATCACGTTGGCCGAGAACGAGATCGGCACGATGCAGATCGCCAGGCCGATGTTGCGGAAGGCGGAAGGATGGCGCATCAGGTTCAGGTAGAACAGGCCGAGCGCTTCCAGCGTCAGCAGGGTCTGCAGCCCGGCGCAGGCGTCGGCCACCAGCAGCTGGTACTGGCCGATCTGCAGGATCACGCCGGAACGGCTGATGGGGTAGCCGGCGGCGAACAGCAGGTGCTCGGTGGCCCAGGACACGGCCATCTTCATCGGCATCGTCACGGCGGCCACGAATTCGGCCGGCAGCGGCACCATGAACAGCATGAAGAAGAAGGGGAACCACAGCACGCGCAGGGCCGGCGCACCGCGCTTGACCAGCAGCACCGCCGCCATCACCAGGATGATCGATGCGATCTCGAGCATCAGGATCTGTTGCGAGCGCCCCAGCAGATAGGCCAGCAAGCCCAGCGCCAGCACCGGCCAGCCGGTCCAGCTGCCGCGCGCCGGCGTGGTGGCCGCGATGACGTCCGGCCATTTGCGGTAGATCAGCCACAGCGCCAGGCCATAGATGATCGGGCCATGGCCCTGCTCTTCGCCGATCCAGGCGCCCGTGAACAGGCGGTAGAAGGTCGGCACGAACAGCAGCGCCAGGCCGGCCAGCACCGGCCACCACTCCGGCAACAGGGTACGCCAATGCGCACGCCATTGCGCACGCAGGTCCGTGGCCGGATGCAGGGTGCCGGAACGCACGCCGGTGTCCATCTCAGAACTCCATCAGCACCGAGCCGAGGATGTCGCAGCCGGCGTCGGCGAGCTGTTCGGCGGCGCGCCCGATGTGCGCGATCCGCGTGTGGTCCTTGCGCGTGACCAGCAGCGCCCCGCCGGCCCGGCCCGCCACGGCCACCGCGTCGACGCCGACCTGGAACGGCGGCACGTCGTACAGCACGACGTCGTAGCGGCTCTCGAGCTGGGTGTTCAGGTGGCGAAAGCTTTCGCGCGCCAGCAATTCCTGCGGATTCGGCGGCAGCGTGCCGGCCGGCATAACCGACAAATCGACAAAGGCCGGCACCCGGGCGATCACATCGAGGTCGGCGCGCCCGGCCAGCAGGTCCGACAGGCCCTGGCGCGGCTTGAGGGCGAAGGCATCCTGCTGGCGCGGTGCGCGCAGGTTGGCGTCCACCAGCAGGGTCTGCTCGCCCAGCTGCGAGAACACCACCGCCAGGTTGGCCGCGAACAGCGCGCCGCCATCGTCCGGGTCGACGCCGACGATGGCCAGCGCGCGCCGTCCGCGCGCGAACCAGCGCAGCATCAGCTGGCTGCGGATCGCGCGCAGCGCTTCGACCTGGGGCGAGAACGGCTCGTAGGCGGCGACCAGCTTGGGCGACAAGCCGGCCTGCCCTTTCTGCAGGTAGGGGTAGGAAAACTGGCGGGCCAGCACTTGCCGGATGTCGTCCTCGCTGACCAGGCCCAGGCGCACCGCCGCCTCGCCGAAGCGGATGCCGGTTTCCTTCTGCAGGCGCAGCACGCGTTCGGCATCTTCGAGGCCGAGCTTGCCGCTGTCGAGCAGCAGCGCGCCCATGCTGGAGTCGGTACCCGCAGGGCTGCCCGAATCGGCGGGCACGGTGTTCAGGATCGGTGAATTCATGGCGGTCCCCGTTCAATTCAGGCGCAGCAGGCGGCGCGAGCCCATCAGCGAGCGGATGCCGCGCACGCGGCCATGCGCCGGTTTCCACGCCACCGTGCCCAGCACCGGGATGCCCAGCATGTCGCGCACGTCCCCGGCCGAGCGCACCGGACGGTTCAGCAGTTCCAGCAGCAGCGCGAGGCCGACACCGAGGATGGCGCCGAGCAGGATCGCGACCAGCGTGTTCAAGAGCACGCGCGGCCCGGCCTGCTCGATCGGCGCCACGGCCGGGTTCAGCACCGAGATGTCGGATTGCGAGGACTGGGCTTCGATGCGGGTCTGCGAAAAGCGCATCGAGGCGGCGTCGAACGCCCGCTGGGCGCTGTCGAGGTCCTTCAGCAGCACGCCGAGTTCATCGCGCGCGCGGTTCAGTTCCAGCACCCGGGTCTTTTGCCTGGCCACGGCATCGAGCAGTTCGGCTTCGCGCTGGCGCAGCACCCCGGCATTGGCGCCGACCGAGCGCGTGACGGTGCCCATGGCGGCATTCAATTCGCCGCGCACCTTGTCCAGCTCGGCCTTGGCGGCCAGGTATTGCGGGTGGTTGCTGCCGTAGCGCTGCGAGGTGTCGGCGAACTTGCCCTCGGCCACGGCCAGGTTGGCGCGCATGGTCTGGATCAAGGGGTTGTTTGCGACGTCTGGCGAATTCAGGGCCGAGCCGGCGGCGGCCTGGCGCGAATTGCCTTCCATGGCGGCGGTCTGGGCCGCGACCAGTTGGGCCGACAGGTCGTTCAGGCGCGCCAGTTCGACGTCGACGCGGTTGGTGTCCAGGCTGACGATGCCCTTTTCCTGCTGGTACTTGGAGAGCCTGGCCTGGGCCGCTTCCACGTTGTCGCGCAATTGCCTGGTCTGCTCGTTGAAATAGTTCGAGGCGTTCTTGGCCGGCTCGGTCTTGAGCTGGACCGTGATGCGCTGGTACTGGTCGGCAAAGGCGTTCGCCACCGCCGCCGCGAATTGCGGATCGGCGCCCTGGAAGCTGATCTCGACCACCGAGGATTCGCGCGAAGGCACGATCTCGAGTTTCTTGAGCAGCAGGTCGGCCAGCCAGTCGCGCACCGAGCCCCTGCCCTCGTTGACGTCGTTGAACTGCTGGATGACGGCCGGGCTGGACGCCAGGCGCAGCGCGTCGACCACGCGCAGCGCCACGTTCTTGCTGCTGATGATGTCGATCTGGGTCGCCATGTAGCCGGGCAGCAGCTGGCCCGGCATCGTCAGGCCGGTCAGCGGATCGACGCCCTTGTAGTTCAGCAGCACGGAGGCGGTCGCCTTGTAGGTCTTGGACTGGACCAGGCTGAAGCCGAGGGCCAGGGCCACCGTCACCAGCAGCGTCGACAGGATAATCTTTTTGCGCGCCAGAAGGATCAGCAAAAATTGATGGACATTCATAACGAACCTTTAGTCAGAACCAGCTTTCTCTTACCGTGATGACATCATCTACTTGCACCAGGTCATCGGCCTTGGCGTCGATCGTGCGCGCCACGCCATTCCCGTCGCGGCGCGTGATTTCCAGGCCGCGCTGGGTGCCGCGCATGGTCAGGCCGCCGCCGGCCGACAGCGCCTGCTGCACCGTCATCGCGCGCTCGATGCGGAAGGGGCCGGGGCGCTGCACCTCGCCCGTGATCCAGGCGCGCGGCGCCCGCTCCACGAAGATGATGTCGCCGCCGGCCACCTCGACATCGCGGTTCAGTTCACCCTTGCGCACCATGTCGACCACGTCGATGGTCTCGCGCGTGGTCTGGCCGTTGCGGGTGCGCACCAGGCTGACCATGTCGCCGCCCTCGGGGCCGATGCCGCCGGCCAGGGCCAGCAGGTCGAGCACCTTGCGCGTGCCGTCCACCGGGTAGCGCCCTGGCTTGTTGACCTGGCCCAGCACCGACACCTGCTGGCTGGCCAGCATCGTGACCAGGAGGTTGACCTGCGCCTTCTTGAGGTAGCCGCCCTTTTCCAGCAGGCCGCCGATCTTCTTTTCCGCCTGCTGGGTCGACAGACCGCCCACCTGCACCTGGCCCAGCAGCGGGAAGGTCAGCGTGCCGGATTCCGACACGCGCGTCTCGATCGCCAGGTCGGGGCTGCCGTAGACCGACGCCTTGACCACGTCGCCCGGCCCCAGCAGCAGGTCGGCGGCGCCGGCCAGGCCGGCCGCCAGCGCCAGGGCCGCGGCGCTGATCCAGTACATGAGCCGTTTCATGGTGCATCCTCCTCGTTCGTGATGGTCCCGGGATTCATTTCAGGCCGGCGACGCCGCGGTCGAGCGCCGCCTTGTCGGCATCGCCGTCGCTGTCGGCAGGCACGGAAGTCGCAGCCGGCGCACTGGCCGGCTGCGCACCGGATTTCGGCGCCGGCATCATCGACTTGTTCAGGTATTCGATCTTGGCCGTGCTGCGCAGGCGCTGCAGCTCGTTCGCAGCCATTTCCTGGTTCTTGCGTTTCATCAGGAACTGCTCGATCTGGGGCGCCGCGGCCGGCAGCGATACCGGCGCATCCTTCACCTCGGTCACGGTGATGAACATGGCGCGCGGCCCTTCCTTGACCACGAACAGCTGCCCCTTCGGCATGCCCAGCAGCTTCTGGGACAAGGCCGGCGGCACGTCGGCCGTGGAGCGCGTGATTTCGGTACGGCCATGCTTGACCTTGTGCGCATCCAGCCAGACCGCGACCTCTTCCAGCGACTTGGCGCTGTCGGCTGCGGCACGCACTTCCGGCGTCAGGTCAGCGGCGGCGATGATGATCTCGCTCATGCCGAACTGCTTGCGATCCGAAAAAAAGGTCGGGTTCTTGTTGAAGTATTCCTCGACCTCGGCCGGCGTCGGGCGCGGGATGTTGCCGATGCGCTTTTGCAGGTAGGCCTGGGCGATGATCAAGGCGCGGGCGCGGTCGATCGCCTGCATGACTTTCGGATCGCGGTCGAGGTTTTCGCGGGCCGCCGCCTCCTGCAGCAGTTGGCGGTCGATCAAGACCTGCAGCAATTGCTTGCTGGCGGCTTCCTGCTGGGCCGCCGCGACGTTCGCGCGCTGCAATTCCTCGTTCAGCTGCAGCACGGTCAGCTCCGCGCCGTTCACGCTGGCCAGCGCCTGGCCCGGCTTTTTCTCCTTGGCCTTGTCGCCGCAGCCGCCCAGCGTGGCGGCCAGCAGGAGCAGCGCGGCGCACAGCGTGCGCGCCGGGGTCAATGTAAACATCGTCTTCATGGCGGAATCGGTGTTCTTCAAGATGCATTCCTCGCGTGGTGGATTCGGATTCGGCACTCAGGCGGCGACAAAGGCGGCGTAGGCGCGGCGCAAGCCTTCAGGCAGCGGCGTGCTTGCGCGCCAGCCCAGGCGATTCAGCTTGGACACGTCGAGCAGCTTGCGCGGCGTGCCGTCGGGCTTGCTGGCGTCGAAAGCGATGCGGCCGCGGTAGCCGACCACCTCGCCCACCAGCTGCGCCAGCGCGGCGATGGTGACGTCCTCGCCGGTGCCGACGTTGATGTGCGAATGCATCGGATCGGTGTTCGCCGCATAGCTGGCGCGCTCCAGGTTCATGACGTGGACGCAGGCCGCCGCCATGTCGTCGACGTAGAGGAATTCGCGCATCGGCTTGCCGCTGCCCCAGATCACGACTTCCGGCGCGTCCGCCAGCCTGGCTTCGTGGAAGCGCCGGATCAGGCCCGGGATCACGTGGCTGTTTTCGGGGTGGTAGTTGTCGCCCGGACCGTACAGGTTGGTCGGCATCACGCTGCGGTAATCGGTGCCGTACTGGCGGTTGTAGCTTTCGCACAGCTTGATGCCGGCGATCTTGGCCATGGCGTAGGGTTCGTTGGTCGGCTCCAGGATGCCGTTCATCAGATACTCTTCGCGGATCGGCTGCTGGGCCAGTCTCGGATAGATGCAGGACGAGCCGAGGAACAGCAGCTTCTGGACGCCGTGGCGCCATGCTTCATGCACGACATTGACTTCCACCATCATGTTGTCGTAGATGAATTCCGCCGGGTAGCTGTTGTTGGCGTGGATGCCGCCGACCCGGGCCGCGGCCAGGTAGATCTGGTCGATCCGCTCGTCCTGGAAGAAGGCGCGCACCCGGGCCTGGTCCGTGAGTTCGAGCTCGCGGTGGCTGCGCGTGACGATGTTGGTGTGGCCCTGCGCGCGCAGGGTGCGCACGATGGCCGAACCGACCAGCCCATTGTGGCCGGCAACGTAGATGCGGGCTTGCGTATCCAAGGTTCACTCCAAAGACATTGCGACGTCGTAACCATGCGAGGCCAGCAGCTTGTGGCGGCGCGCCGTGTCGAGGTCGTGCGCCACCATTTCCTGCACCATCGCCGCGAAGCTGGTGCGGGGTTCCCAGCCGAGGCGCTCGCGTGCCTTGCCCGGGTCGCCCAGCAGCGTATCGACCTCCGTCGGGCGGAAGTATTGGGGATCGACCGCGATGATCGATTGGCCTGGCACAATCCCGGGCGCTTTATCGCCGTCGATTACGAGGGCGATGCCGCGCTCGTCCACGCCCTCCCCCTCCCAGGCCAGCGCGATGCCCAGTTCGCGCGCCGCCTGCTCGACGAACTGGCGCACCGAATATTGGCGCCCGGACGCGATCACGAAATCCTCGGGCTGGTCCTGCTGCAGCATCAGCCACTGCATCTCGACGTAGTCGCGCGCATGGCCCCAGTCGCGCCGCGCATCCAGGTTGCCGAGGAAGAGTTGGCGCTCCAGCCCCAGGGCGATGTTGGCCAGGCCACGCGTGATCTTGCGCGTGACGAAGGTCTCGCCGCGGCGCGGCGATTCGTGGTTGAACAGGATGCCGTTGCAGGCATACATCCCATACGCTTCGCGGTAATTGACGGTGATCCAGTACGCGTACAACTTGGCCACCGCGTAAGGGCTGCGCGGATAGAAGGGGGTGGTTTCGCGCTGCGGGCTTTCGCGCACCAGACCGTAGAGTTCGGAACTCGAGGCCTGGTAGAAGCGCGTGGTCCTTTCCAGGCCTAAAAAGCGGATCGCTTCCAGCAGGCGCAGGGTGCCGAGGCCGTCGACGTCGGCCGTGTACTCCGGCATCTCGAAGGAGACCGCGACATGGCTCATGGCGCCCAGGTTGTAGACCTCGTCCGGCTTGACCTCGCACAGGATGCGGTTCAGGTTCGAGGTGTCGGAGAGGTCCCCATAATGCAGGAACAGGCGCTTGTCCTCGGCGTGCGGGTCCTGGTAGATGTGGTCGATGCGGCCGGTGTTGAACAGCGAGGCGCGCCGCTTCAGGCCATGCACCTCGTAGCCCTTGGACAGCAGCAGTTCGGCAAGATAGGAACCATCCTGGCCCGTCACTCCGGTGATCAGCGCTTTCTTCGTCATGGCAGCGGCCCCAGCCCTTGTAAAAAGTGCAATCTCATCACATTGTCCGCAGCCCGGCGGGCGCCGCAAGCGACGACCCGATTGAACGCGTCGTTTTTAAGTCGTCTTTAAGTCCGTCTAAATCACGCCCAATTTCTAGCGATGAAGGGCTAAAAAGCATTCTCACGCGTCAGTACCACTTTCACCGTCCTGAGGATGATCCACAGGTCCAGCCATAGCGACCAGTTGCGCAGGTAATCGAGGTCGTACTGGATGCGCGCTTCCATTTTGTCGAGCGTGGTCGTTTCGCCACGCAGGCCATTGACCTGTGCCCAACCCGTGATGCCCGGCTTGACCTTGTGGCGCAACATGTAGCCTTTGATCAGTTTCCGGTACTGCTCGTTATGCGCCACCGCATGCGGACGCGGCCCGACGATGCTCATCCGGCCTTGCAGTACGTTCAAGAATTGCGGCAGCTCATCGAGCGAGCTGCGGCGCAGGAAGGCGCCGATCGGGGTGAGGCGGCGGTCGCCGCGGCTGGCTTGCACCAGGTGCGCGTCGTTTTCCATCACCGTCATCGAACGGAACTTGTAGACAATGATCTCTTCCCCGTACAGGCCGTAGCGGCGCTGGCGGAAGATCACCGGCCCCGGCGAACTGAGTTTCACGGCAAGCGCGATCGCCGCCATCAGGGGCGCCAGCAGCACCAGGATGATCGCGCTCAGCACGACGTCGGAGACGCGCTTGACGGTGCTGTTCAAGCCCATGAAAGGGCTTTCGCGGATCGCGATCACGGGCATGCCGCCGACGTTGTCGAAGCGCGCCTGCATCAGGTCGAAGATGTAGACGTCGGGCAGGAAATAGACCGAGGCGGTGGTGTCCTGCAATTCGTCGATCAGCCTGCGGATGCGCGGCTGGGCCGAGAGCGGCTGGCTGATGAAAATCATCTTGATGCCGTGCTCGCGCACGTAGCGCACCAGGTCCATGGTCGTGCCCAGCACCGGGTGGCGCAGGCCGGGCGGGCGGCGCACGTCGGCGCGGTCATCAAAAAAGCCGCGCACCGCCATGAACAGGTTCGGCTGCTCGTCGCAGATGCGGGCGAATTTCAGGCCGACCTCGTTGGCCCCGACCACGACCGCCGAGCGCACCACCCGGCTGCGCACCGGGCTGTTCGCCATGCGTACGGCGATGTGGCTGGCCAGCAGGATGGCCGGGGTGGCGACGAACCAGGCCCCGACCACGCGCTCGTCGTAATAGTATTTGAGGCCGCTGGACGAGCCGAGGAAGAGCAGCACGGCGATCGTCACGCACCAGCCGAACACGGTGTCGCGCGCGTAGGCCCACATGCGCCCGCTGCGCCAGGTGCGGTAGGGATCGAGGTGCTGGTACACGGCCGACGAAATGAAAAAGGCCAGCACCATCAGCACCAGCAAATAGCCCGAGAAGGGCTCGCGGTACCACAGCGCCGACAGGTACAGCGTCCCCATGACGATCAGGGGATCCAGCACGCGCTGCAGGAACGAGATCAGCGGTATGTCATTGACGGTCATGAAGGGGGCTCGAATCAGAACTGCGCGCTGGCCGACAAGGTCACGCTGTTCGAGGTGAAGCTGCCGGTGCCGAGCGTCAGCGAGCCGCTGCGCGCCTGGTGCGCCGCCCCGGCCGCCAGCTGCAACGTGGGGCGCGGCGACCAGGTCGCGCGCAAACTGGCCGTGCGGATCGAGTCGCGCAGGCCGTCGCCGCCGGTGACCACGATGCCGGTGCGCGCGTTGTAGTTGCGCCGTTCGGCCACGGCGTCGAGATTGACGCGGATCCTGGCCGTCGCATCCCACTGGGCGCCGAGGCTGGCGCCCTTGTTCAGCGTGTAGCTGACCACGGTGGACTCGAGCGGCGCGAAGTCGCGCCAGACCGCGGCGCTGTAAGTCATCTTGCCGCGCGGCTGCCAGCTGGCCTTGATCTTGCCGGCCAGGCCGCTGGTGGTGCCGGCGCCAAACGACGGCTGCTCCCGCCGCGTGTGGCCGACCAGCGCGTCGAGCTCGGTCGCGCCGCTGGCCTTCCACAGCACGTGCAGCTTCAGTTCGTCCTGGGTGAAATTGTCGTTGACGCTGAACGGGCCGACCGGGCGCGGGTAAGGGTAGCGGCCCTTGACCCGGCGCGCCACCACGCCCACCGTGCTGTCGCTGCGCGCCAGGTAGCCGAGTTCGATTTCCGAGGTGTTCTCGGTGCGGTCGTTGTAGCGCTGGCTGACCAGTTCATAGGCGTACTTGTCGCGCTGGACGCCGGCGCGCAGGCGCCAGCTCGGATGCAAGCGCCAGTTGGCTTCGGCAAACCGGCTGCGGAAAGTGCGCAGGTTGCGCTCGCTGCTGGCGAAATCGGTGTACGGCGCCAGCACCTGCTGGTAAGTCGCGCCGATCTTGCCGTCCAGGCGATTGCCGAGCTGCCAGAGCCAGTTGGCCTGCACGTCCTTGCCGTCGTAGTCCAGCTGCGAGAAATGGTCGAAGTTGGTCTTCGACAGCTTGCCGACGAAGCTCAGGTGCTGGCGGCCGTATGTCTTGTCGAACACCAGGCCGGCTTCGCGCGTCCACCAGGCATCGCCGCGCGTGTTGTCGTAGCCTGGGCTGCCGTCCGGCACGCGCAGCAGGTTGTCGTCGTGTCCGTAGCCGAGGCTGCCGATGACGTGCAGCGCATCGCCGGGACCGGCACCGGCCGGGGCGACGGCGGCGAGGACGAGGAAGAAGGCAAGCGGGCGCAGGCGTGGAATCGACATGAAGGCTCATCTTCGGCAAGGAAGGATGGGATACCGGGAACCCGTCCCGGCAGCCTTGAGTCGCGCCTGCGGCGGGTATTACCAGTACGACCAGTTGCCGGTCATGACCACCCAGGCCCCGAGCAGGCCATTGGTGACGGCGTGCGCGAGGATCGGCGACCATAGGTTGCGATGGCGCATGTAGAGCAGCGCGTACGCCGCGCCCGCGACCATGCCGGCCAGCCACAGGTTATGCTCGAACCCGAAAAGGAGTACGGTGATAAGGAAGCTTTTGAGCCCAAGTTGAGATGGCTCAACGGTCTCGAAGTCCTGGTTGACAATCCAGCGCATCAGGAAGGAGCGCCAGAACAGTTCTTCCATCACGGGCACGACCAGCGCCGCGCCGGCGATGCGGATCGACACCAAGAGCCAGTCGATGCTGCCGGCCGTGCGCGGATCGAACCCGGACGCGGATCCGACGATCATCCAGTCCGCGTTCAGGCTGACCCACAGCACCAGCACGCCGACGCCGACCGCCAGCGCCGTGAACACCGCCGCCGCGGACAAGCGCGCCGAGCGCCGGCCGAGCTCATGGTAATGGCGCCAGAACAGCGCCAGCAGCAGCGCGACCACGCCGACCTTGACCGGATACAGCCAGCGCAGCGGCCCGGGCGCCACGCCCAGGCGCTCGAGCAGGTCGCCGATGACGAGGAACAGCATGTAGGCCGCGAACGGCAGGATGCGCAGCCAGGCTGCGCGGTTGAACATCGGCGCGTCGGCGCCGGGGGCGGCGGTGTTCAAGCCGGCCACCGCGGCTGCGGTGTGGCGGTCGTCATGCTCGTTCATGTCGCTCCATCAAGTGGCCGTGCGGGCCGGTTCATTCGCCCTTGGCGCGCGCCTCCAGGGCTTCCCATCGTTCCAGCGCGTCGAGCAGCAAGTCGTCGATCTCGGCATTGCGCGCCGTGATCCTGCGCGCGTCGGCTGGATTGGTCTTGTAGAAATCGGCCGAAGCCAGCATCGCCGCGATCGCCGACTGCTCGTCTTCGAGGCTGGCGATGAGCTTGGGCAATTCTTCCAGTTCACGCTGATCCTTGTAACTCAGCTTTACCTTTTTTGCAACAGGTGCGCCCGGCTCGGGCGCCGCGCCGGCCTTGGCCGCGGCCGGCTTGGCGGGCTGGCCGGCAGCCTGTGCCGGCGCGCTTGCGCGTACCCGCTCCCAGTCGCTGAAGCCGCCGACGTACTCGCGCCACAGGCCCTGCCCTTCGGACACGATCACTTCGGTGACCACGTTGTCGAGGAAGGTGCGGTCGTGGCTGACCAGGAACACGGTGCCCGGATAGTCGGTGAGCAATTCTTCCAGCAGTTCCAGGGTCTCGATGTCGAGGTCGTTGGTCGGTTCGTCCAGCACCAGGCAGTTGGCCGGCTTGGCGAACAGGCGCGCCAGCAGCAGGCGGTTACGCTCGCCGCCGGACAGCGATTTCACCGGCGAGCGCGCACGCTCCGGCGCGAACAGGAAGTCGCCCAGGTAGCTCATCACGTGCTTGCGCTGGCCGTTGACCTCGACCCAGTCGCTGCCCGGCGCGATGGTGTCGGCCAGGGTCGCCTCCTCGTTGAGCTGGCTGCGCATCTGGTCGAAGTAGGCCACGTTCAGCTTGGTGCCGAGCTTGACGGTGCCGCTATCCGCCGTTTCCTCGCCCAGGATGATTTTCAACAGCGTCGTCTTGCCGGCGCCGTTCGGTCCGATCAGGCCGACCTTGTCGCCGCGCAGGACGGTGCCGGTGAAGCCGCTGATGATGACCTTGTCGCCATAGCGCTTCGATACGTTTTCCAGTTCCGCCACGATCTTGCCCGAGCGCTCGCCGGTGCCGACGTCGAGCCTGACCTGGCCCTGCTGCTCGCGCCGTGCGGCGCGCACCAGGCGCAGCGCTTCCAGGCGGCGCACGCGGCCTTCGTCGCGGGTGCGGCGTGCCTGCACGCCCTTGCGGATCCACACTTCTTCCTGGGCCAGCACCTTGTCGAACTTGGCGTTCTCGACTTCCTCGTTGGCCAGCAGCTCGGCCTTGCGTTCCTGGTACTTGGTGAAATTGCCCGGGAAGGACAGCAGCTTGCCGCGGTCCAGCTCGACGATGCGCGTGGTCACGTTGTCCAGGAAGCGCCGGTCGTGGGTGATGAACAGCACCGAGCCGCGGAATTCGCGCAGCAGGCCCTCGAGCCACAGGATCGACTGGAAGTCCAGGTGGTTGGTCGGTTCGTCCAGCAGCAGCACGTCCGGCGCCGAGACCAGCGCCACCGCCAGTGCCACGCGCTTCTTCATCCCGCCCGACAAGGTCTTCATTTGCGCGTCGCCGTTCAGGCCGAGGCGGCCGAGCGTGGTGTCAACCTTGTTGTTCAGGTTCCAGGCGTCGGTGGCATCGAGCTTGACTTGCAAGTCGTGCATGCGTTCCATCAGCGCTTCGTCGTTGCCCTGGCCGAACTGGCCGGTCAGGGACTCGTACTCGGCCAGCATGGCCTGCTGCTCGCCCATGCCGCCGGCGACGGCGTCGAACACGGTCGATTCCGGATCGAAGGTCGGCTCCTGCTCGACGTAGGCGATCTTGACGCCTTGCTGCATGACCAGCAGGCCGTCGTCGAGCTTGGAGCGGCCGGAAATGACTTTCAGCAGCGAGGATTTACCGGTGCCGTTGCGGCCGATGAGGCCGACGCGTTCGCCGGTCTCGAGGGAAAAATCAGCGTGGTCGAGCAGTGCGACGTGGCCGAAGGCCAGTTGTGCGGAAGAGAGGGAGATGACGGCCATGATCGTGTGCGGGACCGCTGCGTATTGGCGCACGGTCGGAAACAGTAAAGGAAACGCGCATTGTACCGACTGGCGGACCATTCGGAACGAGGAAGTGCGGATGCGAGGGGGTGTCAGCGAAGGAAGTGGTGTCGCCAGCAGGAATCGAACCTGCATCTAAGTCTTAGGAGGACCTTGTACTATCCATTGTACTATGGCGACACGCGCAGTCAGCTATTCTACCTGACGGACGGCGTGGCCACAATCTCGCCGTCACATCCCCGCCTTCCCGCCTGCCGGGCTTCCCCTGCCGCATGCGCCCTTATTCGAATCGATAATATCCAAAATCCTTTTCTGTTTATTACAATCGATATTATCCCGACATTAAAATATTACTTATTTGCAAGTTGCATGTGTTATGATTTTAAAATCACCGCGAGCGCCCGCCTTTTATTTGCTTTATCTCAAGCAGAGAGAAGAATCGGCATCCGCTGATTATCCGAGGAAGCCACGCCGTTTTACATTGACGCCCCGTGTCATGCAAATGTAATTCGAGTGTAATGTGGCTGTAATGCAGTGCCCTGTAATGTAATGCTTATTGTCAGGCAACCTGTATTCTTCCTCGGGATTCTCATGAAAGTAAATACCCTCAAATACGACGTGCCAGCCGGCATTGTCGTTTTCCTCGTCGCCCTGCCCTTGTGCCTGGGCATTGCGCTGGCCTCGGGCGCGCCGATGTTTTCCGGAATTATTTCCGGCATCATCGGCGGCATCGTCGTCGGCATGCTCAGCGGTTCGCACACCAGCGTCAGCGGCCCGGCCGCCGGCCTGGCCGCCGTCGTACTGGCTTCCATCACCAAACTCGGCGCATTCGATATCCTGCTGGTGTCGATCCTGATCGCCGGTGTATTGCAATTGGCAATGGGACTTCTCCGTGCCGGCTTCATTGCCAATTACATTCCCTCGAACGTGATCAAGGGCCTGCTGGCGGCAATCGGTATTCTCCTGATCCTCAAACAGATTCCGCACGCAATCGGCTATGACAGCAATCTGGTCGAGGACACCTCGTTTGTCCAGGCGAATGGCGAAAACACGTTTTCGGCAATCCTGAATGCCTTCAATGCCATCACGCCCGGCGCGCTGGTGATCACGATCCTGTCGATGCTGATCCTGGTCTACTGGGACAAGACGCCGATGAAAAAGATCAAGCTGCTGCCGGCGCCGCTGTTCGTGGTCGTCCTCGGCGTGCTGCTGAACCTGGCGTTCAACAGCTTCTTCCCGGCCCTGCAGATCCTGCCGGCGCACCTGGTCGACATCCCGGCCGTCGATACCGGCAACCTGGGCGCCTACCTGCACTTCCCGGACCTCACCCATCTGGCCAACCCCGACGTCTGGACGGTGGCAGTGACCATCGCCATCGTCGCCTCGCTGGAAACGCTGCTGAACGTCGAAGCCGTCGACAAGCTCGATCCGCGCAAGCGCGAAACCCCGCCCAACCGCGAACTGATGGCCCAGGGCGTGGGCAACATCTGCGCCGGCTTCCTCGGCGGCCTGCCGCTGACCTCGGTCATCGTGCGCAGCTCGGTCAACATCCAGAACGACAACCGCACCAAGGCCTCGGCCGTGCTGCACGGCGTGCTGCTGCTGGCCAGCGTGGTGCTGCTGGCCCCGGCCCTGAACCTGATCCCGCTGTCGGCCCTGGCCGCGATCCTGATCGTCACCGGCTACAAGCTGGCCAAGGTCGCGCTGTTCCGCGACATGTACAACAAGGGCTGGTCGCAATTCATCCCGTTCGCGATCACCGTCCTGGCCATCGTGTTCATCGACCTGCTGAGCGGCGTACTGATCGGCCTGGCCGCCAGCCTGTTCTTCCTGATGCGCAGCAATTACCGCACCCCGTTCTCGATGGAACAGTACCGCCTGCACATCGGCGACGTCATCAAGATGGAACTGCCGAACCAGGTCTCCTTCCTGAACAAGGCCACCATCAAGACCGCGCTGTGGGAGATCCCGGCCAATTCGAAGGTCCTGATCGACGCCAGCAACGCCGACTACATCGACGAGGACGTGCTGGAAACCCTGCAGGACTACCGCGTGGCGGCCGCCGAGCGCAACGTGCGCCTGAACGTGGTCGGCCTGCGCGAGAAGTACCAGCACCATGACAGCCTGGAATTCGTGCCGGCCCTGGACAAGGAAACCCGCGACAACCTGCACCCCGAAGAGATCCTGCAACACCTTCGCGAAGGTAACGAACGCTTCCGTTCCGGCCGCTTCACCACCAAGTACTATCACCACCAGGTCGAAGCCACGGCCGGCGGCCAGCACCCGATGGCGGTGATCGTCAACTGCATCGACTCGCGCACCTCGCCGGAAATCATCTTCGACGCCGGCCTGGGCGACCTGCTCACCATCCGCATCGCCGGCAACGTGATCAACCGCGAGATCATCGGCAGCCTGGAGATCGCACACAAGCTGGGCGCCAAGCTGATCGTCGTGAAGGGCCATTCCAGCTGCGGCGCGGTCGGCCTGGCGCTGGCGAACGAGGCGGCCAACAGCGTCGGCGCCATCACCGGCAAGATCCGCCGGGCGGTCGAGGATTGCGGCTGCGGGGCGCATGCGCCGAAAGGCTCGCCGGCCGAGGCCAAGGCGATGCTGGACAAGGTGGCGCGCCAGAACGTGGAGAATTCACTGGCCGACATCATCGAGGGCAGCGCCTTCCTGCGCGAGAAAATCGCCCGCGGCGAGATGGGCCTGGTCGGCGCCTTCCACGACATCGGCAACAGCACCGTGCATTTCGGCGAGCTGGTGCTGCCCTCCGACTTCGACCGTTACCACCGCAAGGACACGACCCTGGCAGCCTGATCCGTCGTGAAATTCACCAAGGCCCGGTTCGATTTTTTGCGAACCGGGCCTTGGCCGTTTCTTGCACGATAGCCATCTGCTAGCATGACGCCATCTCAACAGGATGGCTGGCGACGGGTGCGAATGGCATGACGAGAAGACGGTTCCTGCAGCGCCTCGCGGCGCTGGGCCCGGCGCTGACGGCGCCCTGGCCACTTGCGCATGCGGCTGCGCCATCCGAGTCCGCTGGCATGGCCAGTGGCAACGGCCCGGTCGAACACTGGGGCAGCTTCGAAGTGCAATTGAGCGGCCCGAGCGCCGGCAACCCCTTCCTCGAGGTCGAGCTGTCGGCCGAGTTCCGCCAGGGCGGGCGCAGCGTGCAGGTGCCCGGCTTCTACGACGGCGACGGCCTGTATAAAATCCGCTTCATGCCCGACAGCCGCGGCAGCTGGAGCTATATCACGCGCAGCAACCGCCCGGCCCTGGACGGCAAGACCGGCCAGCTCACGGTGATCGCGCCGCGCATCGCCAACCATGGCCCGGTCGGCATCCACAACACCTTCCACTTCGCCTACGCGGACGGCACGCCGTTCTGGCAGGTCGGCACCACCAGCTACGCCTGGACCCACCAGGACGACGCCCTGCAGCGCCAGACCCTGCAGACCCTGGCGGCCTCGCCCTTCAACAAGCTGCGCATGGCGGTGTTCCCGAACCACGACGACAAGGGCGAACCCGCCCTCTTTCCCTTCGAGGGCAAGGCGCCGCTGGGCTGGGATTTCACGCGCTTCAACCCGGCCTTCTTCCGGCGCCTGGACCAGCGCGTTGCCCAGCTGCGCGCCATGGGCATCGAGGCCGACCTGATCCTGTTCCACCCCTACGACAAGGGCCACTGGGGTTTCGATCGCATGCCGGCGGAGGTCGACGCGCGCTACCTGCGCTACGTGGTGGCGCGCTACGGCGCCTACCGCAATGTCTGGTGGTCGATGGCGAACGAATTCGACCTGATGCGCGAGAAGACGATGGCCGACTGGGACCGCGCTTTCCAGGTGGTGCAGGCGGCCGATCCCTACCGCCACCTGCGCTCGATCCACCACAGCGTGCGCCTGTACGACAACAACAAACCCTGGGTCACCCACGCCAGCCTGCAGAACGGCGCCGCCGTCGAGGATGCCGAGCGCGCCGTGCTGTACCGCGACGTCTGGAACAAGCCGGTCGTGTTCGACGAAGTGAAGTACGAGGGCGACATCGATCGCCGCTGGGGCCAGCTGACGGCCGAGGAGATGGTGCTGCGCTTCTGGGTCGGCGCGATCGCCGGCACCTACGTCGGCCACAGCGAAATCTTCAACGATCCGCAGGGCGTGAGCTGGCTGGCCAAGGGCGGCACCCTGCGCGGCGCCAGCCCGGCGCGCCTCAGCTTCTTCCGCAGGATACTGAACGACAGCCCGCCCGAGGGCCTGGAGCCGATCGACAAGTGGCAGGACTACCCGTGGGCCGGTAAACCAGGCGCCTATTACCTCGGCTACTTCGGGCGCGAGACGCCGCGCAGCTGGCCCTTCGCGCTGGCGAAACCCGGCCTGAAGGACGGCATGCGTTTCCGGGCCGAGATCATCGACACCTGGAACATGACGGTGACGCCGGTGGACGGCAGCTTCGAGATCAAGAAGCAAGGGCTGTACAGCTTCGTCGACAAGGACGCGCGCAGCATAGCCCTGCCGGGGCGGCCGTATATGGCGCTGCGTATCGTGCGCATGGCGTGAATGTCTTTCCGGTCACCGGACTATTGCCCACTAAAGTTTGCGATTGATGCTAGCAGGGTGGCGCCGCAAGTGGTTTTATGTCCGTCATAAGCAACGGCGATGCCGTTGATGAGGTGAGTTGGATCGCCCTCAGCAACCTTGCATTTTTCATGGCCCTTGATAGGACAACTGCATACGTCGCCGACGCAGGCAACCGGGGTGCCGTTCACTGTGAAATGGGTTGCACTCACGTTCTCAACTTTGCCACCGTGGGACGTAGCGTCACCGAGACGAATCACGTGGGCCATCGCCTATCCTTTGTTCGAGTGTGATAAGTTGTCGCTGCCGCTGCAGATACCATCTTTTGCAGCGGCGTCCAAAGAAACTGTTTGCACCATTGCTGGCGTCTGATTCGCCATATTGGCATCGCCAGGCATGTCATCGTAGCTCACCAATTTCCAGACCGTCGCTGTTTGGTAAGTCGGCCGCTCTCCCTTGAGCTTTTGCCACAAGGATAGTTCACTGGTTAAAACCACATGCGGCATCCGGTCGCCGGACTTGATATGCTGGCGCAGGCTACCTGTGTTTTCGGCAAATTCATCAGGTTGCCACCAGCCAGTCTGCGGACAGGTACGTCCGGTTGCAGCAAGCTCTCCAAGCGGAAGGATTGGGTGTGGACGTGCTCCAGTGATCTTGTCTGAAACAGTACTTGTCGGGCGCACGCGAATTGTGCTGGTAATCTTGTCCCATACTGCAATGGCTTCCTCGTCGGTCAAGCTCGCTTTGGTTGCACCGGCAGCGTTGTCTGAGACGCCAGTTTGAAACTGGATATCTGCGTATGGTTTAATTGGATCATTCGGCACGCCAGTGAACTTGATCTGGAAATCATGATGTGAATGTGAGCCATTCTCATCAGGTAAACGTGTAAGTACCTCGTACCCGGTTTTCCAATCTTGAATCTCGCGCGGACTTTCGCGAAAAAATTTAGTGCTGGCGAGTGCCTTCTGCTCTTCAGGCGTTGCTGGATCTTCTTTGATACGTTTCCACTGTGCTCTGAGTGAATCACGCTCTGGATCATGAGGATTTGATGGACCAATTTGAATGGAAAGGTGGACGTCTGGATATTCTTTTAAGCGAAATCCAATGCTCACCAACTCCCCCGACGCTTTCCTAAATGCGCCCGACTCGTCCGGCAAAAATCCGTGCTCAATACAATTGCCGGGCTCAGTAGGGACTTCGTTTTCCGCACGTTTCCGCAGGCGCTTAACAAAATTCTTAATGAGCACCACCGCGCCTTCCTTTTCCTCTTTAAACGAATTCACATTCAAAATAACGCCATCATTATCCAACCTGAAATATCCATTGATTTTAATTCCGCTGATAGACTGGAAGTTCTCGTATCCGATAACTATTTTCCCTTCCGGCTGTAGAACTTCATCCACTGAAATAAGCAACGGAACATCATCATGATTAATTGCTTTTTCGCCTTTTAGCTTATCTATAAATCCTTCTGCCAATGCATTTACTTTACCCGCCCCGTTGGGGTAAATCGTTGCAGCTAGAGGCACATCCGCCTCACCCCAAACAACAGTTGTCGACTCCGGGACGTCTATCATAAACCTCCCAAAGCAAACGGTCTTGCTTTTATCGAATATAGTTTGCAGGCGAGGAGTAAGCGAGGTCATATTCAGCGTCTTCCATTCTTTGGGAGTACGATCACAGGCTGCCAGCAGCATAATTCCGGTGACTAATAAGAGTAAATATCGGACTTTATTATTTGATATTTTCATGATTAAGCTTTCAACACTTCCAAGCCGCGTTTTGGGCGATGCGTACAATACTATACAAAGTTGAAGCAATAGCGCGGGGATCCTTGTAACTGGACTGGTGTTCGTAACCCGTTTGGCGAAACACGCCCTTGAATATGCCGCTGTGCAGTTGGTGGTCAGCAGATTTAGCGGGTACAGTCTGATCGCCTGGCGCTGAAGGTGGAAGAATCAACGCATGCATGGATCCAGGCATTGCATCGCTAAAGGGCAGATCCGCCGAAATGTTTCCAGAGCCATCTTGGTTCCAAGAAGTAAATTCGATTCTGCCTTGTAGATTATCTTTCACAATGGGCCAGTTTTGCCAACCGGTGGGATTGACACAATCTCGAATTTCCCATATGACCTCATCGAAACTCTGTCTTTTTCTGTCGGCACCATAATGCGCATAACTACAAGGATGAAACGTTTTTACAATCTGCCGATGGAAACTCTGGGCAATATCAAGATATTCACACGTACGTCTGAATGTTCCGCCACCTCGTTCTGGCGACCGTCCAGACGGATTAATCCAGTCCTGACGGAACAATGCATACCATTTACCCTGCATTTTATATATTTCACTATATGGATCACCTTGCTTTGGCCAAGTTTCCAAGTCTCGTCCATTGTGCCTAACGCGCAGCCAGGCATTGCCATAGGCTTCCGAGGGCAATAGCTCCAATCCACCTGGCGCATTTGCCAGCACTGCTGTGACCTCATCGCCATAATTGCCGGCCACTTTTGCTCCAACACTCGATTCAAGGCCTGACCTGTTTATCAGACCAGGGTCTTCGAACCCTGCGCGCATGCGCTTGTAAGCCGCTGGGGCGCCAATGGCTGGCATCACACCATGAACGATGCCTAGTACCTTGTCCTGCAGATTACCGAACTTGGGATGAATCAGTGCTCGCCCAACTAATCCGCCCATGGAATGTGTCACGACAATCACCTGGTTGCATTCGTAGCCAGAACCGTTTAAATCATCGATTACCTTGTTGATACGCGCAGCAATCACCTTGGAACTGTCACCATTTGACTGAAGCCAGTTATAACCGAATGCATATACGGGAAACCAGCAACCAGTTACGATTTTCTTGAGTTCATCTTCGGTTAAATTTTGTAGCTGCAGCTTGGAATCTGCGCCCCAGCCTTGTGGATTGACACCAATGACATCTCGCCACTCAGGCTGAAGTTTTCCCTCAGAAAAGGTGTTATTAATTCTCAACTCAATATTCTGTAACAATTCACCATAACTTTTAAAATAGACCTCACCCCAACCACGTATCCGTGCCTTTTGTATGGCAGTACGTCCATTTGGCATCGTTACCGGATCATCCTTTAGCAGCGGCGATTGGAATTCTTTGTCAAGCTCGACATTGCTGTGTCGTTTATCCCCTGTGACATCCAATGGACCCGCAGGATCGTAGATATCAACAGTTGTTTGCAATGGATCCAGACGCAGTTGACGATCCCGTGGCGAGCTTCCGCTGTTTTTATTAATGTTAGATGGACTTAGGCTATCGGGACGCCAAGCGATATTGTCCTTTTGGCGTAATTCTTTTTGGCGCTCTGCACTCATGCGCAGATTCGACCCCATAATCCCCGGCAAAAAAATAATCGGCAAAACACGCTTGGGAAGCATGCGTGCGCACTGAGGCTTCTTGTCTTGCTTAGGTGTCGCATAGCCTTCCGCCTTGCGAGCAGCCCCCTTGTGCTGTTGCGCGGGTAGTGGGTGTTCGGCAGTCGTCATTGGTGTACTCCTATGAAATCAGTCATCCAGCGCCTCAATGCTGTAGCGTCCAAAAGGAACGGTACTGGTAAAGCGTTCAGTCAACCCCGCCCCATCAGTGCGCCCCTCGAACATGCGCCCGTCCTCGGTCGTAATGCGATACCTCTGGTCCTTCATGGGTTCGTCAGTGCCTATCCAGCGCAGAATGATCTGCTGGTCGTGCACCGATTCGCTGACAGGCAGCTTCACAGTGGCTGGACTGCCGCCGCCTGGTCCAACGTGTACGAATTTCGACGATTTAATAGTATGCTCGCCACTGCTCTGCTGAATAATGGCCCCCCCGCCAATATCGACTTGCGCGCCCTGTGCCACAAAGCGCACCTTGGGCGCCTGCAGCACGATTTCGTCGGTAGCAGTCAGTACAATCCGTTTGGATGAGGTAATTTCGACGTCATCGTTGTGCGTTTGTAATTCAAGTTTGCCGCTAGCAGCGATTAGTTTGATGCCGAGCCGGTGCGAGAACAAACTAATACTTTCCGAGGCGCGTGCCAGCAATTTCCGGCCGACTGAGAGCTGGGTATTACCGATGCTGACCATGTCTACGTGCGTTTGCGCGCCGATCGCGATGTTGTCTTGACTGGTGATCGCGACACCCGCAGGGGCGGACAGCGCCACTACAGGCTGGCCGCCCGTGCCTGTGGCATCCTTCGCAGTATTGCTGCCGGTTTCCCAATCCTTCAGGTAAGCGATCAGTTGCTTGAGTTCCTTGTCGTCGGTATCGCCCGCATGATGGGTCGACGCAAGCTGGGACAACTGCTGCTGTACACCTCGTAACGCTTCGGCCAGGCTGGTTAATTCGGCGCGGTCGAGTTGCTTGCCGCTGGCTGCTCGGCGCGTTGCAGCGCTGATAAGCACACCTTGTGCGCCGCGTACCGCAACAGCATGGTCGCTCCGCAATTCGGCTCCCTCGCCACGTGACTCACCCTTGCCCTCATTGCGAGGATGAGTGAGCCATCCAAGATTCAATTCGCTGTGGCCATGCTGGGAAGACAGTTGTGCATTAATCTGCCCAGGTGTGTCGTCCAGACGGAGTTGGTTATAGCGGGTACCCTGCACTTCCTTACTCTTGATACCGGCCAAGTATTTGTTGCCCGGCAGTGTACCGGTATGGCTGAACGAAGGAGGTGGTGCCACACGGTTGAAAACTTGGCCCACAATGATCGGCCTATCTGGATCCCCGCCCAAAAAATCGACCATCACTTCATCCCCCACGCGCGGCAGCGTAATCGTTCCCCACTGATTGCCGGCCCATGTACTGGCGACACGCACCCAGGCAGAATCACGATCGCTGTCGCTAGCGCCGGCGCCTTGGGCATGGTTGTGGTCTTCCATCCGGGTACCGGGAAAGCGCACCTTGACCCGGCCATATTCATCGCAATGTACTTCCTCTCCGGATGGGCCGACCACAATTGCGCTTTGCAGCTGCGGGCGCGGCAAATCGGTGCGCGGATCGAAAGCAGGAACGATCGGAGTGCCGCGGCGGACGCATGCAAAGCGATTGGTATAGCGCATGCCGCGCTCCTCGCTGGCCTTCCTCAATGCGCCGTCAGAAGACGCTCCAGTCCATCGGTTCAGTGCGAACAGCCGTTGTATCCGGTCGTCGAGTGTCTTTGGCAGGTTGTTTTCGGCGTCGACCTCCAGACATGTGACGATGAAATGCCTCTCTTTTTCGGGATGCGTGTCGATTTCTGGATGGCCTCTTAAAACAAACCACTCCCCGACACGAAAAGCACGCACACTACCCTCGCCGTAAAAACATTTGGAATCGTACTCATGGCGCTTCATGCGTAAATCGCCGAGTTTTCGGTAATCATTCCCATCTACTCCGGCATGAGGGACGTCCATCAGATAATCATCGAGGCTGGCTGCGAACCGGTTACCAGTCATCCCTTGATCAATACAAGAGGGCGTATTGGTGCTCGTTGGACGGCCCTGCATATAATCCCAACTCTGACGTGTTAGATGCCCCGGCTTGAGCTTACGCACCGGACTCCATGCGACGATGGTATCGCTCTGCTCCGTGCCGTCGTCCCGGTGATAACGGACTGTAGCGGCAGCGTTTTGTGGCAGCGCGAATCCATCGTCGAACAGTACTAGAGTATGTGTCGCGATGTCTTCGCTTGGTGACTTGCTGGCTCGACCTGAGCTTATGCACCACGCGATGCCGCGCCGCTTCCATAAACGGCGCAGAAAGTCCGAATCGGACTCGTTATGCTGCATGGTGAATTCCCGAGCAGAATAGGTGCCAGTCACGCCGGACCAGTCAACGTCAAAGGCCTTGGCAAGTACGGGATTCTGCTGGCGCCACTCGCTCAGGATGATCTGCGTGATGTCGAGCTCGTTTCGGCTTCGGAAGACGCGGGTGTTGGTGCGGTACGCCATCAGCGCCAATGCATCGCGCACCACTAATTCATAGGTCGCGAGGCCGCCATCGCTCTGACCTGCGGCTGCCTGGGCGACGATGCCGCATACAGTGCGCATATCGCCACAGTCTGTCACGAACTGGACTTCGACTGGCAGCGCGATAAATTCTTTTAAAGGGAGATCGGCACATGTCGCTACGCAGAGGAGTCGATATTCCAAGCCACCGCACAGAGTCTCGCTTCCCGTAACACGCTTGATCAACAAGACGTCGTCCAGTACTCGCCCCGCTTGCAACAGCCGCACTCGGATGGGGCGATGCGCCTCGGTCATCCCGGAGAATGCGCTTTTCAAATCCATGGGATTCATTCAAACGTCCTAGTGAAGATAATTAAAGAATTAGTTCACTACATCACGCGCTCCAAAGATCAATGGTACGTATCTGCGACGGCGACACCTTTGAGACCGATCTAATCAATTTCTTACTTGATGCGGAATGTGGTGTGGCCGCACCAGTTTTGGAGAAGCGATTCGATACGTTCAGTTAAACATCCATCATGAATTTCACCAGTTCCCATATCGTTTTCTTGTAAAAGCAGTTCAAGCCATCGCTCGTCGAATGGCCATCTGCTAGCATCTCCGCGCGCCTGACCAGCTTTTGCCTGGCATATCGAGAGTGGAGACACACGCATGAGAAAAACAAGCCGCACACGAAAGAACACACCCCGCTTCGCTCAAGGGCGATGCTTAGCTGTCATCTGGCTGGCGCTGCTGGCAGCCCTGCCCGGGGTCGCGGGCGCCGCAGTGATCGGCCACATGCAGCCGGCCGAACCCGTCACCGATGCCCGCATCGCCACGCTGCCGTCCGCGCAGCAAACGGCCTGGCACGCCTACCTGGCGCGCTCGCAGGCGCTGGAAGCGGCCGACGAGGCGGCGCTGGCCGCCGAACGGGCCAAGGGCCAGGCCCCGGCCGATCCGGTCGAAGGGAAAAACGGCGGTTCCGGCATGCCCCTGAACCGTCCGGGCGCCTGGTATGGCACGCCTGAAGCGCGCCACGTCGCCGACGTCATCGTCAGCTTCCAGACCCCGGCCGGCGGCTGGGGCAAGAACGTCGACCGCAGCGGCGCGCTGCGCCAGCCGGGCCAGAGCTGGGTCCCGGGCGGCCACGGCTACGTCGGCACCATCGACAACAACGCCACCACGACCGAGCTGCGCTTCCTGGCGCGCGTGCAGGCCCAGCTGCCGGGCGCGCCGGGCGAGGCCTACCGCGCCGCCTTCCTGAAAGGCTTGCGCTACCTGCTGGACGCCCAGTACCCGAACGGCGGCTTCCCCCAGGTCTACCCGCTGGAAGGCGGCTACCACGACGCCATCACCTTCAACGACGACGCCATGGTCGACGTGACCGAACTGCTGGAGAGCGCCGCGCAGCGCCAGGGCGACTACGGCTTCGTGCCGGCCCCCAGCGCCGGCCAGGCGCGCGCGGCCGCCGACAAGGCGCTGGGCGTGATCCTGGCGACCCAGGTCGCCGCCGCCGGCGCACGCACGGCCTGGGGCCAGCAGTACGACGCGCTGACGCTGGCGCCGGCCGGCGCGCGCAACTTCGAGCCGATCGCGCTGTCCAGCTCGGAAAGCGCGTCCCTGCTGATGTACCTGATGGCGCTGCCCGATCCGGCACCGGGCGTGGTCGCGGCCGTCCATGCCGGCGCCGGCTGGCTCAGGCAGGCGGCCCTGCGCGACATCGACTGGACCGCCAAGTCGCGCGACACCGGACGCCAGCGCGTCGCCCATGCGGGCGCCGGGCCGATCTGGGCGCGCTACTACGACATCCCGACCATGAAGCCGATCTTCGGCGACCGCGACCGCAGCATCCACGACGACGTCAACGAGATCAGCCTGGAGCGGCGCAACGGCTACGCCTGGTACGGCACGCGGCCGGCGGAAGCCCTGGCGCGCTTTTCGGCATGGGCGCCGCAGCATCGCTTGCCGTCGCCATAAGCGCCATGCATCAAGCAGGATGAATTGCATACCTGCATGAACTGATAGGTAGACCCTGTATTGCCGAGTCAACTAATCTCGGCCAAGTAATTCTTGGCCTTAAGCACCAAGCATGTTACCGTAATTACATAACAGGCCCGCCACACTCCCCCGCACTGCGCAAGGCATATCCGACGCCTCGCAGTGTCAGAAAAGTGGCCCGACCAATTTCCAGTTTGGTCGGTCAAGGGCAGGAAGTGGTTGTACCAATTAAACAACAATTCATACAATAAATCGGAGATAGGAGACAGCATGAAAGCAGTACGCAATGTGCAGTACCGTCCACGCGCCATCGCTTCCGCGGTGGCCCTGGCCGTCCTCCAGATGGCGGCCGACGCCAGCGCCCAGACCGCCGACCAGCCCGCACCGCAGGCCGTGGTCGTCACCGGCTCGCTGATCCGCCACGCGGCCGACGAAGGCGCCACCCCGCTGGTCACCGTCAAGGCGACCGAACTGGAAGCGCGCGGCAACACCGAACTGAAGGACCTGGTGCTGGAACAGCCGCAGTCGCTGTCGCTCGGCACCAACTCGGGCGCGGCCGGTCCCGTGACCAACCTGCGCGGCCTGGGCCCGATGCGTACGCTGACGCTGCTGAACGGCCGCCGCCTGGCGAACGAGCCGCTGCAGGACCAGTACGTGTCGGTCAACGTGATCCCGCGCATCGCGCTGGACCGCGTCGACACCCTGAGCGGCGGCGCCGCCTCGATCTACGGCGCCGACGCGATCGGCGGCGTGCAGAACTTCTGGACCAAGCGCGGCTACAAGGGCGTCGACCTGAAGGCCGAATACTCGACCCCGGACCAGCAGGGCGGCGGCCAGGTCAAGAGCCTGGGCGCGATCATCGGCTGGGGTAACCTGAGCCAGGACGGCTGGAACGCCTACATCGCCGTCGATCACCAGGACAAGAGCGCCCTGTTCCAGGGCAACCGCCGTGAGCAGCATGATCCGGCGGTGCTGCAGTCGCTGGGCCTGGGCATCGCGCCGGACGCGCGCAACCCGAACCCGGGCGCCAACTTCGGCTTCACGCGCACGGCCAACTCCAACTACAACCCGACCTACGCCACGGGCTGCCTGGCACCGTACTCGATGCCGACCCTGGGCAACAACAGCCTGCTGGCGAATCCGACCTACGCGGCCGGCTGCGCCCGCAATCCGCTGTTCTGGACCGCCATCAGCGACGGCAGCAAGATCGACAACATCAGCGGCCGCGCCAGCTTCAACCTGCCCGGCGGCCACAAGATCGACATCGACGTGCTGCACGCCCGGTTCAACGTGCAGAAGTACCGCGGCATGCAGGTGCCCGGCTCGGCCCAGCCGTTCACGACCTATTCGCTGCCGTCGACCAGCCGCTTCTACCCGGGCAAGGGCATCACGCCGGTGCCGCAGGTCGTGGGCGCCAACACCGCCACCTCGACCCCGACCCTGTACATCGACCCGGTCAAGACGCCCGGCATCCCGGCCCCGCTGAACCTGGCCAACCGCACCCTCTACTTCCAGTGGGGTCCGGCCGAACTCGGCCCGGCCTACCGCAACGACGAGCAGACCAACGACCGCATCGTGCTGTCGGCCGAAGGCGACGTGGCGGGCTGGGACTACCGCGCCGGCCTGAACTACGGCCGTTCCAAGCGCGACACCAAGGCCGGCGCCGGCTACATCCAGTACTCGAAGGCGCAGGCCGGCTTCGACCAGGGCATCCTGAACCCGTTCGGCCTGCAGGACGCCGCCGGCCGGGCCTACCTGGAAAGCATCCAGGCCGACGACTACACCTACCGCCTGAACAAGGCCTTCAACCAGAGCGCCGACCTCACCCTGTCGAAACCGGTGTGGACCCTGGGCGGCGGCGACCTGACCCTGGCCGTGTTCGGCGAACTGCGCAAGGATTCGGCCCGGACCTTCGACGCGCCGCTCGACTACGTGCTCAAGCGCGCCAACGGCACCTACAACATCGACGCCTCGGGCAACGTGGTGCAGTCCGACCTGGTCGGCGAGACCCCGTCCGGCGTGGCCAAGAAGCTGCATCGCAACATCGCCTCGCTGTCGATGGAAATCGATGCGCCGATCACCTCGACCTTCCTGCTCAACGGCGCGGTGCGTGCCGACCGCTACCAGGACCTGAAGACCACCACCGTCAATCCGAAGCTGGCCGCGCGCTGGCTGCCGCCGATCAAGGACCTGGTGATCCGCGGTTCGGTGTCGACCGGTTTCCGCGCGCCGTCGATCATGGACATCCAGAACCCGACGCCGGAAGTGCGCACCCAGACCATGGACGACCCGGTCCTGTGCCCGAGCTCGCAGCCGACCGTGGCCGGCACCGGCACCCCGGTCGCGGGCCGCAGCGCGGACGTCGTGTGTAACGTCCTGACCACCTACTGGACCAAGTCGCCCAACAACCAGTTCCTGAAGCCCGAGAAATCGCGCGGCTTCTCGTTCGGCTTCGGCTACGAGCCGATCAAGAACATGTCGATCACCCTCGACTACTGGGGCATCGGCCTGAAGGACGTGCTGGGCGCGGTGTCGATCGCCGAGATCCAGCAGAACCCGGTCAAGTACGCCGACCTGATCCTGCGTAACGCCGACGGCACCATCGACCACATCGTCGCCAGCCAGGCCAACCGCGGCAATTCGCGCATGCGCGGCGCCGACCTGTCGATGAACTACCGCTTCCCGACCACCAGCGTGGGCCGCTTCGACGCCAAGCTGGACGGCACCTGGTACCAGAAGTACGAGTTCCAGGCCGAGAAGGACGGTCCGTGGCTGCAGAACGTGGGCATCATCACCAACGACGGCCGCTATGGCAGCGCGGGTCCGAACGCAGGCCTGGCCGGCCTGCCGCAGATCAACCCGCGCTGGAAGCACACCGCGTCGGTGACCTGGACCTCGGGCGCGTACAGCACCACCCTGTCGCAGCGCTATAACACCAGCCTGACCGACCTGACGCCGCGCACCGGTTCCACCATGACCCACGTGGACGCGTACAGCCAGTACAACGTCAACGTGAAGTACACCGGCATCAAGAACGTCACCCTGACCCTCGGCGTGAACAACATCACGAAGGAGTGGCCGCCGATGACGGCCGACACCGTGTACAACGGCTACATCACCAGCATGGCCGACATGCTGGGACGTGTGTACCGCGTCTCCGCGGAATACAAGTTCTAAGCACGACCTTCACCGCGGGCCCCAGGGCCCGCGGTTTCGTTTCAGCCCCCGGATTCCCGCAGATGACATCCTTCCCCTCCTTCTCTCGCCGCACCCTGCTGAAAGCCGGCGCGGCCGCCGGCGCAGTGGCCGCCCTGCCCCCGCTGGCACGCGCGCAAGATCCCGACCCGTGGCTGCGCGCCCGGCAGATCATCGACCAGTTCAGTCAGCCGCTGCCGATCCCGAAGCGCGACTTCATCATCACCGCCTATGGCGCCAGGCCCTGCGCGCTGCGCAAGGTGATGGGCTTCCCGACCATGGACGCGCCGGGCGAGGTCGAGACCCCGGTGGCGGGCGCCCACGACAGCCACCCGGCGCTGCGCGCCGCCATCGCGGCGGCCAGCAAGGCCGGCGGCGGGCGCGTGCTGGTCCCGGCCGGGCACTGGTATTTGAAAGGCCCGATCGTGCTGCTGTCGAACGTGGAGGTGCACCTGGCCGCCGGCGCCCAGGTCTGGTTCAGCGCCAACCCGCGCGACTATGCGCGCGACGGCGACCACGATTGCGGCGGCAGCGGCAAACTGGTGCTGACGCGCTGGCAGGGCAACGACTGCCTGAATTTTTCGCCCATGGTCTACGCGCGCGGCCAGAAGAACATTGCGATCACCGGCGCCGACTGGACCAGCGTGCTCAATGGCCAGGGCGGCGTGCCCTTCGAGGACGGCAGCGGCAACGGCTGGTGGGGCATGAACCCGAAATGCGCCCTGCCCGGCGCGCTGCACCAGGGCGTGAACAACCCGCGCAACCCGGAGTCGCTGGCCGCCCTGGCGCCGCAACTGGATGCCGCCACCCTGGTCCGCATCCAGGGCGAATCGCCGAACTGGCGCAGCGACGAGAAATTCCTGCCGGCGCTGTCCGAAGCCGGCGTGCCGGTGGAAAAACGCGTGTTCGGCCTGGGCCACACGCTGCGCCCGTCGATGGTCTCCTTCATCGATTGCGAGAACGTGCTGATGCAGGGCTACCAGGTGGTGAACACGCCGTGCTGGATCCACCACCCGATCGCTTCGCGCAAGGTCCATTTCTCCAAGGTGCGCATGGAGAGCATGGGCCCGAACAACGACGGCTTCGACCCGGAATCCTGCGACACCGTGCTGGTGGACGGCTGCTGGTTCAACACCGGCGACGACTGCATCGCCATCAAGGCCGGCAAGAACCGCGACACCCAATACGGCCCGACCCGCAATGTCGTGATCCAGAATTCGGTCATGAACAGCGGCCACGGCGCGGTGACGCTGGGCAGCGAGATGTCGGCCGGGATCGAGCACGTGTATGCCCAGCACCTCGACGTGCGCAACATGCACTGGGCCGACGACCCGCTCAACACGGCGGTGCGCCTGAAAACCAATATGAACCGCGGCGGCTTCCTGCGCCACTTCTACGTGCGCGACCTGAAGCTGCCCAACGGCGTGCGCCTGAAGCCCGGCTTCTACAAGCCGCTGCCGGGCGGCCCGGTGCCCGCCAATACCGCCGCCGCCGGCGCCGGCGCCGTGATCACCTTCGACTGCGACTACAGCCCCGCCTTCGACCTGGTGCGCACGCGCCCGCCCGAAATCTCGGATATCCATATTTCCGATATCCGCGTCGGCAACGTCAAGACTGACAAGGGCAGCTTCTCCTGCTACCAGGCTTTCGTCGTCATGGGACCGGTCGCCAGCAGCTACAACGGCCCCGCCGGCGTGCCGGTCCTGCCGGTGAAGAACGTGACGATCAGCGACTGCGATTTCGGCACGCCGGTGAATGGGGCCATGCCCTGGTTCGTGCATAACGCGAAAGGTGTCCAGCTGCGCAATGTGACGATTGCAGGGAAGGTGCGCAATGAAGTGGTGTCCGGCTAAAACCGAATACTGCATATGAACCCGTCGCCCCTGCGGAGGCAGGGGTCCAAGTTTTCGGCATAGCGTAGAACTTAGGCCCCTGCCTCCGCAGGGGCGACGTTCTGATGTTTGCTGGAAGAAGTGAAGTACCCGCAGTTCAAACAAACCATAACGGAGACAAGCATGCGGAAAACAAAAAGCAAGGCAATGCTGTTCAAGTTGTCGGGCATCGCGCTCGGCCTGGCCGCCGGCAGCGCGCTGGCGGCACCCACCTCGCTCGGCGCCGACGGCTGGGCCAGCGTCGGCACCAACAACCTCGGCCAGGCCGGCACCACCGGCGGCCAGGGTGCGATGGCGGTCAAGACCTACACCGTCAGGGACAGGAACCAGCTGATCCAGGCCCTGTACGGCAACACCGCCACCATCAAGGCAGACGGCAGCTTCAGCGGCACGCTCGACAACAGTAAAAAGATCATCTACGTGGCCGGCACCATCAGCCTGAACATGAACAAGGCGCTGGTCGAGCAGACCGCCGACGACCACCTGGTGGCGGCGAATGCCGGCAGCAGCGCCTGCGCCGGCTATGGCTTCACCACCTACGACGCCTGGTGGGGCGCCTACCTGGCCGCCTACAAGCCGCCCTACGCCACCGTCCCCACCGGCACGGCGGAATCGGCGCGCGCCTGCGGCGCCAACCAGCAGCGCAAGATCGTGCGCCTGAACGTGCCCTCGAATACTTCGCTGATCGGTGTCGGCGCCAATGCCAAGATCATCCACGGCAACCTGATGCTGAGCGGTGGCGGCTACGCCACGCCGGTCGACAACATCGTGATCCGCAACATCGCCTTCGAGGACGCCTTCGACTTCTTCCCGCAATGGGACCCGACCGACAGCGGCGGGCGCTGGAACTCGGCCTACGACAACGTCTCGGTGCAGCACGCGACCCACGTCTGGATCGACCACTGCAGCTTCTCGGATGGCGACCGCACCGACGACAAGTTCCCATCGGTCTGGACCGCGCCCTACGACGCGGCGGCCTACGAGGTCCAGCACCACGACGGCCTGGTCGACGTGACCAACAGCGGCAACTACGTCACCCTGTCGTACAACCACTTCCACGACCACAACAAGACCACGCTGATCGGCGGCAGCGACACCGCCAGCCTGAGCGACAGCTACCCGGGCGTGCTGAAGACGACGCTGCACCACAACTTCTACCAGAACGTGGTGCAGCGCCAGCCGCGCGTGCGCTTCGGCATGGTCCACATCTACAGCAACTACTACACCGGCGAGAACGGCAACGGCACCTACGGCGTGCCCGACTACGGCTGGAGCGTGGCATGGACCGTCGGCCAGAGCGCCAAGATCTACGCCGAGAACAACGTGCTCGACATCACCGGCAAGCCGGTGGCCGTGAACGGCAAGGTGATCGGCTCCTCGCTCACCGCCGCCCGCGTCACCAGCTGCGCGGCGCTGGCCGGCATGAGCAGCGCGTACTGCTCGGCCTACGTGTACGACACCGGCACCGTGCTGAACGGCGAGTCCGTCAACGCCAGCGCAGCGGCGGCCAGCGCGAACGCCCTGGTCACCGCGACCGCCACGCCCTGGCCCTCGAAGGCCTCGCCCAGCAGCGCACCGTCCGCGACGCCGGCCAGCTACTACAACTACAACATCGGCGCCACCAGCGGCCTGGCGGTGTCCGTGCCCGCCAACGCCGGCGTCGGCAAGCTGTAATCCACCCGAGGAGACGACATGAAAAAGACTTTGCTTGCCGCGCTGCTGTGCGCCTGCGCCGGTGCCTCCCAGGCCGCCGTGCTGACTTTCGACGACATCCCGGGCGCGCGCCAGGATGGCTACGGCGCCATCGGCACCTACGCCGGCTACACCTTCGGCGCCACCGTCCTCGAGAACCGCATGGACTGGATCGACACCGTCGGCGGCATGTTCGACCGCGGCGCCGTCAGCGGCGACTTCACCATGGTGAACAACTATGGCGGCGCGGCGATCATCCGGAAGGATGGCGGCGGCAGCTTCAGCTTCGGCGGGATGTGGGCCGAGAACTGGCTCGACTTCGAGAGCACGGGTGGCAGCATCCAGGGCTGGCTGGACGGCCAGTTGGTGTGGACCCAGGCGGTGACGCTGGACACCGTCTTCGGCCGCATCGCCGGCATCGCGGGCAACATCGACGAGCTGCGCCTCGACATCGACGGCAACTTCCTGGTCGATGACCTGGAACTGAACGACGCCGCTGCCGACGTGCCGGAACCGGCCACGCCGGCACTCCTCGGCCTGGGCCTGGCCGGGCTGCTGCTGCGCCGCAGAACCAGGCGTTAAGCCCTACCCGGGCAGCCTGCGGAAGCCGACCACCCACACCAGGGGATCGGCGTCCCAGCTGCCCGGCCCGTTGATACCCTCCCACACGCCGCGATACGCCCGCACGGGGTCCGGCGTGCCCTGGTCCGCGATCCCTTCCGCCAGCGCGTCGGGCGCGCCGATCGCCTGCAGCCTTTCCATGCGCACCGCAACGACCTCCAGCAGGATGCGGCTGGCCGCGCGCGGCATGAACAGCGCCGGGCGCGCATGCCAGGCCGGACCGGCCCCGGCGATGCGCGCCGATTGCGGCGCCAGGCCCTCGGCATCGTAGCGCCAGGACCGGCCACTCGCTCGCGTCAGGTCCACGAAGGCCCATTCCGCGCGCCCCTTGCGGGCGTTGTGGCGGGTCTGCCAGTGGCCCCAGGCGAAGAAGCCTTCCTTCACCCACAAGCGCTCGCCCGGCTGCCCGAAGGGGTTGCCCTCGCCCGCCCGCGCCGGTTTCACCACGCGCCGGGTCTGGGTCTTGGTGCCGGCCAGCAGGGCCTCGACCATCGGGCGCGAGAACAGGATGCCGCGTGCGGCGGGCGCGCCAGGCGTCATGTGCCCTGGCCGCGCGCCGACGCCACCTGGCGCTGCACCGCGGCCCCGGCGCCGTCGATGGCGCGTCGCAGCCGGGTGCTGTCCGGCGCCGTATCAGGCGCCGCATCCCGCGTGATCGGCAGCGCCGCGAAACCGGCCGCCGCGCCGTGCAGGCCAAGCGTGGCGCAGCCTTCGCGCAGGCGCTCGAGCTGGGCGCGCGCGGCCTCGAACTGGCCGTCCGCCAGCAGGCGCGCGATGGCGGGGGCGGCGGCGTCCAGCTGGCGCTGCAGGCCGCCCAAGTAGAGCAGCAAACGGGCGCTGTCGATGCCGAGGCGCGCAGTGGCTTGCTCCGCGCTTTCGTCGGCGTCGGGGTCAAGCGACAGGGACGCGGCCAGGCGCGCCAGGTGCGGCGCGACCTTGTCCTGGTCGAAGGGTTTCACGACATAGCCGTCGGCGCCCAGGCCGAGCGCCTGTTCCATGGTGGCGGCGTCGTTCGCGGCCGAGGCCAGCACGAACGGCAGGGTGGCGAAGCGCGCGTCGGCGCGCAGGCGCGCCAGCAGTTCCATGCCCGACAGCCTGGGCATGCGCAGGTCGCAGAACACCATCGCGGGGCGCAGACCGCCGTCGAGCAGGGTCCAGCCCTCTTCGCCGTCCTCGGCTTCGAGCACCTCGAGGCCGCCGCCGCTGTCGGCACCGTCGATCAGGTGCATCAGCACCATGCGCGATACCACGTCGTCGTCGATGATCAGGACCTGCATGGACGCTCCCTGTTGGTATTGTTATAAGGCAAAATTATACCGACCTGCGGCACGCGCACGATTCGTCTGAGATATTACTCCGCATCCAGCGTCACGGTATCCTCGAAGCGCGAAAGCAGGGCCAGCAGGCGCGGCATGCGGCTGCGCACGGCGTCCAGCCGGCCGGCGTCGGCCTCGCGTTCGAGTTCGCCGCACAGCGCGTGCAGCCCGGTCTCGCCGAGGTAGCCGGCACTGCCGCGCATGCCGTGCAGCAGGCGTCCGGCGCCATCGAAGTCGCCGGCGGCCAGCGCCGTGTCGAGCTCCGCCCGGCGGCGCGGCAGGTCGGCCGCGAAGGCCTGGCGCAGCCGGCCCTTGAGGTCGGCCGGCGGCTGCACGGCCTTGCGCACCACGTCCGCCGCCATCGGCGGCGGGCCGGTGAACACGCCGAACATGGCATCCAGGTCGGCCGTGGATGGCGCGGCGGGCGCAGGCATCGGCGGCAGCACGATGCCGCGCTGCAGCTGGCGCTCGATCGCGCGCGTCAGGTGGACGTGCAGCTGGGTGTCGTCGATCGGCTTGGTGAGGAAGGCGTCCATGCCGCAGGCCAGGTAGCGCGAGCGGTCTTCCTCGCTGACGTTGGCGGTGAGCGCCACGATCATCATGTGCTGGTCGAGCACCGGCGCCTCGACCGGCCCGCCGGCGCGGATCAGGCGGGTGGCGCTGGCGCCGTCCATCTCGGGCATGCGGCCGTCCATCAGGATCAGGTCGTAGCGCGTGCGCGCGCAGGCCGCCACCGCCAAGAGGCCGTTGTCGACCACCTCGACCTGGTGACCCAGCTCTTCCAGCAGCATGCGCACGATGATCTGGTTGGTCGGGTAATCCTCGGCGCACAGCACGCGCAGGCGGTGGGTGTGCGGCTGGCGCGGCGTGTCGACCACCTGCGGCGGCACGGCGCCGTCGGCCAGCGGCAGCACCACGCTGAAGGTCGAGCCCTTGCCCGGCGTGCTGACCGCGCCGATGCGCCCGCCCATCAGCTCGACCAGCTGGCGGCAGATCGCCAGGCCCAGGCCGGTGCCGCCGTAGCGCCGCGTGGTGGTGGCGTCGGCCTGCTCGAACTGCTGGAACAGGCGCGGCAAGGCGTCCGGCTCGATGCCGATGCCGGTGTCCTCGACCGAGAAGCGGATCATGTTGTCGCCGTCGCAGCCGCCGATGCGCTGGTCCTCGAAGCGCCGTTCGACCCGCACCCGCACGCTGCCGCTGTCGGTGAACTTGAAGGCATTGCCGACCAGGTTGACCAGGATCTGGCGCAGCCGCGTCGGGTCGCCCACCACGAAGCGCGGCAGGTCCGGGTCGACGCGCACCTCGAAGCCGACGCTGTGGGCGCCGGCGTGCTCCTCGAACAGGGTCACCACCTGGCTGATGGTGTCGCCCAGCGCGAAGTCGATGTTCTCGATGGTCAGCTTGCCGGCCTCGATCTTGGAAAAGTCGAGCAGGTCGTTGATGATCGCCAGCAGCGACTGGGCGTTGGCCTGGCCGCGCAGGATCTGCTCGCGGGTCGACTCCTTGAGCAGCCCGTCGCGCAGCGCGAAGCCGAGCATGCCGATCACGCCGGCCAGCGGGGTGCGCATCTCGTGGCTCATGTTGGCCAGGAATTCGGATTTCTGGCGCGTGGCGTCCTCGGCACGCTGCTTGGCCAGGTACAGGCGCTCCTCGTTTTCCTGCAGCGCGCCGTTGGCCTGGGCCAGCTCGTCGGTGCGGCGCCGGACCTGGCGCTGCTGCTCGCGCAATTCGGCCGTCTGGCGCTCCAGCAGGCGGTTCTGCTGCTCGATCTTTTCGGTGCGCACGCCGACCTGCTGCTCGAGCAGTTCCTTCTGGCGGCGCAGGCCGTCCACGCGGTAGCGGAAGATGCCGTAGGCGACGCCGGCCCCCAGCAACAGGCCCAGTCCCTCGAACCACCATGTCTTCCAGTACGGTGGCAGGATGGTGATCTCGAGGCTGGCCGCGGCGTCGCTCCATTTGCCGTCCTTGTTGGCGGCGCGCACCTGGAACACATAGGTGCCGGGGTCCAGGTTGGTGTAGGTGGCGAAGCGCTTGCCGGCGTCGGCGCCGATCCAGTCCTGGTCGAAGCCATCCAGGCGGTAGACGAAGCGGTTGCGGCCCGGGGCGGCGAAATGCAGCGCCGAGAACTCGAGCGAGAACACCGAGTCCGAGGCCGGCAGCGTGATCCCGGTGGCGCGTTCGATCGGTCCGCTCAAGAGTCCCGGATGCGCCTTCTGCACCGGTTTGTCGAACACCTGCAGCCCGGTGATCACGGCGCGCGGCGCGATCAGGTTGTCGTGCAGCGCGCGCGGATTGAAGGCGGTGATGCCGTTGTTGCCGCCGAAGTAGAGCGTGCCGTCCGCGGCACGCAGCGCCGAGGCGTCGAAGTAGGCGCCCTCGATGGTGCCGTCGGCCGAGTTGTAGTTGCGGAACACGCCTTCGTGCGGGTCCAGGCGCGACAGCCCGCTCGAGGTGCTGACCCAGATCGCGCCGTCGGCGTCTTCCAGCATGGCCGCCACCGCATCGTCTTCCATGCCGTCGCGCCGCGTGTAGCGCTGGAAGCGCGGCGTGCCGTCCGGCCCGATCACCATCCGGTTCAGGCCGACCGCGGTGCCGACCCACAGCGTGCCGTGGCGGTCTTCCAGCAGGTAGTGGACTTCGTCGTGGCTCAGGCTGGCCGGATCGGCCGGGTCGTGGCGGAAGTGGCGGAACTTGCCGGTGGCACGGTCGAGGAGGTCGAGGCCGTCGAAGGTGCCGACCCAGAACCGGCCCTGGCGGTCTTCCAGCATCGGCCGCACCACGTTGTCGGCCAGGCTGGCGCTGGAGGCCGGGTCGTGCTGCCAGGTGGTCAGGCGGCCCTGGGCGTCCAGGCGGTGCAGGCCGCCGCGGGTGGCGACCCACAGCACGCCGTCGCGCGTGACCAGCAGGTTGCGCACGTTGCTGGCATCGACGTCCCTGGACAGCTCGCGCCGCGTGATGCGGCCGTTGGCCGGATCGAGCCGCGCCAGGCCGTTGCGCGCGCCGATCCAGACCGCGCCGTCGCGGCCGAGGGCGACCGCGGTGGCCATGGCGTCGCCGCTGACGCCGGCCGCCGCCGGTTCCAGCCGGAAGGCGCTGTCCTGGCCGCTGGCGGGGTCGAAGCGGTGCAGGCCGCCATTCGTGGCCAGCCACAGCTTGCCGGCCGCATCGGCCACGATGCCGCGCACCTTGTTGTCTTCCAGGGATACCGGAGAATCCTCGCCGCGCAGGATGCGCGCGAAGCCGCCGCTGCCCATGTCGGCGCGCGACACCCCGCCATACCAGGTGCCGGCCCAGAAGGTGCCGACCCGGTCCGCGTACAGGGCCGAGACCTGGTTGTCGCCCAGGCTGTAGTTGTCGGTGATGCGGTGCGGATGGTGCGCGAAGCGCCCGGCGGCGGCCAGCCAGCGGTACAGGCCGCGGTCGTGCGAGCCAACCCACAGCTGGCGCCCGGCATCCTGGTACAGCACGCTGATTTCCCCGAGCGGCATGCCCTCGGCGGGACCGTAGCGGCGCAGATCGCCCTTCTGCCCCAGCGGCAGGCTCTCCAGCCCGCCCATGCTGCCGACCCACAGGCGCGCGTCGGCGTCGACCAGCAGCGCCTGGATCACGTCGAACTTGCTGCCCTGGGGCGACGGGTGGTGGCGGAAGTGGGCGCGGTCCGGCGCCAGGCTGTCCAGCCCGGACGCGGTGCCGATCCACAGCCGCCCATCCTTGCCGAGCGCCAGCGCGTTCAGCTTGTCGGTGGCGAGGCTGTCGGCCACGCCGGGCACGTGGTGCCAGACCCGGAAGCGGCCGCTCTCCATGTCGAAATGCTGCAGGCCGTCGGCGGTGGCCAGCCACAGGCCGCCGCGCCCGTCGTCCTGGATCGCGCGGATGTGGCGGTTGCCGTTGCCGCGCTTGGCCGGCTCATCCGGCACAAAATGGGTGAAGCCGCCGGTCGAGGGCTCATAGCGGTCGAGGCCGCCGTCGGTGCCGATCCACAGCCGGCCCCTGGCGTCGACGTGGAGCACGCGCACCCAGTTGTTGGCCAGCGTGCGCGCGTCGCCCACCACGTTGCGGTAATTGATGAAGCGGTAGCCGTCGTAGCGCGACAGCCCGGACTGGGTGCCGAACCACATGAAGCCTTCCGAATCCTGCACGATCGCCAGCACCGATTCCTGGGGCAGCCCGTCTTCCACCGACAGGTGCTCGAAACGCAGGGTCGGCGCCGGGGCGCCCCGGGCCGGGCCGGCGAACATGGCCAGCATGGCCAACAGGGCCAGCAAAAGCGGCAGGCCCGCGAACGATCTCTTCATGATCCAAAAAACTCCAGTACGTCGTCGCGCCGGGCAAAGGTGTCCTGCCTGCCCAGCGCCATCAATTCGCGTGTATAGCCCGCCTCGAACAGCAGGTAGGACGCCAGCGCCGCCCCGCGCGCCTCGGTGGCGCCGATCCCGGCCAGCAGCGTGCGCACCGGCCCCGGCAAATCGTGGGTGTGGCGCGCGGCGATGTCGTCCAGGCGCTCGGATGGCGCGATCACCAGCAGCGCCACCCGGCGCAGCGGCGTGCGCCGCAGGGATTCAGGCGGCAGCATGGCCAGGGTCTGGTTGATGCGTTCCAGGCGCTCGATGTCGACCGCCAGGCTGTCCAGGAAGATCGAGGACAGCGCGTGCCCCGCGACCTGCGCCAGGCTGGGGTAGCGCACCTTGCGCGGCGCCTCCCGTTCACTCTCGCTCATCCGTCCCGCCCCGATCACCAGCACCCGCGTCGCGCCCAGGTGGATCGCCGGCGAGATCGGCGCCAGCTGGCGCATCGAACCGTCGCCGCAATACTCCAGGCGCCCGTTCAGATACATCGGCACCGCCGGGAAGATGAAGGGCAGCGCGCTCGAGGCCAGCAGGTGCTCGACCCCGATCTGGTCGGACAGCGCCACGCGCTGGTGGCGGCGCCAGGGCGCAACCGCGCGCGCGCTCTGGTAGAAGGTGACGTGGTTGCCGGCGCTGTAGCTGGACGCGGTGACGGCCAGCGCATCCAGGTGCCCGGCCTCGAGCGCCGCGTCCAGGCGCGGCAAATCGAGCATGCGATGCAGCAGCCCCACCAGCGGGGTGTTGTCGAGCAGGGAGTTGGGCGGCGCCGCATGCCACTTGCGCAGCAGCCAGCCAAAGGACAGCAGCGACAGCCAGCGCGCCCCCGAGCGCAGCACCGCCAGCGAATCGGCGCGGTAGACCTGGCGCACGGCGATGCCGTTCCAGGTCTCGCACAGCCTCGCCACGGCTTCGGCGAAGTCGTCGGCGCGGCAAGCCAGGCCGGTGGCATTGATGGCGCCGGCCGAGGTGCCGCACACGATCGCGAACGGATTGCGCGCAGCCGGCCAGCCCGCTTCCCACAGGATGCGGGAAATCGCCTGCAAGACCCCGGCCTGGTAAGCCGCGCGGGCGCCGCCGCCGCTGAGGATCAGCCCGGTTTTTTGTTCAATGTCCACCCGGCAAGGTTAGCAAAGTCTGCCGCACTTGCGTGTAATAAATAGTCTTTCGATATTTATTTAGTGGGATGTTCAATCACCTTTTGCCACACCTTCGCGGCGCGGATCGGCGCCACCGAACAAAAGCGGCACGCCATGGATCTGGATGCGCTGCACGCCATGCAGGCCCGAGGTCTGCTCGCCGGTGCGGACCGTGTGGCCGCGCGCCTCCAGCGCGCGGATCTCGGATGCCGGGAAACGCCCCGCTTCCAGCTCGGTCGGGCCGTTGCGGCTGCCGAAGTTCGGCAAGGCGATCGCCTGCTGCATGTCCAGGCCCCAGTCCAGCGTGCCGACCAGCACCTTGGCCACGTAGTTGATGATCAGGGGGCCGCCGGGCGAACCGACCGCCTCGACGAACTTGCCGGTCTTCTTGTCGAACACGATGGTCGGGCTCATCGCGCTGCGCGGACGCTTGCCCGGCTCGACGCGGTTGGCGATCGGGCCGTTGGCGTCACGCGAATCGAAGGAAAAGTCGGTCAGCTGGTTGTTCAGGATGAAGCCGTCGACCATCTGGCGCGAGCCGAAGGCGTCTTCCACGCTGGTGGTCATCGACAGGCCGGCGCCGTACTCGTCGACCGCCACGATGTGCGAAGTCGAATGCGCCTCGATCGAATTGTCCAGGCCCCAGTTCCAGGCCATCTCCACGCCAGGCGGATTGCCGGCCGGCGCCTTGCCCATCGAGCGTTCCTTGATCAGGGCCGCGCGCTGGCCCAGGTAGTTCTTGTCCAGCAGGGCCGGCATGCCGCGTCCCGGCAGCGGCACGAAATCGGTGTCGGCGGCGTAGCGGTCGCGGTCGGCGTAGGCCAGGCGCCCCACTTCCGAGAACACGTGGACCGCTTCAAGGCCGGGCACGCCATTGCTTGGCGCCAGCGCCTTCATGTCGCGCGTCTCGAACATGCCGAGCATCTGCGCCACGGCGATGCCGCCCGAGGATGGCGGCGGCATGCCGCACACCGTGTAGGCGCGGTAATCGTTGCAGACCGGCTCGCGCAGCTTGGACTGGAAGGCGCCGATGTCGGCGGCCGTGAGCAGGCCCGGATTGGTCGGGTGGCCTTTCACTTTCGCCTCGATGTCGCGCGCGATGCGGCCCTTGTAGAACACGTCGGCGCCGCCTTGCGCGATCTCGCGCAGGGTCTGCGCGAGTTCCGGGTTCTTCAGCACGTGGCCGACCGGCCAGGGCTTGCCGTCCGGCCCATAGAAGTAGGCGCGCGCTTGCGGATCCTTGCCGATGAAGGGGTCGCCGGCGAGCAGGCTGTTCAGGCGCGGACTGACCTTGAAGCCGTTCTCGGACAGGCGGATCGCCGGCTCGAACAGAGTCTTCCAGGCCAGCTTGCCGTGCTGGCGATGGGCGAGCTCCAGCATGCGCAGCACGCCCGGCGCACCGGTCGAACGGCCGCCGACGATACCCTCGGTGCGCGACAGCGGCGTGCCGTCGGGACGCTGGAACAGGTGCTCGTCGGCTTTCGAGGGCGCGGTCTCGCGGCCATCGAAGGCCTGCACCTTCTTGCCGTCGTAGTACACCAGGAACGCGCCGCCGCCGATGCCCGACGACTGCGGCTCGACCAGGGTCAGCACCAGCTGGGTGGCGATGGCGGCATCGATCGCGGTGCCGCCCTTCTTCAGCATCTCGTAGCCCGCCTCGACGGCCAGCGGATTGGCCGCCGCCACCATGTTCTTGTGCGCCGTCCAGCCGGCCTTGTCGTGCCAGCCGCTGGCCGCTTCCGGGGCTTGCTGCAGGGCTTGCTGCAGTGCCCGGCCGGCGTCCTGGGCATGGACGGCGGTGGTATTGGCAAGGCTGGTCAGGGCGACAAACGCCGCGGCGGCAAGGGCGGGCAACTTCAACTTCATATCGATCTCCGGTCATGAAAACGGCGCGCGCGGCCATAACCGCGCGCAATAGCACCAAGGATCGTACCCTAAATTGAAAAAGCGCTCATTCGAGCGCTTTTGTTCGATTATTTGAGTGGCTTATTTCGGCTGCATGCGGATCGCGCCGTCGAGGCGGATCGTTTCGCCGTTCAGCATCACGTTCTCGATGATCGCCCTGGCCAGGTGCGCATACTCCGTCGGCATGCCCAGGCGCGGCGGGAAGGGCACCATCTTGCCCAGCGAATCGCGCACTTCCTGTGGCATGCTAATGAGCATCGGGGTCTCGAAGATGCCCGGTGCGATGGTCATCACGCGGATGCCGCTGCGCGACAAGTCGCGCGCCATCGGCAGCGTCATGCCGGCCACGCCGGCCTTGGAGGCGCCGTAGGCGGCTTGCCCGATCTGGCCGTCGAAGGCGGCGACCGAGGCGGTGTTGATGATCACGCCGCGCTCGCCATGCTCCAGGCCATCCTGCTTGCCCATCGCATCGGCCGCCAGGCGGCACATGTTGAAAGTACCGACCAGGTTGATGTTGATGGCGCGCTGGAAAGCGTCCAGCGGATGCGGGCCGTCCTTGCCGACGGTCTTGATGGCCGGCGCCACGCCGGCGCAGTTGACCAGGCCACGCAGCGGGCCCAGGGCCAGCGCGGCTTCGACCACGGCCTGGCCGTCCGCTTCCGATGTGACGTCGCATTTCACGAAGCGCGCCTGGCCTTCGCCGAACTCGGCCGCCAGCGCTGCGCCTGCGTCCGCCTGCACGTCGGCCAGCACCACCTTGCCGCCGGCCGCCACGAGCATGCGCGCGGTGGCCGCGCCCAGGCCCGATGCGCCGCCGGTCACGATGAATACATTATTCTGAATCTGCATCTTGGTCTCTCCTCCAGGGTTTTACGTTTACGTTAACGTCAACCACTGGATTGTAGCGAGGTTTTGCCCGAAAGACCACGCATGGGCTCAGAAGCATTGCACGGTGGTCCCGGTGCGGGTGCACAGGCGGCCGCTGCTGTTGACACCGGCCGTGCCGGTGCCGATGCCGTTGTAGGTGTTGCCGTTCGTGTCGCGGCAGACATTGCCCGCGCAACTGCCGATGACGTTGGACGTCGGCCCCACCGGACGCGGCGGCGTGACCGGAGACGGCACCGGAACCGGCACGCTGGCCGTGTTTTCCGCCGGGCGCAGCGGCCGCGGCGCCAGCGGCTCGGCCGCCGGTTGCCAGGCTGGACGGCGCGGCGCGGCCGGTTGCTTGCTCTGCTGGGAGGCCTGCGGTTCCTGGACCGAGCGGGACGAAGGCAGTGAAGAAGGCGGCGGCGAAGACGATGCGGGCGGCGCGGCCTGGCGCGTCTGGCTGTCGGTTTCATCGTGGACTTCGGCCGGGTCCTTGCGCGCCGGATCGGCGGGCGGCTGGCCGCGCGGCGCCAGCACCGGGCCGTACGAGGACGTGGCGCCGCCGGCGTTGCGGCGCTGGGTGGCTTCGAACTGCGCCGCCTCGGATTGCGCCGTGCGCGCGGCCTGGGCGGCGGTGCTGGTTTCGTCTTC